>MWWH01000256.1_pt1 | contig 14923 bp, 9 predicted proteins | sample 1047231 | NCBI WGS metagenome assembly MWWH01 (sample SAMN06349967, study PRJNA376086) | soil metagenome | isolation source: MG3-2 sample Antarctic (ecotone) soil | place: Antarctica | collected 2015-01-13 | reverse complement strand
CGATGATGCGCCCTAACTTGTCATAGCTCTTTTCGTTATTGGGAATGAGGTCACGACTAACGCATTGATAATAAACTTGGCGGAGGGTGAGATCGTAGCCCTGCGTGCTGTACTCATTAATGATCTGGTTGACGATCTCGATCAGAGCCAGCGTGCCGGAACGAAAGGTCTTATCTTCATACTTAATTCGAGGCATCTATCTTCCCTCGCGTCATATCCAGCTATGAAAGTTAGTCTTGCCGCACTTTCATTACTTTCAGCTGCCGGGCGCGCCGCACTTTCATTACTTTCAGCTTGCCGGGCGCGCCACATACACCTCTGCTTAACTCCCCTTCTTCCTTCTTCTTTCTGCGCTTGCGAGGACTTGGCTGGAACGGCTCAACTTGGGTAGACGAATGACCGATGGGATAAGGTGGTGAGACGGTAAGCGCACGGAGACCTACCCCTTAGGTCTTCCGTAGTTTGCTTGCTGGACGGGCCAAGTATGGAGCCGACGTATAAGCTTCTACGGGCTGGTTCTCTCGCACGGAGTAGTCGAAAGTTGCTGATCCGACCGGGCCGAAGTTTAACGTGCTGTCTGCGAGACACAGGGCTGATCAACTCCGGGCCGTTTGACTGTTCTATCATGCGCGCCGTTCAATAACAGCATGTAGGCGAGTCTCAGTCTTCAGATGGTGGCGTTGCCGGAGTCAATGATCAACTTCGTATGCAGCAAGTGCTACCCATGCACGGACTGTCCGGGCTAAAACCCTCTTTCAAGCAAGACAGTCAAAAACGAAATACACTTCCGAATAATTCGATTCATTGCGTCAATAAGACGTTGCCTCACCGATAAAATATCACCTAATATAACATATATTGACATATCGCAACGTACCGTATATGTTCTGCGGTCAAAGTTTGGAGGCGATAACATGAGTAGCGAAATGCCTGCGGATTTAATTAGCACTACCGAAGCTCAACATTTACTAGGTGTAAGCCGCCCAAAAATGAGCCGACTGCTCAAGGAAGGCGTGATTCGCCACTTCCCTAACCCGATTGATAAGCGAGTGAAGCTCGTCAGCCGGGGTGAGGTGCTGGCACTTGTCCCGCCTCGTGTGAGGGCTGCATGAAAACTATTACCATCGCTAATCACAAAGGCGGGGTCGCGAAGACGACAACAGCACTCAATCTCGCCGTCGTGCTGGCGCATCATGGATCGCGTGTGCTGGCTGTTGATCTTGATCCGCAGGGCAATCTCTCGCTCGCACTCGGAGCCGATCTTCAAGAGCTTGAGGAAAAGCACCGCACGTCGCACAGGCTGATGTTGAGCGACCGCGACGATTACTCCCAATACACGCAGGAAACGCGCCCGCGGCTCGATCTCTTGCCTGCCTGTCTTGATCACGATGCCGAGTCCATGCTCTTGAGCCAGCGCGTGGCGGGGGAACTCCTACTTAAGCAAAAGCTCGCTGCCGCGAAGCGCGTCTATGATTTCTGCGTGATGGATACGCCGCCGAGCCTGCAAACACCGACGCTGAACGCGCTCGCCATGTCAGATCTTGTGATCATCCCGATTGAGACGAGCATGTTTGCGCTGCATGGCATCTCGCAGCTCTTACGCACCATCGGGCAAGTCAGGCGGATTCATGCGCCGCAGCAGATCATTATGGCTCTCTCGACGCTTCATAACGCGCGACAGAAACTGGATCGCGACGTGCGCGAGCAAGTGCTCGCCAAGTTTGGGAGCGACTTTGTTTTCAACACTACCATCCCGCGGCTCGTTGCCGTCGGCGAGGCGACCGCGCAGCTCCAAGCCGTCGTCGAATCGCAGCCGGAGTCACCCGCAACATTCGCTTTTCACAAACTCGTTTCCGAAGTTATCAACGTGCTAGTCGAAGAGGGATTGATGAATGAGCAAGAAGTCACGCGAAGCAATAAGGGATAACTTGGCGCGTGCGATAGCACCGCCCACCCCGACTCGCAAGCGGTCAGCGCACCTTGACGGGCTGCTCGACGAATATGCGCCGCCCGATAAAGAAGGCTCTATCCAGCCACTCGCAAACAGCCTCAATAAAGCTAGTGAAGAAGTACCCCCCTCGCAATACGAAGCCCCTTCGCAAAAAGGAGGTCAGCCCCTTCGTCGTGAAGGGGCTCCGCAATACGAAGGGGCTCCGCTGCGCGAAGAGGCTGTTTTGCTTTCGGCGACCGCGCCGCACTTCCGCTTCGCCTATGAGGTGCTTGACCAGACGCTTTCAAGACTCGATCCGCACCCACGCACAGTCCTCTTGAGACTCTATCGTCTAGCCGCAGGATGGAACTCCGACACCTGTCATGTGAGCATCGGAAAGCTCTCAGAACACTGTAAAATTGGGGCGACGAAGATGCGCGCATGTCTTCGCGAGCTGGAAAGTGATGGATATATCAAGCGGGTTTCGGTTGATGTTTCAAATAAAAATCAAAGCGAACGGGGAATTACTTTCAAAGTAAATCTACCTCGCCTAGCCTCCTCGCGGCACGAAGCCCCTTCGCAATTCGAAGCCCCTTCGCGTGATGCAGCCCCTTCGCCGCGCGAACCCAATAAAGTAAAAGCTTTAAAAGAAAATACACACACACAAGTTTCGCCGCCAGAAGCGGCGAGTGTGGGTGTGGGATCACGATTTTCTCTTAAACAGTGCTTAGCCTACGCAGAGCACCGCAAAGTTTCTGATCCAAACATACGAAGTGCCGAGGCTGTTGGCAGGAAGCTTTACGAGACAGGTCGCGAGGATGAATTGATTGCTGATTGGCTTATCGCAAAAGATTCACCGGCGCAAGACATTTCGCAATGTCCAGATTGTCGCGGTGCCGGAATGTACTACCCGGAAGGTTTGGGCAAGGGGGGTGTGAAGAAATGTACGCACACGCAGTTGAAGAGGGAATGAGTCGGTAACTTCGTGCGGTTTTATAGCGATCATAAAAACTCTTGTTCCTCTATCTCAGATCGAAGCTTATGGAACCCCTTACTATCGAAAAACTCTGGGCTGCCGTTGACTTTAAACCGAACGATAACCAACGCGAAGCGATCCTTCACACACAAGGGCCACTTTTCCTGACCGCTGGCCCCGGTTCTGGAAAGACGCGCGTTCTGCTATGGCGGACGATCAATTTGATCGTCTTCGAGAGCATCAAGCCAGAAGAAATTTTCCTGAGCACCTTTACCGAGAAAGCCGCGTTTCAACTCCGCGAAGGCTTACGCACATTGCTTGGATTAGTCACGAACCATACAAACACACCGTATGACCTCTCAAAGATGTATGTCGGCACGGTTCATTCTCTCTGCCAACGCTTAATTGCAGACCGCCGTTTCTCGCCGGATCGTCGCCGCACCGCGACGCCAGTGTTGCTCGACGAACTAAGTCAGTATTTTCACCTCTACCATCCGCGCAGCTTTCAGAGTTTGATGGGAGAAGCTGAAATTCCAGACGTAGAAACGATCAATTCTTTCTTCCGCGTCACGTATCAAGGAAAGGGTTCTTCTTCGCGACACAGTGCGGTCACAAACTGCATCAGCCTTTTCAATCGCATTTCCGAAGAGTGCCTTGACTGTGAGTCAGCAGCGTTAGGCATCGAAGATGAAATGCTTCAACGCTTGCTTCGGATGTACGGAGCATACCGCGCGTCGCTTGCGCCGCAGGGAAGCCCTGAGCAAGTTGATTTCTCCCTCTTGCAACAGAAGGCATTCGACACGCTTTCAGCGTCACCTGATGCCGGGCACGTCTTTAAGCACATCATCATTGATGAATATCAGGACACGAACGCGATCCAAGAGAAGATTTTCTTCAAGTTGGCCGATGGATATCAGAACCTCTGCGTCGTCGGCGACGACGATCAGGCGCTGTATCGCTTCAGAGGCGCAACTGTCGAAAACTTCGTGCAGTTTCCGCAGCGCGTAGAAAAGCACTGGGAGCGCGAACCAAAAAAGATTCCCCTGAGCATCAACTATCGTTCGCGTAAATTAATCGTTGATTTCTACAGCGAGTTCATTGACCAGTGCGATTGGTCACATGAAGATGGGAGCGGTCAATACCGCATCGCCGACAAGAACATCACCTCGCACAGTAAAGATAAACTTCCGGCAGTAGTCGCCAGCACGAACACTAATCCGGGCGATGCTTGCGAAGAGGTCGCGCAACTCATTCGCAAACTAATAGACACGGGCAAGGTGCAAGACCCGAATCAGATCGCTTTTCTTTTCCCGTCAGTCAAGAAAAATATGCAGGTGCAGCGTATGAAAGCTGCTCTCGAAAATGTTGGCCTGCTTGTTTATGCGCCGCGTGCCGGGCGTTTTCTCGAAGTAGAAGAATCCGTCGCCATCTTCGGCGTCTTTCTCTCAGTATTTGGCAAGCCGACGAAGGGCGACTTTTCCAGTACGGGCTACGATGAATACTTTGACTGGATAGATGACTGCCTTGCAACAGCGAAACAGATCATGCAGCGCGACGCGCAGCTTGCACGATACGTGCAGGAACGACGCGACGAGATCGAGCGCGTTGCGAGCGATTTTCAAGCGTTGATGAAAGTCGTCACGAGCGCGGGCTGGGATATGGCAGAGCCTTACGATATTGACCGGATGAAGCGGAAGCTATATGACGCGCCCGGCGTATCTCAGGCGGCGAAGAAGAACATTTCAAGCTTCTACTTTGAGAAAGCAATTCGCCGCCGCGCAGAAGAGGGAAATCCCTTTCCGTTGAAGTACGTTGTCGGCGCAACAACATCGCTCGACTGGAGCGTGCTCGATCTCTTCTATCGCATTTGCGGTTTCGATCATTTCAAAACTTGGTTCGACTTGGCCGAGAACGGGACAGACGAAGGCCACGTTGCCAATCTTGGACTCCTGACGCAATTTCTCGGGCGTTTCATGGAGGAGTATTCATCGGTCATCAACGGCAACTTCCTGTCAGATGAGAAATTCAAGCGATCATTTTTCTCTTCTTACCTCTACGCACTCTTCAGGCGAGGCGAATCGGAAAATGAAAATGCAGATGATCCGTTTCCGAAGGGGCGCGTTCCATTCCTGACGATTCATCAATCAAAAGGTCTGGAGTTTCCCGTCGTTGTATTGGGGAGCGTAACTAAACGTGATTTCGGCCCACAATTCGTTGAGGAAGTGATGCGCCCGTTGCTTGATCGTGAAGGCGAACCGCTCCACCGCATTTCTGAATTCGACATTATGCGAATGTTTTACGTCGCGCTTTCTCGCGCGCAGAATTTGCTTGTGATCGCGCACCCGCGCGGGCAGGGAATCAGCACGTACAAGCACTTCAAGCCAGTGCTCCACGACAAGTTTCCGCGCATCCCGCAACTGGACTTGAAGACTGTGCCGGAGGCGAAGCCGGAAGACGATGAGACACCACACAACTACTCTTACACCAGCGACTATCTGCTCTTCCAAAAGTGCCCGCGTCAATACTTAATCTTCCGCAAGTTCAACTTCGTGGCTTCGCAGACGCGAACCCAGTTCTTCGGCAGCCTCGTTCACCGGACGATTGAAGACTTGCACCATTTAATGATCTCTCAGCGCGAGAAACGAAAGCAGGTGAGCCAATGACTAAGGAAGCCATCGGCGAACTGGTTGACCTATCCGAAGAGGAAATGGAAAAGCTCTTGCGGCAGATGTTCGACATGAATTACGCGACGCTGAAGCTCGAATCAGGCTATGCCCTGACGCCATACATCGCCGAAGTCGCCTTTCAGCAAGTCTTGCGTTACTGGCAGAAACTGCGCGACGTGGCCGAGCGCGTTACCGAAACGGAAGTGAAGTTGACCTTGCCGGAACAGAAGTCGCCTGAAGGGAGAAAGTACGCCATTGAGGGCGTGGTGGACATTGTGCGTGAAGACGACCGCACGGTTATGTACGACATCAAGACCCATGATGCGGATTATGTTCGCGGCAACATCGACCAGTACGAAAAGCAGCTCAACGTCTATGCTCACATCTGGCAGAGCTTGCGCGGGCAGCCGCTCGACGAGACAGCCATCATCGCGACAGCATTTCCCGGCGAACTTAACGAAGCGCTCCAGCGTGGAGATGAGAATTTGATCGCGCGGGAAATGGCGCGCTGGGAGCCGCTCGTTCCGATCCCACTCGACCAGAGCCATGTTGAGACCACGATTGAAGACTTTGGTTGCATAGTTGACCGGATTGAAGGGAAGGCGTTTCAGCCGCCGCCTGTGGAACGGCTCAAAGAGAAACTACCGGGCATGAAAGCGCCCTTCGCTGTGCAGGTCTGCCGCAACTGCGACGCGCGTTTCTCGTGCAAGTCCTATCGCAATTACGCAATGACATCATCTACTGGCCGGATCGAATTCAAGTTTAGTCAGTTCTTCAAGGACAATGCGAGCGACGCTGAACGCACAGAGTGGGTCGCGGTCAACCTTCAAGAAGCACCACCGCCAGACGATGCTGAAATCCTTAAGTAACCCTTAATTTTCTGTTCAAAGATAAACAGGCTTTCCCTAACTCAGGAGAGTGGTTTGACTTGAACGAGAAAGATGTAAAAGCTGGTTATGTGCTCTGGCTTATGAAACATTGAGGTCAATACTTCCAGCAAGCGTCGTAGTAAGCCTTGAAGACTAACCTTGATACTCACGCATGGAGATAAGAATGCCGATTGAGAAACTGAAACCCACCTTTTCGCTTGATGAAGAACGCCTTCGGGCGCTCGAACAGGCTGTGCCGGAAGCCTTCGCTGATGGGAAGATCAATTGGGAAGTGCTGCGCGAGATATTGGGCGAGCGTGTGGATGATGATGAGGCGGGGATAGAACACTTTGGGCTTTTCTGGCCGGGCAAACGTGAAGCGCGCCGACTGGCGGCGCAGCCGAGCAAGGCGACACTCGTTCCCGCGCCGAGTGAAGGCGTAGATGAAGAGACGACTGAAAACATCTTCATTGAGGGCGATAATCTGGAAGTGCTGAAGCTCTTGCAGAAGTCCTATTCGGGGCGCATCAAGATGATCTACATTGATCCGCCATACAACACTGGGAATGATTTTATTTACAAGGATAACTTCACCGAGCCTTTAGAAGATTATTTGAAGAAGACGGGGCAGATGGGCGAAGAGGGCGAGCTTCTGACGACCAACACGAAAGCTGACGGACGGTTTCACACGAACTGGCTGAACATGATGTATCCGCGCTTGCGTCTCGCCAGAAACTTACTTCGTGCGGACGGAGTAATTTTCATCTCGATTGACGACAATGAAGTTCACAACTTACGGCAAGTAATGAATGAGATTTTCAGCGAAGACAATTTTTTGGCGAATATCGTTTGGCAGAAGAAATACAGTCCACAAAATGATGCCAAGTTTTTCAGTGAGAGTCACGAACATATTCTATGCTATGCAAAGGACAAGGCTGAATTTCAAATCGGTTTACTTGAAAGGACAGTGGAGGCAAACGCGCGCTACAAAAACCCTGATAACGATCCTCGTGGTCCATGGAAGGCAAGCGATTTAACAAGACAAGAATATAGACCAAGAGACGATTACGAGATTGTTTCTCCTAAAACTGATAAAAGGTTTAGCCCACCCAAAGGTAATAGCTGGGGCAGACCTAAAGAAACCGTCAAAGAACTAATTGCAGACAATCGAATCTGGTTTGGTCCAGATGGGAATAGTGTTCCGTCACTCAAAAGATTTCTTTCAGAGGTAAAGCAGGGTATAACCCCACAAACTATTTGGTTGAGAGAGGATGTTGGAGATACACAAGAAGGTAAGAAGCAAATAAAAGATATTTTCGGTGATGTTTCCGTTTTTGAAACTCCTAAACCTACTCGTCTTATTTTGCGAGCAATGCTAGTCGCTGGATGCACAGAGAATGACATAGTTCTTGATTATTTTGCTGGTTCAGCTTCAACTGCACATGCTGTGTTTGACTACAATCAGCAACACGGTAGTAAATGTAGGTTTATCCAAGCGCAACTCCAAGAACCAACAAGCAATCCCAAGTATCCGACAATAGCTGAAATAGGGAAAGAACGTATCCGGCGCTCTGGCAAAGCAATAAAAAAGTTATTATCAAATAAACTCAAACTTGATGAAGATAAACCTGACCTCGGCTTCAAAGTATTCAAACTCGATCAATCCAACTTCCAAGCATGGCAAGACTATAGCGGCGATGACATTCGCCAGCTCGAAATTCTCTTCGCCAATCACGAAACGCCGTTCGTCGAAGGCTGGAAAGAGCAAGACGTTCTGACCGAGCTTCTGCTCATTGAGGGCTTTCCGCTCAGCTCCAAAGTCGCACCCGCTCATGACTTCACCGCCAACAAAGTCGTGCAGGTTGATTCAGACTTCAGCGCGCATCGTCTCTTCATCTGCTTAGAGCCGCAAATCAAGGACAAGACCATTGAGCGCCTTGCCATGTTGCCGGGTGAAGACATCTTCATTTGTCTTGACAGCGCGCTCACAGACGCAGCGAAGGTGCGCCTTTCTGACGTAGGTAATGTTAGAACTATCTGAACTTGAGGAACGAAAGCCCCGTGACAATCGCAAAACTCAGGCCGACAAGCACGCTCACACAAGAGAATTTGCAAACCCTAAACAGGGTTCTTCCAGAAGCCTTCGCTGATGGCAAGATTAATTGGGAAATCTTGCGGGAAATCTTGACCGAACATCTTGAAGAAGAGGTCGCCGCTGCGGAGCATTTTGGCCTCTTCTGGCCCGGCAAGAAAGAAGCCCGCCGGCTGGCGAGCAAACGCAGTAGGGGGACGCTTGCTCCACTGCCGGGCGAAGGTCTCAACGAAGACGAGACCGGGAATCTGTTCATCGAAGGTGACAACTTAGAAGTTTTGAAGCTCTTGCAGAAGTCTTACTTTGGCAAGATCAGGATGATTTACATTGATCCGCCTTACAATACCGGCAATGACTTCATCTACTCGGACAATTTCATTGAGCCTCTGGAAGAATATCTGAGGAAGACCGGACAAGCAGATGAGGAAGGTAACCTCTTAACCACGAACACCAAATCGGAAGGACGCTTTCATTCCAAATGGCTCAACATGATGTATCCACGTCTTCGGGTGGCGAGAGACTTGCTCAGGGAGGATGGAGTCATTTTCATCTCGATTGATGAAAATGAGTCGCACCACCTTCGCCTACTTCTTGATGAGATTTTCGGAGAGGAGAATTTCATCAACTCGATCAGCGTCAAAACCAAAGAGTCAAGCGGAGCCAGCGGCGGGGGTGAAGACAAAAAGCTAAAGAAGAACGTCGAAACCCTTCTTTTCTACTGTCGCTCATTGCCTCACTTTCAACGAACTGATGTATTCAAGAAAGAGTTCCTCGATGAAATCATTGCCGAGAAGTTAAGCGAAGGAAAAGGCTATGAGTATAGACAAGTGCTTCTAGATCCCGGTGAGAGAACCCACTTCGCAACAATCGAAGATGGGCAGGGGCAAACAATTGAGGTCTATCGCCATAACCAAGCCCGCATTTCCTCGGTAGAGCAACTTGCTAGGGATTCAGGGCTACCGTCCAGTCAAATCTACAGCCAATTTCATCAGCAAATATTTCGCACAACGAACGCTCAAACATCCATCCGTACTCGTGTCCAAACTGCAATCAAGGGGGGCGATGGACTCTTCTCAATTGATTACGTGCCGAGGTCAGGAAAGGATAAAGGCGCGCTCACGACCAAGTTCTTCTGGGGGCGCAATGCTGACCTGCTCGTGTGGTTAAAAGATACTTCTGAACTAGAGGATAATCGTGTAATAAAGCTCAACAAGTGCGGTACGCTCTGGGATGACTTTTCTTGGACAGGGATCGCTAAAGAAGGCGGGGTTGATTTTCCGAATGGAAAGAAGCCGGTCAAGTTTATCCGCCGGATGCTAGAAATCGCTGTCATGGAGGATCGAGACGCTATTGTAATGGACTTTTTCGCTGGCTCAGGGACGACCGCTCATGCTCTTCTAGAGATGAATCGTGAGGACGGTGGTAACAGGAAGTTCATTCTTGTGCAATTGCCAGAGAAAATAGATCCTCCTACTTTTCCATCAATCGCCGATTTGACGAAAGAACGCATCCGAAATGTCATTCGACAGGCAAGCTCTGTCAACGGAAGCGATTTGTTTTCGGGCACTAAAAGTTCGCTCAACGAAGGGTTCAAGGTTTTCAAGCTTCAACGCTCAAATCTTAAGGTGTGGCAAGATTACACAGGCAGCGATCTGCCGCAAATCGAAAGCCTTTTCTCTACCTTCGAGACGCCGCTTGTTGACGATTGGAAAGAGCATGATCTTCTAATTGAGGTGATGCTTCTCAAAGGCTTTCCTCTCGACTCAATCATTAAACGTGCTGCTGAGTTCAATACCAACAAGGTCACACAGGTTGAATCTATTTCGAGCGCGCACCGTCTCTTCCTCTGCTTTGAAGAAATTATCAAAGACGAGACCATTGAGCGTGCCGCTAATTTGCCTGAAATGGACACCTTCATTTGTTTAGATAGTGCACTTACGGACGAAGCGAAAGTGCGACTCACGAACGCGGGCAATGTCCGCACTATATAGTCCTAAGCGGGAGGGTGTTAGCGCGTGGCAAAGAAACTACAACTCAAGTTCGATCCGAACCAAGACTATCAACTCGACGCGATCCGCAGCGTCGTCGATCTCTTTGAAGGTCTGCCCGAATACACGCGAGAATTCATGCTGGGTGATGAAATCGTCTCGAACCTCGCGCCCGGCCAAGTGTTGCTTGATACATGGCTGCTGGATAGATTGCGTGATGTCCGAAAAGCCAATGATTTCAAGGAAGATGTTGTCAATCTCGAAAAAGAGGACGGCTTCGAGCTTGAGGGCATCAGCAACAACTCGCCAGAGCCGTTCCCCTACTTCACCGTCGAAATGGAGACCGGCACAGGCAAGACCTACGTTTACCTCCGCACGATCTACGAACTGCGTAAGCGTTACGGCTTCTCTAAATTCATAATTGTTGTCCCCAGCATTGCCATTTACGAAGGCGTTATTAAGACTGCAGAGATCACGAAGGGGCACTTCAGCAGCCTCTACGACAACGAATCCGTCACGCTTATCCCCTACGACGGCACACGCATTTCGCGCGTTCGCATCTTCGCCACATCTACACAAACGCAAATTCTCATTATGACGATTGATGCTTTCAACAAGGCGTCAAATAATCTCTACAAGTCGAGTGAGAAATTGCCCGGCGAGCGGTTGCCTTATCAATACATTCAAGAGACGCGCCCCATCGTGATCCTTGATGAGCCGCAGAGCATTGACACAACCGAGAAAGCTAAAAGCGCGATCCGTACTCTACACCCGCTCTTCGGCTTGCGCTACAGCGCGACGCATCGCACCAGTCCCAACCTCGTATATCGTCTGACGCCCGTTGAAGCCTACCGGCAGAATCTCGTCAAGAAGATTCAAGTCATCGGACTTGAGACGGCTGGCAACCTGAACGAAAAGTTTCTCGCGCTCGAATCAATCTCATCACGCGGGCAGATCAGTGCGAAAGTAAAGACCTATGTGCTGGATCGAGAGACGACGCGCGAAGCTGAAGTCACGCTCAAGCATGGTGAAGACCTCTACAACAAGACGCACCGCGACGAACACCGCGATGGCTATGTTGTGGAAGAGATCAACGCAGCGGAAAAATTTATTCTCTTCCACAATGGTGTGCGGATCGCGCTCGGCGACACGCTCGCGCCTTCACGCCCTCAGGTCTTTCAAGCGCAGATCACAGAGACCGTCCGGCAGCACATGGAAACACAGTCACTCTTACAGCCGCTCGGTCTCAAAGTTCTCTCGCTCTTCTTCATTGACCGCGTTGCTAATTACACGTCAGATCAAGGCATCATCCGCACACTTTTTGATGCAGCCTTCGAGAAACTCAAAAGGCAGCACTCGCACTTCAGTCGCTTTAATGCCGCGGAAGTGCGTGATGCTTACTTCGCTAAAGCAAAATCTAGGGGCGATGCAGACGAAATTGCTATTGATACTCAAGCACGCAACGCTGCGGAGCGTGAAGCCGAAAAGCATGCCTTTGAACTGATCATGCGCAACAAAGAGCAACTGCTTTCCTTCGATGAACCCGTTTCATTCATCTTTGCTCATTCCGCACTCAGAGAAGGCTGGGACAATCCAAACGTCTTTCAAATCTGCACGCTCAATCAGACGGTTTCGGAGATGAAGAAGCGTCAAGAGATCGGACGCGGACTACGCCTCGCCGTCAATCAAGACGGCGAGCGCATCATGCAAGACGACGTGAATGTGCTGACTGTCGTCGCCAATGAGTCTTACGAGACCTATGCGGCGAACCTTCAGCAAGAATATCTTGATGACGGAAACGAATCCCCGCCTGCGCCAAAGCGCCCACAGGATGCGATAGCCAAACGCCGCAATGCCATTTTTGAGAGTGACGATTTTGCTGCCTTCTGGCAGCAGCTCAACCGTAGGACGACTTACAAAATGAATGTTGACACCAATGCGCTCGTCGAAGAGTGCGTCGCGGGACTCAGCAAAGCCAAATTCCCTGAAACCGTTGTCGTCCTCACGCGCGGGCGCTTTGTCGTTACCGAATTTACGATTCGGCTCGATAGCGTTGCGCGCGACACGGCTAAGATCACCATCGAGATCAAAGACACAGACGGGCGCACGGATATTACGAAGCAGCTCCCCGTCCAAGCGCGAACTGACCTTGCTAGAGTGAGAAACGATGAACGGCTGCGCGGATTCAAAGTGCTGGAAGTCGTCGGCGAGGGTGATGATGCGGTTGTGCGGTTCAACAACGGCGAAGAACTGACGCGCTATCAAAGTATCTTTCGTAAGACTGAGAAAGGACAGCGCACCGCCGAGCAACCTTCGGAAGTGCTGGCGATTGAAAATACCTATCCAGTCTTCAACTTTATCGCTCGCGCCGCCAAAGAAACCGCGCTCACGCGCCCGACGCTCAACCGCATCTTCCAACGCTTGCCCGACGCCACCAAGAACCTACTCTTCAACAATCCTGAAGGCTTCGCAGCCGCTTTCATTGCGGTGATCAAAACGACACTCGCCGACCACATCGCGCAGCGCATTGAATTTACTTTTCAGGAGGGCGACGCACCCCACGATGCTGAAGAACTCTTTCCTGAAGAGAAGCCTTTTCCACAGAAAGAACTCATAGATGCGGGCACACGCTGCCTCTACGATAAAGTTCAGATCGATTCAACGGTCGAGCAGAATTTCATCGAACGGGTACTCCGGCGCGAGGAAGACAAGGTGGTTTTCTATTTCAAGTTTCCGCCGTCCTTCAAAATCAATTTACCTAAGATCATTGGCGGCAATTACAACCCGGACTGGGGAGTCATTCGTTTTGACGACGAAGACGGCCAGCTAAAACTTAAACTCGTTCGCGAAACAAAGGGCAGCGAGAATCTCGACGAACTCCAATTCTCCAGCGAAGGACGCAAGATCAGATGCGCCATCAAACACTTCGAGAAACTCGGCATCGATTACCGCCACATTAAGTGGGACACCCGGAATTGGTGGAGACGTGCAAGTGATGTAGATGGGGGCAAATTCTTTTCTTGATTAAAGTAGGATTTACTTATGAGAATGACGGTTCTCATAAGTAAAGACGAGTCATCACGCCGCCTTATCCTTCAACGGCAAGACTCCCGCTGCTTTCCACGTAGTGCAAGAGCGCGCTTAGAGCCTCGATCCATGCCGCGACATGGGCAAAATCAACACAGGGCATTTATGCGCTTCTTTTTTGTGGCCAAGTTCGGCTAACTTTAGCGTCCGCTCATCAGAGATAAGTTTTGCTCCACGCTGAATGCCTTTCAATGGAGTCCGCAAAACTCCCCCCTAATGCGTTTCATTTCGTTTCAAAACGTTTCATCTTCTCGCTCTACTTCGCAGGAGTGATGGCGCTTAATTGGACTTCATAGGGTTTCCACGACTCCATAGGGTTCCCCGCGACTCCCTTTTTTATAGCGTGTGACAATTCTGACTTTTCTCTTTTTTATAGAGTCTCCGTATTCTCCGTTTTCTCTTTTTTAAGGGGCTGAAAATTCTGACAATTCTCACCGCGCGGATGCTAGGGTTTTATGCTAGGATTTGCTAGGGTTTTCGCTTCGCAATGTTAGGTTTAAAATGTCAGGTTTTGTCAGGTTCTCGCACCGCAGCGTCCGCCGCTCAATCGCTTTCCGAAATACCACTATTTACAACTATCAAGTGGCATATACTTTTGCCGCTTTTCGTCTTTGCTCCGCACACGCATGGTGTTACCAATTCGGGCAGCTGCACTGCATTCACTTCATATAGGGTTACTTTGCTTGTATAGGGTCTCCAAAAGGTCTTGTGTTTTCTTGTGAATTGCAGAGGCGAAAATACTAAGTTTCTACTAACCTCAATTTGACGAGGATTCGAGGGCGAACGCTACACTATATCTTGTGCGTGCGCGTTGATTTTGAAAAACGGCTCGTTCGGTAACAGAAGACGACCTTCCAGCGTCACGACGCATACAACATCTTGCGCTGAAAGGAGAAAATCTCGATCCGTTTTCAAAATGAGGGGTCATAATGGATGTTATAGGACGCAGCAACCCAATTGAAAGGAACACTAGCTATGTCTGACAACGAAGATGATGATGACAACCCGATGGAGCTAGGAGAGTTTGATGTCTACGTCATAGATGGTAATGGCGACCCTGTAGGCGGCGTTAAAGTGTGGGCTAACTTCGGCACTTACTATGGTGTTGAAGCTGAACGCACTGACGAGGACGGACATGTCGAATTTCTGATACCAGAAGGGTTTATTCACACAGCTTCAACCGTCACTCTTTCTGTAGAGGGTGACGAGGAAGAGGAATATGAAGTTGAAGACGGGGACAGCTTCACCCTCACATACGACTGAGATAGGACGCGCCGCCGGAGACAGCACATGAATCAACGACACAGTGGTAAGG
>MWWH01000255.1_pt1 | contig 14930 bp, 15 predicted proteins | sample 1047231 | NCBI WGS metagenome assembly MWWH01 (sample SAMN06349967, study PRJNA376086) | soil metagenome | isolation source: MG3-2 sample Antarctic (ecotone) soil | place: Antarctica | collected 2015-01-13 | reverse complement strand
CAATCCAGACTCGCAAGCGGCAGAGGCTTATAGAGAACTAGCAACGGAGGTCGAGAAGCGTGTCTAAACGTGTTTCATTGAGTGCGAGACGGGCACAAGATAAAAAGGGAATCGACGCCCTTATTCAATCTACAGGCGAGCCGAAACAAACGGAGAAGTCATTAGTAAAAGCCACATATTACATACGCCCTGAGCAAGTCGTAGCTCTTGAGTCAATTCAGCTAGAAGAGAGGCAAAAGACAGGGAAGCGAAAAGACAAGTCTGAGCTGGTGCAAGAGGCGCTAGATTTATTATTCGCTAAGTATCGCGTTAAAGTTGCCGGTTAAGTGGGTTGCTGTTTTGCTGGTAAAACAGCAAGGCATTAGGAAGGCTAATATGGCCAGAAAGCTAAACTATTTTCGATCTTGAGTCTTTCTCGCTTGATTACACTTCTCACGCGATTGAAAAACCGTACATAGTTCATAGGGCGGGGATAATACCCTAAGAACCAATGAGTATTATCTCCCAAGCTTGGCTTGCTGGTAAGTAGCCTTACCAGCAAGCCAGCAAATCGCCAACCGTAGTGAAGCCGGTAAGGATTATCGGACGCTAGGCGGCGGGGTCCTAGCGGCATCGCTAGCCTGATCATATAGCTTGACTCTTCGTACCTCTCGCGGATTCTGCACAGGTAGTGGCGACTGATAGCTAGAATCTCCGTCGCCTACCACCACATGATCTTCTTGGCAATGGTTCTCAGGATCAGTTTCTGACTTTTCATAACCCGCATTGACTGCCTCCCGAGACACTACCTTATGTCGCGCGAAAGCGGACATCTTCACGTACTAATAGATGAGGACATTTCGTGTGCTAATAACAAACCCGAAAAATCTCTTGACAGAGAAATAGATTTATATTAATTATTCGTTTGTTCCCCCGAAAAATTCGTCAGATCGTTAATCTCACGCAGCTTTTGCTTTACGGAAGCTGACTGGCGCAGCATCTCCCGAACTTCACTTCCGTAACTCTACAGATAAGGGTTTAAGCCCAGCCGCGCCTTTCAAGTTGCAGAGGCTTTCGAGTAGCACGATCTTTGCTGCCTCATTGCTGCAAAAGATGCACTGCCTAAAGAAGTTGCATCTTCGTACTGTATGTGGTGGTCAGGTGCTACCTTTCGTAGGAGAACACTCATATGCCGCGCAACATTTTGCCCATCCCTGTGGAATCCCTCATAAAAGTTACGCCCATTCTTCTCTCGCTCACGCTTGTAATTACGTTGACCGTATATGCCCATGCTTGGCACGGACTTGTGGGTGAGAGTGGAACTGGCATTGCTTCCTGTGCAGCCCTGACTGATGTCCCTGTTCAACAGGAGGCATACGCCTTAACCCAGATAGACTCAGCGCATCTGACGTTACGTCAGACGGGTTTTGAGCCGTCCGAAATTATGCTGCCCGGCAGACCCTTTCTGCTTGCCGTAGATAATAAGACGGGGTCAGGTGATGTAGTTCTACGTCTGACACATGAGTCGGGCAGGCACCTACGCGAAGTAGCGATGCCATTAAACAAGGCACGATGGCGCGAAGTAATTACACTCCCACCCGGCAATTATAATCTTGGCGAAGTGCGCCACCCCGATTGGGTCTGTCGGATTACAGTCCGTGAACGCTAACTAGCGTCCGCACCGCTCGAGGGAGTCATGATCATCACCGCTAATACAATTACATACACGCCCGCCTCTTTCTCGCCTCGTCGTCTCGTAGGAGCAGTTTTGCTAGTCGTCTCCCTGTGCGCCCTCGCCGTGGCGCAATCGACAAGCAACCCAACCGATGGCTCGACGCCGCTTGGCTTAGCACCGGGCGCGCCTACTGGCTCTTACAGTCTGGGCGGCTTCGATAATGTTAATCTTTACAGTGGCAGCCTCAACTTTCACCTGCCATTACTTAGCGTTGGCGGGCGTGGCGGAGCACAGTACACAATGCTGTTACCTATCGAGCAGCATTGGACGGTAGATCACTACGAGAATCTGGACAGCGGGCAAACGATTGACACTCCGAATTACAACTGGTGGGACACGATCAGCCCAGGCTACAGCCCTGGCGTGCTACAAGCGCGCTACGTAGGCTGGCTCGCCAACTCCTGCGGCACTACCCGTTCTCCTCGATACGTTTACTCGCGGAGCCACACACGCCTGACCTTCACCGCTGCTGACGGCACGGAGTATGAGTTAGTCGATCAACCCACAGGCGGGAATTATCACCTTAACGGCTGTGCCACCACTGCCTACTCGCGCGGACGTGTCTTCACTTCGAACGACGGTAGCGCCATGACCTTCATCTCCGACGCTAACGTCCTCGATCCTCTTCTTGCAGAAGGGCTACACGCCTCCTCCTCATGGGCTGACAATAGCCTCTCCGGCTATTTACTCATGCGTGATGGCACACGCTATCGTATCGACGCCGGGACGGTCACCTGGATCAGTGACCGCAACGGCAACAAGCTAAGCTTTACCTATACCGGTGGCGTCTCTACTATCACCGACTCGCTTAATCGGCAGGTGAGCATCGCCTATAACGTAAACGATGTCGCACCCTATGGGCTATGCGACAAGGTCACTTTCAAAGGCTTCGGTGGTGCAACGCGCACAATCCGTGTCTCAAAAGCCCCATTAGGTAGTGCGCTAAAAGCTGGCTACTCGCTCCAGACGGACGCACAGTTGTTCGGTATTTACGGTAATGGCTCGGTGTTGGAAAATCCGACTGTGGTTACCTCTGTCTGGCTGCCTGATACGGACGGGGTCACACGTCGCTATGCCTTTTACTACAATAGTTATGCCGATCTAGCACGGGTTGAATTGCCAACGGGCGGAGCTTACGAATACGACTGGGCGGCGGGGCTGACGAGCGGGGCAACGACAGGTACCTTCCAAGGCAGTAGCTACACGAGCCAGTATTACATCTACCGTCGAATAGTAGAGCGGCGAGTCCTAGCGGACGGTATCAACGTGGTGAGTCGGATGACCTATAGCCGCCCGGAGAGCTCCGAGGGTGTAACGGTCGGCTACGTCACAGTCGATGAGATGGACGGAGCGGGAATGCTCCTCACGCGCCAGCAGCACTACTTCAACGGCACAGGGGCGGCGGCAACGATGGAGCAGGGGCCGCTAGCCGCTCCGACGGCCGGAACGACTCAAGGCAAGGAATATCAGACCGACGCTTATAACACTGATGGCACGACGCTACTACGGCATGTAGTGAATTTGTGGGAAGCTTCAACCATCTTAGGGCAGGGACCACATATCACCGAAACCGATACAACTCTTTCGGACACCAACCAGATCACAAAGACGATATTTACCTACGACCGGTACGGCAACCAAACAGATATCAACGAGTATGACTACGGTGTGGGGTCCCCGGGCACACTAGCGCGGCGCGCTCATATCGACTACCTAACTACCAATAACGTTAACGGGGTGACTTACGACACGGTGAACCCAAGCACGACCTCACCCGATCCGGCTGCGACCATCCATATCAGAAGCCTCCCCGCGCAGCAGCAGATCTTCGATGCAAGCGGAGCAGAGAAGGCGCGCATCAATTACGAGTATGACAACTACGCTAACGATGGTAGCCACGCACCCCTCGTAGGCTTGGCAGGCATTAGTGGGTTGGACGCAGCATTCACCACTAACTACACGACGCGCGGCAACGTGACCTGCACCACGCGCTGGCTGCTATCGACCAGCACGCCGCTCTATGCCTATAGCCAGTACGACATTGCTGGCAATGTGGTCAAAGCAATAGATCCACGAAACTATGCCACGACGTTTGACTACGCTGATCGCTTCGGCGCGCCGGACAGTGAGGCTAGGAACAATACCGCGCCCATAGAGTTGGGCACACAGTCGAGCTACGCCTTCCCGACGAGTATTACTAACGCGCTAAACCAGACGGCTTATGCACAATACGATTACTACTTGGGTAGGCTTGTTAATGTAGAAGACATTAATGGCGTAGTCTCAAGCGGGTACTCGGACAACGAACCGCTCGACCGTCCAACCAAGATCGTGCGTGCGGTTAACACGGCGGTTCAGAGTCAGCTCGCCTTTAGCTACGACGACGTAGGTCGCACCGTCACGACCACAAGCGATCTGAACGCTTACAACGATAACCTGCTCAAAAGCGTGGTTCTCTACGATGGGCTAGGGCGCACCACGGAGACCCGGCAGTACGAGACAACCACGGCTTATATCACGTCGAAGCAAAACTACGACGCGCTCGGGCGCGCCTACCAGGTGTCGAACCCGTATCGCGCCGGAGACACCATTTACTGGACGACGACCGCTTACGACGCGCTCGGGCGCAGTGTATCGGTGACGACACCCGATAACGCAGTGCTAAGTATGTCATATAGCGGTAACGCCATGATCACCACAGATCAAGGGGGTAAAATCCGGCGCAGTCTGACGGACGCACTCGGCAGGCTCATAAGGGTTGACGAGCCGGATGCGAGCAACAACATAGGCTCGGTAAGCGCACCCATACTGCCGACAAGTTACGTTTACGACGTGCTGGATGATCTTTTAACGGTGACGCAGGGCAGTCAGACGCGCACCTTCGTCTACGATTCACTCAAGCGGTTGACCTCGGCGACTAACCCAGAGAGCGGGACAGCTAGTTATCAGTACGACCCGAACGGCAACCTAACTCAGCGGATCAATGCACGCAATATCACAACTACTATCTCCTATGATGCTATTAACCGCCCCACCTCAAGGACCTACAACGATAATCCGGCCACACCGGCCGTCAACTACTACTATGACGGTCAAGCTATGCCCGCCGGCGCGCCAGTTATTGATCGCGGGTTAGCAGCCGGGCGGCTAGTCGCAGTCACATACGGCGGCGGAAGTGCCGGTACCTATCGCGGCTACGACCAGCTCGGGCGGGCTGTGAGACAAATACAGCAGACCGATGGCGTCAACTATTTAGTGGAAGCTGCCTATAACAAGACGGAGGGCATAACGAGTGAGACTTACCCATCTGTACCAGGTTACGCCGACCGGCGCAGCATCAGCTATAGCTATGACGGCTCGGGCCGGCTTGCGGCAATGATGACTGCCGCCACCACTTTCGGTGGAGCGGCGAGTGCGTCCGGCATTGGCTACGCAGCGCACGGGGCGTTCAGCAGTGAGACGCTCGGCAACGGGCTGATGCACAGCGTTAGCTACAACTCGCGCTTGCAACCTTCAGAGATTAAGCTCGGCACGGTGGGCGCGCCAACCTCTGTTCTTGATCTTCTATACAGCTATGGCACCACTAATAACAACGGTAACGTGCAGAGCGTCACTTATGCCGGGGGCGGACTTAACTACGTGCAGGCGTTTACCTACGACCAATTAAACCGACTGGCAACGGCGCAGGAGACGACAGGCACGCAGACAAACTGGACGCAGACCCAAGACTATGACAGATACGGCAACCGCTGGGTAGTGCCTACTGGAGGCGGACAGAGCCAATATTTCGACTCGAACAATCGAATCGTCGGCAAAGGCTACGACGCGGACGGTGACCTAATCAGTGACGGGGGAACAACTTACGGCTATGACGCCGAGTGCCGACTCGCGCGCGTCAACGGGGTAGAAAGTTACCGGTATGACGGAGAGGGGCGGCGGGTTCGGAAGCTGTTGGGCGAGAGCACGCGCCTCGTCTACGGCATAGGCGGACAACTCGTGGCCGAGTTCGACGGGACAAATGGGGCACTGCGCAAGGAGTATGTCTATGGAGCGGGCGGGTTGCTCGCTACAATAGAGCCGAACAACAGTACAAAATATGTGACGCAGGATCACCTGGGCACTCCGCGGGTGGTGACGAACGGGAGCGGAACCGTCGTCAGTCGACGGGACTACTTCCCATTTGGTGAAGAGTTAAGTGCTGGCATTGGCGGGCGCACGACGGCAATGGGCTTCAGTATGCCCGACGGCGTGCGGCAGCAATTCACCGGACAGCCGCGTGACTTTGAGACTGGGTTAGATTTCTTGGCGAGTAGATATTACTCCTCAACGAATGGGCGATTCACGAGCCCGGACTCCTTCGGCGGACACATCACTAACCCGCAGACTCTTAATCTCTATGCCTATGTCCTCGGCAATCCACTGAAGTACATCGATCCCAGCGGGCACAGCCCGCAAGACGGTAATAAGCCTGACAAGAATGCACAGGTAGAGAAGGTTCCTCGCCCTGACGTAGAAAAAAAATATGTAGTTACGGTCACGATTATTTACGAGGACATTGTCACGAGCAGCAAAGCGTCAACGCTGCTCGTCGTCGGAAATGGCGGCAGCGTCGGACCTCCCGGACGGTGGGAGCGGATGCTCCCCGTCTGGGGCAACGGGCGAATGGCTGTCAACGACTTCCAGACGGGGCACCCGTACTGGGGTGCATTCCACACGGCGATGGCGGTGTCGGATGTCTTTCTGGTCAAGTCCATCGTCACCTCGGTCGGCAGGCTCGGGCTGGAGCTGGCGGCGGAGAACGTCGCCCAGAAGGCGGTCGTCGAGGAGACGGTCGCCGAGTCCTCAGTCGCTGTAGAAGAGTCCGTTACGTTGTTTCACGGCAGCACCAAAAATGCTAGCCAGATAGCAGAGTCCGGACTTGATGTTGGTCGACCTGGAGCAACTTACGTATCATCGGATGTTGCCGCAGCGCAGGACGCTATAGCAGCTAGAACTGCTCTGGGGGAAGCAACTGATGCGGGAATTATCGTTTCCAAGGTCCCAAGCGGTGGACTTAACTCGCTGATTGATTCAGGTGACATTTTGGTAAGGCCATATAGTGGCTTTTATCCATACCGTCTCAATACAGTGGAACATCTTCTTAGAACGCCAGCAGCCAAAGAACTCTTCAACAGAGGAATCATACGATGAAGACTCTTCCGTCAGTTTCCTTTGAAGGCCACATACGGAATCTACTTGACTGGCTTCGCCAGCGGGTACCCAACATCGATGCAATGCCGCTTCGGTTCTTCGACCGCCACGATCTCGAGCTAAAACAAGGTCGGTGGATATTGCCTACCTACGCACTTAAAGACGTAGATGCAATGCGGGCATTTTTTGAAGAACTTTGCAATGAGGGAAGAGAATGGGTCAATCTTGCTGGTGATGACATAACACCTCACGGAGAATATTTAATCTCCGTTGAATACAGTGACGCTACTGGGCGACCTGTGACTGCCATCAACCTCGCCGGGCCACCACTCAATTCTGATGGTAACGTAAAACATCCATCCCATATCTTGGTATAGTAATACAATAGACCTCTTGCAAAAGTCGGGTGACTGATGCGACAACGTAGCTCAGCAGGAGTATCACTGATGAGCTACGAACAAGTTAAAGATTTGCCACCCGCAGAGTTCAAGCGCTACTGCGGGGTTCAGCCTCAGACATTTCAAAAGATGGTTGAGGTCGTCTCCAACCATTGGCACAAGAAGCGGCGCGTCTCGGGGCGACCGACGAAACTCGCGGTCGAAGACCAAGTCCTGATGACTTTGGAATACTGGCGCGAGTACCGCACCTTCTTCCACATCGCCACGAGTTGGGGCATCCACGAGTCGAGCGTCTGGCGCACCGTCCGCCGGGTGGAAGACATCTTGACCAAGAGCCGGGCTTTCAAGTTGCCGGGCAAGAAAGTGTTGCAGCCCGCGGACCACGAGATCGAGTTCGTCGTCGTCGATGTCGCGGAAACGCCCGTCGAACGCCCGAAAAAAAGCAGCAAGCCTACTACAGTGGCAAAAAGAAGCGACACACGTTGAAAAGCCAAGTGGTGGTCAACGGCGCGAGTCGGCAGGTCATCTGCACGGCTATGGGGCGCGGCACTATACATGACTTCGCTCTCTACAAGCGGAGTAAGATCGAGCCGCACGAGAGCCTCGAACTACTCGCCGACAGCGGCTATCAGGGCTTGCAGAAGCTGCATGAAAAGAGCCGGACGCCACGGAAGAAGCCACGCAAGTCAGAACTGAGCGACGAGCAGAAGCAAAGCAACCGAGAACTAGCGCGGCGGCGGGTCGTGGTCGAGCACGTCATCCGCAGCTTGAAAATCTTCCGCATTCTGGCGGAGCGTTATCGAAATCGGAGGAAGCGATTCGCAGTCCGCTTCAACTTGATTGCCGGGCTGCACAACTTTGAACTCGACCTCGGTTAACCACTTTTGCAAGAGGTCTAATAAAGATAGTGATGACGATGGTCATGCAAGAATTGAACGGCGATGAAACAAATTAGTATTCGCTGTTGGAAGACGCAGGGGCAGTGTGAAAGCGGTGAGGCTATCGATACCTATTTCACCGTGCCCGACTTTGGTGATAGCTATAATCTCTTTACCTGTCTAAAGTGCAGCGCGATATTCGCTGTGGATCCAAATAAGGAATTCTACTCTGGCATACCATTTAACGAATTGAAGCAAAACCTTCAATGCCCAGTATGCGGAGAGTCATTAGATTCTATCGTGCCATATCCTGACACTTACATATGTCCACAAACTAAAGGGAGGGGCAGTTTGATGCGTATGGAGCGCACAATTCCTCCTGATAACCTATCAATCATATATGATTTCTGGGATCCATACAGTGAAGTAATCCTAGAATAGGAATAACCGCCAGCAGCATCTTTGAAAAGAATTAGCTTACAATGCGCTAAATTACGATTCGCTCGATCTCATCAAGACTAATCACATCATTCGTCCGGTCATAAAGCTTCGTTGTTCGCGGCGACTCGTGAGCCGCTATCTGCTGCGCGTGCTCAATAGTCCCGCCGTTCCTTAGATACTCGGTGATCCCTGTTGCCCTGAAGGTGTGACACGCGATCTCGGATGAAATCCCTGCGCCGCCCGCCCGTCGCTGAATCATCTTGTAAGCGTCGAAGCGGCTCATCGCACGCGCCGTCAGCTCGCGGCTCCTGCCCCTCGTCGAGCGGAACAGCGGCTTACCCTTCTCCTCGGAGATGCCGGCGGCTCCGACGTACTCATCTAGGTAGCTCTCCGCCGTGTGATGCACCGGGACCTCGTGGAACTTCCCGCCCTTCTCGTGCAGCCTCAGCCAGTAGCGTTTGCCGTTGGGGTAATAATCCCTGACCTTCATATTCACGACCGCCGAGACGCGGGCGAAGCTGTAAACCATCGCCCCTATAAGTGCCCGGTCGCGCAATCCGATGACGTGCGTGGTGTCTATGCTATCGAGGAGCTTCCGCGTCTCCTCCGCCGAGAGCACCGGCGTCTTGCCCTTCTTGATGCTGTAGCGCGGACCCCGCACGGACGCCGCCGGGTTGAACGGCACGACCTGACCGACGACGAGCCAATCGAAGAGCATTCGGATCGCTGCGAGGTGCTGCTTGACGGTCTGCGGCGCTCGCTCCTGCGTCAGCCGCTCGATGTAGGCGGCGACGAGCATCGGCTCGATCTGGTGAAGGGAAGTGCCGCGCTCGTCGCACCAAGCGAGGAACGGGCTGATGGCTCTCATGTACGAGAGTCGGGTGTTAGGGTTTCTGATGTTGGCGGTGAAGAACTCTAGGAAGCGTTTGCTGGCTCTCTGGCCTTCGCCGGTGATGATGGCCGGGAGCACGATCCCTTTTTCGGCTCTGACAAGCTCTGTGGTCATTTTCGTCTCTCAGGGATGCCCTACAAACGACTTTCCAGAGGCGGACTAGCCCCTGCTATCCCTCCTCCATCTCTGGGCAGCTTATACCACATAAAGGACGTTATGTTGCATAAATGGGGAAGCTGAGAGCCGGAGCAATTTGAGACATTATTGCGTGTGAGGATTCAAATGTATGCGCCTCAAATAAGGATAGAGGTTACGCAGTTGGGATGAGCGAGTAGCGCGGATGAGCGATGTAAGCGCGCACCGCTTCTCTGATGATTGCCGTCTTCGCTTCATACCAACTAATGCCTCGGTGATAACAATGACTTTCAAGCCGCAGGAACGCCCGCAGACACAGCCCGATGTGATTGCGCCAGGCGCGGCGCGAGCGCACCTGCGCTCTTTCGATCAAGCAGAACTGCTTGATGCCACGGTGATAGTTTTCAATGGCCCACGCGAAAGACGCCCACTTGACTCTCTCCAGACCGCTCATCTCAACTTTATTCGTGGCCCACACTTCAACGGCGCCGTCTGTGGCGACTGTCTTGAAGACGCGGATCAGCCCGAACCCTTCGAGCCACACGACGCGCCCCGACTCCCCGACCGCGACTTCACTGACGGCTCGCAACCCCTGACGGTCGGGGTTCACTTTGCGGTTACTCTTGAGGCGCGTCAGCCAGACCCAGCCGAAAGAGCGGATCAACTTCAGATTTTCCAGACCCGAATACCAACTGTCGAACGCTACGCAGGAAGGCGCAAAGCCTCTCTGGTGCGCCTCTTTGAGCATCGCCTGGAAGTGGTCGTTCTTCGTCAGAGCGTCCCGCTTCTTGTCAAAGATGCGATAGTCGCAGGGGACGTGGCGGTCGCCGTCCGTCCACAGCAGCGTAATCAGGTTGATGCCGCTTACGACCGCGTGGTGCTTGCCCGACCAGTGACGCACCACCAACTCCATCTTCCGGGCGTAAGGCTTGTCCAAAGTCGAGTCGTCTATGACAAGGATGCCTTGGCTCAAGCTGACCTGGCTCTCGGCTTCACGCCACAGCGTCGCGGCGTCAGGCTCCAGGCGGTGGAGCAATCGAGTGAAAGCATCATGCGCGGGTGCTTGCTCCTCGTCGCCCTGTACTTTCGCCGCCTCGGTCGCGCTCACGGAGCGAGGCGAGGCGATCACGAAGTTGATGTAGTCATCGTCAGAACATTTAGGCGGATTCACGCCCTTTTTCTACTACATTTTCTTCAACTGCGTAACTTCTAAAGGATTGAATTTTATTGCTCGCGGCGGTAAAAATCGCCTCGAAGTGCTTAGGTCGGCAAAGGTGATCGAAGGAGGTTTATCCCGTGCAAAAGACTGATTGGCTCCTCAAAGTTCTTTTGGCTCTTCTGGTGCTCGGCGTGTGGGGGCTGCTCATCAGCCCTTCATACCGGGTTTTTCGTCGCGCGCCCAAGCGCGGAGGCAGTATTCGGCATGGGTCGCCGATGACGCTGTTGCAGTTTGTTTCGTCGGATGCGCGGAAGCTGAATTCTGAAGCGTGCGCTACCTCACTCGCAGTTGGCGGCACGAAGAGAGGCCTACGGCTATGGAATGCTCACGTTGCGGCTCACAAAATATAAAGACGTTTGAGATGGCGCACGCCTCATTCAACGTCGGTGTCAGCTCTTGGGATAGCATCGGTAAAATCTTGCTGCTCGGCCCTCTGGGTCTGATGATTAAGCCTGGACGCAACAGTGTCGCTAGTATTACCGCCCCACCGGAAAAGCCTTTTCCTATCTTGGGAGTCGTGTTCGGTTTTTTGTTCCTCTCAACTATGGTGTGGCTCGTAAGTATCTATCTGAGGAGAGGGTGGGATTACCGCGAGACGCAGGATGCTTTGATGTTCAATGCCGTAATGTTCGTCATAGCTTCCGCCGTTATGGGTTGGGATTTTATTCAGTGCGCGGTGGCTAGGAAGAGATACCCGGAACTGCTGGATCAGTGGATTCACTCATGGATATGCTTACAGTGCGGGACGACGTATGAAGTTCGCAAGCTGCCGCGCGCATAACGAGCCGCTCCGTGCGGACAGCTAGAAGACGATTCTTTAAGGGCGGGGGCTAACAGCCCACCCGTTATCACGCTCTCATCCGGTCGTGATTTCGCCCTCCGGCTGTCGGAGGTTCTGATCGAGAATGAAATCGGCGGCGCATTGCGCGGCACTGGCCGCCGTCACGATCATGCGCGTATCACCCTTTAGCACTTCAAGCCAACCTTTCAAGTACGCTGCTGAATTATCCAGCGTGTTTTTTATTGTCAAATTGCGAAATTGGGTGGTTCTGTCGCGCATTTGATGACGCGGGCGCGAGTTGATATAAGCGGCGGGTATGAGCGCCACACTACTCGCCGACCCTGCCGCGATTCGACTTGCGCGGCTCTTTTCCGAAGTCAACTCACTCGCCCTTGTCGTCGTGACTACTCGGCGGCGCGCCTCGTGCCCGCGCTGCGGCGTCAGTTCGGCGCGCGTCCACAGCCGTTACTCCCGCACAGTCGCAGACCTGCCGTGGCAAGGCGTCGCCGTCCGGCTCGACCTCCACGCCAGACGCTTCCGCTGCGTCAACGATCTTTGCGAGCAACGTATCTTCTGCGAGCCTCTCCCGTCAGTCGTCGCACGCTATGCTCGCAAGACTTCGCGTCTCTCCGAGACGCTCGCGCTGATCGGGTTCGCCCTGGGGGGCAGACCCGGCGCGCGACTCTCCGTCGAGTTGGCGATGCGTGTGGGCCGCGACACGCTGCTGCGGCTCGTTAAGCGTGCGCCGCAAGCCACACCCGCGACACCGCGCGTCCTCGGCGTTGATGACTTCGCCTTTCGGCGTGGAGTGACCTACGGCACTATCCTCGTTGACCTTGAACGCCGTCGCCCCATTGATCTGCTCGCCGACCGTGAAGCGCAGACCTTAGCTGCGTGGCTGCGTGAGCATCCCGGTGTCGAGATCATCAGCCGCGACCGCGGTGGAGCTTACTCCGAAGGCGCGCGCACGGGCGCACCCGATGCCATGCAGGTCGCCGACCGCTGGCATCTCTTGAAAAACTTGGGTGATACGCTTGAGCAGGTTGTCAGCCGCCTGCATGGACACGTGCGCCGCGTCTGTCAGGAGACACAAGCTGCGAAGCAGCGGAATGAGGACGAGACTTTAGCTGTGGCCTTGGGTAGCGTGCAGCGATGTGGAGTGCGCCCACGGTCGAAGCGCGACCTCATCAGATGCGCCGAGACGCGAGCGCGACGGACGGCGCTCTACCAAGAGATCGTGAGCTTGTCCGAGCAGGGTGTGGCACAACGCGCTATCGCGCGGCGACTGCACCTGGCGCGTAACACGGTGCGCGGTCATTTACGCGGCGGCGCGCCAAGAGAGATCGAGGGACGTGGCAGGCGCAGCCCGCTCGCCCCGTTCGAGAGCTACATTATCCGCCGCTTCCGGGAAGGCTGTACGAGCGGCGCGCGGCTGTGGCGGGAGGTTCAGGGGCAAGGCTTCCGCGGATCGGTCGATGCCGTGCAGCGATACGTGGCGGGGCTGCGAGGGCAACTGCCGCCTGACGCCCGCTCTCAGCTACAGCAGCACACGTCGGGCAGAGTCCCGCAGTCGCGGCTAACGAGTCTTGCGGCACGCTCGCCGCGCGAAGTCGTCTGGTTGCTGCTGCGCGAACCGGCGGAGCTGAAAGAAGATGCCCACGAGTTGCTCGACCGTCTTCTCTGTGCGAGCGCGGAGCTGAAGTCGGCTTACGCATTAGCACAAAACTTTCAGCAGCTCGTCAGGGGGCGTGACGGTGAAGGGCTTGAGACGTGGCTCGATGCAGCGAGTAAGAGCGCAGTACGTGAAGTGCGTGGCTTCGCTTTCGGTCTCCGCCGCGACCACGACGCCGTTCGCGCGGCTCTTACTTCAGAGTGGAGCAATGGCCAAGTCGAAGGACAGGTGAATCGGGTGAAGACGATCAAGCGCGCCATGTACGGCAGGGCCGGCTTCGAGTTACTCAGGGCGCGCGTGCTCCACGACACGTGAAGACGCCGGCAGGTCACTCCTGTAGTGATGTGATGGGGAGCAAGCCCGCGTCATCAAATGCGCGACAGAACCACTTTATTCCGCAATTTTACACTTTATCCCTGCTTCCGCGCAGAGGAACGCGCTACCAAGTTCCGCTATCAGCTCTTCACGCGAGTAGTCGGCTGAGCCGAAGGCGGATAATCGGCTGCCCGCCACACCTGCGCGGTTGAGACGCGACTCATGGCCGGTCGAGTGTATCAGTTCGTGGAAAGCGACCGCGTAGTAATTCTCCGGCGTGTCGAACGTCTCCGGGCGCGGCAGGTTCACGAAGTCTCGCGTCGGCGCGTAGTAGGCGCTCGGCTCGTCGTGGCGGATCGGCGGGCGCTGCGGCATCGCTTCGATGATGCGCGCTGCCGTCTCTATCGGTGTGAATGGCCGTTCCTCTGGCAGCTCGGGCAAGTGATTTTCCAAGCCTTCCGTCTGCTCGATGTTGAATACACGATAGTATCTGAGAAGCGGCGGGCGTCGTTTCGAGGTGCGCTCATCGTCTATCTCCCTCTGCTTGTCGAAGAATTTCCAGAAGATGACGAACTCGCTTTTCGCGCCCTTCTTCACTCTTCCGCCAAGCTGCTGCACCTGCTGAAAGGTCAGCCAATACGGAGAAGCGAAAGAGGCCGCGCCTAAGAGAAGGGAATTGATGCCGCGATACGGCTTTTTGCTGATAAGGTTGCGGGGGCTATCGCCCCCGCTCCAAGTTTTGCGCCATGCCACTGTGCCCGATTCCAGTAGCGCGATGACTCGCTCGGTAACGATCTGGTAAATGTCGGTGCTCATCTGGCCTGCACCCCCTCAGCCTCAAGCATCGCCGCGAGAAGTTGCTTTGCGTGGTAGGCCGTCCGGCACAGGTCTAACATCTCGTCATAGTCGAGGTCGTCGAGGCTGTTGATACAGTGGAGCACGCCGGAGACGCCGCGCACGTCTTTGTAGGCTTCCTCAAGCTGCTCGCGGCTGACGATGATCGCTTTCGTGAAGTCCAGCGTGTCGGGCTGGCGTTTAACGAGCGCCAGCGCGGGCTTTGTTGTCGGTGCTTCTTTCGCGGTGCTAAAGTTCCTCATCTTCTGTTCCTTTCTTGACGGGAGGGGTGGAAGTGAAGGGCTAGGGAGCGTTGGCGCGCTCTCCTAGCCCGTCTCGCTATTGCGCCTCGTGGTAACGCTGCACTATCCGAGCCGCCGCGCGATGCCAGCACGGTTGACCGTTCCGAAACGCCTTGCATTGGCAAGAACCATTCGCGCTGTAAATCTCATTCGACGGCG
>MWWH01000254.1_pt1 | contig 14940 bp, 12 predicted proteins | sample 1047231 | NCBI WGS metagenome assembly MWWH01 (sample SAMN06349967, study PRJNA376086) | soil metagenome | isolation source: MG3-2 sample Antarctic (ecotone) soil | place: Antarctica | collected 2015-01-13 | reverse complement strand
ATCCATATCAAATCGAATATCGGTTCAAACGTGCTATGGCCGACGAGGATCATTGGCACATAGCAAACGCATTACCCTCCCGAAATCAAGCGGGAAAAATTACGAAATGGTTTGGCACCTGTACAGATATTGATGACCAGAAAACTGCAACAGAAGAGCTTAGACGGGCAAAAGAAGAAGCCGAGCGCGCAAATCACCTCAAGTCAGCTTTTCTCGCCAACATGTCGCACGAAATAAGAACGCCTCTGGGTGCTATGCTTGGCTTTGCAGACTTACTCCGTGACCGGGAATTAACTAGCGATGAGAAAGCGAATTATATCGATGTACTTACTCGCAACGGCGAGAGTTTGTCGGTCATTATCAATGACATCCTTGACCTCTCTAAGGTCGAAGCCGGCCACTTGGTTCTTGAACTTACCGAAATTTATCCAAGTAAGATTGCAGCCGAAGTAGTTTTGCTATTTCAAGTTAAAGCAAATGAGAAAAAACTCGCACTTGAGTTGTCAATCGATCCAAAAGCGCCTGAAAAAATCGTAGCGGACTCGGTTCGGACTAAGCAAATTTTGGTCAACCTGGTCGGAAACGCAATTAAGTTCACGTCCACTGGTTCGGTAAAAATACATATAACGGCATGTAAGACAGCGAGTAACCGGGGCGCGGTCTGTTTTGAAGTTTCTGATACTGGGATCGGCATTCCGGAAGCTCAAACTGAAAATGTATTTCAAATGTTCGTGCAAGCTGACGGTTCCATGACCAGACGCTTCGGCGGAACTGGGTTGGGCCTTGCTCTGTCGCGGAGTCTTGCTAGACAGCTTGGCGGCGACGTTACAATCGCGCGAACGCAAGAAGGTAGTGGCACCACCTTTGTTGCGGTAGTTGAAGATCAACCGGCCGACCGGATCTCAAGCTCAAAGATGTCCGGTCCCACGTAAGTGGACCGGATTTCGCTAGGCAAATCCCACATAAATGGACCGGCGTTTGAGGGGGTAAATCCCACATAAGCGGACCGGCCACTGCTCACTATATAAGCAGATTTTCTCCATCTGATTTCATGCGTTAGGCTTCGGTTGCACCGGGACAAATTGCAACCTGAAGGAGCGCGCATGAAGCGTCATCGAACGAAGAAGGAACTGGAGAGAATCACTGTGGATCGCAAGATCGTCGAGGGCCTAATGTCGGGCCAGTCGCTGACTCAGCTTACAAGCTCGTTTCGCAAGGGAAAAGGTTATGTGATCAAGATCCGCGACCTTGCGCTCGAGCATGGCTTTGTTGAGCCGGTGGCGGATAATAAACAGAATATATTTAAGCCTGGGCCGACACCTCTGCCGCCGTATCCGGAGGCGCTGTTCGCGTTCATAGACCGTAGGAGCGAGAAAGCTTCCGAGACCGACGTACTTCTCGAGTCTAAGCGCGACTGGGTAAAGGAGCGGCTCGAAGCCGGTTGGAGCCCGCAGACGATCTTCGAGGAGCTGGGCACGGCGGTGCCGCGGTCGAACTTCTATCGCTACCTACATCGTCAGAGTCTTATGCGTTCGGCACTTTGCCGTAACGTCATCGAGATCGTACATGGGCCGGGCGAGTGCTTGCAGATCGACTGGGGCAAGCTCTTCGACATCGTCGACCGAGCGACGGGCAAGAAGAAGACCGTGTGGGCGCTAGTCGGCATCCTCGGCCACTCACGTTACGAGATGTGCAGAGTGGTTGAAAAGCTCGACTTCCGTACTACGATCGAGTGCCTGATCTCGATGCTAGAAGAGATCGGCGGCGTTCCTCGCAAACTGACATCGGACAACCCGAAAGTGTTCGTGCAAGAGGCCTCAGAGTACGAACCGCTGCTCAATCCTGCGTTCGAGCGCTTTGCCCATGCCTACGGCTTCACTGTCGAGGCGCTGCCACCTGCGGCACCTGAGAAAAAGGGCAAGGTCGAGCGACGGATGCCCGTCATGCGAAGGCTGTTCGAATCGTTCTCCCGCGAAGGCTACACACTTGAGAGCGCGCAGGCGCATATCGACCGAAAGCTGAAACTCACCAACGAGCGCAAGCACGGCACGCACCTGCAAAAGCCGATCGACGTCTTTGTCAACGACGAGTCCGACGCTCTTAAACGCCTTCCTGCGGTACGCTACGAGCTGGAGACAATCGTGTCGTCAACAGTTCGAGCCGATGGCTACGTGCGCTTTGAGAACAAGTACTACCGGGTCGACTCACGACTCAAAGGCGAATCAGCGCTCGTGATCGCGAGCTCTTGCCAGGTCTCGATCTACGCCCGCGGTCGGCTGCTCGAGGTGTACGACCGAATCACTGATCGGTTCACGACCAAGGCATGCAAGGACCATTACCGTGAGCCGTGGGAGAAGACGCTTGAGGATCATGGGCATTACCTCAAGCGCGCGCTCGAGATCGGCGCTCACGTCGAGCGCTTCGTAAACATCGTTCTCGCTAGAGGCGAAGGCTTTGTCGATACCAGGCTCGTCTGGGGGCTGCTAACGCTGAACAAAGCTTACGCCAACTCCGACATCGACCGCGCGTGTGAGGCAGTGCTCGAGCTTAATCAAGTGAACCTAAAGACCGTCAGGCAATTGCTGACGATCACCGCCGAGCGGAAGAGCAAGAAACAAAACCTTCAGCCGTCAGGCGGCTCAAGCCCTGGCGAGAGGGCGCAAGTGGAAGGAGGAAAGTTCGCAAGACCCATCAGTGAGTACAAACAGCATCTCAAACTTGTCCATACCGAACCGTAAGTAGAAAGGAAAACAAGTGACCGTAGACACGATCAGAGACCAGCTCAAAAACCTTCGTCTCCCGCAGGCCGCGGCCGAGATCGAGAGCGTCCTTGCCAAGCGAAAAGTAAAAGACGTGCAGTGGCTCTCGGAGCTTCTCGAAAGGGAGCTCGATACGAGAAAGGATAACGCCGTCGAGCGGCGGATCAGGAAAGCCGACTTCCCCGAGAGGCGGTCGCTTGAGCAGTTCAACTGGGATTTTAACCCGAAGCTTCCGCGAGAGAGCATCGAGCGCTTGGTCGATCTCAAGTTCATCGACGGCAACGAGATAGCGCTCCTGCTCGGCTCGCCCGGTACAGGCAAGAGCCATCTCGCGATCGCCATTGGCATACGAGCAGCACAGGCCGGGCACAGCGTCTTCTGTACGAGCGTGAAAAGACTCGGCACCAAGATCCGACGCGCGCAAGAGCGAGGTATGCTCGACGTTCTCTTTAAACAAATCCTGACGACCAAGCTCTGGATCCTCGACGACTGGGGTGTCGTTAGCATGCCACGAGACGTGAGCGAGGAGATCTTCGATCTCTTCGACCGACGAAAGCACAACTCGGCGATGATTATCACGAGCAACCGCGACGTCGACGAATGGCCGCAGGTCTTCAGCGATCCCGTGCTCGCAAGTGCGGCGATCGACCGGATGTTCGAGGACGCCAACATCTGCATCTTCGAGGGGCCGAGCCACCGCATGAAAGGGAGAATAAAGTTCGCGGACGTTGACAGGGACTGACAGGCCGAATAACACCTGCTCGTCAGGTGGTCAAAGTTGGTGGGACGAGCCCGGTCCAACTACGTGGGACGGAACACTCAAAGATTCGCCCGTCGTCACTGGCGACTGAAAAAAGCGTAACGAAAGATAAAAGTTTAGTTGGTCTGCGGATTTTAGTCGTCGATGATGCGCTCGATAACCAACAGCTCCTATCTCGTTATCTCGTCAAGCAAGGTGCAATCGTTGAACCTGCAGAAAACGGGCTGGTTGGATTCAAAAAAGCGCTTGCCGGGAATTACGATGTCGTTCTTATGGATATTCAGATGCCGATAATGGATGGCTACACTGCGACTCAAAAGCTGCGGGATGCCGGGTTTTCAAAGCCGATCATCGCGCTCACAGCGCACGCGATGACAGAGGTGCGGCAGAAATCGTTTGATTTCGGCTATACAGACCACTTAACAAAACCGATCAATGCTGTCGAACTTTTCGCTGTGATCGCACAACATGCGGACCCCAGAGCCGTGAATCCGGTCGAGCTCTCTTAGAAAGTAATCGATAAGTTCGATAACTTTTCTAGCTCGAGCACCGCTTGGTTACATTCACGAAACATAATCATTTTAGCTTTAAAGTCTGCTGAGACAAGAGGTACGTTGGGCGTGTGCCGGGGTCTTGACTAGGCGATCTGCCATTGGTCGTTCGGTGGGACCGACAGTCGAGGCGCTTTTTTCTTAGTCTTCTCGGCCGCGAGTTGCTGTGGCGTTTTGAGATCGTCTTTGAACCACCGCGCGTCGATCAGATATCTCAGGTAATCACCGGGATCCAAGCCCGCCTTCTTGGCTGACTCGATGACGGTATAAATACTAGCAGCGACATCAGCTCCATTGATGGTCTTTGAGCCATTGAAGTTCTTTCGGCCCATGACGATGTGACGAAGCGCTCGTTCCGCATCGTTATTGGTTAGCGGCACAGAAAGATCTTTTAGGAACAACGTCAGCTCCGTCCAGTGACCGAGAGCATAGTCGATCGCTTTTACGATGCCCGACTTAGGCAAGTGTTTCGGCCGCTGATCGATCAGCCAAGCCCGTATCTTTTCAACCAAGGGTCGCGATTTTGTCTTTCTTAATTCAGCAAGTTCGACGTAGGTTTTCGCTTCGTGCTCGACTTTGAGCAGGTCATCGATGAGCGTGACGACTTCCGTGATTTCGCTTGGATAGTTCTTGTGGATATCAAAGAACTCTCTACGTACGTGCGACCAGCACTGGCCTACGCGGATCTTGGCGTTGCGCTTCACTCGGTTGTAGCCGCTAAAGCCGTCGGTCACGACCGAACCCTCATAAGTCGCTAAAATTTCCTCGGCGACAAGGCCTGAGCGGGTCGGCTCGAACTGATAGTAACTTCCAATCCGGTTTGAGAGCGCCCACATGTAGCAGGTTTGCTCCGAGCCCATGATATGCCACGGTGTCTCGTCAAGATGGGCGGCAGTGAAGTCAGCAAGTATCTCAGCTTTGATCCTCGGAACAACAGCATCGCAATGCTCAGCCACACCTTCGCAAAGTCCGTAGAGCGTCTTTACATTTACCTTTAGCCCCTGAGATTCCATTTTCCTGCGCTGGCGCTCGAGCGGCATATGATATAGGTATTTGTCGGTTGCAACAGTCGCAGCAAAGTCGATCGAGTACTGGCACCCAGGCTTAAGCTTCGCCGGGCCCCGGGCCGTTAAAATCACTTCCTTCCCAGTCGTGTTGAACTTGGCTTTAAGCCGGTATTTGCATTGCGAGTGGCGCACCTTCTTGATGATCCGCTCTAAGATCGTGATCTCATATGAGTCTTGAGTTAGCCGCGGGATCTCTTCCCACGCTCCCGCGCCGCCACTGAGCCCTCGCATGAGGGCTTCCGTTGCAAGCTCCCTTTCGCTCATCTTGTAAACATAGCTAATGTCTGTCGAGATCGGGAAGGAGACCGAGTTCTCAGCGCTAGAGTCCTCGGCCGCCAAACGGTTTTCGTGATCCGCATGAAGGGTCAGTTGCGCGGGGCCGGCTTTTGCGATCGCGCGGGTCTCAACATTCAAGCTCTCACGCCCCCGACCGTAAAAGCGCTCTTGGAGTTTCAAGAGCTGATCGCGAAGCGCTCCCTCGAGCCAGTCTTGCTTGGCGGCTTCTTTGGCATTTTTAAGTTGCTCGTTCTCTTTCAGCGTGTCTTCAAGGCGATCCCGCAGCCAGAGGCTGACCGAGCGAAGAACTTCGATGTTGGTTTCTTTCTCTAGCGGCACCATCGTGCTCGGGATCGTTTATTCCTCGAGGGAGACTTGTCAATGGGATTTGACCAAAAACAGGCCGGCGAACGATGCCGCCCCTTAGAAGAGTGTCGAGCTCATCTGTTGTGATCTCGCGTTCCTCGAGATCAAACACGCTCATGAATTTTCCTCTCTCCAGACGTTTGTTGATAAGTACGACTCCAGTGCCGTCGTAACAAATTAGCTTTACCTTCGTGCGGTTCCTGCCAAAGAAGACAAAGAGATCTCCATCAACAAGTCTTGCCCGCATCTTCTCCTGCACAAGATGCGTGAGCCTCTCGAACCCAGCACGAAGATCAATCGATTCTGAAAAAACGAACACACGAAGGTCAGTTTTAAAGCGCATCATCTGGCACCTGCGCGTTCGAGCCAGCTGAACGCTAAATCAACAGGAAGGCCCTCAATCTTAAATCCATTCGGAGTTGTCACTGTGACAGTTGCAACTGGGGTGACAGCTGGCAGATGGACTGACTGCCGTCCTTTAACTGTCACAGTTGCAGAGCCCTTTGAACGCCTTTGGGAAACCACTTTCATCGGCACGAACGAGGCTCGAGCCTCGACTCTGTCGTGTTTTGCCCAGCTATGGATCGTGTGATACGGAAGGCCGCTTCGCTTAGCAATCGCGGGATCGCGAACACCAAGACGGCGGAGTTCAGCAACGCGCTCCTTAATGCAATTCGGCCAGGCTCGTCGCCCGCCTGGAACTTCCTTCTGGTATTGACTCGAGAGTTGAAAAAGCTCGTTGAAAACTACGGCGATCCTGTCTTGCATAAACACCTCCGGTCACCGAAGGCTAAATGTCAGATCCAACGCTGGAAAGAACCCGTCACACGCCTAACGTACGACAAGAGCAGCGCCTTCGCATGTCGTTCGCTGCTGCTTGCGCACGAAGTGCGCGCGGCCGCGGGAGTTTTAAGAGGTTGGTGACGGATAGAATTATGTTTCGCTGGGGTTTGTGACCTCGGTAGGCGATCTCAACACTGTTGCTCCGGGCGCAAGAGGCCTGCTATTGGCGCTATACGGCCTTAAGAGCGGCGCAAACCGCCCGGCTGGTACGTTTCCTTACGTAACTTTGATTAATCGATTTTAGAGGGTTTTAGAGGGATCTGAGGCTATGGGGAGTAATTGCCTCGTACTTTTCGATCTAGGCGTTAGTCGGAGGCGCTTTCTCTAGGAGTTGTCCGCGCATTTCAGGCCATACCTCTTCTGCAAAGTGGGATCGCAGACAAGCGCTGTGAGGCTCTGTATTGATTTTAACGAGCGCTGTTTCAGGCATTAGCGTTCTTTTGTCCTCATCATTCAACTGCGCTAGCCATGCTTCTTGAGCAAGCTTGAAAGCCTGCTTCTCTAGCTGAATCATCTCTTCCTTGTGGGCCTCGTGTGTTTGCACGAATTCCTTTAGAGCCTTCCTGGTTGGGGTTTCCATGTTTTCTAGAGGAATCATTCCTTTGGCTGCTTGCTTTGCGAGCTCGATGAAGAAGCCTCGTGGGCTTTTAGGTTTGTCTTTGCTCTTTGCCATATGCATCGCAAAGGCTTCGATGAGGTCTTCAAGCATCTCAGGAGTTAGTTCTGGTGCGAGTTCAAAACAGCGCTGAAGTAACGATCGCGTAACACTGAATTGTTCGAGACCTTGCAGATCTGCTTCCCGGATCCACGCTTCGCGATAATCAACATCCAGCTGAGTAGAAGTAGTTCTTTCTTTAGAAGAAGAATCTCTACTACTACTAGAGACCATTTCCGTAGGTTTATCCGTAGGTTTATCCGTAGGTTTTCCGTATGAATTCCGTGGGTCTTCCGTAGGTTTTCCGGAGGATTCCAAAAGTAGGCCGTCTCTGTACACACTTTCTGGCAGAGCATAACGAGTATAGCCACCGGGTCCGCCCCTGAACTGACATTTGTCCTTATCAACGACACCACCTTCCTTTAATTCCCGCATCACATCTCGGGCCTTTTTCTCCTCCTGAAATCCCAAAACTTGGGCTATCTGCTTTGAGGAGATTTTCGGCGTTAGCCGTTCGCCAGTTGGCAGAGTCGTCCCGTGCTGTTTTGCCTCAGAGAATATGAACCAGAATGCCTTTTCTTGATATCCCGTGAGCAGCCCAATGTTCTTCTTGGATTGATTTGATTTCCGTACGTTTTCCGTATGTTTTCCGTAGGAATCTGATTTTTCGCCCGTAGGTCTGTCCGTAGGTTTGACTATTCGATCCGTAGGTTTGGATTTTTCTGTCCGTAGGTTTTCCGTAGGATTTCCGGAGTACTGGTCCGTAGGTTTTCCGTAGGATTCCCGCATGTCTTCCGTAGGTTTTTTTGTCTCATTTGGTAAGTGCTGCTTCAGGTAGTCGTAAGCCGCATGGGCTGGCTTCGCTTCACCAGCTTTCGGTTCTTTGGGGTTTTTCCCCGCGCCTTTGGCTGCAATGTCTGAAATAGAAATCGGTCCTCGCTTTGCCATTACGCATTTCCTTTAGGTCCGAAGAAATCGCGTAAACCCAGCAGCTCCTGAGCAAGGATGTCGATGTCCTCTTTGGCATTGGTCTTCTTCGTTTGCTCAAAAACGGATTTGCGCTCCGCTTGAGCGTTCTTTACGGCTGCGTCGCTCCGGATAACCACGGGCAGGACCTTGGCGGAGTTTCCAAGATTCATATCGGTGATGTAGTGAAACGAGTTTCGCTCTCGAGCATCGTATTTGCTCCAGACGATCAAAATCTCCTGCTCCAAGTCTGGATGATCTTTCTTCAAGCCCTCTAGTGATTCGAGCGTCATGCGCGTTCCACTCACGCTGTAACTTTCAGGGTTCGTTGGGATACAAATCGTCGTCGCGTACAGGGAGCACATGAGCGAATTAAAATTCAGATCCGGTGCTAGATCGAACACAGTGACGTCATAGTTATTTCTGACTGGCTCAAAGATACGCTGATAATACAGGCGTGGGTTCGCCGGGCGCTTTGCTACGAGTTCAATTTCCAATGTTGCATTTTTAAATGATGACGGCAAAATATCCAGATTTTCGCTGGCATTCACGATTGCATCGTTGATCTTACAGTTGCCCTTAATGACATCGACAAAAACATGCTCATAATCCGGCAGATTGAACGACCGAGTTGCGTTTGCCTGCTTGTCTAGATCGACTAGCAGAGTGCGAGCTCCGAGTTGACTGAAGCGATAGGCGCAGTTGTAAGCGAGGCTCGTCTTCGTCGATCCACCTTTCAATGAGTGGAACATGATGTTCTTCTTTGGGTACTCAAAGCCACGGCTCTCTAGTAGACTGCGGGCGCTCTTTGAGGTTAGATGCCTCGTGTTCCCTTTGAGGTAACTCTCCAAATGGCGTGCGAGCTTGCCTGCACCTTGGGGAGTCATCTGGATGATTTCGCTTATTTCTCGCAGGGATATGATCTTTTCCATCGTGCACCTCGATGTCGTACTAGTTTCCGTTTTTCATGAAACTACGCCAAAATCAGAAACTCAAGCATTCTGCGATCAAGTTCGACTTCCTTGTGCCGATGTTCTTCCAGCAGTCGTTATTCTTTCTCGTAACTTTAGAAACCTACGGATGTAGTGACTAAACTTCCGTAGTTTTTTTCGTTCGTGGCCATTGATAGACTTCATCGCAAGTTTCGCGGAACTGGTTATGCAGGAAAGACGATGCTTCGAGGGGAGAGCGGATGGACGTCGCGGATCTGAATCACGTTGCTTGGATGGTTAATCTTGCTACTACACTCTTGCGAGGCTGGTTTGGCTCGCTTCGTGGCGATCGGTTGATTCAAGAACAACTCTGGCTCATTGAATGGCCGGCCTCGAAAGGGGTCCTTAAGATCCAGGTGACCGTACGGAAGTTCGCAGCATAGAGTTGGCGCTGACTCACACTTTTAGCCAAAAGTGTGAGGGTCATCTGCCGGAGAACTCTCGGCTTTCAGATTACGGTTTTCGAGACACCTCTTTTGTCTACGTTCCTAGACGAAAGTTCGAGACAAAAATTCACCCGGATTGATTGCTTAACAAATCGTCGCTCGATGATATTTCGTAGGATGAGGTCTGTCCGGTTTTGAGTTTCTTTATAAGACCAAAAAGGTTTTGCAACTGTGCTTAAGTGGGGAAATGAGCAGGGGAAGCGAACGTGGTGCGTGAAGGAAAGCTTGTCAAATTAGAGTCGGAGCGTTGGTTTCTGGGTCACGAACGAGGCGGAGCCGTGGTTCGGGTTTGTAGCTTTCTGTGATGCCTTTCTCGTAATTCGTCATCCGTTTTTGCGATCTTCTTGGGTCGTTTCTGGTTCTCGGTATCCTGCATTTTGACCGGCGAAGAATGCTGCTTCAATTGCAGTCCATGCCGGTTTTTCTGGATTGACGTTTTTAACTTCGATGCGTTTTAGGAGCTGTTGGTAGTTTTGCTGTTTTGTTATGAGTTGATCGTGACTTGGGCCTTATCAAATCCCTGGTCCAAAATGTTCTTTGCCCAAGAAGTCCGAAAAGCTTAATTGGTCGTGATATTCGTGTTTATTCCAGAGCAGTTTGTCGTCCTCAAATTGGAATACGCGCTTGTACCCGAACTGGTTGTCGAGGGCTGAGGGTATCCATTTTTCCTTGCTGTTTACCTGGAATTCCATGTCTGGATCTGGGACTGAGTCCCCGTTCATTTTGAAGTAGTGGGCTACTATTACCTTCGTTCCCTGTCGTTCAATTATGAGGGGATCGAAATGGGGAATTTCGAGCCTGACCTTGGATTGGCGCGAGCTCGTGCTCCGCTTTTTGATCTTGCGGGGTTCGCGACTGAGCGAAGCGAAGGCGCGAAACCGCGCACCGGGATGAGCGGAATGCACGAGGCGTGACGATCGCTTCAGTGGGGATAGTTGTGGATTTGGGTCTGGTGTCCGGTTGGTTTTCGGACTTGGGCTTTTGTTTTTTTCTACCGGCGTAACCGGTTTTTTAGAATGTCTGCGCTGTTTTCCGAAGTCGGTCGATGCGCTGTAAGCTGGCTCGACGAGGGTTTTTGCTTTGGAGTTTAGGCGCGATGGGGAGTAGTTGCCCTCCGCGGCCGCTCCAAAAAGAGCATAAGAGGCCGCTCCAAAAGAGCACTCCCCTCGCGCTTTTTTAAAAAAAGGACTGGCCATCTTTGATGGTCCAGACATTCATTGTTTTCTTCTTGGATCTCTAATTCCTAAATTCTCTTCTTCTGATTTCGTTTTTCTCTTTTCCGTTTTCCCTTTTCTTCTTCTCCTTTTTCTTCTTTTTTCTTCTTTTAATTTCTTTTTCTTATTTGTATTTCTCTGTTCCTGTCCCCCCATGATTTTCATCTCATTACTTATTCACTTTCTCTATTCACCCCCCATACTTTGTATAGTTTTGCTGTTCTCCTTCCTTCGCACAAAATCACGGAGGGAGTTTGTGCGAAGGAAGGAGAACAGCAAAAACATACCCTTAGGGGTGGGGGGTGAAATGGGCTCGTCACGACCTATAATGAGATGGCCGTTAAAGGGGGGGGGACGGGTACAGAGCGGCATTCCGAGCGGATCCCAGCGAGTCCGGACGGCTGAGTATCGCCGCCTGACGAGCTAGCGGATCCGCGAGGCGAACGCCGTGGCCGCTGAGGATCGCGGCCCGGACGTGGCCGGTGTCGGTTGTCCGTGGTTGGCGATGGGGAAAAAAAAGAGACCTGGATCGTCAAAACCCGGTCTCAGCGTCGGCCGCTTGGGACGCTCAATAGTTTAAGAGGACTCTTGAACATCTTGGGAGTGGCCGAACGATTCGAGAGTAGGCCGGTTTGTTTTCGGGAGTGATTTGTTTTTTTGAAGAGCTTGGACCTCGCGGGGGTAAGCTCGGTTGGGTTCGTAGGCGCGTGCCGGCCGCAGCTCGAAGCGGAGCACGGCTTGGAGCCGTGGCCCGCGACGACGCCTTTGGTGGCGCTCGAGGCGCAGGCCGGGGTTGAGGTCCAGGGTTTCTGGACCGTGCTCCTGAGGCAAGAGCCGAGTGAGCTCGGGCCGGTTGAGGTCAAAGGGCTCTGCCCCTGGTTCGCGTTTAGAAGCCTTTGCCGGGTTCTATCTTTAAACCCTCACTGCCTCTGCCCGTCGGTTCGATAGATTTGAATGTAGGGGCCTTTGGGTCTAAGCGAGTATCACTCGCCGCCTTTCGCCTCAGGCACCAGATCCTAAGCCTTGTGCCTCATTGCGGTTGGTTCAGGGTCGGTAGGCTGGGCCGCGGTACAAATCGGCGTTTGTACCGTGGGGGTCAGCCTGTTTTGTATCGTGGGGTCTATTGCAGGCTTTTCGGCCTCTGGCTTCGTGGGCTCGATCTTTGATATGCAGCTTAGGTCGATCAGATTCAACCCGGCTGGCCGCAGTACTTCGAGACCAGCTTCAGAAGCTCATCGATGTCCAAGGGCTTGGCGAGCCACCCAGCCACGGTCGGCATAAGATTCGGTGAAGTCCCGTTCCCTTTGGCGGTGACGACGACGACCGGGATCTTGGCCCAAGTGTCCGCATAATCGTGGAGGAGCCGTTCGAGAAATTCCTTGCCTCCCATCACAGGCATCATGACGTTGAGTTTGTACCTGGCTTGGATTATTTTTCCGGCGTAATTAATGATTATTTGGGATAATTACGGTATATACCAGAATTATGAAGTTCGATTGGGACCCATCCAAAGCTCGACTAAATTTAAAGAACCATCCTGGAATTAGTTTTGAGCTGGCCATTACAGTATTCGATGACCCGTTCGCCTTAATCGCGCCCGATCCGGAACACTCTGAAACTGAAGATCGAGAATGGATTGTTGGAAAATCGGATAAGGGCGTTTTAGTCGTAGTGTTCACCGAGCGATTAGGAGGCAAAATTTATCGAATTATTAGTGCCCGCAAAGCGTCCAGAAAGGAGAGGAGGAATTATGAAGAGCTTAAAGGAATTTCCATTTAATAAGGCACGGCGGATTACCGCAAAAGAAGTTAATGAAGCGCGAAAAGCCATTGAGGAAAAAACTGGCGAGAAGCGGAGCCCTCGTGGTCGTCCAGCTAAGAAGGTAAAAGAAAAATTCGTAGCAACGTCTATTCGGCTTGATCCTAGGGGTCTGGCCTGGGCGAAGCGGGAAGCAAAGAAGAGGAACGTCGGTTATCAAACGGTAATCAACGAACTCCTGCTTAAGAAAGCTGTGTCCTGATAGACACTCCAAATAATAAACAAATTTTATGTGACATAAGGTTACTTATCGGTAAATTAGATCGGTTTATGAGCCAGCTTCGAAAGCAAAACACTAAAGTGATGAGCCAGGCTGCCAGTAATTGAAGATTGGTGTTTTTCCAAGGGCTTGCCAACGCTGCTCAAAGACCAAAACAGCCCGGAGGTTCCTGAATTCGCCCGCTTGTATCGTTAGCGGTGTTGCCTTCGTCTTGGTCTTTGTTCCAGATACGGTAAGTATTGAATCTTCTCGTCCCACCAGCGCAATTCGCCGCGACTTTTCGCCCCATCCTGCTATAAGTTGTCACGGGCGCGACCTGCTCCTACACTGACGTCCAATGCAAACGGCGCCTAGCTTCAATCAAAAGACTAAGTTTCACCGAATTGCCGCTGCGCTTTTGGGAGTATTGGTTTCGATCATCTGTGCGTTCAGCGTTCGAGTAGCGATAAAAGAGGAATATAGAAGTCGGATCTCGTCGATTACCGACGACCTTAAATCGAGAGTTCAAACGAGACTTGCGCGCTATGAAACAGCTCTGACTCAAGCGAGAGCTTTTTTAATTGTCGAAGGCGCAATAGTCACTAAACAGAAGTTTTATAAGTACGCCTCTGAGATTGCCCTATTCGAACATTACCCGGGTGCGCAGGGCATCGGCTTTGCGACAGTGGTGAACAAGAAATCGATTGCCGCAAACGCAACTTTCAGCCATTTAGGCGAGACGTTTACTCTTTGGCCAACTGATCCTCCGCGTGAACACTATTCATCAATTGTTTACCTCTATCCCGAGAACTGGCGAAATAGGCGCGCGATCGGTTTCGATATGTACTCCGAACCCACGCGCAAACTTGCAATGGATCACGCGATGGAAACGGGCCAGCCTGCGATGACCGCTCAGATAAAACTCGTTCAGGAAACCGGAAAGGAATCGCAGCCCGGGTTCCTACTTTATGAACCTGTCTACAAACCGGGCGCAGGGGTTGAATCGGTCGAGCAGCGCAAAGCCGCATTGATTGGGTTTTTAACGGCTCCGTTTCGAGCCTACGATTTTATTCAAGCGATCTTGCCTACATCCCTCAAAGACGTCGATTTCCAAATTTATGCCGGCGCTCACGACATGAACCAGTTGCTCTACGACCACCATGCCTCAACCGCAGAATCGTCTGATTTAGAAGCAACGGCTGACTTTGACTTCGCCGGCCAAAAGATTTTTCTTTCCGTCCAAGCAGAAAAAAGTTTCTACAATCGTGCGTGGGATTTTTTGCCGGTTGCAATCTTGCTTGTCGGACTCGGGATCAGCGGGCTTTTCTACAAACTTCTAAGTAGAACCAGCAGAGAAGGGGCCGCCGAACGCGAGAAGGCGTTGCTTCTGGAAACCTCTCTCGATGCGGTGGTCGGCGCCGATGAAAGTAACAAAGTGATATACTGGAATCGAAACGCCGAGCAGGTTTTTGGTTGGCCAAAAGATGAAGCGCTCGGGAGCGAGATGAACGCGCTAATTATTCCGGAGCGACTTCGAGAAGCTCATAATGCTGGAATGAAAAGATTCATAAAAACCGGGGTCGCGCATATTCAGAATAAGCGGATCGAGATTTCGGCACTGCGCCGGTCGGGCGAGGAATTTTCGGTCGAACTCACGGTGACCTCGATAAAAGGTGCCGGAGGATATCGTTTTTATTCGTTCATTCGCGACATTACTGAAAGAAAAACCGCCGAACAGCGTATCGCACAAAGTGAACAGGAGTTTCGGAACCTCGCTGATTCTATGCCACAGATCGCTTGGACAGCTAATCCCGATGGGGAGATCGACTATTACAATCAACGATGGTTCGAGTACACCGGCCTTGATTATGAGCAAACCAAAGGTTGGGGCTGGGGACCGGTTCTTCACCCCGACGATGTAAAAAAATGTATAAATATCTGGACCGAATCGGTCAAGACGGGCGATCCATATCAAATCGAATATCGCTTCAAACGGCCTATGGACCGCGAGCAGCGGTGGCACCTAGG
>MWWH01000253.1_pt1 | contig 14963 bp, 11 predicted proteins | sample 1047231 | NCBI WGS metagenome assembly MWWH01 (sample SAMN06349967, study PRJNA376086) | soil metagenome | isolation source: MG3-2 sample Antarctic (ecotone) soil | place: Antarctica | collected 2015-01-13 | reverse complement strand
CAAGATAACAGATTAGAAATAATCGATTACAAAACTTCCGCTTCGGGCAAAATCCCAACTCCGGAGTTCGTGCGCGATGATCTTCCAACGTTTTTATATTTCGTCCTAACTCGAATTAGCTATCCGCAATATCCAAGATTGAAATTCACATATTTAAACGTTATGTCCGGCGCAAAAGTAACGGTTCAATATGACAGGAAGCTGATTGACGAGAATAAAAAAGCCCTGTGGGAGTGTTTAAAGACGATCGCATCGGATAAGTTCGCGCCTCGCAGCTCCGAGTGTTGCAGCTGGTGCGACTTTCAAGATGACTGTCCCCTAACCAATAGAGTCGTGGACTTCTCGGCTATTTGAAGCTCGCAAAGTAAGATTCCCGGATTCCCGTCGTCATGATCATACACTTACAGATGAAATAATTTATTTATATACCTTATTTTATTGGCTAAACCTCAATAAAATAAGGTATAATAGCTTTTGTCGAGCTAACCCTACGCTAAGAAAAAACCACTTTAATATATACAATCCAAGAATCTTCTTTTTTACGTGTGTCTTTAACAAAATACTCCAAAACAAATCACTGTAAGTGTAGTAATTCCAACAATTACAAATTGTGTGGTGTTAGCTCCAACGGTTTCGTTAAGTCTTACACCTTTGGATTTTCTAAAAGTTAAGTTCAATCTCATCAATAAGTTAGTAGAATATAAGCAAAAAAATTAAATTGTCTGAATTTCACAAATCCAAAAAAGAAAAAGATTAAAAGACGTTGTACGCTTTGCAAATTATGACATTGGTGCCGGGGACGTGGGGAACCACACTTTTTTTCTCTCTCTTTTCTATGTTTATCTAGTCCCCATTTCTTTCTGTTTCCTTTCCCAGATTCCCAGTAAGAATTCCGGAGTACCCGGCAGAAAAAAAGAAGAGAAAAGTGTGGAATATTGGTTTTTTGCTATTTACTGGCATTTGCGCTGGATTCGGGTGTTGTTTACTTTCCCAAATTGATATTACCCGCTTTCCCATCTGTGAAATATTGTTTACTAAATGAAACTAATTCGTCCGAAAATGATTGACTTTAAAGGGTTACTTAACTATAAGTATTAATCATTGTAGGTAAATAGTATGAGCGACTTTTTTTCCAGTTTATTTGTTAATCAAATTAATTCCCTCTGTCAAAAGGATCCATCCTTTGCGTCTGTTTATAAAGAAAAGGTTCGCGGCAAAATTATCGCTTATGGTCGATCTATTAACGTTTCTATCAATGATTTGAAAGTGATTCAGGTTGCTGATGATCGAGGTAGCCTACACAAAGATTTAGTTTCTTTTATAAAAAATTTTTCGCCAAGATCAGAATCTACACCTGAAAGAATTAAAAAGTATCGGGGTGAAATTTATTCGGATGTGGAAAGAGTAGTTTCCGGTATTTTTAATCAAGCTATAAACGAACAATCGCTTTCTTTAGTTGATAATGAAAACCTTTCAGGTTCTTTTCTTGAACGGCAATGTCCGGAATGGATGGCTCCCCTGCTTGCTAAGCTAGGTCGAACAACGAAACTTACGGGGCGTTGTTCTCCTCAAGGAGCTGCGCGGCTTAAATATCCTCTTACGTCTATGGCGGTAGAGTTGTTAGATGTTTTATTAAGAATTTCTCGCACCAATAGTTGCTCATCTCTGGAATCTTTGTTGGTTGATTCTCGATTCGATATACATGCGGAGCTTAAGACCCATTATTCAGGGAATCAATACCATAATTTACTTAATACTTTCAATCGTCTTCGAGGCAAGCTCGGCTTTTCTTTACCTGCTCGTGTTCTGGAGTCTATTCCTTTTGAGAAATGGCCAGTTAAGTTGCAAGAACAATGGAAAGTTTATGAAACCGGAACAAAAAACGGTGTGCCTAAAGATTCTACTTTAGCGGAAACAGCAGTTAATTTCAGTACACCTCTGAATCAAAGTAGCCAGCGCACTATTGATAACCACAAGACGGCGATTAGTATAGGACTCTTCCACTGCCAGCCGTTTCCTGACGATTTTGGTGTTCAAAATTTTCTAGCTTTGGAAGAACGAAAAGTTATTATTGGCGGAGTTCCATACCCTGAATTTTACAACCAGTTCGTAGATCGCTATCGGTCACGGGAGATGAGCCGCCAATCTGTTGTTAAACGGGTAGGTTTTAGCAGTATGAGCTTTAACAATTTTAAGACGGGATTATCCGTAGTTGCAGCTTTCAACGGTTTTTTCCCTCTTATTAAACCTTTTGCCCGGGCATACCAACAGAATAATGACGTTGGCGCAAGGAGGGATAAGAAAGATGTAAAAAAACAGCTTTATTCAATAGATGAAATCGATGAAAACATTGCCCGGCTGGAATTAGAATTTATCGAAACGGTAAAGAACCAATCGTTTGAGCGATGTGATGGAGTATCTACAACTGAGTCGGATAAAAAAATGCGTCTATGTCTTTTTTATCCCATTTTTATTACACTTCGGTATTTAGGGTTAAGGAAACGTAACGTAAAGAATTTTCGGCTAATGCTAAATCCCGAAAATCGAAAACATCCGGAAGGAAATGTCGGATTTCGCAAAGACAATACTTTGGTTATTCACTTTACGGAAAAAGAGACGAAGAATAAAAAGGCTTTACATCTTGAATTTAATATGCGTGACCATGCGGAAACGCATGGCGTTTTAATTCGCGGGCTAAAAATGTATTACAAAAAGGTATATCCCTATATATTGCAGAATGCCACAACGACTTTAGATAGACAGTTTTTTGCTCAAAAGAAGATTAAAGTAGATGGCTCGGGTCGGTTCGCGGTCTTACCTAATATTACTAAAGCTTTTGATGGCATGTTCATTTGGTCTGCTAATGAATTTCTGACCTTTAAAAAAGTTAATAATCGCAATCAGCCAGTTTTGAATCCGCATCATTTGCGTGGGACGTGTGTCGATTGGCTTGTAGATGTCGTGAAATGTGAATTAGAAGAAGCTGCGGAGTATGTTGCCGACTTAGTAGATACATTGAGGAATGAATATCAGGATAGGCATAGGATTCACAACGCAACTTCGACAATTACCAGAAGAAATAGAGATTTACGCGCTGCTAAACAGGAAGCTGAAGCAACTGAAAATGCTCGCCGCGTCGCCGAACAAGAGAAAATTGAAACTGCGAGGCGCATAGAAAGAGAGGATTATATGCAGAAGCAGATGGATAGGATGGAGCAAACAATGAACCGTGTAGAGGCGTCGAATTTTGCATTAGAGGCGAAATTAGCGGCGAGTGAAGCGCGCGCCGATTCTTTGGCGGCAGAAAATGCGCGACTGACCGAATTATTACTTAAAAAAATGGGCGCGGATGCAGCATCTGCTTAGAATTGTGCACTTAAGTCACAAGAAATTTAGCAATTTTAATTTTGGATGAATACACAATGAGCAAAGAAAATACTGAAAAAATGCTTACGGTCACATTAACCATTGACCCAAAGCGACACGAGAAGTTGAAGGAGACGTCGAGGGTTACCCGATTTTCAATGTCGGAACTTAGCAGAATAGCTCTCGATCGTTTTTGGAACGACTTAGGCGATTTAAACGATCTGGGTCCCAACGCGGCAAAAATACTTTTTCAAGGTCCTCAAACGGTGCCTGTGGCGGCACCGTCCGGTGGGACCGGAAAAAGTAAGAAAAAGTAAAACTTAATAATCAGTGTAAGAAAAAATAATGCTTTTAAAAGCGAAAAAGCCGGCGGGTTCCAGCCGACGGCTAATTCAAATTTCGCTTTTGCATGCGCGAGCGATATGACAATCCCAACATTATCACAACCTGCCTCGGGCGGGCAAGAACAAATTTCTACCTACGAGTTTCTTGAGTTCCTTTTTGCTAACCACAAAAAGGGATTCGTAGAGTTCCGTTACTTTTCCAAAGGCATGCCGCCGAAGATAAACGACAAGCCGGACTTTTTTCCGCTACCACTTGATAAGCAGCTGATTGACCGTCAGGTTTTATCACGAAATGGGCGTCAGATGCTGACTTTCGGTCCGGCTCCGCGAATGCGACCGGCGGAGAAAGGAAAGGCGGGTACTGACACGGACGTATGTGAAATCGCCTGTATTTGGGCGGATCTGGATTACGATAAAGTCCCGGGCGGACCAATAGAAGTTGTTAAACGGATTCATTCTTTGCCGCTTCGCCCATCGTGCGTTATAAACTCTGGATTCGGACGTCATATCTACTACGCGTTTAACGAACCATTGACCGATCTGAAACTGCTCGACTGGCAGGAGATGATTATGTCTCTCAGGGACATTCTCGGCGGCGACGCCGTGATTAACGCGAGCCGCGTCATGCGATTGCCGGGCACGATGAATATTAAATACGAGCCGGCTGTTGAATCGGAGATTTGCGCCGGCGAATCGAGCTGGATGCGGTACTCGCTTGAGGAAGTAAAAGACTTTCTTAATAACGCGCCGAAACTTATTAACGGTAACAAATCAAACGGTAAGGCTTCTGCGAAAGCAGCTGCTAACGGCGGCAATCATTCTCAATCTGAAACAACGCCTGATAATGGCTCACAAGCTATCTCTGTTACGTCGCCGAGTCTGGATACTCTGCGCTCTCATCGTGTTTCGGCAAAAGTGATCGAGGCAATTATCACCGGCAAACATGCCATAAGAACCGGCGTAAATGCAGGGCGCGACGACGATCGGTCGGGCAGAGATTTCTGGATAGCGGCGAGCCTTTTAGAAAAAGGTTTTACAGAGGAGGAAACCAAAGCTGTTTTTCGGGATCATCCTAACGGATGTGGCGATAAATGGGCTATTAAAAAACACGGGGAAAAATATCTGGATGATTCAGTTGCTAAAGCGAGCTCCCATGTTTCTGCTAAAAAGGAAGAGAGAGGAGAAAGTGTGGGATTCTCCGCTAACTCGATGCCCGATGGCTATGAGATGGCTAACGACGGCTCGATCTGGCATATAAGTCCGCCTACAAGACCAAATCATGACCCTAAAATGATTTTGGTTTGCGGTTCGCCGATCAGGATTTCCGAAATACTTGAGAACATTGATACCGGACAGATTTCCTGCTCCATTACATATAAATATCTTGGGCGGCAGCGTTCTACGACAATTTTGAGAGGACAGATGTGCGACTCGCGGGCACTCGTTGCAGCGTTGGCGGGTGAAGGCGCTCCTATCAGCTCGAATAACTCCCGTCTGGTTGTTTCTTATCTAACCGCTTATGAACAGGCTTTCTCAGATTTTATAACCCGAAAAAAGGTCACCTCGAAGTTCGGTCGAACCGGTGCTGATAGAGTGTTTTTTCTTCCTGGGTTCGGTAACAGCGATATAGAATTCCAGGCGGTCGGACCTGGTGATAACGCGATTTACCGCTCTTATGCTTCCCGGCAGGGAACTCTAATAGCCTGGGTCAATTCCATGAATAGTTTGGTCGATAACAATTTCATAATTCCCCAAATAGCCGTTTCCGCCGCTTTCGTTCCGCCTTTGCAGCGGTTTTTGCAGATTCCGAATTTTATCCTCGATCTTTACGGCAATACGAGTTCGGGAAAATCGACTACTTTAAAGCTCGCCGCAAGTGTTTTCGGTAAACCGCTTGATCCCGAATCGGTGATTCATCAGTGGAATAATACGAAGGTATCTGTTGAGCAGATAGCCGGAATGTGCAACGAGCTTCCGATCTATCTCGACGACGCCCAGCATTGCCCTGACGACCTAAAACGCACCGTAATTTATATGATCGCCAACGGGAAAGGAAAAGGAAGAGGCGCTAAGGGCGGCGGTCTTCGTGAAACTATGACGTGGCAGACGGTGGCGCTTTCTACTTCTGAAGAACCGCTCCACGAAGCCTCGCCTCATGAAGGAGCTCGCGGTAGATTGTTGCCGATAGGCGGTTTAATTCCTCCTTTTCCCAGCAAATCGGGAGTTTTGGTGCAGAAACTGGAACGTGATGTCGCCGGTAACCACGGACTTGCCGGTGAGAAATTCATTCGACATATCAATGGATGGGACGATAAAACTTGGATGCAGTGGCAACGTCGCTATACCTTTGTGCGAAGCGACCTGCTCAACAAGACCAGTTCGGATATCGTTGGGCGAGTCAGCAGTTATATCGCCGCCATCGCTGTTGCCGCAGAGATTGCCAGTCCTTTACTCGGTCTTCGATTCAAAGCTGATGTCCTAAGCGCGTGGATGATGAACCATTTGAACGAGCAGCAGCAGAATCAGAACCTCGTACTGCTCGCCTTGCGGACTTTAGCTGATTATTATGTCTCAAACAAGAACTTGTTTGCCGGAACGGGACACTACGATCCAAGGCGCGGAAATTTACAGGGCGCAGCAAAAGATGGCGAGTACGTTGGATTCCTGCGAACTACGCTCGACGCCGTTTTTACCAAACACAAATGGAATCAAACGGCAATATTAAATAAAATGGCGGAATCCGGAGCGCTGTTTTCAACCGAAGCTGATCGGCACACAAAGAAGGTCAGCGTCGAGGGCGTCAAGCATCGTATGGTCTGTCTGAAATGGAGCTCGATTCTGCCGGATGAGGCAACGGAAGATGCTGAAGTTACGGAAGACACGGAAGATTCTTAAAGAGTTAAAGCCATCGGTTGGGTATTAGAGAAGGTTCCGTTCTGTTGTGCCTTGAACGGTTTCGCGATGAATTCCCATATTCTGTTGAGAGAAGAAGCAACAGGAGAGTCACCGAAGTATCATTGAGCATTTTACGGAATTTAGTTATGATACTGAATGTCTGGTAACGTGAAAAGTCAGATTTTTGCATTACCAGACATTCGGATTTTCAGACATTCATTCTTTAAATCTTTTTTATAAACTTATGCTTGTTACGGTCGCGAGTTTCAAAGGCGGTGTCGGCAAAACTACAACGGCAGTTCACCTGGCAACATACTTTCAGCTAAAATCGTCGACGCTTTTAATCGACGGCGATCCAAATCGGTCTGCCACTTCATGGGGAAGACGTGGTGCTCTACCGTTCACTATTGTTGATGAACGAGGAGCTGCACGACACGCACGCGATTTCAAGCATATTATTATCGACACTGAAGCACGTCCAGATGAAGAAGATTTAAAGTCATTGGTTGACGGCTGTGACCTGCTGGTTATCCCAACCATTCCCGAAGCTCTTGCGATTGACGCTCTGCTTTTAACGGTCGAAGCACTGAAGAAGATCAACGCGACTAATTACAAAATCCTTCTGACAATGGTGCCATCCCGCCCATCTCGCGATGGTGAAGAAGCAAGGGCACTGCTTGTTGGTCGCTCTTTACCTGTTTTTAAGAGCGAGATTAGTCGTCTCGTTGCGTACCAGAAAGCTTCACTCGCCGGAATTACGGTTAACTTAGTAAAAGACCCGAGAGCTGCGGCGGCGTGGAGCTCTTATGAAAATGTTGGAAAGGAGATTTTAAAATGAGTAAATTTGATAAATTCTTTGAAGCTCGAGAACAAGAGACTGAGGTCGAAGCTGAAAAGCCAACAGGAAAACAAAGTAAAAAGACATCGGCTTTACCAGTTAAAAAGATTCAATCCAAACCTGCCGATATTGTCCAATCAACACCCCGTGGGCGACCGAAGGCAAAAAGAAGCGATCCGGCTTTTCTTGGCTTTACGACCTATATTCGTAGGGATACTCATACAAAAGTAAAAATTGCCCTTTTGCAGGAGGGCAAGGGTCGTGAACTAAGTGAACTTGTTGAAGAACTACTAGGAAAGTGGGCAGAGAATGTGAAAATTTGAGAGTTTAGACATTTGCACTTTCAGATGTGCAAAAATCTGTTAAAGTAATTATTGAGACGGGCAAGTGCCGCAACACGCTGATTGGTGTAATTAATATGGATCATCTTAACCAGGTAAATTCCAAGAAAAGAGTAACTGACCACGGAGAAGTTTTTACCGCGCATCGTGAAGTAACCGCTATGCTCGATCTGGTGAAACAGGAAACGGAAAGGATTGATTCTCGTTTCTTAGAACCGGCTTGCGGAACAGGCAATTTCTTGGCGGAGATTCTGAAACGGAAATTAGCGATCGTCGAAGGTCGGTATAAAAAGAGTCAGTTAGAATACGAAAGAAATTCGATAACAGCTGTTTCAAGTATTTACGGAATAGATATTTTGGAAGATAATGTGATCGCTTGCAGAGAAAGACTTTTAGATGTTTTTACGCACGTTTATTCACAAAATTACAAATCGGGCGTTAATCCGAAAGTTATAGATTCCGTCAATTATATTTTAGGCAAAAATATTGTTTGGGCAGATGCGCTTTCCTTAATGACGGTTTCCGCAAAGCCCGAACCAATTGTATTTTCCGAATGGTCGCCATTTAACGGCAGTATGTTAAAAAGAAGAGATTATAAATTCGATGCCTTAGTGACGACGATCACCGGCAGTCTCTTTTCCGATTTAGGTGATGATGCCTTTATTTCAACGCCGATCAAAGAATTTCCCATTACACATTTCTTAGAAATATCAAAATATGATTAATGTCTCATACAATCCGGATGTTCTTTCGTGTCTGGCTAATTTAAGCAATGACGAGGTCTTTACACCGCCAGAGTTAGCTAATCGAATGCTCGATCTACTACCGGCGAAATTGTTTAAAAGCAAAGACACAACTTTTCTTGATCCGGTTTGTAAATCCGGTGTTTTTCTGCGAGAGATTGCCAAACGGTTGATAGAAGGTCTTGAGAAAGAGATCCCCGACAAGCAGAAACGCATTAATCATATTTTCAAAAATCAATTGTTCGGCATTGCAATTACTGAACTAACATCACTACTTGCGCGGCGCAGTCTTTACTGCTCGAAAAATGCGAATAGTAAATACTCGATTTGTGAAGACTTTGAAAATGAACAAGGCAATATAATTCTCAATCAAATAAAACATAAATGGAAAAATGGAAAATGCGAATTTTGTGGTGCAAGTCAGGAAGTATATGACCGCCCAGACGCTTTAGAAACTTACGCTTATCAATTCATTCACACTGAAAACCCGGAAAAAATATTTAAGAATATGAAGTTTGACGTTATTATCGGAAATCCGCCGTATCAATTAAGCGATGGAGGAGGCAGAGACTCTGGAGCAATTTCTCTCTACCACAAGTTTATACAGCAAGCAAAAAAATTAAATCCCAGGTACCTAGCTATGATTGTGCCAGCGCGATGGTACTCAGGTGGTAAAGGGTTAGATGAGTTTAGAGATGAAATGCTAAACGATAAAAGATTGTGTGAAATTCACGATTTCCCAGAAACCTCTGATTGCTTTCCTGGCTTAAACATTCGCGGCGGAGTTTGCTATTTCTTGTGGAGCAGAGAACACAAAGAAGATTGTAAAGTAACAAATTACAAAAATGGAAAAGCTTATAGTTCAGTAACCCGTCCTTTACTGGAGGACAAATCAAATATATTTGTTAGATACAATGACGCTATTAACATTTTAAGAAAGGTCTCCAAATTCGGGGAAAAAACTTTCGATAGCTATGTTAGCTCGAGAAAGCCTTTTGGACTTGATTCTAATTTCTCGGAATTTAAGAAGGCAAAGACCGAATCAAATAACATCGAATTGTATAGATTTGGAGACAATGGTTTTATAAATATTAATCAAGTTGTAAAAAATCAACAATGGGTTAAAGAAATTAAAGTTATTGTTTCAAAAGCAAGTCCAGGAGGAGATACTTATCCACATCACATTATAAGTAAACCGATAATTGCGGGTATTAATACTTGCACCACAGAAACATACTTAGTCGTTGGTATCTATCCTGATGTAAAAACAGCTGAGAATGTGGTGTCATACATGCGCACAAGGTTTTACAGGTTTATGATGTCGTTAATAAAAAATACTCAAAATATTTCCAAAGGAGTCTTCGCTCTTGTTCCAATTCAAGATTTTAATGAGTCTTGGACAGACGAAAAATTGTATAAAAAATACGACATTACCGCTAAAGAAATTGAGTTTATCGAATCATTGATTCGTCCCATTGAATAGGATTATGAATAACGAATTTTTCCCGCAACGACCTGCTGCAAACCCGACGATTTATGCCTATACGGATACTAATCCGCAATACGCAGGATTGTTAAAGGTTGGATTCACTACTATCGATGCAAAAAGCCGTGTAGCACAGCAATACCCAACTCTCCGCCCCGGACCGTTGCCGTATAAAATTGTTTTTGAAGAATCGGCAATGAAAAGCGATGGTTCATCTTTCACCGACCACGAGGTTCATCGGCACCTAAAAAAACAAGGGAAACACAAAGAAGGAGAATGGTTTGAATGTTCGGTTAAAGACGTAAAAGCCGCCATGATTGCCATAAAAAGCGGCGTACGTAATGAAGAAAACCGCACGCTTGACTTTAAGGTGCGCCCCGAGCAAGGGGAAGCGGTAAATAAAACCATCGCTTATTTTAAGGATTATAAAAAAGAAAACCCGGGTAAAACGCCTCATTTTCTATGGAACGCCAAGATGCGTTTCGGCAAAACCTTTGCCGCTTATCAGCTGGCAAAGAAAATGGGTTGGACGAAAGTTTTAGTCTTAACATTCAAACCTGCCGTGCAAAGCGCATGGGAAGAAGATCTAAGCTCGCATGTGGTCTTTGAAGGCTGGCAGTTCATTTCCCGCAATGGTTTAACCTATCAACAGACTGATAAAAACAAGCCGATGGTTTGTTTTGCTTCATTCCAAGACTTTTTAGGTAAAACTCCCGCCGGCGGTATTAAGGTCAGAAACGAGTGGGCGCACACGATCAATTGGGATTGCATTATTCTGGACGAATACCATTACGGAGCTTGGAGAGAAAATGCCAAAGAACTGTTTGAGGCGGAGAGCAGTCGAGAAATAGAGTACGGCGAAGGCGAGGGGATAGATTTATTCGACGAAAGTATAATGCCCCTTACGACTAATTCTTATCTATACCTATCGGGTACACCATTCCGCGCTATTGCTTCGGGAGAGTTTATTGAAGAGCAGATATTTAACTGGACATATTCGGACGAGCAGCGAGCAAAGGAAGCGTGGACGGGAGATAATAATCCTTACGCATCTCTGCCTCGAATGGTAATGCTCACATATCAACTACCGGATGCGATCCGCGAAATTGCTCTCAAAGGAGAATATAACGAATTTGATTTAAACCTTTTCTTTTCCGCAAACGGCACGGGTGAGACCGCCAAATTTACTTACGAAGACGAGGTGCAAAAATGGTTGGATTTAATCCGCGGCAACTTTATGGCAACCACGGTGGACAACTTGAAGCTGGGCGCTAAAAAGCCGCCGATGCCGTTTTCGGATGCCCGTTTATTAAATGTTTTACAGCACACATTCTGGTTCTTGCCGAGCGTCGCATCGTGTTTCGCGATGAAAAATTTACTAAACCAAAGGCAAAACACATTTTACCAGGATTACAATGTGGTGGTTTGTGCGGGATCGGCTGCCGGCATTGGTATAGAAGCTCTGCCGCCTGTTCTTAAAGCGCTGGAAAACCCGCTCAAGAGCAAAACAATAACATTGTCTTGCGGCAAGCTCACGACAGGCGTCTCGGTAAAACCATGGACCGGTATTTTTATGCTGCGCAACACATCGACGCCGGAAACTTACTTTCAAGCAGCGTTTAGAGTTCAGACCCCATGGACGGTAAAAAACCCGGACAGCACATCTCCCAATAAGGAAGAAATCATAAAACAGGAATGTTATGTTTTCGACTTCGCACCCGATAGAGCGTTAAGACAAATAGCCGAGTACAGTTGCCGGTTAAATGTCGACGAAGCGAATCCGGAGAAGAAGGTTGAAGAGTTTATTCACTTTCTACCCGTTCTATGTTACGACGGCAGCTCGATGAAAGAGATCGATGCCGCCGGCGTGCTTGATATCGCCATGAGCGGAACCACCGCTACGCTTCTCGCCAGACGTTGGGAAAGCGCTCTGCTCGTTAATGTCGATAATTTCACTCTGGAACGTTTAATCAAAAACAAAGATGCAATGGACGCGTTAATGAGTATTGAAGGTTTCCGTAGTTTAAATCAGGACATTGAGACCATAATAAACAAATCGGAAGCCGTAAAAAAAGCCAAAAAAGAAGCCGGTGACAAGAGTTTAACTCCTAAAGAAAAAAAGGAATTAAGCGATGAAGAGAAAGAGTATAAGAGTTTGAGAAAACAGATTCAGGATAAACTAATAAAATTCGCTGCTCGAATTCCGTTATTTATGTATTTAACGGATTATCGGGAACGAAGCCTGCACGATGTAATTACTCAATTAGAGCCGGGGCTATTCAAAAAGGTGACCGCTCTGACAGTAAAAGATTTTGAACTTCTAGTCAGTTTGGGTGTATTTAATAGCGCTTTAATGAACGATGCCGTTTATAAATTCAAGCGTTATGAAGATGCAAGTTTGTCGTATACGGGAATCAGTAAATACGAGGGTGCGCCGGTAGGATTATTCAATACCGTAATTAGCGCGGATGATTATAAAAAACCTTTCACGAATATGAGTTAAGACTTTTAAAGGTATTTCCAATCCAAAACTATGACAGAAGCAAAGAAGTTGTTGGTGCTGTCAATTAGGTAAGTAACGGTTGTAAACTTTGATAAAACTGACATGAGGAAAATATGCCGCCAACTACAAACAAAACACAACAAACAAATCTGGGCGACTTGGATGCAACTCAAGTTGGACCCCCCCCAAGTCCCTTAGTACCTACTAACAAACCTACGGATTTGACCGCTGAAGAGCCCATCACTGCGTCAAGATTACCACCCCCTGAGAAATTCAAAATCTATTTGGATTTGTACAAATTCTACTGTGAATTGCCGTTCAAAATTGGGGCGGCGTACTCGGTTTGTGCAACATTGATTTTCTTACTTATAACAAGAATAACTACAAACGAAACAAGTCTCTTTTGGAGCGCAGTATTTTTGCTAATTTTAAGTGCTGTTATTGGCGTGACATTGTTTGTAATTGAAGATAAATACGTTAGTGTTCATCAATCGAAGATTGAGAACTTAATGCAGGAGTTGGATATTGAAATTGGACCAAACATAAGCATTCTAAAATGGATAATGCGGCTATCTGTGTTGTTCTTCATTCTCCCTCTTTTGTTAGCCGTCGTATTGTACTTTGAAGCGTTTAACTAATCGTTATATGTTCTGTGAGAAAAGTAACGCCGAAGCCCGGTAAATCCTTGTAACTGCATCTTTGCCCTATGTAACTTTCATTGATGAGAACATTACGAATCAGTTTTCGCAATACGCAAAAAAACACTGGTTAATAATATTATATATTTAGAAAGTCCATCGTGACTTGGCAATACGTTCTCTAAGTTCGTCTGCTTCCCTAAATTCCTCAGCATGAATTTCCAGCTGGCGATTATAAAACCACTTATGAAACTCATATACAAGATTGAAGTAATCTGAAATAAGGATCTCTAGTTTTTCATCATCGCCTTTGGAGTCTAGAAATTCTTTTGCGTACTTCCTCCATTTGAAATTCTTCCTTAATTCAGACAGGTCCACTATTAAATTAGCCTGAATTTCATTAAGGTTCAGTGTGCTACCCACCATTGGCAATTTTTTGTGAATAATGTAATTGCGCAGATCTTGTACAAATTGATGTAGCGGGTTTTCTGCAAAAATTTCTTTTATTTTGTAGCTATATTCAGCGTTAAACTCAGCAAATTTATCTTCGTTATATAACTCCCTTACTAAAATTCTTGTGTGATCCACCAGAGTCATAGCCGCTGCCAGATAGTTGTGAAGAAGCCTTGTTACCTCTTTTAAGAAATGGCGAAGTTCTTTGGTATTTCTCACGTCATGTAAAATTAACGAAGAAGGGTCTTTAAACAACTCAATACTTTCCATTAACTCTTCAAAATTTCTGCTGAAAATGAAAATCGACACTTCAAGGATTTCTATTTTCTCCTCGATGCGCCAGCCATCTAACGACATCAACTTTTCTGCTGCTTTATCCCTTTCTTTGTAAGTCGCAAAATCATTTCCATTATATGTCGTCATATTCACTAATTTGTAGGATTCGTCTTATTTGAGCTTCGGTTTTACCTTCCTATTTTGTTTAACATAATCTTCAAATCTTGTAACAAAATCCGATATAGGAACTCCTAGCGCCCGCGTCCACTTTCTCAGTTCGACAAAATCAAGGCGGCGCTCGCCCCTCTCGATCTTGCTCACCTGAGACTGTGTGATCTTCAGCTTTTTAGCGATCTGAATCTGCGTTACTCCAACATCCATCCGCGTCTTTTTTAAGAAGCCCAAAAACGAACGATAATCTGCTGAAACGATACTTTTCTCCATCAAGTTGATTTTCGGCTACGGACAGTTTTGTTTAACAATCGAAGTGATTCTAAAAGGCGGTCTTGGAATAGTCCAACAATGACTAAACTTGCAGATTTTTTCTTGTGTTTCGCTTATAAGATGTTGTATTTTAGTTGAAACAAAAGAAGAGGTGATCTTGATGCTCTCTGTAACCCCAACGAAATTATCCGACTATCTGAATTGCCCGTTAAAATTCAAGCTGAAGCACATCGACAAATCTGGCAGAGCCGCTTCTTCTGCCGCTTTTACTTTCGGCTCGACCATGCACAGAGCGCTGCAAGAGATACACGAGAAAGAAATGCTCAAAGACGGCATACCGAGCTGTGAAGGGTTACTTAAGCGATTCTGGAACAGTAACGGCTACGCAACCCGGGAGGAAGGTAATAGCTACTTCATAAGAGGTTGCGAGGCTCTTGAAAACTACTGTCATACAGCGAAAGCAGAGGTGTCCGAAACTCTGGGAACTGAAGTGTTTATGGCTTTCGTTATAGAGTTCAAAGGGCAAAAAATCCGGCTCGGATGTAGAGCCGATAGACTGGCGCTCGATCAAGATAACAGATTAGAAATAATCGATTACAAAACTTCCGCTTCGGGCAAAATCCCAACTCCGGAGTT
>MWWH01000252.1_pt1 | contig 15053 bp, 24 predicted proteins | sample 1047231 | NCBI WGS metagenome assembly MWWH01 (sample SAMN06349967, study PRJNA376086) | soil metagenome | isolation source: MG3-2 sample Antarctic (ecotone) soil | place: Antarctica | collected 2015-01-13 | reverse complement strand
AGCTAAAAGGTGCGTCAAACCTTCTGACATGGCTAGTCACATCATGGCGCAACGCGCTGAAACCTGCCCTGTAACGGCTTTGAAGGCCGCAGAGTAGCGGCACAGGCTGAAAACTCGCTGACGGGCGTGTATGGCTCAGGAAACATCATTGTAGAGGGGCGTCAAGCCTTCTTCGGCAAAGGTGAATTTTGGTAATTTCTTCAAGTCTGAATTATTTACCAATACTTCAACTTCCTTTTGTGGAGTACTCGCCGCCAACGCGCAACGATTGCCGCAACCGCTTACCTCTGCCCGCGTGGGCGTGATTCTTCTGAAAACGGCGAAATCATTTCGCTGTTCCCGCAACCTCTGCCCGCGTGGGCGTGATGAAGAATCAAAGTGCGGACTCCGCACTTCGATCATCTGACCTCTGCCCGCGTGGGCGTGATACTGTGACCGGTCACAGTTTTTATAAAACTCGTCTCGAACCTCTGCCCGCGTGGGCGTGATACTGGCTTTTACTCGCAAACAAAAGAGGCGAGCCGTTAAGCCCGCCCCCTTGCAAACGTTTGCAAGCCTTTCCCTTCACGCTTCGCTCTGCACAGAATCAACGCCCACGATGCGCCCTAGAAAACGAACATCACTATCGGGCGTTGCTCCTGATGAGCGCGGAAGTGTGAAAGCGGCTCTCTCGTCCCCTGCTTCATCCTGAAAGAAGTCAGAGCAAGGTGCGACAAGGTATTGACCGCCCACTTCCCACAACAACACGTCTCCGGCCTTGATGCCTGCGCGCGTCAGATAGATCACGGCTGAGCCTTCGGCGTTGCGGATTGCTCGCTGACGTTGCAGGTCTGCGAAGCTGATAATCTCCGCGCTTTGCGGGACGGCCTGCGGCGTTGTAGTTTTGCGTTGACTCATCGCTCACCTGCTTTCCGCTTTTCTTCTTCCCTGCGGCGCGCCTCAATGGTGCGTTCAATGATGTCCGGCGCGTGGTAGAACGTGCTCGATAGATCGTTGAACATGTCCGTTAGACAGTCGGCAATGTCGTTGTAAAGTTTGTAGGGCGTCTCAGGGTTCGAGAGAATTGCTGCCACGTCGCGCGCGAGTTTCTTTCGCAGTTCGGCGCGCGTGGGTTGTTTGGTCTTAGCCATTGCGACGGCCTCCCTTCCGGTGACCGTTGACAAGTGACGCACTGATGAACCAGTCATAACCGTTGACCTTGATTTGTGGACACGCGCCGGTGATGACTTCATCGACGCGATGCCAGTGATAGGCAGCATGAAAGCTGTCATAGATTCTGACCTGATCGCCTGGTCGAATTGTCGCGGCGCCACGACATTTACTTGATGCCGTGCTGCGGTTGGTTGTAGGATTGGTTTGCATTGACTGTTCTCCTTAACGTGGGTGAATGGGTTTGTGCGTAAAGCAGGGAGAGGGGCTAGGGGCGTGTTCAAGACGCTTCCTAGCCCTTTTCTCTAGTGCGCCGCTTCGTTGTACCGCTTGACGAGTCTCGCGGCTGCCCTATGCCAGCACGGAGAGCCATGTGTGAACGCCTTGCACGTGCATGTCCCGTTGGCGCGGTAAATCTCATTCGACGGCGAGAGAATGAGCAGCGCATCACCGTCGAAGTGCATGTAGGGGTTGTTCTCGATTTCAACTTTGGCTTTGACGATAGCGGTCTGCCAGCGTCTTGAGCCTGTGGCCTTGTCGAATGCCTCTTGAATCACCTGCTGCATTTTGGTTTGGTCTATGTTCATCATGGGCTTTGTTCCTTTCGCTTCTTGAACTATTGTTGCCTGACAAGTGTTTATTATAGACACTTCTAAACTATTGTCAAGCGAAAAGAGTTAATAAACCATTGTTGGATGAAAATATATTTGGCTGACAAGAGATATATGCTAAGATTCGCCGCATGAGTGCAGAAGGCTACATATCAACCACAGATGCGGCAGACCGTCTCGGCATCACACGCCAGCGCGTTTTGCAGTTAATAGAAGCGGGCAGACTTCCGGCTTCCCTGTTTGCGAATGTCTATATGATTCGTGAGTCAGATTTGAAGCTTGTAGAGGGGCGCGTACCTGGCAGACCTCCTAAGCCGTCCAGCACAGAAAAGACCGCCACAGCGAAGCTACGCGCGAGTAATGGGGCATCTACGGGTAAGAAGAAAGCGAGCAAGCGATGACTACGGAAACAAACGAGCGCAGTTGCCAGTGGAAAGGCTGCACAGATCAAGCTTCAAAGCACCTGACTTATTCAGTAGAACCCCAAGCGCAAGTGATAGAGAGTAATGATAGAGGGGTGAGATTAAGTATGCAGATTTACCACGCCGACCTATGTGCGCCACATCTATCACAAACACAGGACAGGTACGGCGGTTATGTATTAGAGCTTGATGAGGCGTGTTCACCTGATTGCCCAAGAAGCAAATGGAAATGAAATAATCACGGAATTATTCACGGAGCATCTACGGAAATTTGACGGGATTTTGACGGGGAACAAACAATGACGAGTGAAGAGGTCGAGCGCAGCATTGAATTTCTCTTGCAAGGGCAAGCCAACCTTGAGGCGCAGGCGCAGGAAGCGTTTAAGCAGATCGGCATTCTCGCCGAAACGCAGAATGAATTTACTTTGATCGTCACACGCCACATTGAAGCGCAGGGCGAGGTCAACGCCTCGATGCGTGATTCGGTGCGCGTGCTGACGGCCACCGTTGAGAAGTATTTCAGCGGCAATGGTGGCGGTTCATCAAGTGGAAGCTAACGCATAAGGAAGCTAACGCTTGAACGGGATATGACAGGGGATGTCAAACCGCGCCAATGAGTGACACACCTTAGAGGAACAATCCGAGCTGTAATTTATGAAAATCAACTTCACACTACTTTTCATCTTATTACTTAGCGCGCTCTCTACTTTCGGGCAAGATCAAGATAAGCCCATGCCAGATAGATGGAGAGGGCTTGTAATAGACCAAAGCACGCCAGACGATGCAATTAAGATTTTAGGCAAGCCAGCAAAGGACAAGCTCGGCGCGATGTCCGCGATGGGTGTTGACCATTGGCTAACCAAAAGACATAAAGAGAAAATCTTCCGCAACATGGAGTTTGGCAAGCTTGAAGGTATGAAGGCCGTCTACCTTTCGTTCCTTGATGACAAGCTTGTTTCGATCACTGTGCGCCTTGATAAAAGCATTTCACCCGAAGCCCTGACCAATATCTACGGCGTTAAGTTTGAGCCTCAAATTGGCGCGATGGATGTCGGGTTCAGCCCAAGAGATTACGAGCGCAATCAAGGCAAGATTTACCCCAAGACTTATCCAACGGTTTACCAGATGGTCGCCGTGTCTGAGAACAGTTTTGTGGATGCGATGGTTGAAAACGTTCCAAGTTTTGGTGGGGCGTTGGCGAGGTCTGCGGGTGTGCCGGATACGCCTGGCAGTTTTCCAGGCAAGGTGCATTTTATTCAGCTTGTAAGCCGCACGCTTGAGAATCGTGACGGCGCGGACGTTCTAAAATAGCGTGCAAAATAATCTCCACCATGAAAAACAGAATTACTTTAATCTCAATTCTTATCACTGTACTTCTCGCTGGCGCGTGGTCAATGCAGAAGGCCGCAACGCCGCAACTCGAATACAAAGTTGAGAGCGGACACTTGAACGAAAAGAAATTAAACGAGATTGCATCCCAAGGTTGGGAGTTGGTTGCTATTGATCCAGCAGGCCAGTACACACCCGCTCCATCTTTTATCTTCAAACGTGGCAAGGGATGTTCACACTTTCGGCTCGCCTTACTCACGTTTAGCTGGCGTGGGGAAACACCGCTCCCTGTGCGATTGGCGAGTCGAATCTTAAAACAGGAAAGAGGCTGAACAGGAAGGCCACATGCACGACGATAAATCCACAATGCCTTTAGACGCCAATGATGGCGAAGAGACCTCGGAACATATTGCACAGATTTTCGACGCCGCAATCAAGGACAGTTTTCAAAGGTTGCCGCCGCCACCCTGCAAGGTTTCAGTCGAAGGCGACGCACATGTTTTGACTTATGAACAGCAAACGGTAATAGGAAAGCTGGAAGTCCGCTTCACACCGTCAGAAGGCTTGAATGAAACAGCTCAGGCTGCGGCGAAAGATTTATTACGGCAAACCCTCGCCTTGCGAGTCAAAAACAAGAGCCTTTTTTTGCATGAAGCAGATGAGGCAGAAGGACGCAAAGAAGGGTTATTGAAAGCCTTTTCCATTTGGTTTGAGATGTATTTTCTTCATTGTCTGAGTAACAACTTAACTCTAGTTTTACAACATACGACGGACGATGCTGCATTGATCGCTGCTGCCCAACTTCAATCTTTACAGGTTCAAACTGTCGGAACAATAAAGGGCATCAAGAACATCAGCGTAAAGGGAGTGCCCGAATCACTTAAATTTAACCTTGAGCGGCAAAACAAAGAAAAAAGAGGACTACTTGAAAAATACTTGGAAGTAATCGCGCCGGTGCGCTTTGAGGGAATCAATAGATACTACGACGCCTTACTTCCTATATGGCAAGACATCCAACGCATCGCTACTACGCACGGCGATGCTTGGCGCGACATGATGAAGGCGAAATATGGAGGCAAGATTATTGTCTTTTCCGAAGTCTTTGATCGGATGTTTGACAACCTTTTTGCTGATGACTTGCTAAAGCGAATAGCAGGCGAGAGAAGTAAGTTATCCGAAGCGGAGCAAACTTTAATTGAAGATCGCGATGATTCACCTTCAACAATCGCCCTTGAACATTCTGCGCGCTTATGTGGAGCCTATCGCGGCCAGTTCACCCCCCGCTATCTATTCCAGAAAGTCACTGAACTCCGCACCGCAGAGCAGTTCAGTAAAACAGGGTGATTTACTGAACTGGACAACACAAGGCAGTTCAGTAAAAAGGTGATTTTACTGAACTCACCACTAGAAAGCAGTTCATTGTATGGAATTTTCTTGGGGCGTATATTGCCCCTGATAGTCAAATAGCGTGGCTCCGTCGAAAGAATAACCACGCTACCTGATCTTTGTTGCCACGTATAGCGGCTGTTGGCGTTCATTCTAACCTCAACAACCTACCTCTACGCAAGCAAATAAATTCAATCGCTGATCGGCACGACCAGCAAAATACCAAGCTCGCTCACGGTGCTGCGCCCGTCGCCGCGTGAGTCCGAGCGCAAGCCCTAGTATTCGGAGTCGTGCCTGGATGCTAGGGCTTGCGTGTATCTGACGCGCAAGACACACGAACGCCCTCGGAAAAGAGCGTTCGCATTTTGTTTAGTGGATTTAACTAACAGCCGTTGACAGACGGCAGAAGAAAGGTAACCAAGCAATGCCAAGCATACAAACTTCATCGAGAAATAGCAAGACACTCCGTTATCAGACTTGCCCGCTTTGCGCCCGTCGAGACTGTTTCTCAGGCTCACACTACGCACTCGTCGCCAACGCCGAAACCTACGCACGCAACAATTCAATCATCGCTTCCGTCCGCACGCGCGCCGCGCGCATGATCGGAGGCGTGCGGTGAATCAACAACCAACCTGTAATCGCTGCCGACAACTTGCACCTCGACGCGGGCGCATCTCTGCCAGTGTGATGCGCGGGCGAAAGTACGTTCGTTTGTTTCTCTGCCGTTTCTGTATCAGCCAACTTGGGGGAAGGGGGACGGCATGACACAGGGCAAAGTTTTCAGCGTTGATGATGTTGGCGCGTCAACTGCAACCTTCTCCGAAGATGATGCGGCGGGACAAGCGCTCGTCAAATCACGAAAGAAAATCAGCGCGCTCTATTCATCGGCCAGCGCAATTTTTAAGGTCGCCGGAATAGATGACGCCTGCCGCCAACTCAACCGGCTCGAACTCGAAAAGACGAAACTCGATCTTGAGTACAAGCCTTTGAAATTCGACGCCAACGAGGTGCTGCGCACGTACACAACGATTGTGGAGGTCGCGCAACGTGCGGAGTATGATGCGGAGCAAACCAAGCGGCCTTATGGTGTGGCGCGTCAATTCAAGGCTGCTGCCTACGTCCTGGAGCTTTGCTATCGTCAAGAGCAAATGCCCGCGCACCTCGCGAAGAAGTTAGACCAACTCTCGCCGGAAAATAGAAAAGCAAAACTCAAATTCATCAGGGCAATGGGGCGCAACTGGCAACGCAGATATAACAAGCTGCACCTCGTTCAATGCTTCGTTCATTTGGGCTTGGCGGATAAAGAGAAAGACCCCGAAGGCGATATAAAGAAGTCGCCGCGTCTCTACACTGACCGCCTCGCGGACTTGCTAACGGAGACGGCGCGGCGGGCTGGCCTTGCCAAAGGGCTACCACTGGCGCGCTATCTCACGGCGGCGCGCGCTGTGGTCGCGGAGTTCTGCACCAATGAAGCGAACATCTACGCGCCGGAGTGGACGCCTGAATTATGGATGACGCAATTCTCTGAAAAATTCGAGGCCAAGAAAAAAGAGAAGGTCAGCAAGGCGGCGTCGGCTCCTGGCTTTAAGGATTGGGAAAATCTCAAAGCGGCGCTCACACAGCGCGCGAAAGAGGCTTTCAAGCTAGCGTGCGAAGTTGGCTTGGATGTTGACGACGCGCGGCAAGAACTTTTTCAGATCGTCTCGGATGCCTTTGCCGATGAGCCAACAACGCCGACGGGGGGTGGTGGCGGTAGAGAGGCTGTGTCCTCTGTGATAACTAATAGCGACACGGCTTTTTCCACAGGCGGGCAAAGTGCGGTTTTTTCGACTTTTTCCGCTTCCGACTTTGCAAATTCATTGAGTAAAAACGAAGATTCTGCGGGATTAGATACGACATCTGCGTCGCATCTAAACTTACCGCCGGAAGCGTCTGCGCGGGCAATGGTCGAGGCGTGCGAATCGGTTGGCGCGACGATGTGGAAAGCGGCGTTTACGGCAATTTATCCGCTGATCGGACAGGCCGCAGACCTGCCTTACGATGAGCGGAGCGAGCCGCGAAAGAACGGCGTCAATATGAGCGGGGCGGAGCTTATCTCGCGCATCCCTGACTACATCAGGCGCAATCAAGAGCGGCAACACAACATCGCGGTGCGTGTGTGGGGCGCACTCTTTCAGGTGGACGATGCCAGCGAGGAGTTTTACGAACGCCTCAAGCCTTTCTGCTTTGCTGCTATCCGAACTTCACCAAACAGTTGGCAAGCGTGGATCGCGCTGGCAGGTGATTTCTTGGGGGCGGATGGAAAACGCAATGATGCACTCGTTGAAGTCAGAAAAAGATTTTTCGAGCGGTGCGAAGAGTTGGGCGAGTCCGCCAACGGTGGGGCTTATAACTCGATTCGGATGCCTGGCACTCTCAACATTAAGGAAAAGCACGCGCCGGACTTCCCACGTATTCAGCTTGTGCATGTCGCAATGGGGCATCGGGTGACGCCGGAAGAATTAGACGCGGCTGGCCTGCTCGCGCCTGTACAGCTTCCGCCCCTGCGCCTCGTCAATCCTCTGCCGCGCGCTTTGAACGTCACGGCGCAACGTCTCGATCATAGTTACTTCGTCCAGCGTCAACCTAACCTGAGTCGTGCTGATGCTTCCTTCGTGGTGCATCGGCTCGCGCTCGGTGATTCGCGTTGGGAAGTCGAAGCCGAGTTGCGAGCGGTGAGAGATAAGGCCGCGCGTCGTGATGATTACGTGCGCCGCACACTTGACGCTGCCGAGCATTATCTGGCGACGCATCCGGCAACAGGGCGGCAACGGGTGGCGATATGATGTCGGCTGAAATTCTCCTTCAACATTTGCAGACGTGCGGTGTCGTGGTCGTGCTCGGTGATGATGCGCGCTCGCTGGTGGTTGATGCTCCGGCGGGTGTGCTGACTTCTGAATTAACCGAACTCATGCGCGAACATAAAAGTGAATTGGTCGAGTTGGTCTATGTGCAGGCCGAAGCTGATGCTATCGCGTGGGAAGGTTGTCGAGATTCAAAAGGCCGACTTGTAACGCGGAATGAAGCGCGGCAGCCGCGTGTGCTTGTCCGCGACGATGATCGCGACCAGTACGGGCGGGAAATTCTCGGCAACATTCCGCAATGGACGCCGCCGCACACGGGAGATTTTTAATGATGAAAATTAACATCACCACGACGCGCGACGGTTATCGGCTCAAGATTTCTTCGCCTGATCGCGATGCGTTTTTCTCTGCCATCGAAAGCTTGAAAAATTACATTGCTCCGTATCATCGGGAGTATGACGGTGCGGCGCGTCAGTGGGTGATTGACGGCGCGGCTGACTTTTATTCATGGCTAGATATTGCTGAGGCTGATTACGCTGCCGAAGTGATTTGGGGCAGTGAGAAGAGGCAGCAACGACAACATCAGAGTACGCCAAAGAGCGAGCCTCCGAAGATGATTGATGCTTATAAAACTTTGTGCCTGACGCCTGACGCACCACCTGAGCTTGTGCGTGTTGCATATAGATGTCTCGCCCAAATTCACCACCCTGACAAAGCGAGCGGCGATGAGCTGAAAATGAAGCGAATCAATTTAGCTTTTGAGAGTTTGAGGGCAGCGTGAGCGCAATCCTTCAACGCAACTCTCCGGTGCTGGCGCGATGCGCGAAGCTTGTCGAGCGTGCCGACTTTGATTTGAAACTGGCCGACGACGCCGCGCAAGGTGCAGAGCTTTCATATTCGCGGCGCTCCAAAATTCTGCGGGCGCGTCGGGAGTTGGGCGACCTGCTGCGCGAGATGAAAGCGGAGCATGAAGAAAAGAAGGGGAGTGTGTTGTGAGTAAGGAAGCAACGCCGCCAACGAAGTTTGAGCCATTGCCGCACCTGGAGCGATTGCTTGCCTTACGCGAGCGAGACGAGCATCAATACATGCTCCAAACATCGGATGCGACACGCGCATCTCTGGAATTTTATGAACGTGCAAAAGAGCAAGCCAAGCACTAGAGAGTTGCCGCCGCGCGTCGTTGAACGGCTGCTTCGCCTTCGTGGACGTGGGCGGCTTGATTTGCTGGCACTGACTCCGAACCTGCGAGCGCAAATTCTTGAACGTGAAGCCGAGAAGCGCGAGTATGATTCGTTGAAAGAAACAAAGCAATGTGTGAAGAAGTTGAATTAAAGACGCGGGGCGATTCTATACCAATTGAAAAGATACGGGTGCAACCGCCCCATGCTGCGTGGTCTTGCGCCTACCATGCTCTGATGAATTTGTATGTTTGGGGCGGGGTAGAGCCGCCAACGCTTGAAACGTTAACTTCCTACATTGGCTCTGTCAAAGGCGAGAGTTATGCGAACTGTGCGAAGCCTGAAAGTGCGAAGGTCGCCGCTCAAGGAGGTTTGACTTCGCTCGATCAATTCTTTTTACTGAATACTTTTGGATTTCCGTCTGTCGTTGGGTTGTACGTTATTCCGATGCAGCTATCAGCCCGTGATGTGTTTCCGAGATGGATGGAAATGGGGTGCGGGCTACTGTTTATGATTCGCGTGCGCGTCAGTGGGAATAATTACGGGCATTCTGTGGTGGCATCTTCTTGTGCAAGTGAGTGGATCGAGGTGCTTGATTCGATGGACGGCCTTTTGAATGGGCGATTGATGCCTTTTGATTTTGGGGAAAGGCTGTCTGAAGAAATTATGACTAATCCTTTTCAAGCGCATGGCTGTAAATCTCGCTATGGTTGGGACACTGTGCCGATAGATGCGCCAATACTTGTCAATGGAAGTTCGGAATCTATTCCGTTGGGGATAGAGAGGCTGTATATCGTGGCGCATCCTGTTTGAAGGTCAGTGAAGGGTGAGACGATGAACCATGAGGCGGCGACAGCCTCAAAGCTCACGCGCAATCTGCTGATGCCGATTTCATGGGATGCGATAGGGCAAGCGGTTAAGGAAGATCAAGCGGCTGGTCGGAGTGGCCTGCGCGGGGCGGTAATTGCCTCTCCCGCTCTCTTTTGTGTCGGGGTGCATACTTACCCGCCGAAAGAGAAACCCAAGACTCAATTTCAATTCAAACGGAGATAAAGATGCAATCAACAATCATCGATGAATTTCAAGCGGCGTGTGAAGCGGCGCTTAATACTCCGCTTGGTCGAGTGGAGCGGAAAGAGAGTGAACTACACGCACAGCTTGAGGGGGTGCGGCGTGAGGCTGCATATGTAGCATCGCAGATTGATGAAGCCGCGCGCTCGTTTGATACCGCCCGCTTAGCTGAACTCCTGCCGCTGCGTGATGCCTGTGTGCTGGTTCTCGAAGCCGCGAAGCAAAAAGAGTCCGCGTTTTATGCGGAGCGTGAGGGCATTCATGCCGAAGCTGAACGGGTGAAAGATGCCGAAGCTAACGAGCGTTGGAAGTATAACGGTGAACGTGCGATGGTTCTCCATGAAGCAAGAAAGCTTAAACGAGAGATTGCAACGATGCGAACGGGCGGCAATCTGCTGACGGAGCAGGGGCGAGGGTGGAAAGCAAATTATGAAGCGGCGACAGCCCGCCTGGCCGAGATGATCGAGCGGTGGAAGTTTACCGATTACGAGATGACGAAGCCGGAACCGCTGCATACACCATCAAAGAGCATGGGTGAGTGATGGTATGGGTGGGGCTGATAACATACAAGATTATGTCAATAATTTCTTAATAGCTATTATCAGCCCCAACAACAGTGTTTCTACACAAGATAGCTTCTGGCGCTTAAATTCCAGCCTCTTTCTCTACCCAAGATTCCTGCATAAATCCTGCATGGCTGCATAGAATTTCATTCCTATATCTTGTGCTGAAAGTGGTGATCTGTGGCTGGATCGGCTGTGGGAAGAAGCCTGGTTAATTTTAGGTGGAATGCTGGTTAGATGCTGGTGGGCAACTGTTCAAGGGCAATAAAATGTTAAGAAAAGCTAAGGTTTCCCGTCTCACGCCTACTAAAAACCTCAGATTGCCGCTGCTAAGAAAAGCTAAGATTTTGGGGACTCTGAAAAGTAGGTAAAAGTTGGTAATTCGCCTTTGGAATTATTTAATCAAATGTCGAAGTCTTTGAGTAGCAGCACTTTAGATTTTGAATAATCAAACTTAATCAAAATGCAGGGGTCAAGAAAAAGCTAAGATTAAGCTAAGGTTCAGAACTTCTGAGCTTAAGTCTTAGTTGTCATAGAGGCGTCGCGCTCGAATGGCTTACAAGTGGATATGTATCATCTGAAAATGCTGGCAGACAAGAATGAACTACGATGAGGCGAGATATGTCGAATGCTTGCGGAAGAAAGGATCGAAGTTGGTCGGAGAGTTGGTGAGCGCAGAGGTTTGAACGAGCGAATTAGCTTGACACGACATCCTCAGATCGCTTGTTGGGCTGCGGATTGGTGGAACTATTCAACTGCTGACTCCAAAGTGCTGGAGCAAAACGGGCATCTCGAAATAGACGTGCCCCCGCTTGATCAGATCATCTTCAAGGTCATAAACCACGCACAGTGCCACGCGGACGTCCTTGTTCGTAGCTGGGATGCCCCGAATTCGCCGATGTGCTTACCGACAAAGTCTCCCTCTACGACGGCTTTACCGTCAGCGAAGATCGTGTTCTTGGTTTCCCCTGTAGCATCAAAGGCGACGTGATAGACGTAATTAAGCATCTGCAATACGCCGTCGGGACATGATGCTCTTGCCCGGTCGCCATGTCAGTGAAGAAAACGTCATCCGCCATCATGCTCAAGTCCGAATGTTCAGAGTTAAAATACTTTGTCATCACCTCGGATGTGCTTTCGACGGACATGAGATACCTCCTTCGAGTTTTTTAGTGTAACCGTAACTGAGCAGCCCAACGGCGGAATTCAGGTGGCCGCGCGAGCAGCGTTCAAGCTGGAGAGTGGCCTTTCCGCGCTCTGGTCTAACGAAGTGTTCAGTGCGGCGATGGTACACCTGGTTACGTTTCACTCCTCTGACGCCGCACCTTCGCAAGGAACCACAGAATTCCATTAGTCACCAGCGCATAAATGGGGATACATTCTACAACACGTCTTTTAAGGCCGAGAGCGCGGCGAAGTGGCCGCACATTCCATGAACGCCTCCACCGGGTGGCGTCGAGGATGAGCAGATATAGAGTCCTCTAACCGGAGTCGAGTAGGGATTGAGCCGTAGCGTTGGGCGCGTGAAGAGTTGTCGAATGTCCTGCGCTCCGCCGTTGATGTCGCCGCCGACGAGATTGGCGTTGTGTCGCTCCATCTCCGCAGGCCCCATGCAACTTCGCGCTATGATGCGATCCTTGAATCCGGGCGCGAACCTTTCAATCTGCGCCTCTATACGCCCCGTCATATCGAGCTGTGATCCATTGGGAACATGACAGTAGGCCCAGACGGTGTGCTTGCCTTCGGGTGCGCGCGTTGCATCGAACAGGCTCTGCTGCACGAGCAAGACATAAGGCTTCTCCGCATGTTCACCTCGCCAAGCGGCGCTCTCTGAAGCGGCTATCTCATCTAAAGTTCCGCCTAAATGCATAGTACCGGCGCGCGCGCACTCTGCGGCCTTCCAAGGCACAGGCCCATCAAGCGCCCAGTCAACTTTATAGACGCCAGGGCCATAGCGGTAACGTTCCAGCTTACGCCGATAACCGGACGGCAGCCGCTCGCCAGCCATGCGCAGCAACTGCCGAGGTGTGACATCACAGAGAATGGCGCGTGCCGGCGGTAGTTCATCTAACGAATCAACACGCGCATCTGTCACAATCTCGCTGCCGAGCGAGCGTAAATAAGAGGCTAGCGCGTCGGCTACCATTTGTGATCCACCGCGCGCTACGGGCCAGCCGACGGCGTGCGCCGCAACCGTCAGCACAAGCCCGAAAGCCGCAGTCGAAAGGTTTTCGAGTGGCAACATCGCATGTGCTGACACTCCTGCGAAAAAGGCACGGGTATGTTCCTCATCAAACCAATGTCTCGCAAGACCGCGCGCAGAGCGGAACGCACGCAAACCGAATCGAGCCATTGTGAACGGATGACGCGGCAAGCGCAACGGGCCAAGCAGCTCAGACATAAGCTCATCCGCATTGTCAACGAGCGGCTCCATCAGTTTACGATACGCAGCGCCATCGCGCCCTAGCCTTTCGCTAGTAGCTTCAACGGAACGTTCGAGCAAAATGGCTGTGCCATCGTCTAAAGGGTGTGCGAATGCGGCTGACGGTTGAACCAACTCTAGGCCGTGCTCTTTAAGAGGCAACGTGCGCAAGAATGGCGAGGCGAGCGCCAGAGCGTGCACTGCTGAGCAAACATCATGAATGAAGCCGGGCAGCGTCAGCTCAGCCGAGCGCGTGGAGCCGCCAATAGTGCTTGCGGCCTCGCGCATAAGCACAGAGCCTCCAGCTTGCGCCAACGTCAGAGCGGCGGCCAGGCCGATCGGCCCCGATCCTATGACTAACGCATCATGGGAACGCCGATCACTCATTCGTTACTCCTTATCCAGCACACTAATGTGAAAGCCGCCCAACGCCCGAATTAACCGGCGAGCAATTAATGTGGATGATGAAATCCAACCTTATTGCGAGTCCGGTTCAATGAGTTGTTAGATGGCGCGTTATCATGCAAATTTCAATTAACGATTCTTGCGTCGCTTCGTGTACATGTCACGGCATGGATAAAAATTTCGATCACTCTTTAAGGTGCAAGGGTCTCTCTCTTCAGGATCAGGATAGCATGTGCCGACCAACAGATCAGCATTACGCCTGACCTTCAACACTGCGATTAATTTGCCATCCACATAAAACTCAAGTCGCCCGTAGCCCTTCACCTTCTCGCCTCCCGCCAAAACAATTGTTTCAGGTTTACGCCTAGCACCTTCTGCCGTGAGATATTCAGCCCAATAGGTATGAACATTGTACAAACGACGCCAATTGAGATTTGGTCGGGTCTCACCATCGCCAAGATGAGCAATGACGATAATCAACTTTTCAGATAATGTTCTTTGGGTAAGCACATCTAAAAGAGCAATATTATCTCCACAATGAGCAGGCCCAAGTTCTTCAAAACGATCTAAAGGTATCTGACTCTGCTGAGCGATACAAATCGAGCCGCTTAGCATTAAGCACAGGGCAAGTGTGAGAATTGAAACCTTCATCGTTACCTTAAAGTAAGCCATCTAACGCCCTGCTTCAGCCGCCGCCCGCGAGCAGCCTTCTAGCAAGCCGGAACGGACAATGATGAAAAGTATATTATCGGGCGGTCGGCTGCAAGCGGTTGTTCGGCGGCGCGTTTCGCTATTGGTAGTTGGCAGCATATTATCTATCTTACGATTTTATCTGTAGTTGGAGGAAAACCGACGCGTCGCTTCAAGTCGCTGAAGCGCGGGTCTGAACGGAGAGGGTCGAGACGCGGTTCGACGCCAAGATAAGCTAACCAGCCGGATCGCTCATGATAAGCCCTGTCCAACCACAGAAATGCTTCGTTGGTGTTGCCAAGCCCAACATAAACGGTCGCCATATCATACGCTGGAACATATTTTCGCTGCGCTAAGGCGCGTAAATCATTAAGGATGCGATGCGCTTCAGCCGTCGCGCCGGAGAGTGCGTAAGCGTGACCGAGAGCGGCTTGAGCAAAGGTCATCTCGCCTGCTTTTTCCGTCGCCTTCAGCAATTCCTCAATGGCTTCTGCGTACATCTCCTTCTGCACGTAAACGACCCCATTGAAGAAATGAGGCCAAAATGATTGCGGTTCGAGGTTAAGAACTTGGCGCGTCTGTCGGAGTGCATCGTCGGGTTGGCGCGACAACCAGTGATGCCATGCCATGTGTACGTTGCTGACAAGGTCGAGCGGATCATGTTCTTTGATGTAGCGACTCTCGGCAAACGATTCTGCGACTCGTCCCATCGAGGTGTAGTAATGCGAGAGCCAATGGTGTGCGTTGATGTAGCTCGGATTGAGTTCAAAAGCGCGTTTGAATCCGTCTTCAGCCGCCGACCAGTTCCAGTCGTAATGCAGACTGACATAGGCCAACGTGGTCTGCGCTTCTGCCAAGTGCTCATCAATTTCCAGCGCTTTCATCGCCGCCGCCTTCGCGCGCGGCATTGTCTCCATTGGCGACAGGGCGCTTGATTCCCAAGAACCTAAAGTGCCGTAAGAATCGGCGAGACCAGCGTAGGCC
>MWWH01000251.1_pt1 | contig 15076 bp, 11 predicted proteins | sample 1047231 | NCBI WGS metagenome assembly MWWH01 (sample SAMN06349967, study PRJNA376086) | soil metagenome | isolation source: MG3-2 sample Antarctic (ecotone) soil | place: Antarctica | collected 2015-01-13 | reverse complement strand
CCTCTTTTCTTTTAATTACCAAATAATTACCAAAATAAGTGGTTGGTAACACCATTCCAACCTGTATTTGTAACCACGCTTCAAGATTGATTATGTTCCAAAATGTTATTTTATAGTAATTTTATGTCAGATAGCAAACCCCAAAGCATATGTTTTTATAAAAATGGTTCTTTCTCGCCTTCAATAAAACTTCTGCGGAGCGGTCGGTCATAAGCGCGCAATTGACTAAGAACAGCTTCGTCGCTTTTTCCCTCAACAAACAATTCAACGACAGTATCCGCTCGCTCTAAAACTTCATACAACGAAATTCGCCAAAGGCATAATACACAACAAAAGATTTACCTGCCCAACGCCAAACGCTAACATCGCCGGACAGTAAAATTCACCGGCAGCGTCGATAAAGAAAACGGTAATTGAGTTTTCAACACAACACCTTCAATATCACCAAACATAAAGAACACGTGGCATCATTAAACCGTCAAATTTCACCCTTTAACAGCCAGGCGGTTTCCAAACCGGAAGTCTTTAGTTTAATAGAGTTACTACACTCTGCGGCGACGTTTTAAAAAAGAAAGGGAGCGTGAATGCTCACGCTCCCTTTCGGTTAGATTAAATCAGCTTTTCGGCTGACTTAATGTGTTAAGCCTTACGGCATCGGAACCGGCGTGTCAGTCGCATTACCAAACTGAATGATCATCAGAGCTGAGCCTGACGAGTTACCAGGCGATACTGCTGATCTGGTGGCATACCAGGTACCGGTGCTGGCACGATAAACACCGAAGTCGGTTTTACCGTCACCATCGTAATCGGCTGGAACCGGACTGTCCGTATCCAAACCAAATTGGTTAACTAACAATCCTACCTTGCTGCCCATTACATACCAGGTAGCCAGACCGGCACCCGTACGATAAACAGCTTGGTCGGCACGACCGTCGCCATCATAATCGGCAACTACAGGTCTGTCTGTAGCGTTACCGAACTGGATGGCTCCGAAGCCTTTTGTGCTTTGCAGCATATACCAAACACCATTCGATGGTCGATAAACTGCATAGTCGGCTTGTCCGTCGCCGTCATAGTCGGCAGCGACAGGAATGTCGTTTCCGGCACCAAACGGAACAAAGTTTACCTTGTTGGTCGCCAGGCTCAAAGTAATCCACATGCCACTCGACGGACGATAAACAGCTAGTTCTGCTTTACCGTCACGGTCAAAGTCAGCCGGTGTTGCAATGTCGCCCGCTGCTCCGAATTGAACTGCAGCAAAGCCGGCAGTGCTTCGGTTCAAGTACCAGGTCGAAGTCGACGGACGATAAACGGCAATGTCGGATTTTCCGTCACCGTCATAATCAGCCGCTACGAGTTTGTCGCCTGCCTGACCGAACTGAACGCCTCTAAAGCCAGTCGAGGAGTTCTGCAGATACCAGGCGCCGTTCGACGGACGGAACACAGAGACATCTGCCTTCATGTCGCCGTCAAAGTCAAAGCGGGTGCTTGCAACTATCGCCGCCGGTGTCGCCGTGTTGACGAATGTTACTTCAACGATATTGCCCAGGTTAGCAGCGGCAGTACCGGCAGTAAAGATAGGCGTCGTTATTGATCCGGTGACTAAGTTGACTGTCGTGCCGGTGCTGACGCCGGTCGTCGACGTGATGCTGGTGGTTGTAAAACCGGTAACACCCGTTTCCGTGATCGTTATGTTTGAACCGATGTCAAACGAACCGAATCCACCGGCTACCGTGCCGGCAAACGGACCGTTGACCTGTGTACAGAAACCGCCCTGACTGGCAGGACCCGCCTGTACGGTTACCGTTGTGCTGAACGGTGCCAAGACACCGCCCTGCGTATCACCTGTTACGGTGAACGTGAACGGAGTTCCGACCGCTACGCCTGCGCCTGCAACTTTACAGATCTTCAGCGCTGCCGGTGTAAATACGAAGTTTGTGAATGTCACCACAACTACTTCCGTTCGTGCCGTAACCGTCACTCCCGTCGCAGCTCCGACAACATTAACACCTTGTGCAGTAGTAGTAGTTATTAGCGCACTTATTTGTACCGCGGTAAGACCGGTAAATGCTGCATTTCCAACTAAAGCGACACCAATGGCGGTGATTTGCGCGTTTGTAAGATTACCGGTGTTTACCAGCGCACTTATTTGTGCCGCGGTAAGACCAGTAAATGCTGCATTTCCAACTAAAGCGACACCAATGGCGGTGACTTGCGCGTTTGTAAGATTTGAACCTAGTGTCGCAGCTATTTGTGCCGCAGTACCAAATCCTGTTGTTCCGCCGAAAGCGGCAGCAATAGCGTTGATTTGCGTGAGTGTAAGATTACCGCCGGTTCCTCCGTTAATACCGTTCGTGGCGAACGTAGTAGTTGCAGGAGAGCCAAAAGCGGCTGACACATCAACTCGACCTAAGCGGATACCCGCCAGCAGCTGTGCAGCAGTCAATACTTCATTGATGTTTACAGATGATCCACTTGCGAATCTGTTTTGCGAGAATGTGCAGAACGGATTGCCGACCGGACCTGCCTGTACTTGTACCAATTCTGTTACAAGACCGCCGCCTACATCAACTCCGACAGCACCACCGCGGACAGTAATGGCAGCACCGGTTAATGGGTTGACCGGCGTACCGGTAACCAGGAAGTTGAATACGTCTCCCTGTGTAACACCCGGTCCGGCTACTTTACAGATTTTTATCTGACCCGGTACCGTACGGTTTGTAACCGTAACAAGAGTCTGATTCGCTGTCGTTGCCAGATTGTTGATGTTTACCTGGAAGATTCCGCCGCCGGCGAATGCGCCGGTAGTGATAACCTGCGGAGTACCGACGATAGCGCCTCCGTTACCTGCTGCCGTGGCAGTAACAAATATAAAGCCCGGTTGCGGTAACTCGGCGATAGTCAGCGTAGTTACGGTTCCGCCAACTGTGTTAGCCGGTAATGTGATCGTAAGCGGTCCGGTACATCCCGGACGAGCAACCGTGCCGAGCGGTGCCTGGAATACTACATTGTCTCCGTTGGCATCGAGGACTCCGTCGATGATGAAACTGAAAAGTGTACCTTGCGCGCCGCCCGGACCGGTCGAATTAGCATCCGTGTCGCCCGCTGCAGCTACTTTACAAATTTCTATTATGCCTGTGATGGCAGCCCGGTTAATTACGGTGATTTGTGTTTCACCCGCGATTGTAGCAGCGGCGCCGACGTTGACGACTGCCGTGCTTGCCGGAAAATTCGTGCTCACTACAACGTTCGGTGACTGTGTGCCGCCGGAAACGTCGGTGATTATGAAACCACCCGTTCGCGTAACTCCGCCGGCTGTATTAGTAGTTGTACCTAATTCCGTAACGGTAATCGGTCCCGATGGTACCAGACGAGGAGTCGAACACTGCAGCGGTCCGCCCAATGCGCCGGCGACAACCTGAAAGGTTTGTCCGCCAGCCGTGAACGAGAAGACTCTGCCGATCAGAGCGGTCGTTCCGGTTGGTGAAGTCGTTGTAGCCTGTGCACGCGGATCAGTAGCAGGATCGACAGCTTTACAGATTTCCAGGAAACCCATTTGCTGAACAATTTCAGCCGCGTTTAACGAAACTGTACCGTTGACCGATACTGCTCGACCCGTTACTTTTGCACTGTTTACCGTTACATTGTTGCCGGCAAATATGCTTCCGTTAAAGTCTGTGCCTTCAGCGACCGTTGCCGTATCTTCAACGACGAAGAAAACGTTAGCCGCATAGGCTCCGTTAGCAAGCACGACGCGCGAGCCTCTTCCCGTACTGAGCGCGCTCGATACTTTGAAAACAAAGATTGAATTCGGGTCATTGTTAGCATCCAGTGTCATATCGCCTTCGAGTCTGGCTGAAGCTAATGAATAAACGCCTGCCTTGAAAGTTTTGCCCGACAGATTCGAGTCGGCAACTACCGTGGCTGGCAGATTTCTTAAGATAGAAAACGAGCTTGCCAAATCCATCTGGGCTTGATTGACATCAAAACCATCTTCGCGTCGAAGCATATTGCCTTGTATGTTTCCGCGATTGAGTCCTTTTACGTTAGCCGCTTCGAGGGCAGCAACGTTACCCGTAATTCTGGAGCTTCCGTTGTCGGAAATGCCTTTGTTGGCAAAAACCGCAATATCGGAGCCGGTTCTAAAATCCAGGGCGCGACCAAGCATTTCAATTGTCGCTTGTCTGCCGCGTGACACAGTTACATCGCCGTTGGCGGAAACTGTGCCGGTCGTGTTAAAAAACACAGTCATGGCAGCCACCGCAACTAGTGCGAAGAGTGTCATGAAATATAAATTTTTTCTCATTTTGGTATTCCTTCCTTATTTCGTCGTTATTTCGTCGTTTATTTGGTAAATTCACTTGCATACTGCAATAAACCGGCAGTTATCGTGAAATCTGTTTTCCTGTATGTAAGAAGTTACACGGGGTTGTGTGTAAACCCTGCTAACTAATTTTCGATTGGATAGTGGCTCAATCAAGTAAAACGAGCCAGTGACTTATTGTAACACCTTAACAGAGCAATACGGAAATATGAATAAACATATTTCCTGCATTATATTGCTACATTAGAGAAGTTTTACTTATGTATTGCCCTTTTGTCAAGTTTTTTTTTGAAGTAAAGCCTAATAATTAACTTTAACTTTTAATTAAGAATTATTTTCGAGATACCGGTCGTGTTCCGATTCTAGTGCAAAGATGCTTAACGAAGCGGGCGAGACGGTTGCGATTAACTTCAAAATCATCAATAAAAACTAAAAACAGATTTGCGCATTTGCAGCGATTTAATTGAGTTTGTGTTATCGAAGATGAATTCAGCAACCGTCTCCGCCCCATACTTATTTTTAGTGGACAGGCATTAGAGGTTGAGCCAGATTCGATTGTTATTAAACGAAGTATTCGGAATGTTGAAGAAACGCGGAAGCAATCAGGAATGGGATGCGCTTTAATTCCACTATTTTTCATATCCTTTGGAATTATTTTATATTCGGTGAGTTGATTCTTAATAAGCCAATAATTTAACCTCTTAATCTATTTCGAGTCCGATAACACAGGTTAAATCTTATGTGTTAAACAAAAGGTTAAAAGGATAGAGCGCAAAAGTTTTAAATAAACCTTTTGTTTTCAGCAAAATACAAAAGCCGTGGTAGGTCTCAGAACTAGTGTTTTTACCAATTTTCGATGAGAATTTTTGTATTCAAAATTTTGGTACTTTTCAGAACTGTGTACTTTTGAGGTTTCTAGGTGTCAGAACTACCTATTTTTTGGCTTCCTAGGTGTCAGAACTACCTATGGTAGGTGTCAGAACTACCTATTTTTTGGCAAAACCTGTGGAAAAGTGTTCACGTAAATAGCTAATAGGTGTCAGAACTACCTATTAGTAGGTGTCAGAACTACCTATTTTTTGGCTTCCATAGGTCTCAGAACTACCTACTTTAGAGTTTTTAGTTTGGAAATCATTTTTTAGGTTTTAATTCTCTTCCATAGAATGGTTTATCATTCTTTTGACGCTCAACATTATCTCAAAACCCCTCACCCCAAAGGACTTATGGCTTGGTAGGTGTCAGAACTATTTATATGAGTTTATTGAGTTTGAAGTGCGAAGAGTTGAAATGTTGACTAAAATTTAGCACCTAAATCTGCAAGCTAAGATATTTTTAGACTTGTTTGGGATTTAAACATACTCTAGCCTATCCTTGTTGTGTCAGTTCTTCGACGAGCGTTGGCTCTTTTTACTTCGGCGACAAATTCAAAATGTGGTTGCATAATAATCTTTACGTCAGCAAGTTTCACGCGCGGTGATTTTTCAATAATTTTCTCCAAACTGTAATTTATAATTACATTTAAATTTCTAAGTTCAACGAGCGCTTCTTCTAATTCTCTTAAATTGTCTTTTAGTTGTTTACGACGCGTTAATCCGAAATCTCTTATAATTGTTGTGAGCATAATCGTATAGGGATCAGTTAAGCTCGCCTGTGTATAATGATGTGCCATCCTTTTATGCAATTGGCGCGGGAGGGCGTGTTTATAGCTCATCACCTTTTTGTAATTGACCAATCTAAACGTGTTTTCCTTTATGCTTTTAGTAACAAGCGGAGAGAACTTAACAAAAGTCTGGGTTTCATCATTTACACCTTTATAGCCGACTGCCTCAATCGGATGGAAAGTAAAGCTCAGTTCTCCGTCAATTGATTTGAGTTCGATAGTTGTTTTTGCCAAAACGTCTATCGCGTCTTTGATTTGCCTGTTGTCATATTTATGCCCGTTTTCTTCCAACTCTTTAGCGAGCTGATAAATTGAAAAAGACACGGCAGCCTCATTATCGAGAAAGAAACCATGTCTTTCAGCCATAATTTTGCGTAAAGCGTCTTCAACAATTTCTTCCCGCTTTGTCGGATAATAATACTTTTCATTTCCGTTTTCGTCTGTAATACTTGCCGGATGTAAGAACAAAGTATATTTTCTGCCACGATTTTCAAACTCTCGTTCAAGCCTCGGTAAATAAACGCCTTCTACTCTTTCGACTTTTCCCCAAACATACTTCGGCATAAAATCATAAAGTTCAATTGTGTGTGAAAAATCCTGCTCATTCTCCATCAAATCGAACAAACTGATTTGAACCGGGGTAGTCCTTTTATGTTCAAGAAATTTTTTTGGCTGTTCTTCCTTTTTGCTTTTCTTAGGCATATAGTTCATTTTTGTGTTAATGAAGTATTTGGCAAATCTTCCGACTTCAGAAATCCAACTATTTGCAAATTCAAATTTTCAGACATGCAAAAATGCACACATTCAACCTTTTGAAATTTATTTTTTTTCTAGCCATTTGTAAATTAACTCTTCGACCAGTTCGCTAAGTTCTTTCCCTTTGCCTTCCTGAAGAAGAGCAATTTTTGCTCGCTTATGTGTATCGCGGCGCACATACGTTGTTAATCCGACAAAATCCGGGTCACTGCGTTTGGCAGTTGGGCGACCTCTTCGAAGTTGCTTAGAACTTGAATCTTGCCTGATTGCCTCTGAACTTCCCTCTGTCTTCTTAATTTCTGTCGGCGCACTATCTTTTGAATCTCTAACTTTATTTACTGTTCGCCTATTTCCGCTACTTTTTTGCATTTCCACAGTACCGTTTTCTCTGGCTTCAAATATTTTATCGAATTTACTCATTTTAGTATTTCTCTCCCTACTGCTTGATACCCTTTCCAAGCGATGTCGGCTCTCGCCTCTTTAATTTCATAAACAGGCACTCCGGCAAGGGACGCCTTCTGAAAAGCGATTAGACGATTAATTTCGCTCTTAAAAACGGGTAATCTATAAGCTGTTAGCATTTTTCTGGCTTCCTCTGCGTCGCGGTTGGGTTTTGGCGGAACTACCGTTAGCAAGATTTTATAGTTATTTGCATTTACTTTTTTGAGAGCTTCTATCGTCAAAAGAAGGGCGTCGATTGCCATCGCATCCGGGGTCGTCGGAATAACCAGCAAATCGCAACTATTAGCAAGTGAGCGCAAATCATCTTCATCCGGTCGGGCTTCAGTATCAATGACAATATGCTCATAGTCCCGCGCATATTTTGCCGCGCCTCTTTCATCCACGATCGAGAAGGGAAGCTGTCCGCGTTTTGAGTAGGCACTTGCCGAGCGATTCGGATCACCATCAATGAGAAGCGTCGGCTTTTTCTTTTGCAGATAAGCCGATATATGAACAGCTGTTGTTGTTTTTCCAACTCCACCTTTGAATGAGGCAACTGTAATAATCATAACTTTCAAATACTATATACTAGAATGCGAAAATATAGCAATTCAAATTTATGAAATTTTGTATTTTTGCATTTTCAGAATTTCAAAAAAGAGATGATTTTATTTACAAGAGGTGCCCGAGAACGGCAATGACAGCGACCGCCAAGCCGGGCAACAAAGCGTATTGAAGAACGGGAACAAGGCGACCGATTGACGCGCCGCAGGAAGAGCAAAACTTCGGTTCGTAAATGAGCGTCAGCAACCAGCCGGAACATTGTGAGCAAAAGCTAATCATTTCAATTACTCGTCAAGAACCGCCCACTGCGAATCATACGACCCACCGATTGAATTAACTTTCGGCATACAGAACGGCAATAATTTAATCAGCAGTTCGAGCCGTCCCTTTGGTTGTAATTGTTCAAACGTCGTCGGCAATGCTTCCAACTCGCTGGCAATAATTCCTTTTAGAGTTTTCCGCAACTCGCTGGTTACTTTGTTCGGCGTTCCGGCAACGCGCCCGCCTGTTTTCTTTCCCTGCATCTATTTCCCTCTACTTTTGTTTTTTTAGAGTGTTGAATCTGTTGAATGTCTCGTTGTGCTTTCTCGGTTCTTTCTCGGTTATCGAGCCAAAATCAGACCAGCCCAAACTTGATTTATTTTTCAAAAAATCAAAACCTCCCTCGTGCGCGTGGAGCAAATGTGGGCGCGTGTGCCTGAGTCAAACGAAAACCCAAACCTCCCTCGTGCGCGTGGAGCAAATAAATTCTCGTTAAAGTTTCGTTAAAGTTTCGTCAAGGTTTCGTCAAGTTCCCGTTCTCCTTTTTTGTCGAAAAATAACCGCAAAAGTTCCCCACATTTCCTTGCTCTTTCGCTGCAAACGCTCTCTTTTAGGGTGTCTAATTCGTCTAATTTTGCGGTGTCCGGTAAGTTCGCGGCACGTCCTTTGTTTACAGGACAACCAGCAGTTTTCAACGCCTCAAAAACGGACATTTAGCGGACATTTCGCAGTTCTTCTTTTTAGCCACTGTAAACAGTGCAAACAGCCGTTTTTCTTCGATTCAATTGAGCAGACGCTTAAACATAAACCAATCGGTTTACGGGAACGTCGTTGAGGTTGGGCGTATCACTCCGCAGTTCCCCCTTTTAACCAGTCCAATTAGTCCCAACTTGATTTATTTTCAAAATATCAAGTTTTCTCAAGTCCGATATTTCGCTGCCTTTTCGCTGCGTTCGTCTTTATTCTGTCTTTGTTTTCGTCTAATTTCCGTCTTAATTATTCCGTCCGCGTGCGCGTGAGCAGATTGTAAATTTGCGATTTCTAAAGTTTTCGTTTTTGGAACACTTAAATTTTCTGCAAAACAAACAAGGAAAAAATCCGCAGGAAATTTCATTCGACCGGATGCTAGTGCAAATCAGAAACAAGGAAGCAACAGAAGTAAATATCAAGCCATCGCAAATCGAACTCGTTGACAAAAATCATAACAAGTTTTACGCGCAATTGGATGCGAGCAGCGCTCCAAGCGAGGCAATCTCAAAAGCTGCTGACGAAGCCGGAATAAAAGTAAATTTAGAACTATCTTCGAGATACCCTTTCTGGATTGTATTATCAAATTTTTTGCCGTTTCTTTTGCTCATCGGAATTTTGGTATTTTCCTTATGGCTGCTGCTAAAACTGCTGCTAAAACTCCGGAAATGAATTTGGCTCTTTTCCCTCTTGGACATAACCCGCGAGACTTCAACGATAAAAACGCGCCACAAGCCAAATACGCGCAAAAACGGAAGTTGTGAATCCTGTCCATGAGGTGATTTCGCTTCCATGAGGTGTCTCCTAAAAGCGAATCTTCGACGCCGAAAATAAAGAAGCCGCAAGCGTTAAAAACTTGCTGCTTCTTTATTTTACTTCGGTGGGGAAATTCGGCGGTTTTTCGGTGAGATTTCAGAGAGGACGGCAAAATGCCGTATTCATCGGCAGGAAAGCAATGTTTTAGTGTCCTGGAGCGAATACCGTTCGCTTGCTCTTGCCGCTTTGAGGTTCGCGTTCAAAACTTCGGCATTTCGCTGCGCGATTAGATTTTCTTTGAGCAGATGCCAGGCTTTTTTCTCAAAACCGGCAGGCGTTTCGGTCGGGTTATTTGCCAGCCATTCACGGTTTAAGAACTGCTTTTGCGGCTCAAGTCCGGCATCAATTTTCGTGCTTTTTCGTGAGTTTCCGTAACTCACCTGACACAAATAACTTTTGATAAACGAGGTTATCATAAGCTATTTTATCAAGCTCGCTGACGGGTTATCGTTTCAAAGCCAGTGATTAAAGACTCTCATTCAACAAAATCTAATATAAGGTAGTGTCCTAATTTCGTGGTGCTACATTGTATTAGTATAGAAAACGACCTTTTTAAGACTGATTTGTAGTATTTTACTTGTTTTTGAGTATTATGCCGCTAAACAGCGGCATAATAACTTGTTCTGCGTCCAGCCCAACGCAGTTGAATGAAAGGCGAGTAGCCAACATTTTGCGCTCGTGTTACGCTCGTGAGCGACGCGCTTAACAGGCGTTGAAGCGGATCGCTCACGAGCGTAACCGGCTCTGGCGGTTCGCTGCTCACCTTTCGCTCGTAGCGTCGGGCTGCACGCAGAACAATTCAATGGACAGGATCGCAAAAAGCGCGACCTGTCATCTCAGTTCATTATGCCTCTGAAGTTATGTGATGAGTAATCTGCCTAAAACAAATATTTTGCGCCTTACAATTGAGATTGCCGTATTCGTCGCAGTCGTTGTCGCGGATGCTTATGGTTTAGTTCCTATCACACAGACGCTTTTCTTAGTTCCTTTAATCTGGATAATGCTTCGTTTGAGCGGCGAACGTTGGTCGGAGATTGGACTGGCGCGACCGGAAAATTTCGGTTGGGCAATCGCGGTCGGCGTTTTGGCTGGTGTTCTGATGGAATTGTTTGCCGTTTACGTGACAACGCCGTTGATTAGCAGTTTCTTCGGCACAGAGCCAAATTATTCACAATTCAAAGAAATTCGCGGCAATCTAATTTTGCTGTTCATTTTTCTTGGGTTGTCTTGGACGCTGGCGGCGTTCGGCGAAGAAATCTGTTTTCGAGGCTTTTTGATGAAGCGATTGGCGCAGGTTTTCGGCGAAAGTCGAGTTGCTTGGTTAGTGGCTTTACTGTTGTCCAGCATTTTATTCGGTTGGGGACATACGGAGCAAGGCGTTTCCGGCTGGATTCAGGAAGGCTTGAGCGGGTTGATACTCGGAGTGTTGTTTCTGTCGGCGAAACGTAATCTCGTAGTTCCGATTGTCGCGCACGGAATTTCAAACACGCTGGCTTTTATCCTTATTTATTTTGGGCGTTATCCCGGACTCGGTTAATCCGGCGAGGCATACCAAGTAAAATTACCACCGCCAGAGGCGGTGGCTTTGTGATATTCGCGCTTGGAAGGTGCGTTATTGCTCGCGCTAATTGAGTCCAAGTGTTTTCCTTTATTGGCTCATCTACGCCGCAATCTTATTACTGACATTTGAGTGAAAATATAATTGTTGGTTCTCAACTTCAAGAAGATATATTTTGTTCTTTGTGCTGTTTCGCCTCACTGCCTTGTAGTAACTACTGCCAGAGGCAGTGGTTTGATTCTTTGAATCAACGGACGTGAGGGAGAAACAGCTACTTTCATTTGGCGTTTTCTTGTTACCCTTAACTTGCGTGTATTCGGTTTCGTCCAACGTCAATTCAATCGTTATGTCTCGGAGGAACGCAGTTGGAACTTATTGCCATAACAGAAAACGCAGAGACGGCAAAGTCGGTATCATCCGCGCCTCAGATTGTAGCGGAAATTGTGAAGGCTACGACGCAGTTGTATCGCGCAGTCGGATATGAACCACCTTGGATTGGCTATCTCGCAATTGAAGACGATATTTGCGTCGGCACTTGTGGTTTCAAGTCACCGCCGCAGAACAACCGCGTTGAGATTGCTTACTTCACGTTTCCTGAATATGAGTCGCGCGGTGTGGCGACACGAATGGCGGCTGAACTTATCCGTCTAGCGTTAGACAAAATGCCTGCCGTGACAGTGGCAGCGCAAACATTGCCCGAAGAGAATTCCTCAACCTCCGTTTTAAAGAAACTGCGGTTTCGCAGAGTGGATAGCGTCGAACACCCTGAGGACGGTCTAGTTTGGGAGTGGCACCTCAGCGATGCTTCCGGGGCATAACAATACAATGTATGTGAGGGCAAACAGCTACCTTGTTATCGAATTGTCTGTTCCCCTTAGCCTGTGTGGTTGCGGTTTCCGCCCACGTTATCTCAAGCGTTGGCTGCTCCCGTAGGATTTATGCTCGAAAGATTATTTGTTTACGGAACTCTCGTTCTAAAGACGCTTTGAAGTTCGCACCACAAGATTAGGATGCTACCTAACACAGGATGTTGTCGTTTTGTAACATAGCGTTTTCATTGAAACACCGATAAACATTGAATATCAGCGATTACCTAGATAATGTAGCTGATTTAGTTTTACGGAAGACATAGGACTGGATAATACTCTGCAGTACAGAGTTGACATCAGTAAATTTTATTGACACTCATCTGTTTATAAATTAAAATTTACTCTCTTCAATCAAATATTTCATTCTACAAGGGCAGGCGTAACCAATAACTTTCAGTGGCTGAAGTTTGCTGCTGCTCAATTTTTTTCTGACCGAATATCTTTTGAAAAATGGAGGAATAGAATAATGAAAACAATCGAAAAAATTGTCGTCACGCAACTGCGCTGTTTTTTGCTTCTGAATACTTTATTTCTTTTGTTGGCGGCTGTCTCCGTACCTTGTTTGGCACAGAACAAGGACCAGCAGATGGCGAAACGCGAAAGGATTTTAATAACCACTGTCACCGTCAAGCCAGATATGACTGGAGATTTTGAAAATCTAATCAAGAATGAATACAATCCGGGAATAGCCAAAGGCGGCGCAAAGTGGGGCGACGTTTGGCGTAACGCCACCTTTGGCAATGTGTTTGACTATACTTTCGTCACGCCGATTGATGGCTTTGCTCAACTCGATGGTATCAGTCCGCTTATGAAAGGACTGGGCAAAGAAGGTGCTGCCGCTTGGTATGCTAAAGCCGGCAAGATGGTTACAAACGTGCGGGGCGTGGCTTATGAAGTGCGCGACGATTTGAGTTATAGAACAAATATGACCACGCCGCCGAAAATGGCTGTGGTTACTTACACGAGCGTTGCACCCGGAAAAAGCGTTGAATTTGAAAATTTTATCAAAAACGATTTGCTGCCCGTTGTCAAACAATCGGGAGTTGCCGGTTATTGGGTGAGTAAAACAATGTTCGGCGGCGATGTAAATGAGTATTTATCGCTAGTACTGATGGAAAATTTCGCTGAACTGGAAAAAGGTCCGCCGCAAGTCCGTGTTCTCGGACAAGAAGGTGCAATGAAACTGGTACAAAAACTTCCCGCCGGAGTTGTTGTTCGTCAGGAACGTATTTTTGCCCGCTACGTTCCCGAATTGAGTTATAGACCTGCGATGACAACCAACAAATAAGCTACAGACAATGTTGATAAAAATACCGGCGTGTCTTTTAAAGGTACGCCAGTATTTATAGTCTCAGCCATCGCTATTCAAAAGCTTATTCAACCCAAAACAGATTAAAAATTAAAAGAATGAAAGGTTTTTAAAGGTATTATGAAGTCCAATAAATGCGGCATTCTCTATTCTTTTTCAGTTCATTTCAAACTACGAAATTACAAAATGAGAAAAAATTTTCCCAACTCATAATTCGTAGTTTGAAATTCACAAGTTAATTTATTTTGTTTGCCGGCGAAATGCGCGTTCCCTGCGTCGCCCAAGCCTGCCAACGTCCGTCGCGTTTGATAAACGTATCGGTAAAGCGCGTCCGAAAATCGAAAGGTTGATTTTTTTCATCACGCCCTTTCACACGATTAACGCCTGTCACAACCGCCGTGTTGCCATCAATGCGGATGTTCATTTCCGAAAGCTCGAAGGGCTCGTACACGCTTTTATCGTTTTTCATGTCCGCAACATCTTCCACTTTGGTTATTATCGGACTCTGGTTCTATAAACTTCAGTAAATGACTACCGAATTACCTTCTATTCTTTATCCAAAAACTTAAATCAATTTCCCTGCCTGTAATTTCTTTCCACCGTTTCCGATTGGTCAATAAGATTGCATCAAGCAGCTAGTCTGAATAGCCGATTGAAATAAACTTATCAATTTCGCGCGTATAATACTTAAATCGTTCGGGTTTGGTCTCTGATTCTCCTTCAATAATATTGCTTTGAGTTTGGATAGTACCGATTTCGATAACTCGTAAATCTATATCATTATATTTTACGCCGACCGCATCATCTTTCGGTTTCCAATCTGTTTGAGCATTAAAAATTTTGTTGTATTCGCGGAATAGATTGATGATGCTAAGTTTGGTTTTATAGAATATCTTCAATCTTCTATCATCTAAGGGCGTCTTGGCGTCCAAATTTTTTTGTTTTTGGGCGTCCAAATCTATCAATTGCAACCCGGCAATTTCAAAAAATTCCGTCAAAGTAAAATTGTTTTCAGCGCAGTAAACTCTTATTTTGCTTAGTATTTCAACGTCAGGGCGCAAACTCAAACGATCTGTTGAGCGCTGCTGTTCATACTTTACCCATTTCTTTGATTTTGCAGTTTTTTGGGCGTCCAAATTTTTATTTTTGGGCGTTTTGGCGTCCAAATCACTACTATCTTTGGGCGTCCAAAGTGCTGTTTTGGGCGTCAAGACGCCCAAATTTTCTTGCTTTGGGCGTCCTAAATTTTCATTTTGGGCGTCCAAGTCATTTTCATTTTGAACTTCGTCAGTTTTAGGTAGAGAAACAGATTCAACTTCACGCTGTTCGCGTTCCATTTTGGCTTGCATCAAATCTTTGAAGGAAACGAGTGTAGCTTCTTTAGTCATATACCGCCTCCCCGTGAATAGAAGCAACCATATCAGCAGGGACTTCGCTCATACCTGCTTCTTTCATCAATTCCATTCCGATAGTACAAGTTTTAAGGATTTCCCGAGGAATACCGCCGGTTAAGAGATAGATCGCCTGTACCGCTTCAAAAGTAAATGGATTGGTAATGCCAGCCTCATTACAGCGAAAATCAATCATCGCTTGTGTTTCGTCAAGCGTAAGCGGCGTTAGCGAAGATGGTGCGAATATCCTTGAGCGCAAGGCTTTCTTCGAGGGGTCAGCGAGCTTTTGACGAAGTTCTAATTGCGCAGCAATAACGATTTGGATTAGCTTGTGTTGCCCGGTCTCAAAATTAAGTAAAGTGCGTAACAACTCCAATTGC
>MWWH01000250.1_pt1 | contig 15089 bp, 14 predicted proteins | sample 1047231 | NCBI WGS metagenome assembly MWWH01 (sample SAMN06349967, study PRJNA376086) | soil metagenome | isolation source: MG3-2 sample Antarctic (ecotone) soil | place: Antarctica | collected 2015-01-13 | reverse complement strand
AGGTCGCTATAAAGAGCTCGACAAGAATGGCTAACCAGCCGGAGATACGGTAGGTTCGCGCGAGGCGTGTTTGCTCCAGAATCTCACGTGGCTTTTCGTCTTTCGCTACGTCACGTTTATGAGCCGCCTTGCGACGGATGAACTCTGCCGTGATGTGGACGTCCTCGTCGTCCAGTCGATTCACCGCGTCATCAGCCCATTCAATTCCAGAGCGCAGTGTCATCCTCCGTTCTTTCGGTCTGCTTGCGGAGCTGCTGATTTGTCTTTGATGTTCCTGTATCTGAGTTGCAAACATATTAGTTTCCTCTGTAAGTGTCAGTGATGAACACCGTCTGTATGCGGTATTCGCAATTGGTAAACATGCAGTTCGTTCCCGGTTCGCATCACGCAACGCACAGATGATGCAGATTCACACTTGTTGTGTCGGCAAATGAGGCCACAGATGCGGCCCGCACTTGCAGCGGCACACGTCTTACGTATAACGATGACAGGTTGATAGCTGACTGCGCTTCGACGCTAAGGTGTTGCAAGGGGATATGCACCAGTGACATATCAGCGAGCCGCGCCGTTAATAGATAGTCAAATTTCGGGTTGTGGCGCTCAACCCACAGGATGCAAAAATATCTATCGAAGTGTGTCAGAGCCTGCGAGAGTTTTGCCGCCTTAACCTGATAGGCTCGATTTCGTCCGCGCTCTGTGAGAGCGTGCTTGCCGAGCCAGCTTGCCAGTTTTATATCGTGCGAGAGTTGTATGGCCGTGCCTTTCGCAACGCGCCGATTCATGCTCCAAGAGTTGATATTTGTTGAGACTTTGTTATGGCGTTTCATCGCTAACTCCAGCAGTTCTCAATTTCTAACTCTTCATGCCCGCTTGTTCCTGACTCCGCTAAATAGCAAAATCAGTGCCGCACTTTCGTCCTCGTTGTGATGCTTGGCCTCTTGTAGGTCTAAGTGAAGAGTTAATGCTGGTTAGCTATCTATCAGCCGAGTGGACGAGCGCGGCATACGAACCCGTCTCACAAGTTACGTAACGCGTCGACATTACGACTTGATAACCGCAGCGGTTATGCAAAGACAAAACGTACCTATGATCTCGTGCAGGCTCAACTGCTAAAGAGACGAGTCAGGCTTTCATGCCCACGTGGATGAATTGTGTTAAGCAGGAAGGGCGGGAACGAGCAGGTCGTGACTGAATATAAGAGCGGCGGGTGGAGAGACGATTCACTTCCTCCGGCGAAAACATAGATCGAAGGAGATTAATTTTTTCCCTTTGAGCGAGCCGCCTATTACCTCACAAATCTTTTCTTCAAGAATATTGGCTTCTCTGTCAAGACTCACGACAAAGACCGTCCGAGTACGTGATGAGATTTTAGTATCATCAATGACACTGAAGTATTTTGTGCCGCTTAATGAGAGCATCACTGACGCGGCGGCGGCATCTAAATATTCGATCTTGCCCTTCGGTTCTATTTCGATAGTAATTCGCATATAGAGTCTTCATCACACTCGGCGGCTTTTGTCGCGTATGAGGTTTGCAGAATTTTGACCAGGGATGCTTTGCTTTGCCTAATACTTTTATCATGTTCGATTAACTTGCTACCCATCTCTATCGCGAACTTTTTGAAGCACCTTTTTAATCGAGAATCATTATGTGGTAGGTTTTCCGATTTGTTCACATAAAAAGCGAAAGCACCCAATAAGTTATCAATGTCGGACTTTTCAGGTTTGAAGATTGGTATGGTTAGAATGGAATCATAATTCAGCCTTTCGACCTCTTGAAGGTAGGGAATCAATGTTTTCTCAGCCTTCACATTCGGTATCTCGGTGTAAGCTTGATTTCGACCTTTATATTTACCTTCAACAACATCCTTCAGCATCAACCCTAATGCTCCCCAACCTTCTGGCACGTAGCTATAAGAAAGAAAGTCGAAGTTTGTTGGAAAAACTCTTCGAGTAAGAAAGCATCTTCGTTCCTCTTCCCAAGAAAAATAACCGAGAGCTCTTAAAGGAGCCAATTTGTGAATTTGATGATAGCTGATGGGCTTGGGTGGATGACCATCACTGATGGCATCTGCAAAGAGCCGGTACTTTTCCTGGCGCTTGTGTGAATCTGACTGGACGTAATCCGAGGCAGGATGAATTTTACCGGCCTGCCCTTTTCGGAACTTCACTGAACCCTGAAGATGGCAGTAAAGCCCAAACATGACAGGCAGGGTGAATTGGTAGGGTGTGATTGAAAAAGAAGGCTTAGGCTGTTTCTGAGAAGATTTGGCAGACGATGCAACCGGCAAAGACAACTTAAGGAGCATCTTGCCGCTGGTAGCGTCAGGAAATTTGTCCCAATTTAATCGCAACAAAGTTTCTACGTTTCTTTATGGGTGTGGTTGCTTGAGTCTTTCTCTGTATTCTCGAACTCTTACCTTATAAGCATTGTTCGTCATATTGAACAACCTTCGACACTCATGATCTGGCGGATGTGCGAGATTAAATTCGGCACGCGCCCAGGCATCGGCCAGGTCTGCAATCTGGACGGCTTTAATCTCACCCAATTTCTTACGGAGCTGCGACAACGGCTGCCTGAGTTGGCCGCTCAGGATGATCGACCATATCTCCGGAGCCTCTTTACTAGCGCAATCATCCAGCGAAATGGCCGATACCGTTGATCCCCAGTTTGGGGAGCTTTGAGTCTCTATCGCTTCGCCGAGTTCTCCCTGCTTTATGCTGTTCGAGATGTCCTCCCCTGTAATCCGATCCGACTGTATGAGCATGAAGGTTCGGTGAATACAATTTTCTAATTCCCGCACGTTCCCCACCCAGTAATGCTCTTGCAGAACGGCCATCGCATCCTCTGCGATGCTGACTTTTTTGCCCATGTGTTGGTTGAACAACTCAATGAAGTGATTGGCAAGTAATGAAATATCTTCTGGTCGTTCGTTGAGCGCTGACAATCTGATGGGGAAAACATTCAAACGATAGTAGAGTTCAAGACGAAACAGGCCATCCCTTACCATCTCTGTAAGATGTTGATTGGTTGCAGCGATGACACGCACCTCATCCACCTTTATCTGTGCTGAATCGCCCAACCGGCGGAAACTTTTTTCTTGCAGTACCCGTAACAATTTGGCCTGTAGATCAGTTGGCAGGTCACCAATTTCATCAAGAAAAAGCGTGCCTTTCGCGGCTAACTCAAACAGCCCCATCTTGTCCGCATTCGCGCCAGTGAACGCACCTTTTTTATGTCCGAACAACTGGGATTCAATAAGCTCTTTGGGAAAGGTTGCGCAGTTTACATCAATGTAAGCTCCAGGCTTGCCAGAATGTTTGTGAATTTCTTTCGCAACCAGTTCTTTACCCGTGCCACTGTCCCCGATGATGAGTACCGTTGCCGTTGGATCACGCGTGCTCGCCTCAATCAACTCATATACTCCGCCCTTACCGTTCATTAACGGGCTTTGTCCAACCAGGTCGCCGAACCTTGTTCGACCTCTGACTTTTGATGACGCCTCCTTTTGATTGATCGCCATTCGAACCACTCGCTCAAGATCGGGATCGCAGACGCCGTCAGCACTATTATTAATCTTGTTCTTATCTATATAACGCGCATAAGGATCGAACTTGCCAGACCAGCGGTATTCACGAATGGTTTTGGCCACCCGCTCCCATTTGGTCATCAACCAACACTGCCACTTATTCGCTTCCCAGCGATGATCAGAGAGCGCAGTCTCAAGCAACTTGATACCGGCAAACTCCTCCTTCATTGAGGAGTCACTAATAATCAGATCAACTTCTTGATCCGATAGATACTGAAGAATCTGCGTGCATTCCTGCTCATTCGTGGTATCGAGGGACCCCAAAGGCTCTATCTCTGGGAACTCGAAAACCGAGATATTTCTTGCCGCCAGCGCAGGGCCAATATTTTTTTGCTGCCACCACGCGGATTGTTTCTTGATGCTTTCCTCTGTATCCGCTGATAACAAGATAGGAAAAACTTTGACCTGTTTGGCTTCAGGGTCTAATGCAACAAGGTTTTCAATAACCTTCAGGAGATCATTAATTTCATCATCGACGAGTCCGATTCTCAGCATGGTGCAATGATCCTCATGTTAACTTCTAAGCACAAATTAAGACTCAATTGGAAGTCCAATAACAAAGAGCGTTCCTTTAGCAGGAGGGGGGAGCACCTTTAACTCCCACCGCAAAGCTTTCGCCGCTTTTTGATTGAGCAGTCGTCCGAGCATCTTTCGTTTTTCTCCGTGAACTTTTGTTTCAATGCCAACGCGCTCGATTTCAGGATTGAGTTCAGTGCCGTTGTTGAAAACACAAATTTCAAGTCTATCCGAGCGATTGCTCAGACGCAGCTTGACGGTAATTAGAGGAGCCGCTTCATCAGCGTTCTTCACGGCATTGACGATCAATTCGACCAACAGCAGATTCAGTAAGACAGTTTTCGCCTGCTCAGAAAGTTTGATGCTTTCAAGATTTCCCGACTCGACAAACGGGATAATAGCGAATACCTGCCGAGGGTCTATCGCTTCAATAGAGATGATGGCCCGCGCCAGATTTCTGTAGGCCGTAAGACCAACTCCATCTACATCACGAGAGGGCACCGGTAGAGCATTATTGACGAATAATGCTTCAATTTTTTCTACGTCCGTCTGGTTGCGGGTTCGCCGATTATGGACGCTTTGTAAGGCGCTTGCCACAACACTTTCTACGTCCTTGATGCCGAAGCGAGCCCACGGTGTATCGTCATCCGCGGCCACCATACGCACTGGCGCAGTAATATCTTCTTCCGTCGTATTGATGAATAACAAAAGCTCAACTAAGTGACTGACATCCGTGACGAGGGACTCCAGCTCTAAGATTTTTTCTTCTCTAACAGCCGGATCAAGCCCGGGAAGCTTGATACTACTTAGAATACTCTGGGTGTTTGCAAGCGGAGTTTTAAGCGCGTGCGATAGAAACTGTGTAATCTTTGCTTCATCTTCTTCTTTACTTTTCTCCCACATACGGTGTCGCTCTGTGGCATCGTGTATCGCTGGCTGCACGCCATGAAACGACGCATTTTTTAATAAGCGCGGTGAGTCTTGCGTCCATTCGGCCCGAACGCGGTAAGCCATGACGACATCGATATATTCTACGTTTGCATATTCGACATCGGCTGCACGAATGAGCTTAAGCCCTTGTGGTGGTGAGACTTTGACCCCTATGCGGAGTTCCGTATCGCCGGGCGCAAGCGAATACACGTAAGGCTTCACGCCTTCTCGTTCCGGAACTGCCTGGAGCTTTGTGATCAGGTATTCAGGGCGTTGTCGCACACCTGAATTATTAAATTCCAGCAGGATGGCGAGATGCTCTTGTAATATTTCGCGCGTGGCACGCAGGTAATCGAGATTATTTTGATAATCAGGGTCAACAATACAATAGAGCAAGCTCTCCGCTTCGCTGTTTAGCGAACCGTCCGCGTCAATGGGAAGAAACCTACGGTTTGAACAATCCTTTACGTCAAAGGTATTGACCAGCTCATCGGCAAGCTTGTTTGTTTTCCTAATAACTAACTGGTGGTCAGTGACGAACCATGCCGGGAGCATCGCGTGAGGCCAGAAGTCATAGTCGTCAACGTCATCTAGCATCGGCTGACCTTTCTGGTTGAGAATTCATTAGGTAGCCTCCTGAGTAAATCGTCGTTACTATCTCGCTATGTCTTTAATTCATTGGCAATTGAAGACGAACATTGCACTGGTGGAAACACAACTATCACTTCAGTGATTTCCGGGACGCGCGCATTAAGTCCTCGCTTCAAAGCCTCCGCGCTAAGTTGGCGACTTGGGCAGAAATTGCACGTCCCGGTTAACTTCAACGTAACCACACCACCACTGTCAAACGAGACCAGTTCAGCACCGCCACCATCTGCCACCATTGCCGGTAACAGTTCGGTTAAGGCTGACTGAACTCTCTCGAAATGCACCATCACAGTAGTCCCTTGTTTTCTATCTGGCAACCTCATTACTTTTCTATAGACATTGCACAGCGAAAGCCCATGTTGGGCCAACACTTGTCAGGAGGCATTGCGCCCCTATTGGCACAACGCAATCGAAATTCTTCGCGCACGTTCCATGAAGCGCCGCGACGTACACGGAACTGTCCATCGGCTGGCCCTGGCGGGTTATGTGCAGGGCTGGCTGTGTAATAATCGTTTGCATACCAATCCGCACACCATTCCCAGACATTTCCTGCCATGTCGTACAGCCCGTATTGATTAGGAGGAAAGCTCGCCACCGGCGCAGTAGGCGGAACTGAATCCGAGGGTTGTTGCAGTTGGTTCCAATGGGTATGAGTTTCGCCAGCTCGATCATCACCCCAGGGGAACAGCTTACCCACAAAGGTGCCGCGCGCAGCCTTCTCCCATTCGGCTTCGGTCGGCAGCCTCTTTCCTGCCCATTGCGCGTAAGCAGCGGCATCATCCCAGCTAACTAAAACGACAGGATGAGCTTGTCGGTCGGATGTGGCACACGAGCGCCATGTCTGCATCTGAGCTGGTGTCTCCACATCAGGGGACATGGCCCTCCTGCTGGTCTCTCTCTCGACAGTCGTCTGATAGCCTGTAGCCTCAACGAAAGCAGCGAACTGTGCATTAGTCACAGGTGTTTCATCAAGGTAATAAGCGTCGAGGTAAACACGATGAACGGGCTTTTCAAATTCGCTACCCTCGGAGCTGCCCATCAAAAATTCCCTGGCGGGAATCAGCACCATGCCCGCCGGGGCAGTCGCCCCGACCGTTGGCATTTCATCAAGCATTGCGTTAGTCATAATTGCGAGTCTCCTTGGTTCTTCGTTCTCCAGAATGATAAAAGCCGATGAAGGTGTTCACCGACTATTTAGTTTGCTTCATACAACTGAAAATCTCTTTCTTGAGGTCAGTGAATTGGGCAGTGAACTTGATATTCTCAGAGCGCGGGCGCTCAAACTCAACAGGGTAGTCCTTTGCGATTCGTTTGTTGCCTAAAACGAGGACACGATCTGAGAGGAAAATCGCCTCTTCAATATCGTGCGTGACGAAAAGAATAGTTTTACGGTCTGTACTCCACACGGAAAGCAACCATGCTTGCATCCGTTCACGGGTATCGTGATCGAGTGAGCCGAACGGCTCGTCCATCAGGATGATGTCCGGATTAGGGGCCAGCGCACGGGCAATGCCGACGCGCTGCATTTGACCGCCAGAAAGTTGTGCCGGATAGCGGTCAGCATGATCTTCTAAGCGGATCATTCTTAGATGTTGGTTGACAATCTCCTGCTTGTTGGCGTGCTGTCCGTTACCTAAACCGAAGGCTATATTTTGCGCCACTGTCATCCATGTAAATACTGAGTAGTCTTGAAAAACCACGCCAATTTTACTGGGCAGTTTGATCTCGCCGGTCGCCGGGACAAAACCAGCCAGAGCGTTCAGCAAGGTCGTTTTGCCTGAGCCGGATGCCCCGACGATGCTGACGAACTCACCACGCCGCACCACGAGGTGGAGATCTTCGAGCACGCAGATATCTTTATATCTGACAGAAAGATTCTGAACATCAATTACCTTGTCTGTGAAAATTTCAGCCACGGATAAATTCGCAGAGAGCCTTTAGTAAATAGATAGTCTGCCAGTGCTCCGGAAGCTCCTAAGACTGCCAGTGCAGCTATCATCCGGTCAATTCGGTAAGCTAAATTTGCCACTGATATTTGATAACCAATGCCCTCAGATGCGCCAGCCAACTCAGCCACAAACACCATGACGAAAGCCACCGAAATCCCAACGCGCAAACCAGCGACGGTAAATGGCAATGCCGCCGGGAAGATCACGCGCCAAAAGATTTTCAATCGTGAAGATGTTAAAGTTGAGGCGCTCCACAGCAACCGCTGCGGCACTTGCTGCGCCCCTAAATGAGTATTCAGCCACACCGGGAAAAAGACTGCGAATCCAATTGAAAAGAACTTGGCCATCTCCCCAATGCCAAACCAAACAATAACCAGCGGTATGATGGCGACAGGAGGCAGGGGGCGAAACACCTGAATGAGAGGCGTTAACGCTTCAGAGATAGACCGCACTCTTCCAGTTAGTAGTCCTATTGAAACGCCGATGATCGTTCCGCCGCATAGCCCAACAAATAATCTCAAGTAACTGGCGCGCATGTCTCTCAGCATCTCCCCCGAACGCATCATCTCGATCAGAGCCGAGAAAACCTTCGTCGGAGGGGGGAATAATGCGGCGTTGACAACTCCCGAACGGGAAACCACTTCCCAGGCAAGTAGAAAAGCTATAACCGGTAAACTGAGTCGTACAAGTTTCATAAGACTTAAATACTGAACCACGAGGCCTCACCCTCAGACGCAAAACAGGAGTGTCAGGGATTCAAGGTATTTGCACAGCCTCCGGCTTTATACTCTTCAAAGACTCGATATATATTCGCTCTCGAAAGTTTGGAACAGGAGCGTTAACAGGTACAGTCCCCTTCTCTTTGGCCCATGCGGCTTGCTGATTCTGGTAATCCAGTAATCGTTGATTGAGCGCAACAGCGAAAACAAAGTTATTCCAAATGCCGTCAACAACACTAGGATCTTGTTTAGTGTATTTAACGACGATCCCCTTCGACTCGTCCGGATTGTCTTTTATAAACTGCTGTGCCTTGATTAAAGCACGGATAAGTTTATCCACCGTATCACGATTCTGCGATACCATCTGCTGGCTCGCTGTTATGACATATAATTCCGAGTAGATGTCTGGATCGGCGAAGGTGATACCTTTGTCTCCCATTTGCTTCTCAGCGATAAATGCAAATGGGTCGAAAATGGAGATGGCGTCCACGCTGCCATTAGAGAGTGCTGCAGGCATATCTTCCGGTTTCTGGCTCACGATCTCCACTTCATCATTGCTGATCCCATGCTTTTTTAAGAAGTTGTAGGTGAAAAATTCCGGACCTCCGCCGAACGAGGTAGCCAGCTTACGCTTCTTCTTTTTGAAATAGGCTGTCGCATCGTTGACGCCTTCTTCACGCCTGGCGACGACGCGCACCTCTGATACAGTTTTGTCCACCACTTGTGACACGACATAGAAATTACTACCTTGCAAAGTTGCGAGGGTAACCGGGACTTCGCCAGCAACGGCAAAGTCGAGCGAGCCGCCGAGAAAAGCTTGTAGCGCAAACTTACCTGCGGTGAACTCCTTCAGTTCCACATCCAGGTCTTCCTGGTCAAAGAACTGCTTTTCCTTAGCAACCATGATAAGGGCCATCGCCGGAGAAACCTGTATGCCCACGGTCACGTGTTTCTTGGTTTCTTGCTGCTTATTGGTTTTGCATCCGACAAATAGGATGAATGAAATACTGGCGGTCAAGACAAGCAGGAAGTAAATAATCAGTTTGGATTTTTTTATGTTGCTGAACATGCTCTATTCCCATTACTAATGCCGCAAAATTTCTAAGCGAAGACAAACTGCTCCTCGTGCAGTTCATGATCAAAGTTATACGCAAGTATAATACCGTATCCCGGCCAGCTCGCCCGTGGCTTCCTATATTGCTCTAATAAAGAGGTTAATGAAAAGAAAGAGCGAGGGAGGTGTCCATTAGAACGGCTGGCAACTGCTGTGTGGTTACGATAACGTAATGGCGGGGTTATGCTATCGTAACCGGTAAGTCGATGGTTCTGTTGCGAAAAATAATTCAGGGCACAGACACGGGTGATGTTCTGGTGAGCCTTTTGGAGTTATCACACAACGAGTATTAGCGGTGAAGCCTGGTAACAAGAGAACTTCCGCGTTGTGATCCCCCGGCATGTTCTAGACTGTCTTGAGCCTCTTTTTTTACGTAAACTCTAGGGTCTGATGAAGTTAAGCACATTTTGACAGGTGCTAAACTTCTGACGTGCAAAGGCTAAACCGCTATTATCGCCGTTCACGAATCGCAGAGCCTAAATTCCGTCTGCTTGCCCGCCACTTTGCGCTTGATTTATGCGCCAGTGATACGGCTCAACTGACCGGACTTTCGCACCGGACGACGATTACGATCTTTGGCAAACTCCGTCAGCGCATCGCTGAGGAATGTGAACGTCAATCACCGTTCAAGGACGGTGATGTTGAGGTGGATGAGTCTTACTTCGGCCCGCATCGCGTGCGCGGCAAGCGCGGTCGCGGGGCGTTGGGTAAGACCATCGTCTTCGGGTTGCTCAAACGAGACGACAAGGTTTACACGGAGATCGTGCCGGACTGCAAAAAGGCCACTTTACAGGCCATTATTCGCGGTCGTGTCTCGGTCGAGGCCGTCATCCATTCCGACGGCTGGCTCGGTTACGACGGACTTGTTGATGTCGGCTATGCTAAACATTATCGCGTCCATCATGGACAGAACGAGTTCGCTAATGACCAAAGTCATATCAACGGCATCGAGAGTTTCTGGAGCTATGCCAAGCGCCGGTTGCAGAAGTTCAATGGCGTGCCTACAGCCACTTTCAATCTGCACTTGAAAGAGTGCGAGTGGCGGTTCAATCACCGTCACGATAACTTGTATCTTGAACTGTTAAGACTGTTGCGGCATCATCCGCTTTGACCGTCTTAACTTCATCAGACCCAACTCTATTATCAGAACCGATTTTGAAAATGAAGGCGGATTTTAGAAGTCAAGCGCAAGATGTTGTATAGGACCTGAATGCACATTCCACCTTAACTGTTGATTTTTCAAAATTAACTGAAAAGTGCGTCCGACCTCAATATATTGTGATACTCCGTAAGGCATTATCCTCAATAGCCGGATCAATAAAACCCATGTCGAGCACTTCAGAATCCGACCACTCAACTAAGTGAGGACAATAAATACTAGGGCTCCAACTTTGCAATCGTTTTAGAGGCAGCTTTAGAGTTGACTTTCGACCTCTTACTAGAGTGAAATTCTCTTCTAATCCCTTCACTTTTCGGGTTGGCAGGTAGTTTCTCAGGCAGATCAATAGAATCGTCGATGAGAACGTCAACATAAACGCCTGCGGCCTGCGCTAACAGCAGAAGGGTACGCAGGTCTGGTACACGATTGCTAAGTTCGTAGGCGGATATATCTCCCTGAAAGAGTTCATCCCATAAGCCAAGATGCCTAATTAAACCGTTTTGTGAGAGACCAAGACGACGGCGAATTTCAACTATCTTTTCACCCAGCCGTGAAGGCTTATAGCTAGGAGCCTTGCCCATCAGGAGGACCCTCCTGATGGAAATCCAAACTCTTGTATCCTCAACTTGCAGCTAAATGTAATTACATTTAAGATATTGCAAGATGTTTTCTCCGCCCTGAGTTCCGCTACATAGAACTCTACGGCGGGTCGCATCACTCGTGCTGGTGGCCCTCGTAATTCATGGTCTCGTCTGGTTATCAAAGAGGCTGCCAACTCAACATACCAAAATTAACGCCCGACTCCCATCATTTTGTTAAGGGTTAAAGGCAGCATTGGAGGATGGATGCGGTGTCAGTCACGGTTATCGGGTTAGGGAAAGTAACTTCTAAGGACTTGGGCGAGACGGGACAAAAGCAATTATGCGTCTGGTGTTCCGTCAAAGTGTTCTATCACTTAATCGTTGTACGTACTTGGTTCACTTACTTCTTCATTCCCATCATTCCTTATCATAAGGAATACAAGCTAGTGTGCCCAATTTGCGGCGGGAACCTTGGGATATCGAAAGAAGAAGTGAAGGCGGCAAACCAGGGCGAGCTAATGCTCAGTCGCAGGTAAATATATTGGGGAAGAAAAAAGATTCCGAACTCATCAGGCTGGTCACTGGGGAAGACGGTTTGCTGTGGCACTCGCGGCGCAATCGCCTGTTGCTGAAATTCGCCCTCGATGCGTTCGGTGAGCCTCTCAGTCTGTTCCTCCTCTCCGGATTAGGCGAGGAAGAAGAAGAGAGAATCTGGCTTTTCACCGTAACGTTTACTGATCTCAAAGACGCGATCTGTCTTCGAGACCTGCGCGTTGAGGCTGATGAACTTCCTGACGTTGTAACCTTGCTTCCCCGGCGACACGAGCCATTGGTCATGTTGGCCCTCTTGCACATCCTAAGGAGCCGTAAGCCATTTTCGTCGAGCTTATTTTATGACCAAGAGGAGGTGCTAGAGGTTCTCGAATGGAAGGATACTCCTACCTCCCGGCGCTCCATAGACGAGACGGTGGAACGATACGCTGACATCTCCTACCGATGGGCGTTGAGCGAGAAAGAACTAGCTGAGAAAAATCTCTCTCGGGGTCAAGGCTGGTCTCGGTTCGTCTCTGGTTATGGCTACCGTGATGTCGAAGAGGAAGGAGATGGTCGCAGGAGTCGTGTAGCGAACCGGGTGGATTTTTCCGCTGTATTCATTAACGAGTTGATGAGCCGGTCACTATTTGGCGTGAGATGGAATAACGTTATTTCGTTTAATCGCTTCTTCTACTCCAACTACGTTGGCGGTGTTGGGAAGACATCCCAGAGGCCCAAATTGGCGAAAGGGTTAGATGATTTGTGTAAAGAATAAGACAGGGTGCAAGCTCAAATTAGCTGAAGGAAAGGCTACGCTAGTAGCTCATCAAAGACTATGACTTACATTCCTGTCTTCCACTCGTCCAGCGCGGTTCACACACTTCATTCTTTCCTTATTCGTGTGCTTTGATTGATCTCTTTGTGTTTCCAAACAGCTCTCTTTTTCCTTCGGTGTATGCCATAAATTTCCCGCACCGGCGTTAACTTTTTCTTGTTTCTTAAACAATTGAGCGTACTCCCCCAAGCTGTTCCCCCTTTTCTTTCTTTGAAGTTTATTAAAGGCTCAAAAGGCGCTGGCCTTTTCCCCTATTATTTTGTCCCTGGAATCCCACAGTTCAAGGGTTATTTACCAGTTCAGATGTCGGGTTTTATTATGTCAACGAGGAAAAGACGTGCGCGCCCTTTCCTTGTTGACTGTAGGCGACGGCTCCGCGACGGCCCAAGGAGCGGGCCGTCTCTACACCGTCAAAGGAGGTCATCCAATTTTTGGGATTATGTCTTGGCGCGACGAGTCGGGGGGTATTTGAGAGGATATAATCAACAATAATCCGGCGCCTCGCTTTTTCAGTTGCTCAACCCACGTTCTGAGCCCATCGCTCCGACGCTCGCGCACGTTCGGCACAACACGCCGAACCCTTGCGCTCACCGTCTCCACTCGCCACCCCGAATCAACTTCCCGTAGCCATTTTAGCCAAGACTGAACAGGGGCATTGGTAACCTTTTTTGACCCCCCGCATTTAACTGATTCTATTAGACTTCTCAGGTAGCATTGCGTAGCATACTTCTTTTTCTTGTTACGTTGAGATTTAAGTGGCTTATTTTCATTGCTTTTGGGGAAGCCAACACCCTATTTTATCGGACGCGGGATTTTAATTTCAGCGTAAGTCAATTTGAATGGAATCGTTTACGTTGATACGCGAGTTTTCGCTGTGTATTGACTATTAAGGCTAACTAATGTTATTAGAATAGTTTCCACGTAGCGCCATGCTACGGGAGGGTCAGAGTCGCTTCAAAAACAGATCAAGCCGACATCACCGCAGACCGCGAAAGGAATCACGAAGGAAATGGCAACCACAAAGAGCAAACGAAGAATAAATATGTCGAATATTCCGATCAGATTTAAGCCGTTCAGAGAGGATATGACGACCATTGATAACATCGCAAAATCATTGGGCAAAAATCGGCCAGAAGTTGTTAGATTCTTAGTGTCCGAAGCCCTCAAAGCACGCCGACTAAAGGCAGTCGGGAAGGACGAAACACTCGATCATATTGTGGATGCCCAGAAGAAAGCAGTAGCCGCCGCGCTCGGCCCGATCATGGAAAAGCTGGAAGGTGTAAGTGGTCAGGTCAGGCGGTTAGATGGGCGAGTGGCCGACGAGTTTAACCATACCGGGAGGCAACTTAGTTTCATCGTCCTATGCGCTCGATTCATCGTTTTTGAGATCACGATTTGCCGCCTTCTTCTACGTGATTACGTCCACACTGTGTACATGAAATTTGTGGAGAGTGTCAATAAATCCACGAAGGATGTAGAAGCCAATTTCAACTCACGATTGGCATCATACAGACAGGAAGCGGCGGCGAATCTGGACAAACTGACCGAGGCCGGAGTTGAGGCACTGCACTCGCTGGCCGAGCGGGAAACAGGCTTTCGCGATGATTGAAAAAGAGTTATTGGCGATAGCGGATATTCCATTAAAATGACCACCCACAAAAGGCGCGGCTCGTTGAAATAATCTATGAATCGCTTAAGGGTACTCCGCTTGTCGAGTGGGTTTGAGATCAGGATAAGCGCCAGCGTATTTCGCTTTGGTCTTAGAGTCGTAGCTACACCATTTCATCGTGCCGTTTTGGTGATTGTTCAAGATAATCAGAGACCGCTGTGCCCTCCACCTGAGGCACGGCGGCCTAATGGTAACAGGGACGCCCACCAGTTTGTTTACTGTCCCAAGCCGCTAGAGCAAAGCTATGCACTTTCAGTGCAGAGTGATTTAGTTATTCAATGGTTCGTAACTTCCCGTCTTTATCGAATGTCTGCATGATGCCTGCTAACACATCCTCAAGGATGAAACCGACTAATTCTTTAATGTCGAATGCCCACTTAGCTTCAATCTTATTGACAGAGACTGTGGCTTCTACAGCGTTGATCTTTAGATTAGGAAAGCTGTCCAGACCTGTTCTGATGAACGTAGGCTGTTCAAACTGATGAACCATCCTGGTGGGCGGCAGTTCCTGCATTCCCTTTGGAAAGAAGGCTTCAATAACATCTTTCATCGTACCTAATGGGCTGCCACTCTCGGCGTATATAGCAATCTCGCTATCTTCGGCTGCGAACATGATGCTCGGAACTTCTGGAAGCCCACGCCTGATAGCCTCTTCGATTCTCCATTGTTCATCGTGAACTAATTTAATGTCTGCCGCATAGGGGCTGTACATACTTAAGTTTACGTTAATTTGCGGAAAGTCTTTCCCTGTCGGCTCACGCAGCACATACAACAGGATGCCGTGCGCGGCGGCGAAAGCCAGCGCCCCTTCTTGGTATCCGGTACGGGTGACGAATACGCCACGCG
>MWWH01000249.1_pt1 | contig 15090 bp, 23 predicted proteins | sample 1047231 | NCBI WGS metagenome assembly MWWH01 (sample SAMN06349967, study PRJNA376086) | soil metagenome | isolation source: MG3-2 sample Antarctic (ecotone) soil | place: Antarctica | collected 2015-01-13 | reverse complement strand
GCCTTGACACGGTAGGGTGGCCGCTATACTGAAGAGACCTGTGAGCACACAAGCAATGACTCTGTTGTTTTGGTGTTTTGCATTTGGTGTTGGCGGCGGGGTGGGATAGTTTTCAGGCCAAGAAAAACCGCCCACAAGGGCGGCCTTCTCTTCTTCGTAACGTTATAACGTTATCTATTGATGTATTTTTATAGGTGGTATATTCTATAGATAAATACTATCTAACCATTAACCTTATAAAGAATAAATTTATGCCAGAACGCGAAGGGATGGAACAAGCCCACTCTGAAGTTCCGAAAGAAAAATCCAAAGAAAATTTGACGAAGGAATTTAAGAAATTAGAGCGAGAGATGTGGGAGCTTCAGCAGGGAGAAATGTGGGAATTAAAGGACCAAATTTACAAAGCTCAACAACAGCTTAAACCTTTAGAAGAGCGCTATGCAAGATTGCTTGAACAAGCTAGAGAGATAAGAAAAAATTTGGGCTTCGTTAGGAAACCGTATGAAACGGATTATTTTGGCCCTCACGAAAGAACCTATGACCCTGATGGGCCTGTTAGATAATAGACCTCTTGCGAAAGTCGGACTCGGCGAAGATGTCACCCGCTAAACCATTGGCTTTTGTGTTCGGTCAAAGTGACTTTTGCAAGAGGTCTAATAATTGCAGGTAAGTTTACAAACGTGTTGCTGAGATGTAGCTATAGACCCCGACTATTAGTCGGGGTTTTCTTTTCCTAAATATAAGTCGTAACGTTATAACCTTACTGTGATATAGTCTGCTGCTATGATCGTTGCGGTGGTTAATCAAAAGGGCGGTTGCGGCAAATCCACGATTGCCACTAACCTTGCGGCTATGTTCGCCAGTGAGGGTAGGGAAGTGCTGCTAGTAGATGCTGACCCGGAGCAACACTCAGCGATGAATTGGTGCGCTGATCGCCCGGAACATTTGCCGAAAGTCCATTCAAGCTCCCTGCCAGCAAGGAATCTCCGTAAGGATGCTGATGCCATACGCCAGAAGTGGGAAATAGTCATTATTGATGGTGGCGCTCGCGTAACCGAACACGCGCACGCTGCCGTAGCTGCCGCTGACTGGCTCGTTATTCCGGTTAAACCGTCAAAGGTTGATCTCGATGCGACCGCGCAATTCCTCGATGTCGTGCAGTCAGACATGGCAAAGCGCGATGATCTCTCTGGTGGACTGCTGCTTAATCAGCTTCAAGAGGGAACGGCGATAGGGAATGCTGCGCGCGAGCAAATAGGAGAGTGGGATTTTCCGGTTTTCAAAAACGTACTTCATTCCTACGTGGCGTTTTCTGAGGCAGCATGGCAAGGCCAGTCAGTAATCGAGTATCAGCCTAGAAGCAAAGCGGCCTCTGATATAGAGGCGTTCTTTAAAGAATTAAAGAGGGCGATGAAATGAGTAAAAAGAGTTTCAAGATCGCACGCAAGCCAGGGCAGGGAAATGGCGCTCAAACTGTGGCGGTAACTTCCACACCTGAACCTAAAGCGCGCACACGGAAAGCTACGCTGGCGGCGACTGGGCCGGCCAGCGCCGCCCCCGGCCCAACTACGCGCAAGACTATCGAAGTGCCGGAAGATTTCTTTTTTAGCGTTAAGATGCGGGCGTTAGAGAGGAAAATGCTTGAAAAGGAGTTGTGGGCGGAAATCTTAGGGGAATATTTTAAAACCCATCCAACAGCGTAACGTTATAACGTTACTAAATTGACAAATTCAACCTAATTGCTAAACTTTTATTAAAGGTCGCCTGTTTCCTAAATCATAGTTTGGTGTTCTGGAAGTTTCCACAAAGTTAGATGACCAAAGTGGAGCCGAAACATTAAAGCTGTAAGGTGTAGAATATTCTCACTCAGTTGAATTCCAATAATCAACAAAGCTTTATAGAAAGCCGCGCTGAAAATAGCCTTCCATTTCTGAAATGGGCTGGCGGTAAGAGGCAACTTGTCTCAGTGATCGCACGTTTTGCGCCCACAAATTATAAACGATATTTAGAGCCTTTTCTTGGTGGTGGTGCTCTATTCTTTTATATCAACGCACCGAAGAGTTTACTGAATGATCTAAATGAAGAGTTAATAAATACCTATCAAACAGTACAGCAAAAGGTAGAGGCTTTAATTACTCTTCTGCAAACGTACCCTTATTCAAAAGAATTTTATTATGCGCTCCGCGCTCAAAGCCCTTCGACATTAGATCAAGTAGAGCGTGCGGCCAGATTTATTTACTTAAATCGAACCTGCTATAACGGTCTATACAGGGTTAATAAACAAAACAAATTCAACGTGCCATTCGGGGCATACTCCAATCCTGTAATTTGTGATGAAATGCGCCTCCGGGCGGTAAGCAAAACACTTCAAGAGGTTAAGCTATTCTGCGAAGATTACAAAGACTTTTTGAAGAGGGAAGTACGAGCCGGTGATTTTATTTATTTAGATCCGCCGTATCAGCCAGCTTCAAAATATTCGGACTTCAAACGTTATACCTCAGCGCAATTTTATGAGTCTGACCAAAGAGAGCTTGCAGATTGGGTAAAAAAGTTGGCTGGCCGGGGTTGTCACGTCTTGGCAAGCAATTCAGACACTCCATTGGTCAGAGAGCTTTATCGCGATTTTGAGATAGTTGATCTGCGCGCGCGTAGAAATATTAATAAGAACGGTCAAGGGCGCGGTACAGTAAAAGAGGTGCTAATCGTATGCAAGCAATAAAAGAACTACAACTTCAACAGCCCGCGTTTCCAGATACGCGCTATATGGGAAGCAAGAAGGCCATGCTTCAATTCATCTGGAACTCTGTACAGCCGCTAGAATTTCAAACGGTGCTGGATGCTTTCAGTGGCAGTAGTTGCGTCGCGCAAATGTTCAAAGCACGCGGTAAACAGGTTATCACCAACGATCATTTGGAATATGCATATCATCTTGCCAACGCTACCGTAGCCAATGGTTCAGAACGTCTAACTGATGATGAAATTCAATTACTCCTAAAACCAAACCGACGGAGGCGGCAGTTTATCCAGCGCACATTTAGAGGGATGTATTTCTCCGATAATGAAAATATGTTCCTGGATAATGTCTCAGCAAACATTCGCTTACTTGAAACTCCTACCAAACGATCAATAGCGATTGCGGCCCTCTGTCGAGCCTGCATCAAGCGGCGGCCACGCGGGATATTTACGTTTGTCGGCCTCGATAAATACGATGATGGGCGCTTGGATTTACGGACTCACTTACGCGATCATTTCCTACGCGCGTTGGAACAGTTTAATGAGGCTGTTTATGAAAACGGCTATCAATGTGCTGCTTACAATGAAGATATTTTTGATCTTCAGATTCCAGCCCCTGATTTAGTCTATTTAGACCCGCCGTATGTCACGCCACACTCTGATAATGACTATCTGCGTCGCTATCATTTTGTCGAAGGGTTGTGCTCTTACTGGGAGCGGCCTGGGAGCGAAATCCTCCATCACACTAAGACAAAAAAGCTCAAAAAATATCCCACACCTTTTGCTAGCAAGGTCACAATTTACGATGCATTTGAACGGTTATTTGAAAAGTATGCACAAAGCACGCTTGTAATCTCTTACTCTTCAAATTGTCTTCCAAGCAAAGCCGAGCTTGTAGCCATGCTTAAAAACCAGGGCCGATCAGTAACCGTAAAGAGCTTCTCTCATCGTTACTCCTTCGGCAATCAAAATCACAAGATTGGCAATCCAACAAATCTTGTTGACGAATATCTTTTTATTGCACAGTAAGTCAAGAAGACATTAAACAAATTGGTCTATAAACCCTGGCAAATAGGAAATACCACTGTCCGTAATCCTTACCGTTTGAAGGATGGCTTGCGCGTGCTCGCGCTCTCACCTTTGATCGGCAATCTTGAAGGTAGAGAAAACGAATCTGCGTTCGCTAAGCTTTTACACGAGGCCGGTGTTGTTGCAGTACAGCGAATTGAGAGTGGAGATGAAGGCGGCGACTATTCGGATGTTGGCCGGAAATGGCGCTCGGCGCTCGATAAGATGGGTTTCATCACTCCTAAGCTGACGAGACATACTGATGATCGAGGTATAGACCCACGACTTCAGCCGTTAGTAGGAGATGTCACAGGGTTAACCGGAAGACCTTATGAGATCACGCCCCAAGGCCGGCGGCTTATTAGCGCAGGTACGTTGGTTGAAGAACAGGAATGTTTCTTGCGTGCAATGGTCGCTCGGCAGCATGAGCCAACCAATCCATCACTTGACCAGCCATTCAGCCCCTTACGCATGATGCTAAAGGTTATGGTGGGCCTCGCACATAGGGAAGCAGAGCCGTCAATCAATATGGAAGAAATGGCTTCGGTAGTGCAATTTGTTAGCAGCGAGCAGGAAGCCGAAGAAGCTGCGGAGACGATTGCTGATTTTAGAAGCCGCCGCTCGCACGCTGAAAACAAGAGAGCTTTCGACCGGGAGTTCAGAAGTAGCTACACCCAAGTAACAGACGAAACGCGACTCCGAACCTTCGGTGATTATGCAGATACAAACCTACGCTATCTACGAACTACTGGCCTCTTTAGTCTGAGGGGGCGGAGCATCATTTTAGCCGAACGTAGGCAAGTGCTCATCAATCAACTTTTAGCTACGCCTTTTATTCCTCTTACTGATAGAGATTATTTCCCTGTTTTATGGATTGGCGCGGAATTGCCAACTGACCACGAGCCAGAGGCTCGCGTCAATATTGAATCCCTTTCTGATGCACTCCGCGGCAGAGGCGAATCGGTGCTTCTACCTAACCTTGAACCGCTACCAATTCAAGAACTAACGCAGATTCGCTTTAAACTCGAAAAGCAACTTGAGCGATTGCAGGAGGAAGACTTTGCTGTAAGGCAAAGGCAGGATTGGTCGGACATTCTCGAATACATGGCTGATCTCCAAAGAAGTAGATCGCGGCGCGAGCGCGTGCCTTCTGGAGAAGACCCGGCTTACTTAGAGTGGAGCATTTGGCGTGCTTTTCTAGCAATAGACAGTTTAGTGAATAAGCCAAGTGAGGCGCGTCATTTCCAAGTTGACCAGGACTTTCTGCCGGTACGAACAGCACCGGGGAACACGCCTGATATGCTATTTGAGTTCGATGATTTTGTTCTCGTTGTTGAAGTCACGTTAAGCGGAGGCTCGCGGCAAGAGGCGATGGAAGGCGAACCCGTGCGTCGTCACGTTGCCAGGGCTATTGAAGAATATGAGCGCGCGGGTAAAACAGTTTATGGGCTATTCATAGCCGTCGAAATAGACACCAATACAGCCGAAACCTTCCGTATGGGCACATGGTATAAGCGTGATGACTCGCGCATGACGTTAAGCATTGTCCCGCTTCGGTTAGAGCAATTTGCGCGTATATTTGAAGCAGGATTTTCGAGGGGCGAGCTTACGCCAGGTGAAATCAAAAGAGTCATGGATGATTGCTTGAGTGAAAGAGCTGTTGAGGCGCCTGTATGGAAAACCCTGATTGCTCAACAGGTTGAGCGCGCGTGCGCACAACTTAGCTAGGAAGTAGGTCATAGAAACATGAGTAAGTACGAAACGTTAGTAAATATTTTAGATCAACTGAGGAAAGAAGCCCCGCCTGAGAATAAGCGTTACTATCATATAGAGACTGATCTAGAGAAGGTTAATCAGGCCCGATCTCGTGCATTTATACACCTTTTTCTTAAGGTCAAATTTGGCTTGCTTGATTTTAAAGAAAGGGAACGAGTGGTAACAGATGGTCCTTATGATAGTGGTATTGATGCATATTATATAGATAAGGAACTCAACTTTGATAACTATTATAAGGGTAAAACCCTTAATTATGATTTGATTAAGTTCTTTAGCAACTCCAAAGAAATCTGACACAAGATTTTTCCCGCTCCTTACCTTCTAACAAGTCAGTTGTGGCGCACATTTGAGTTTCAAAAACCCTTTTTGCTTGTGTAACGTTATAACGTTATAACGTTGACAATAGCCCTTGAGTTTGTTATATTTGCGATTAATTCTAATGGACTTTAGCTCTATTATTTGCGCTAAGGAGTTATCGCAATGAGAAAGAGAGAGATACAAGTTGCCGGCTCCACAATCACACAGCTTAGCGAAACAGAATACGAAGCTGTAAATGAGGAGCAAAAATTAGACTTCCACTTTGATACAGGAAACCCTGCTGCGGTGGAAGTTTTTGTATTTGATAGCGACATACCAACCGAGGGCGGCATGGACCCGTGCATGACCGCTTTCTATGCCGGAGACTTAGAGATGGCGGTACGACAAGCTATGGCTTTAACTCGTCGGTTGCTAGAAGGAAGCGACCGACGGTACAACATCGCGGAACGGCTGCGTGAGGTCTCGCGCCGACTCGAAGCTGATCCTCATTCCGATACTAATATGGTTTTATTTCCTGGATGGCATAAAGAGTTTGAAGGGGATAGAGAAGAACTGATTAGAGAAGTTGCAAAAGCAATCCTCGCGCAAGGAATTGATCCTGATGAGGGCACACATGTTCAGCAACGCGCGATAGCCGCGCTCATTCACTATATTGCTGATATGATGGAGTAACTTAAATTTTTGGATATATTACTACTCAGAGAGACCTGATTTCTCCATCAAATCATAATATAGGTTGTACTCTCCACTCGTACCGGGTTTATAGTTATCAGGCGTAAAATCCTCGTCAATAAGATTAATTTTTTTGAAAATAAATTGAAATTGCGTTATTGAGACCATTTCGCCAGGTAGAGCTTTGCTTAGGTACGCAGGTCTTAAAAATTTCATCAAAGCAGCGAAACCTGTTGTCTTATTTAGAATATTACCTGCCACTGGTCTAGGCCATGCATTCGGCCACTTCAATTCCACTGCTTTGAAGTAATTCCAAATAATCCTTGTGATTTCCGCATCTCTATCATCAAGAAACATATTTCTGAATATGAGTTTTTTAGATTCAGCTTCGGTGGCTTGAGGCGGCTCTTTTTTCCGTTGGAGCAAGTCCCGATCCTTTAGTGCTTCAATCTGATTTGCGCAAATGTAAAATAGCAATCTATCGACAAATGCAGCTTGAGTTATAGACTCTTCTGCTTTTCCTGTAGCTGTCCCTAGAATTTTTATTTTATTCTTAAATGGGCTGTCGTCTCTGCTGTTAAGAAACTTAACAATGGTATGGCAAGTCTTTTGAGGGCTACGGGCTTTAGTATATTCACCTAATGTGTGACTCTTTGTAAGACATCCATTGAACTGAAACCTCTGTAGAATGGCTGGTGACGAAACCAAGCTTTTCAGCAAAGGAGCAGTTCAATGGACAGAGACAGTTTTATCATTACTGTTTATTGTTTGGTAGTCGAATGCTACGCAATGGTCAAAGAAACATACCCCATCCGGCGCGGCGGTTTTGCTCCCGCGCTCACTGATGAAGAGGTCATCACGATGGAAATCTGTGGAGCCTATTTCAAACTCCACACGGATAAAGACCTCTTTGACTATTTTCACAGCCATTACCATGCATTCTTTCCCGCCCTCAGTGACCGCCCCGCATTTGTTCGTCAAGCCGCCAATCTGTGGCAAGTCAAGACGGCCATCTGGCACCTGATAATTGAACGTAGCGGACAAACTCAAACCAGCGTGCAGGTGATTGATACTTTGCCGTTGCCAGTCTGCACTTACACTCGTTCGATCCGTGATCGATGTTTCAAGCTATCGGCGGATTATGGACATTGTGCCGCGAAAAAGCTGGATTATTACGGCTTCAAACTCGGCTTGAGAGTTTCAGCCCAAGGGATGATTACCCACTTTCCGCTCCTGAATGCGCGCGCCCATGATGTCAATCATCTCAATGCTTTGGTCGAAGGCTTCAGCGGTCTGTGTCCGGCAGACAAAGGTTTTATTGACCCCTTTCGTCAACCACTATTGTTGGATAGATACGGAGTGAAAATCGTCACTCCGGCCAGATCAAACATGAAAGAAGAGCATCCCAAAGCCTTGCGCAAGTTCTGCTCGCGAATTCGTAAAATCGTCGAGACCGTCGGGTCGCACTTAACCGAACGCTTTGCGGTGGCACGGATTCGGGTGCATGACTTGTGGCATTTTCAGCATCGCTTGATTCGTAAAGTCTTGTCGCATACGGTCATGGTCTTTCTGAATCTACAAATGGGACGTGATCCATTAGACCTTGATGGTCTGGTCACTTCCTAAAAAGAGTCACACATTAGGTTATATTCATAAAGATCGTATGCTAAAGATTTACTTACTTTGGTTTGCTTGAGGTTAATCGTTGCAAAGACCATTGCCTGATCTTCTATATCCATATCAATGAAAACTGTTACATTAAGCTGAAAGGGCTTACCCTCATATCCTTCTAAGCCGGCTATCCTATGTTGCCCATCAATAATTTTAGCCACTTCTGCACTACGTATAATCGTCATTAAATTGGTTTCTTCGTCAAATTCAGCGTACAGGGATGGAATAGCAATAATGATGCTTGTCGGAAACGCGGCATCGAGGCTACGTACATATACTTTTAACTCTTTTACGCGCTGCGGTACGAGAGGTCGTTGAATACCCAGATACTTTTCTATATCTCTATCCTCAATGCGTCGCACATCAGCATATGAAATATCTACTAGGTCTTGAGAGTCTATAGTACCAATGTAGAATGTTCCGATTGGTTGAGTTACTGGGACACACCTAAATGAAATGTAATCACTCATCTTCTCCCCCTAACTTATCAAAGGCATCTTCCAGCTTTTCCAGTTCCTCTTTACGTTCGTCTCTAATATCTTCAGGTAAAATGCGATAAGTATCGACCGCCGTAGCGATGAAGGATATAATTACTGAAACTGCAAATAACACTAAAGTTATTATCCGAAGAAAGTCTAAATCTAACTTAAAAGGAATTTGGTCTTTTCCAATGCTGTTAACAGCAGTAACTCCAGCAAATAATATTGTTGAGGCTAACAAACATAGTAAAGAAACCAATGTAAAGATAGATCGGTAGATAAATATAGAATTTTTATAGTCCTTAACAATAAGGTAGCAAGCGGGGGCTATCAGCGCCGCGCTATACAATGCAAATTCACCATTGCTTGAAAATGTTGCAAAATCAAATTTGATTGAGAATAACCGGAACAGCAACATACCACCCAACACAGGAAGAAGACCTCCAAGCAGAGTGAAAGCTAACCATTTTGAGGTTTCCTTGTAATGCCTTCGGATAGCAGACCAAAGCACCTTCATCAGTTTCCCTCGATTTCTTATAGAGTTTAACTTGCCTGAGACACCTTAACGTGAGGCTATATTTCAAATTAAGATGACAGCTTGAGTAGCATGACAATTATTTTCTTCATACAGGCTGCTTATGTAAAGGCTGCGCGCTATTCTTTCTACCGGTGGATAGAGTAGGGGAGAGTAATCCTATCGCGTATTAAGAATAGGATTTCAGTATTTGTGCTTTATCAGCCTTATGGTGTGCTGATCGAAATAGCTTCCTTTCAGGAGGTGCCACATAATCTATAAGTGATAAGAAATAGGGCGACATCACGCTTGCTGCCTTCAGCTTTGATCACATTGAATAATCGCTCTAAAATTCACTCCAAAAGGCCCACTAGTTCCACTTGTCAAAGAGACCCGATGCTTCTTTATTAAGTTGTACAAAACCAAATCCAGTAAGCCTGATCTGCATAGCTTGCCCAGAAACATGAAACTGCTTAGCCAAGTCTCGCGCAATTCCTACAGTTGAAGTTCGGGTATCTGCTAAAGACCCGGAAATAAATTTCACTTCATCAGTAGCATTATATGGACGTAGATTCCCATGCTGTTGCTCCCAGGCGTTGTAAACCATTTCCTTGGGCATAAGTATGTGTGCGGCAAAAGTATTGGCTTGCCACTCAATTGGCTCAGGATCGCCTGCACGACAGATGATAGAGGGTTCATCGTCCTCACCAAATAATGCCGGTTGCTTTGCGCGGGCGAGGTAGTAAAGGCGATGTAGCGCCCAGTGCCCAACCTCATGTGCAAGAGTGAATCTATATCGGCCAGTCTTGAGCGGATTGGTTGTTGGGTCTAGTGATTCATCAATAACCACTCTCTTATCTTCAATCCAGATCGCTCCAAGCACGCCCTTCTTTTGAAGTCGGCGCTCCATATTGTCAAAGCGCAGATCAAGTTCAAGATAGCACTCCGCTATCTCGTCAATCGGGACCGGCGGGGCAAGCCGTATGTCAAACTGCTTTTCGTATGCTTGAAGTAACAAAGACGCCTCAGTTGTAATTTCGCTCTCTTCAAGGAACTTTACTTTCATAATCACCCTCAACTCTCAACATTAAATTGACCTGCTTTCAGCCTTTCAGTGAGTTTTTCAAGCTGGTCATCAGTTAACTTTGCTTCACGGGCGGTACGCAGGAAGTCAGCCATTGCCTTCGGCTGCTCGCGGATAATTTCCGGCAACATTGGGTCAACCTTTCCAGCAAGTGCTAAAAGCTCATCTGCATTTACCCCTAAGCCCTCAGCCATTTTAATAATGTTCTCAGCCTTTGGAGGTAATGCTTCTCCCATTTCTACCTTACTTAAGAAGGCCGCGCTCACTCCAATAAAATCGGCAAAGCGGCGTAATGAAAACGATGGATCGGTTTTTTTCTTTGCTTCTCGAAGCTCACGAATTCTTTGTCCAAATTCTGAATTAATAGAGGGCATGATTTTCTTCTCTTTCCCTTCGGTTCCTATAAATAGATATTTTCTGCCATAGGCAGGGTGTAAGAGTATAGACAAGAAACTCCCACCCCACTAGCTATAGCCTGGGTACAATTCCTAGACTGGGTATCAAATTGAGCGCTATATATGGTAGTTAACTGTCACCTTGATAGTTGACAGTAAATAGAAATAGATTTATAACAGCACATGATACTTCACCGCAAGGTGAAATCTTTTAGTTAGGAGTGTAGAGATGGCAAACAAAAGCAGTGGGGGGAAGATCGGCAGGAGTTCAATTACTGGCAAATTTGTACCAGTGGACTATGCCAAAAAACATCCCAAGACCACAGAAGTTGAAAAAATCAAGGCACCGAAAAAGTAATGACAAGGCGCTTTGACTCTAGTGCGCCGGCGGGTGCTTCAACACGCTGGCGCACATTTTTACTATAACGAAAAGGTACACAGCATCATGAGTAAAGGCCCAAAACCGCCACCTAATCCGCCGGATATTAGTCCGCGCGATCCAGATATAGTTGAAGACCCTGGCCCAAGAAAGTGCTGGACGTTTCGACTCGATAAGCCAACGGCAGTAGCTGCCAATGTTGGGAAAGACACGCCAGCTACTGGATCAATATATCAAAGCAGAAGGGTAATGGTGTTCATAGATGGCGATGCCCTCGGGTTTGTTCCTAATGCCGAGGCTAAAGAAATGATTACGGCCTTACAGGAGCAGAATAATAGAAGGCTTAGTGGGAACATCCTTTCAGATGGTAAAGAAGACCAGCATGTTTTGGTTGAACTTTGTTTGAGCTGATTATGTCTAACACTCAATCAAGAGGGGTGCAGGCTGTTTTACCTCTTGCTTGTCCACCGTGCCCTTACAAGATACTGGGGCGGTGCGACGGGCCGAAAGATAATAAGACTTACTTAATGCAGGGTGGGTCGGTTGTGGGCTGCTTAGGAGCAAAGCGACGTGGCTTCTACTTTGGCGACACGCACGAAAAGTTTGTTCCTATTCCGGGTTCTTCTCATCAGCATAAAATAACCCTGCCTGCTTTCATACCCGCTATCCGAGATGGATTGCGCGTTACATGGCCTGAAGTGCTACCGTCGCCACTCTTTGCTGTCTCTCTTGGAAAAATCATTAATCAGTCTGGCAATCTAGCTTTTGAAACCATTGACCATTTACGGCAACGGTTTAATCTTCCGCAGTCGGGGCGGATATGCCTGATCGGAACATCAAAAGACTACAAACTTGAAGCTTTGTGGAAAATTTCTGACCGCGAAAAAATTTGGGAACGGATAGCGCATTTTGGCTTTGAATTTGTAACCAGTAGCACCTATTCAGTGTGGGACAAGCATCCTAGATTCGATCAGGTTCGTAATCAAGAACGAAACTTTCAGACACACGACATTCTTGCCAATTTAGGAGTATCAGTAATCCCGTTTTTCTTTCCTGTTGCTGATAGCGATTACCGCGCAGTTTTTGAATGGCTACAAGATCGTCCTGACGTAAACAAGGTAGCTGTTCTGGCTCAATTTTATAAATCCCCATATCTGTTTGCCCAATTTCTGAAGAACATGCGTGCTATTGAGAACACAGCTCAAAGACAACTTGAATTTTTAGTGGTTGGGGTTGCGCAGAAGTACAAAATTGAAGCCATCAGGCGTGAGTTCAAAGCGTCCATTGTTTGCTCAAAGCCATTTCAGGCCGCGTTAGCGGGAAGAAGGATAAAAAGGACACTGGAAGAAGAAGGCCCAAATCTTTTATTGCAACGTAAAGATTTAGTCATTCCAAATATTGAACAGTACGTTCGTTGCTGCGAACGGGTACGGCGTCAGCGAGTGAGCGCGGCATAGATTAAAAAGGAGAGTATGTATATGCAAAACCGAGAAACATGGAACTGCCCAACTTGTGCAACCAACCCATTCCGTTTTTCCCAACAATCAGTGTTGCGGCATGATGGAATTAATGGGAAGTGTGAAGGGTGTAATACCAGCGTAGTCAGAGTGCATTGCAACGATTGCATTCCTGTATGGGAGCAATGGTGGTTTCCATTAGCAGAGTTGATTGTGAGTGCCACTTGTCCAGCCTGCAAAAAACCGCTGTTGATAGGAGAGCAAATCCTCAAGTCAGAGGCTCCTGATGCGCTTAAAGAATTGGTAGCTGCGGGTATAGTGATCGCGGCCATAGTTGGCGGCGCTTATCTACTAGATAGAGCCTCAAAAGCATAATCGGTATTTATTAAAGAATGTTGTTGATCTTTTGCTAACTGCGTACCGATACCGGTGGGCAGTTAGAAGTGTGGCAGCTTGGGAAAATGCTTGCGAGCTTTCTCGGCGCGGGAGGATGAAACTAGGTAGGTATAGATGACAGTATTTTGAAGATGAAGTTTAAAATAAAAACCCGACATACAAGCTGCATGTCGGGCGCTAATATGTGAGTATCACCAACAGCTAATACTCCTACAAGGCTGTTTGGCTCGAATTATTAATCAGACGAATCAGAAGACTCTGGCATTCCGTGCTCTGCTTCGATTCCTTGCACCTCGGCTTGTTCACCTTTGGTGAGAGTTTCAGTGGCACCACGTGCGCCGTCTCTGACACCGCTTGCATCACGAGCATCGTGATGAGCCTGTGTCGCTTCCGCTTCAGTAGCGCCAGTGTCCTTAGCTGCGTCTGCCTCGCTGTACTTCGTACCCATAGCTGCGTTCCTCCTAACGGTTAGAGAGCAATACAAGGGGATCAGGGGCGATAGGGAACTATTTTTTAGATGCCGCCGGCTGTTGTGTAGTTGCTAATTGGCACTTCTGCGCTTTAATCCTTCGATTCTATTCACTCTCTCCGCAATGTACCACGTAAAGTAGGTAGAAAATTTATAGTCAGCATTCATACTTGTTTTGCTGCTTAAGAATCTTCTAGCCGCAACAGAAACCTCTTCTAATAACTCATGGTGTAGTTGTATAAGCTGCTCATCTGAAAGCTGGAAGCGCTCCAGGGCATCTTTAATAAGGCTGTCGAGATACTGCTTAGTCTCGCTGAAATCAGCATTATCATTCAAGAGTATTTTTAACTCTTCTGCTCGTATGCGCGAAGAGAAATGTTTTTTACGTTGAATTGTTGGCTTGCTTGATGATCGAGCCATGTATAAAAGATTAATACAGAAACAATAATACACACATATGAAATATCATTAAAACTTCGGTAGCTTTGAAAAATGCCTACGCGCTTTCTCAGCACGCGATGATGAAACCAAGTGGGTATATATCACGGTGTTTTGAATGTTTGAATGGCCTAGCCAGTCCTGTACAAAGCGCAGATCGTCCCCGGACTCAAGTAGGTGGGTCGCGCACGTATGCTTGAGCACATGAAAGTGCTGCTTGTCCTTCGGTAGCCCGGCCTTTTCTCCGTGCTGCTTCATTAGAGCGTCCAGGCGTTGCCTGCTGATCGGGAGGTTCCTGCGACTAGGAAAGAGCAGGGGAGAGTCATCTTCGCGCGAGTTAAGATAGGCTTTAAGTATTCGTGCCTCATCCGGTTCCATCGGGTGCTGCCCGGAGTGACTGCCCTTCAAACGGTGGCAATAGATTCTGAGCTGTTTAAAATCAATGTCGGTTTTATGAAGTCGCCCAACCTCTGAGGCTCTGAGGCCGTGCCGATAAGCGGTAAGAAATAACGCGCGGTCGCGCTTGCTACCCTCGGCTTTAATAGCACCGAATAGACGCTTGAGTTCATCGAAGGTTAAAAATTTGATGGTCTCGTGTTTACGTTGTGGCATAGATAAAAGAACAGAGGTTGTTAATAAGTTTCGTGGAAATATATCATGCGAATAGAAAGGGGCTAAGATGGATCAAACTGTTAACAGCTCGCAGAACGGGAAAGCAGGGTTTGACCTGTTCGCAACATGGCAGGAATATCAAAAGGTGGCGATGCACTTCAATGATTTACTTATCCGAATTAGGTCTCAGTCATTAGCGGCAGTGGCAGCCTTCGCTACCATTGCGGGTGTTGCAGTTAAAGGCGACTCAATTAATACCGATCTGCGTTGGGGAATTTTGACAGGTGTTTTTGCAATTCTATCAATCTTCTGGCTCGCTATGTGGATATTAGATTTCAAGTATTACAATCGTTTATTGCTTGGGGCTGTTAATGCACTCATTGCAATTGAAGAAGCGAGCAAGTCGAGTTCAAAAATTTCAGAGCTTTATCTAAGCACAAAAATTGAGGCTACGGTTAAGGAAAACAAGTCACCAACTTCGCGCAGATTCTTAGCTAGCGAAAAAACCGGGCGGTGGGCTTTTTACATACTTGTTTTTACTGTTCTCATAACCGGGACTATAATTTCTAGCTGCAATTGGAGAAAGTAACTCATCCATACATGAACGGGACATTATAACTGTATTGTCC
>MWWH01000248.1_pt1 | contig 15109 bp, 16 predicted proteins | sample 1047231 | NCBI WGS metagenome assembly MWWH01 (sample SAMN06349967, study PRJNA376086) | soil metagenome | isolation source: MG3-2 sample Antarctic (ecotone) soil | place: Antarctica | collected 2015-01-13 | reverse complement strand
AAGACGCAGGGATTTCAGCCGCGATTTGTTGTCATACTTTTAGAGCAACAGGTATAACTGAATACTTGAGGAATGACGGAACACTTGAGAGAGCCGCGCAGATTGCCGGACATGAAAGCACACGCACCACACAGCTTTATAATCGCCTTGACGACACCATCAATCTTGATGAGATAGAGCGAATTAGAATTTAAGAATCCCGTTGATGTCCGAGCGAAAACAAGATACATCAACTTACATGGGTAAGTTTTACAGAGGGCGTAATGATGGGTTCACTAAGAAGGTTGATATAGCGCACCTGTACCGCATAGGAAAAGCGGCTAAATGGCTTCGCACACTTGGCGAGCAGATGCAGAGCGAGCCAATACTAAAAGAGGTTGAAGAAATTGAATGCGCCCTTGCCGTCATAGATCAAAAGATAGTGGACTTTAACCTTAGACAATACGAGATGCCGCCCGACCAGCCGGAAGGATACCGAGAGGTTAGCCCACCAGCGAAAAACCGTTTATAGGGCAAGCAGCGAGCAGCTTTGAGACCGAGAACACTTTACATCTGGAATACTAAAGCCGCCTTAGCGCGCAACCCTACAGTGTTCGAGCGTCTGAGCGAGGTGTTACAGAGAGCCTTTGCGCCCCATGTTGAAGTGTTGATGCTGCCGCCTTATGAATCGCTTCGGGTGGTCGTGAATGAGAGCGCCTATCAAGCATATGGCTTCTGTAATTACTGGCAGATCGTTCAACAAATCTTGTGGGAGCATGACATCTTAGCCAGTGAAACAGACAGACTGACTTTGAGCGAGCTGTGCCCGGAGATTAGGCATAAGGCCACCACCGAAAAACCGCTTACAGGGCAAACGTGAGCGACCGCAACCGAACTACAGAGACCATGAGAAGGCGCACGAGTCCACGCGAACGACGCAGCTTTATAACCGGCTAGATGATGAATTGACCTTAGATGAGATTGAGCGGATCGTGATTTAGTGCGTCCGATAAATCTAGCTGAATTTAACGGGCAGGATTGTATTAAATCCGTAAAACCTTATTTCCTTACTTAATGCTTGCAGGATCAATAAGCGTAATACCCGAAAACCGCTTGAAATCATCCGCGTTGAAAGTAAGAAGATGAGCGATCTTGTGGATATTCATCGCGGCCACAATTCGCGTATCGTGAACTTGTTTTCCTGAAACTGAGTGAGCTACTACCAAGCGCCGCCACTCTGGATATATTGCCGGGCTATCAGGCAAAACGGTTAAGAGAGATTCGATTTTACTTACTTCGGTCTCAGTTTGCGCTGGCGTGAAGCCCAAGCCGTTTTTATCAGCCGGGCGTGTAGCGACATTCCAGAACTCAATTAGGTTTTGAGGAATGATACAGACTCTTTCACTACGAGCGAGTAAGGCACTAACTGCCCGTACAGCGTCCGGGTGCATCGGGTGAGCGGGTTCAGCACTCCGTAGAAGAATGTTTGTATCTGCTAGATAATCCACTATCGCCCATCATCCCCATATATCGCCTCGCGGCTGTCATTGAGGATAACGGGAGTGTTGAGACTATGACTTGCTGCCCATGCTTCCCATGCCCTCGCCCGATCTGCTGGCGTGGAATTTTCGGAGGAAGGTTCCCTTCCCCCGTTAGCAAGTTGGCTTTCAATAACAGACTCTATGTAATCTTCGACAGGCAGCCCTCGTGCTTCTGCCTCAGTCTTAACGCGCGCCTCTATATCAGGTTTTAGCTCAATCGTCACGGTCATAACTTTATGGTATCACGGAAGGAATCAAAGAAACACAAGATTACTTGACCTACTCTTAAAGAGCATTCTACTATGCCCCGATGTTAATGGAAATCCTTAAAACCATAAATTCTTAAATGATTATTTCCCTTCTTAATCAAAAAGGTGGTGTTGGCAAAACAACCCTTGCCGTTCACTTAGCTACTGCCCTCGCCCAACGAGGAAAGCGAGTGCTAATGATTGATGCTGACCCACAAGGAAGCGCACTTGATTGGGCAGCCAGCCGTCAAACTGAAACAACTTTCCCCGTTATTGGTCTTCCGAAGGCTACGCTTCACAAAGAGCTTCCAAAGATGGCAACAGACTATGATTACTTCGTAATTGACGGTGCGCCGCGCGTGTACGACGTGGCACGCTCTGCGATTATGGCAAGTGATCTTGTACTAATACCCGTTCAGCCCTCCCCTTATGACGTGTGGGCAGCTAAAGAAATCGTTGATTTACTTAACGAGGTGCAGCCTTTCAAGGAAAACCTTAAAAGCGTATTTGTTATTAACCGTAAAATTGTAAATACGGCTATCGGACGTGATGTAAACGAAGCTCTATCAGAATACGACCTTCCGGTTCTTAAATCCCAAGTGTGCCAGCGCGTAGGCTTTGCAGAGAGCGCAGGGCGCGGGCAAACGGTTTTAGAGACCGAGCCTAGCAGCCTTGCGAGTCAGGAAATTGAAGCCCTAACAAGCGAGATAATGGAGTTAATTGAGCATGGCTAAGAAGGTAGCTTTCGGAGCGAAACCTAGAGGAGAAAGACCCACGACGCCGGATCAGTGGGTGAGCGGTAGTGAAACGCAGCGTGAAGTAAAAGAAGCGGTCGAGACCACGAGATTTACCATTGATATTCCGACCGAGCTTCACGCTAGAATTAAGAGTCAATGCGCCCTTAGAAAAGTAAAAATGAGGGAGGAAATACAAGCTCTTTTAGAGAGGCATTTTCCATTAAATGAGGTTTAAGGTTTTAAGGATTGACGGTTTTCCTTAGTTTCGTATTCCCGCTTTTATTGCTGTTTTAAGCTAGAGAAGGGTGGTGAGATTGGAGAGACGATCTAGTGAGATTGGGGAGACAAAGCGGTGAGATTGGGGAGACGAGCCGGTGAGAATGAGGAGACGATCTGGTGAGATTGGGGAGACGATTTCATAGATAAAACATTGAAGTTATTAGCGTTATCAGACGGATACTTATTTACTTTGTTAAGACTATAATGACAACAACAGACAAACCGCGCTAAAAGCTTGTTGTTGTTTTTGATTTTTTTTCGAGACGGAGCTTTCTTTAAGTGACGGAGCATAGCCTAGAATTTATCCCCAAAGATTTGATCCGGACGGAAACTGTACTTTCACGGTTTCCGGTTCATCGTTTGTCTAAAAAGGGAAATGTTTTAATAGAAATAAAAAAACTGACCTCGACCGGAGAATTAAAAACTAAATGGGAAGTCACCTATAACAGCAAATACGGGCAGCCCGGCCCGCTCGCTTACAAGCTCGATACACTTATCCTTAACCGGAAAATTGAAGAAGCAGGGAAGCCAGTTCCGAAGCTAATAAAACTAGGAAGTCTTAACGAGATCGCCCAAGAGTTAGGGAGCAATAAAGCGGAGATTAAAAAAGCACTTCAGCAAAACGCCTTTGCAGCAATCACAGCGAAATTCACTTACAAAAGCGTCAACGGTACAGAGCAGTTTGCAGACATAGCAGATACCCGATACGGAATTATCTTCACAGGTGAAAAATTACCAAACGGCGAAAAGGCTGATGCGGTTTATATCATCCTTCACGATATTTACCGCGAGATTCTAAACAACGCTCCGACCCGGCCACTTGATTATGAATACATGCGGGGACTAGCCCCGGCAGTACAACGCTTTTACGAGCTATTAAGCTATCAAATGTATGCGGCGTTAAAGCGAAAATCCGTCGCCAAGCTACTCTATTCTGAGTTTTGTTTTTATGCCCCGCAGACTCGTTATGAAGATTGGGAACACATCAAAAAGCAGATGTACAAGCTTCACAAGCCCCACCTTGAGAGCGGCTACATTGAGAAAATATCTTTTGAGGAAACTTGGAAAGACGATGGCTCGCGCGATTGGGTAATGATTTATGTTCCCGGCGCAAAGGCGAAGGGAGAACATACCGCAGCCCTCAGAGGTAAGCCATTCCCGCGCGTGAAAGTGTTTTATCCGAACCGGCAGCAGCTAACTTTTGATCTGCCTGACTCCGCGCCGAAACATTTACCGAATGAAAATCTTTCTTTTTCAGAGAGCGAAGAAAATCTAGTTAGCAAACTTAAAAGCTTTGGTGTCTCTGAGAGGAAGGCCAGAGAGCTTGTTAAGACGCGCAGGGAAGCCACAGAAGCGCAGATAGCGGCCTTTCCTTACCGTGAGGCCAAGCAGCCAAAAAACGCGGCTGGATGGCTCATTACAGCCATTGAGGGCAATTATACTTTGCCTGTTACTTATCTTGAGGAGCAGGAGAAGAAACAGAAGGCAGTGGCTACGAACCAAAAAGCAGCGACGATTTCAGCTTGCAAGCTTTGCGACGAGCGCGGCTTTCGTTTCATCAAGAGCGAGCGATACCCCAACGGTGCTATGAAGCCTTGCACTCACGACCCCAAGATCGAGAGTAAATTTCAAGACGCCTTTTAGTAGTTCTCACCTCGATTAAGTCATAGACAAAGCAGAGAGCATCTAACCCACATTAAAGCGATAATAGGTTTTTCACACCTGACGCACCAATTTGCTAACAAGATCACAGTTTTAAGGCACTTAAAGTTAATCATTCTAATAAGTTGATATTGCTTGCAAATTGCAAACCGTGAATTCAACTTGTAAGTGCAATCTGCTTATGTTTGAAGAATACCTGATTCGGCGTCTTGTAGCCGAGCGTCTTGCGCGGACGATTGTTTAAGCGATCCATCACTCGCTGCACGTCCGCATCGGTGATCGTTGAAAAGTCGCTCTTCTTCGGGAAGTATTGCCGCACCAGCCCGTTGGTGTTCTCGTTCAGTCCACGCTCCCAGGATGAGTATGGATGGGCGAAGTAAAAGCCCGCCTCCAACTCCGCCGCGATCTGTTGATGGTTGGCGAACTCTCTGCCGTTGTCCGAAGTGATGGTGTGACACCTTTGTTTGACCGGCTTGAGCAACTCTGTCAGCGCCTGCCCGACCGCCGCCGCGCTGTTGCGTGTGACATGCTTGAGCAAGGTCAGTTTCGACTTGCGCTCGACCACCGAGACGATGGCCTGCTGGTGATTCTGCCCGATGATGGTGTCGGCTTCCCAGTCGCCCATCCGACGCTTCTCCGAGACGATAGCAGGACGTTGCGTGATTGAACGGCAGCCTGTTAATCGGCCTCGTCGGTCATAGGAGCCGTAGCGCTTGCGCCTTCTTTTGCGGCAGCGCAGATGCTGGAACAGGTCACCGCCCGCGCGCTTGTCAGCGTAGACGTGCTGGTAGATGCGCTCGTGGCTAACTGCTATCTGTTGTTGGGAGAGATAGCCTGAGACTTGTTCGGGACTCCAATCCTGCCGCAGATAACTTTCAACGCTCGTCCACGTCTCAGTCGCGATCCGCCGCGTGACGTGGTTAAGTTTTCGCCCGTGAGCCATTTCTTGCGCTTGCCTGGGGCGGTAACCGCGCTGCCCTTGATTGCGCTTGCGTTCGCGCGAGATGGTCGAGGGGTGTACCCCGATCTCGGCGGCGATCTCAAGTTGTGACCAGTCAGCTTTCAGGCAGGCGTAAATCTGGTATCTTTGCTCTTGGGTAAGCTGTCGATAACTCATCAGTGCTTCTCTTAACTTGGCGGTTGGAAGAGCATCTGATGCTATCGCAGCTTGCCCTTCACTGACCAAGTCGAAAGTTGCACTTACAAGTTGAATTCACGAACAAAAAAGACTATAACGCGGGTGTTTTAGCGATTTCACAAGGCGGTTTTTGTTAGCAGTGAAAAAAGGCGCGAAAAAGAAGAGTTATACCGTCGGCTTTCGGCTCGACGATTACTACTTGGCCGAGCTTGAGAAACGAGCAGCCAAAGACAAAACGAGCATTCACGAACAGGCGCGGCGCATAGTAATTGATGCCTTAAACGATGCCGAGCGCGGAGCAGTCAAAGAGGAAGTTTCAGCCACGAGGCAAGACGTTCAAGATTTACGGCTTGCGCTTGCCGCTGGTATCGAAGCGTTGCTAATAACTGCCGGAGATTACCCGAAAGACAAGGCGCGGGAGTGGACGACGGCTAACATTCGGAAGAGGTAAAGCCGTGCTTTCGATTGGTCAGGCACAAGGCAGCTACTACGCTTCGCTTGCCACTGAAGATTACTACCACGCTGGCGGCGAGCCGCCCGGAGTGTGGCACGGGCAGGGAACAAAGTTCTTTGGTTTGTCGGGCGAGGTTGAAAGGGAAGAGTTTCTTACTTTATGCGACGGCTTTTCACGGGACGGCGAAGCCCTCACGCAGAACGCAGGAAAAGAGAATCACCGCGCCGGTTGGGATTTAACTTTTTCAGCACCTAAAAGCGTTTCGGTCTTATGGAGTCAGGCAGACGTAGGAATGCGCCAAGAGCTACAAGCGGCACAGCTTGAAGCGGTCAAGAAAGCTCTCGATTACATGGAAAAGGAAGCTGCCTTTACGCGACGAGGCAAAGGCGGAATTGATTTTGAGAAGTGCAAACTTATCTTTGCCACGTTCGAGCATGGCACATCAAGAGCGCAAGACCCGCAGCTACACACGCACGCAGTTCTTTTGAATGTTGGAATCAGAGCCGACGGCACAACAGGCAGTTTAGAAACAAAACCGATTTTCCGGCACAAGATGACAGCCGGAGCATTGTACAGAGCCGAGTTAGCCCACCGGCTAACAGAGCTTGGTTTTGCCGTTGAAAAAACGAAAGACGCTTTCGAGCTTAAAGGTGTGGGGCGCGGGATTATTGAAGAGTTTTCCAAGCGGCGCGAAGAGATAGAAGCGGCGATGAAAACGGCAGGCGCACATGGCGCAGCGCGGGCGGCTCACTTCACGCGCTCGACTAGAGAAAAGAAAGAACACGTCGCCCGCGCGGTTTTGTTTACCGAGTGGCAGAAGGTAGGGAAAGCGCACGACTTTTCTTACTCTCAGGTCAGAGACCAAGAGCGAAAACCCGTAGATCGTGAAGCCGCCAAGCAATTCGCCGTTTCTCATGCAGTAGAGAAACTAACGCAGGGGCAAGCATATTTTTCGGAGAAAGATTTACTCAGGAGAACGGCAGAGGAAGCGGTAGGAAAAATTAACGCCGGAGATGTATCAAAGGCGGTTTCCATTTACTTGACCCATGAAGCGATCAGCTTAGGACGCGGGCGAGACGGAGAGCGATACTACACGACACAAGAAATAGATGCCCTCGAAAAACGGATGCTCGCACAGGTTGAAGCCGCGAAAGCAAAAACTTTACCGCCGCTAGATTCACGGGCGGTCAAAGTCAGTCAGAGATTAAACGCCGAGCAGAAACTAGCCCTGTATCACATCACAGATGAGCAGGGAGCTATCAAAGTAGTTTCCGGCATGGCAGGCACAGGGAAGACCACGCTTTTAAGTTCGGCGCGTGGAGTTTGGGAAGCGCAAGGCTTTGAAGTGAAGGGCGCGGCACTCGCCGCCGTCGCCGCAAAGGGATTACAAGAAGGCGCAGGGATAAAGAGCGACACGATCCATAAAACTCTTTTCGACATTGAAAAGGGAAGGCTCACGCTCACGAGCCGAACGGTTTTAGTGATCGATGAAGCGGGCATGGTCGGCACGCGCCAGATGAGCGGGCTGATTGACGCCGCGACGAGGGCAGGCGCGCGGCTTGTGTTAGTTGGCGATGAGAAGCAGCTACAACCTATCGAACACGGAAACCCGTTCAAAGCAATTGGCGAGCGAACGGGGCGCAGCGAACTCACGGACATTAAACGCCAGCGCGAGAGTTGGGCGCGTGATGCCGTCAAAGATTTTGCGCGAGGAGAAGCCGGACGCGGGCTAAAAGCGTATGCTGAAAGAGAATTGCTTTTCGTTGGCGACACGCGCAAAGAAGCGACCGCGCAGCTTATCGCGGATTGGAATAACGAACGCAGTAGAGAGTTAAAAGATTCGCTCATGCTCGCCGGTACACGGGCGACAGTTTCACGGCTTAATCATTTGGCTCAAGCCGAGCGCCGGAGCAGGGGAGAGCTAAACGAAGCGCGAGGTATAGAAGTTAATAAAGAGACCATCTTTGAAGGCGACCGCGTTTTATTCACGCGGAATAAAAAACCGTTAGGAGTAAGAAACGGAGACTTCGGAACAGTCAAAGAGGTTGACCCGTTCCGGCAAGTCTTAACTGTCTCGCTCGATAGCGGCGAGCGCGTCAAAGTACCGCTTTCGAGTTATGAGCATATACAGCTTGGCTATGCCGTCACCACGCACAAAGCGCAGGGCGCGACCGTTGAGCGAGCTTACATCTTAGCGGGCGGATCAATGCAAGACCGTGAGCTTTCTTATGTGCAGATGAGCCGCAGCAGAGCGCAAACGAAGATTTACACCGAGCGGGCAGAAGTGGGCGACACGATAGCCGAGCTATCAAAACAGATGAGTAAGTCACGCCAGAAACAATTAGCGCAAGACTTGGTACAGCAGCAAGATATAACAGAATTGCATATCAGCATGAACCAGAAGCACATTATCGAGCGGAGCATCTAGCTCAAGAAAGGACGGCATCAATGTATAAGAATCCACAAGGGCGGAAAGTCGCTGATGATGTTATGCGCGACACACATCAGGGTTTTCAAGGTCACATTGAAAATACTTTTGAGGCGGAACTAGCCGAAAAAAAAGAGCCGGACTCTCCGCCCGCTAAAATTGAGCCACAACAACTATCTTTTTGGTCCTTAGTTTCGGGCATTGCTGCCATACCATTAGCTCTAATTGTTGGCTTTATTATTTGGCTTATTGTGGTGGAAGTTCTTTATTGGTTTTTCCCAATGCCGCATACGTGGCGACAAGGTTTAGCCATACCGATTGCTATTGTGTTGACAGGCTTCTTTTTTGCCACCGTAAACAAATTAAGGGGGAGGTAGAAAAATGAAGGGTTCTAGCTTTGTAGGTTTTCTTGTTTTTGTTTTTTTCTCTGTCTTTGTTTTCTTTGCGCTTATTTACCCTCTACCCGTGTTATACGCCATTACTTTGGCTATCGCCGCGACAGCTTTGCCCGCGTATCTTTTCGCGCATCGGTTATCTGAACGTAATGAAAGAAAGCAATTGCCATCGTCTCAGGGTGATTTACTTCTCGACGCAGCTAATCAAAGTAACCTGATACCAAGAAACGAGCGAAGAGCTTCTCACTCTCCAGCTTCTACTATTATTTACGATGATGAGGAGACAATTCAATACACACGGAAGCCCTATACCCCTTATGACCCCGACCACATCGCAGGCACAAAGAAGGTTTCGGTTGAAGATGCCTTAAAAATGCGGCTTATTAAAATTCTAAACGCTTTGCCAATTCCCCACGCTGCACAATTGGAATCTCTCTATACGCTTGGACGCTGGGAGTATCCCACCGCTCAGGAGTTACTTTCGAGAGCAAAAATTAACTTAGAAAAAGTTGCCGAATATTTTTTGAATTGGGCGGGCTTTTATATTCCACGTAAAGACGCAACGAGGCATTTTCTTTTCTGCGGAATGACAGGAAGCGGGAAAACCACGCTTCTTAAACATCTCATGCTTCAAGCCCTCTACTACGTTGGATTCGGACGCAATCAAAGAGCAATAGTCTATGACCCAAAGCGTGACATGGTGTCTTTTCTCTATGCTTTTGTTCCTAGTGAAGCAATAAAGATTCTTAATCCTTTTGACTCTCGCTGCGTAGCTTGGGACATGGCATCAGACATTCGCACACCGACAGAAGCCCAAACTTTCGCCGCGATACTTATCCCTAAAGAGAATAACGATAAACCTTTTTTCCCTCTCGCTGCACAGCAGCTTATGAGTGGAATTATTAAATCGTTTATTTACACATCAGAGGAAAGAAAGAAAAAAGATCAGCCACCTTTAGAATGGACTCTTAGAGATGTTTGTTGGGCGTTCAAGAATAAAGATATAGCCTTAGAAGTTTTGCAGAAACATGAGCAGACGCAAGAAATAGTAGAGTATTTAGAGAGAGACAATAAAGATATAGATTTAACGCTCAAAAATTACGTCAACCAAATTGAAGCTATTGCCGCCGCTTGGGACGGCAAAGAGAAAATGCGTCTCAGGAAAGATTTTCTTGATGATAAAAACGGGAAGGTCTTGATATTAGGTAGTTCCGCGAAAGACCAAGAAGCGATTACGGCAATCAATACCTTGATGATTGATTGGGTTATCGCAAGTGTGTTGGATAGCGAAGAAGCCGGAGAAGGTAGCAAAATTGACCCAAGCCGCACATGGCTTTTTCTTGATGAGTTTGCCGATCTTCGGATGCAGAAGTTAGTTGATATTTTTAGAAAGACGCGCTCAAAAGGATTGTGTGCGGCTCTGACTATTCAAGACTATGCCTCAGTCAAAAATAGTTATGGCGATAGCACTACTACGATAGTAGATAATTGCGACTCTCAAGTGTTCTTACATTGTAAGGGTGATACCGCAAAGCAGATTTCAGAGAACATAGGAAAAGAGCGCAAATGGGAACGCTCTTACACCGATTCTAGCCAAACAGCAGACTCAACAGCACACACTACTCAATCAGGAACAAGTCATACTAGCCCAAATTGGGGTAGTGGAAGCTACCCGTCAGATACAACTTCTAGCGGCACTTCCACTACATACACGACCTCTCACACAAGCGGCTCATCGGTAACTGTGCAGGTACAAGAGCGTGATGCGGTAATGCAAGGAGATTTGACATCACTGAAACTTGCTAGTCCCTTAAATGGCTTGGAAGGTATTGCGAGATGTTCTGAGATGGAAGGATATACTTGGAACTTTCACTACGTTTGGGGGGCTTTCCAACCAATTCTTGATTTACGGTCGGATGAATCAGATTTTGATGATAGAAGCAAAATAGAAGGCATTGATTTTCAGACGTTGAGACCATTTGACGCTGACGATTATAGGCGGTTAGGACTTGATCAAGAGAAAATCGAACGAGCAAAGCGAGTTCGTGAGCAAAGAAAGAAGGATGATGAGCTAAGAGACTTGGTAGAGCGGGTAAAATGGCGTGGCTACATGACCAAAGATGAGAAAGAAATGTACAACCAGCTTGATGAGAAAGAGAAAGAAACCGTTGACCGAATTATAGGGAATGAATCAAAAACGCAGGCGCAAAAGGACGACCCTATAAGCCATCTTTGGGAAAAGTACGATGTTAAAGAAAAAGAATAAGCGAGACTTATTGTTTTCGGTTGCGTTGATGATTATCTAATAGGTAGAGAGACAATTGAGTGAGGGATATGTTTAGAGAAGTTGCCATAAATGTCATGGAAAACGAGGAGGGCATCACTGTAAGAACTCTTGATAGATTTACGGTTATTTACGCCGATGGTACAAAACGACTTACCTTGTACCGAGAAGGATGGTTTGATAGTGATAATAAGCACCATGAGGATATTGTATTGAAATTGCCGCTTCGTTGGGGTGCGCCACATGATAAAGAATCACTTAGCATTGAAGATATTGCCAAAATAAAAGCTCATCTCATAGAAGCAACCATAGCTTCAGGCACAATCCCGCATATTAAAGAAAGGTGGACATGAACTTTTGGAGGAATCTAGTACAACATATCAAGAGAGGATAGCGCGGGAGTACATAGAGTACGTTAAAAGCCAAGAGTTTGATGTATCCACAGAACGAAATAAAGCCGTCTTTTACTCAGGTGACGAGGGGGCAAACAGACGAAAAGCAAATGAGAAGTATACAGCTAATGGGTTCTCAACTATTGAAACCACAGAGGGTGGCAAATGGCTAGAAAGAGACTCTCTTTATTCTACGCTTAATAAGACTACCGCCGATAAAGTTTGGGATGAAGCTGCAAAAAAATATGCTCAATCTGCTTCCGGCGTTGTGACTTGCGTTATTGAAGGGACAAGCCCTAACTCTACCTTTGCGCGGGTCGAATTGCCTGAACTGCTCACAAACGAAAAGGTAACTCACATTAACGGCATCGAAAGAAAAGAATTACAGAGCCTTTACGGTGAACCGCAAAGTGAGCAAGAGCGGCTTCATGCGTTAGACGCAGTATATGAAAGGATTAAGAAAGAGCCTTTAGCTATTGGTTGGGATGGAAGCAAAGAACAAGTACAAACAACAGCTTATCCGTTTCAGCATGAGGGAAAGATGTATGAAGTTTCCTTTATGGGAGAAGACCATAAACAGCAGATGGAAAATTTTCGTGCAGAATTAGAAGCCGCCAAAGCACAAACGCACGAACAAAGCCAACAGCAAATCGAACAGCAAAAGCCGACCTACAAGCAAGAATACTAGAGCATTTTACAGCCCAAGATTCTTTTGAATTTCATCGCACGAATAAGGAAGCCGGAAATTGCTAGTGATAAATTCGTAATACTGATTATTGCGATTATTGTCGCTATAAAACTTCCATTCATTGCCGTTACTAATTACAGAAATAGTAAAATCAATAGGCAAAGTATTGTTGCGAACAAGTTTGTAGGGTTCTTTTGATGGTTTATCAGTTGCCCATTCATACCGCTTGCCGCCAGTTACTCTTGCGTAAATTGTAGCACTACCGGAATCTCTATCTATATCCTTAATAGAAAGATCAGTATCAGTAAATTCAAAAATTGTGTAGTTATCAGGCGCATCATACACACGTTCGTGTTGAACGAGATAGTAATAAGCTGGTTTACAATTTGATACACGATTGAGAAAGCGTAATGCGAGTTTTTTAGCTTCATCATTACTCAAAGAAGCAGGTTTTTCGCTTTTGCTTTCATCACTCACAGGGCTTCGAGTATTATTGTTTGAGTTCGTGTTAGATGTGCTTTCCCCATTTGAATTTGAGTTTACATTTGTATCGGGTTTTTCTTCTTTACCAAAGAGTTTTTCTTCATAAGCTGAAAGCGATTGCCTGTTATTAAGTAATTCACAAGGCACATTAGGCTTTTGATAAGGAAAAGTCGTCGTCCAGACATTTCTTGCAGTCTCAAACTCCCAAACGCCGTTTTTCTCCCTCGCCATAACACTACTAGGAAGTCCGGCAAAGGTTAGATTTTCGTATTTACGCCATGAATGACCATCTTTATCATAGGCACTGTAAAAAGACCGTTTACTTTCTTCTTCGCCTTGATACGGTTGAAAAGTGATTTCACCAATGTACTTTATGCCATTCATATCAAAATCCACTGGACGAATGCCTTTAACATCTACATCCCAACGCAGATTTACAAACTCAAAAAAAGTTCTCTGTCCATCTTTTTCAAACAGGACAAACCAACGACGTTTTGGCTTTTCGCTACATCGCGCAAAAAATCTTTCGCCAAGCTGCTTATCTATTGCGTTACGAGCGTCAAGTATTTTGGTTCGCTCAGGCGTTATCAATACTTCAGGCGTAGGTGTTGGAGTAGGAGCAGCGTTTTTGTTGCTTGAGTCAGAGCAAGCTAGAATAAAAAACGCGAGAAATCCTACCGCTAACAGTAGCGACAGGTGTACATCTCTAAAAGGCATTATTCTCATAGAGCAAGCCTCAACTAAAAGCAGTATAGCTATTCAGGAATAACCGCTTCATTGATAGATGACAGAATCCTATCAACTTCTGGACAGGTTGGGGCTTCGTATCCTTTGCAAAGGTCGCATTCCCACCACCCCGCTTTATCTGCCAATGGTTTTTTATACACAGCAAAGATTTTTGTTGAGGGTAAGCCTGTCCCTTCACCAGCATCAACGATGCGTCTGTTAGAAAAATCTATAACTTTATACGAGTCAGCAATGATGCCCGAATATCCAACCCAAAGAATACCCTTCTCTAAATCTGTGGGAGTTGGTCTTGTTGGGTCAGGTGTAATAGCGATTCTTTGCACTCGTCTTACCATGTACAGATATTGACCTTGAGAGTAGAAAGCTACATCCACATCTTTGTAGCATTTTCTCGTAAGTGAATTGTTTATGGTTTCTTTCAATCCCTCCTCAGCAACCGACCAAGACAGAGGTGTGGGAAGAGTAACAGCTTGATTGATCCTAGAGTTGGTATTAACAGCCGTGTTAGATATTTCGACTTTTTGGCAAGCAGACAGGACAAAGAGGAGCAATCCAACTGGAAAACAAAGCAATAAAAATTTATTAGAGACCGAGCCGACTTTAGAAAACACGGGGACACTCACTTTCTCTACGCTCGTTCGGGGAGATTGAAGGCGCAGGGACAAAACCGAAACATCGAAACCGCCTTTAGCAGTTTGTTGTTTTATTCATCCTAATAATATGGTAATAATACGTCATAACGTCCTTTATAACAACTAAAATTTTATTCCAAAGAAAACTTATGACACCACAACACGCACTAATAAAAAATGACAATAGTCCGCTTGTTCTTCCGTCTTTGCCTTTGCCGTCAATTATTGAGAGTGAAGACGAAAAGACTAAGACCCGGTTTGTTGAGTTCTTCGCGGTAAATATCCGCAACGAACACACGCGCCACGCTTATATGAGAGCAGTTGGCGCGTTTCTTTTTTGGTGTGAAGGACAAAACATAGGGCTAAAACAGATTCAACCGCTTCATGTTGCCGCTTATGTCGAACAGTTACAAGACAGTCACTCCGCGCCTACCGTGAAACAAAACTTAGCCGCAATACGAATGCTTTTTGATTGGCTAGTAGTTGGTCAGATTATTCCCTTTAATCCCGCTTCATCTGTAAAGAGTCTGCGCTACTCTGTGAAGAAAGGAAAAACGCCTGTCTTATCAGCCGTAGATTGCAGAATGCTTTTAGACTCGATTGATACAAGCCACGTCGTAGGACTCCGCGACCGTGCGTTAATCGGGCTTATGGTCTTTTCTTTTGCGCGAGTAGGCGCAGTTATTGGAATGAAGGTTAAAGATTATTATCAGAACGGAAAACGATACTGGATAAGGCTACATGAAAAAGGCGGGAAGTTTCACGAGTTACCCGTACACCACTTAGCCGAAGAATACTTAGACGCTTACATAGAAGCGGCGGGAATCGCCGGAGAAAAAAACAAGCCTCTATTTAGAACCTCAATAGGAAGAACGCGAGAGCTAACAGAGAACGGAATGAGCCGCCAAGATGTTTGGTACATGGTAAGGCGCAGAGCTAAAGACGCAGGGATTTCAGCCGCGATTTGTTGTCATACTTTTAGAGCAACAGGTATAACTGAATACTTGAGGAATGACGGAACA
>MWWH01000247.1_pt1 | contig 15130 bp, 7 predicted proteins | sample 1047231 | NCBI WGS metagenome assembly MWWH01 (sample SAMN06349967, study PRJNA376086) | soil metagenome | isolation source: MG3-2 sample Antarctic (ecotone) soil | place: Antarctica | collected 2015-01-13 | reverse complement strand
GCGCGCGCCGAGCCGTAAGTGAACTGCACGGCGCGCGCCGTATCGACCAGCGGACGCCAGCGTCTGCCGGTTTGATTGTCCAGACTCGCGGCGTCGGCGGCGAGCGTTTCGCGGAAAATTTCCGGCGTCCAGAGACCGCTGCGCGTCGGCAGAATGTGACCGAGATACTGCGTCAAGCCTTCGTAAACCCATAACAGCTCGCCGTGCATCGGTTTTTCAAAATCGGGTGTCGTCAAGCTCGCCGGACGCCGGTATTTGCCGTTCCAGGAATGCGCGTATTCGTGTCCGAGCAAATCTCCCAAATCAATCAAGCGAAACTTGTCGCTCAAGGATTTTTCGCCCACGCCGTCCTCGCTCGATTCGTGATGTTCGAGACCTTCCGAGCCGCCGACATCGCTCAGCGTCAGCAGAAATTTGTAGCTGTTGTAGTGATGCGCTCCGAACGCCGCATTCATTTGGCTAATTAAATTCTGCCAGCCTTTGAGCGTTTCTGGTGAATATTCGAGCGCTTCGGCAGTGTCAGCAAAAATGTCGATTTCATGAGCCGCGCCGCTGATTGTTTCGAGCGGAACGCGCTTGAAATATTTGCCGATAACGGCGGGCGAATCGACGAACGTCGTCAGCGAAACCGCTTTGAAATCGACCGCGTTCGCCGTCTCTCCGGCAATCGGCAGCGCCGTCGCGTATTTCCAGCCGGCGGGCATTTTCAGCGAAGCCGTCACCTGCACGTCGTCGCTTTTCACGTTTTCCGGGTACAGCAAAAGACGATTCCACTTGATGCGCGACAATTGCGCGCTGGCGATTGTGCCGGGCTGCGAAACGTCGTCGAAAGCGATTTCGATTTGCTTTGCGCCAATCGGAACGGTCAGATGAAACGCGAACATTTCCACGTCGTCGCGCTGCCATTCGAGCGGCTTGCCGTTCGCCGTCACGAACAAATTGACCATATCGTTGAGCGTTCCGGTCGGCGCGTGTTCGCCGGGAATCCATTTCGGGTAAAAAAGCGTCAGCTTGCCCGCTCTGACCGGCATCGTCTCCCGAACGCGCAAAATATTTCGCGCCGCCCCGGTCGCGTCGATTGATAACCTGATTGAATTCTGCGCGGAGGCAACCGAAACCTGAGCCGCCAGCACGAACAGAAAAACCGGAAAAAAGATTTTTCGGTGCAAAAATTTATTAATTTTAATCATAATTTTCGCTGCCAATCGGGACGATTTGCAGATTTTTCTAAATCATATTTGAAGAAGCGTCCGAAAGCTAATTCAATCAGCGTTTGGATGCGTTTTTCCGGCAATCTGTGTTTGAATAAATGCCGGATTGTCCGAACAAATCGACGAATCGCGGCAAATCCGCGCGAAAACGATTTGATGCGGCGAAATAAATTTGCGAAAAGTGCGAAAAGAACAGGAAAAACAAGAAAAATGCTCACTGCCGATTTAACAGTCAGCCAACGGCGCGGCGATAAAATCTTTCCGCGGCTGCTCCGCACCGACGACGCGAATTACCTGCGCGACGCTCGAATTTTAATCGAAATCTTTGAAGATTTCGACGGCAAAACGCGCGGCGAACTCGAACGCGAACTCGAAGAATACGTCGGCACGGCGACGGATTATCGAATTCTGCGCGGCTTTGTCAAGCTGCTGATTGACCGCTCGAAATTCGCCACGGCGAGCGTCGCCGCGCCCGAAGAAATTCGTCGAAAAGTTTTTTTAGAAGCCGGAAAATTTCAGCCGGTTTTGCCCGGTTCAAAAGAAAAAACCGAAATTTTGCAAACCGTCGCCGAAGAATTTCAGACCGACGCGGAGACGGTAATTTCAAATCTTTACGCCGATTTGTCGGCGCAGCAAAAACTGACTCGGTTTGAAACGATTTCGCCGCCGGATTTGCTCGACCGCTACAATCTGGCGCAGGCGCAGGCGCTTTTGTACAAATGCGTCGAGATGAAAATTCTGGTCGCGCCGTCGGACGCGGCGAATTACCGCGCGATTTTCGGCTGGATAAAACATTTCGGCTTGATTCACACGGTTGCCGGAAACGCGGTAAACGGTTACGAAATAACGCTGACCGGCGCGGCTTCGCTGTTTAATCGCTCGCAGAAATACGGCATCAGAATGGCGGTTTTTCTGCCCGCGCTGCTGCTCTGCAAAGACTGGAAAATGTCCGCCGAAGTCGCGCAGAAAGACGGCGGCAATCTTTTTTACGAGCTGGCTGACGACCAAACCGAATTGAATTCGTGTTATTTCGACGAGCCGGAATATGAAAATTCCGACATCGAAAAATTAAAAAAGAACTGGGAAAAATCGGCGGCGAATTGGGATTTGCGCGAAAACAGAGAAGTCGTCGATTTGGGCAGAACGGCGTTCGTTCCAGACTTTGTTTTGGTGGCGGAAAACGCCCAAAAAATTTATCTCGACGTGCTGGGTTTCTGGACGCCGAAATCGCTGAAAAAACGCCTCGAAGAATTCCAAGCCGCGAATTTTCAAAAATTCATTTTCGCCGCGTCGAGCGAGCTGCGCGGAAGCCGTGAAGAACCGCTCTGGACAAGCGAAAATGTCGTTTTTTACAAAACCAAAATCGAGCCGAGTTCATTGATTGAGACGGCGGAAAACTTAATCGCGGAAAGTTGAATTTCACTTGAACAAATCTCTGTTGTCGCCCGTCTTCTGGTTTTGAAATTGACGCGCGTCGGTGCGCCGCTCGCTAATGCGTTCCTCGGTTGTGTTGCGCGCAATCACTTCATACAAAACGGCTTGTTTGTCGCCCTTTTTTCGCAAAATTCTGCCGAGTCGCTGGATGTGTTCGCGCGACGAACCGGAACCGGAAAGAATTATCGCCACCGAAGCGTCGGGAATGTTGACGCCTTCGTTCAAAACCTTCGATGTGGCAAGCGCCAAAACCTCGCCTTTGTTGAACGCGTCGAGCCAGAATTTTCTTTCCTTGACGTTGGTTTCGTGCGTGATTGCCGGAATCAGATAATCGTTTGAAATTTGATAAACCATTTCGTTTTCGGCGGTGAAAATCAAAACTTTATCGCGCCGGTGACGAACGAGTAAATCTTTCAGAACGCGCAGTTTATCGTCTGTCCCGAGCGCGATTTTTTTCGAGCTGCGATACGCCTTCATCGCGCGTCTGCCGTCTTCGCTCCGGGCGCTGTGCATGACGAAAGTTTTCCAGCCGTCAATCGAGCCGAACGAGATGTTTTTGGCGCGAGTAAAATCACGAAAAATTTGGCGTTCGCTCGCGTATAAACGCTGTTCTTCGGCGGTCAAATCGACCTCGATGCGTTCGAGCGTGTAATCAGCCAGATATTCGCCGGCGAGTTCCTGCGCTTCGAGCCGAAAAACGAATTTTCCGACGAGTTCTTCGAGCAGCGAATTGTCGCCGTCGGCGCGTTCGGGCGTCGCGCTCAAACCGAGACGAAACGGCGCGAGCGCGAACTCCGCCGCGTATTTGTAGCCTTCGGACGGCAAATGATGGCACTCGTCGAAAATTATCAAACCGAACCGATTTCCGAGGCGTTCCTGATGGCGATAAGCCGAGGCGTAAGTCGTCACGGTAATCGCGCCGATTTCGTAAAAACCGCCGCCGATTAAACCGATTTCGGCGTCGAAAGTTGAGAGCAAAAGGTCGTACCACTGATTCATCAAATCGAGCGTCGGGACGACGACGAGCGTCTGCCGCCCGCAGATTTCAATCGCCATCGTCGCCGCGTGAGTTTTGCCCGCGCCGGTCGGCAAAACAATCACGCCGCAACGTTCGTTTTGCCGCCACGCTTCGATTGAAGCGGTTTGATACGGGCGCGGAGTGACTTGAAATTTTTGGCGAAAATCGAACCGGTCATACTTTTTGGCAAAATCTTCGTAAACCGTTTTCGAGCGGATAAAATCCTTGACGATTTCACGATATTTGAAAGCCGGAGCGCGGAAATGATTGGTGCGTTTGTCCCAGACAAAAGCGTTCGGAACCGAATCGTTTTCACACGCCTTTTCCAAAATCAGCGTGCCTGACTCGAATTCGAGTTTGAATTTCGGTTGTTCGGGTAAAATTTCGCTCATCAGAAGTCAATTAAAATCAGGGCTTGACGGCTTTACGGGTTCGGACGTAAAATTGAATTCGTCAGTAAAAAACGCTGCTTTTCCGCTCCCGAATTTCCCGCCTCAAACTTGCCGGTTTTTAGTATCCGAATTTTGACGTTTTTGCAGTAATTTATTTTTTTCGAGTTAAAATTCAATGCTGATACCCATTTCTTTGGCGCAGATTATGGTCTTAAACCACTTTTTATTCTTTTTTGGTAACCTACTAAGGGCAACGAATTAAAACTGTCTCAAAAGTTCTCTATTCGAGTTTTCGCTTTTTCGCTTTCCAGTGATTTTTGAACCTCCGACTTGACGATTTTTGCGCTCATTTTTTCGCCTCATTCGCAGCCAAATTCTCAGACAGCCATTTCCAGTCTTCGGCGGTGTAAGTGTCTTCGAGACCAAGCACAAATTCGCGTTGTCCCGCTTCGACGTATTGGCGCATCGTTTTCAAAACCGTCTGTCGCGCCGGTTCGCTCAACGGCTCGGCTCGATAAATTTCACCGTCGGTTTCGATCACCGCCCCGGTCTTGCCGAGCCGTGAAGATTTGCCGTCGGCTTTCGCGCCGGAATTTCTGCCGTTTGGTCGGTCGTCGGGTTTTCTCGAAAGACGGCGGCGCAGGTGTTCGGTCAAAAACGCCGGCACGTTGGAAATCGAATCGGTGCGGGCGGCAGCGATTTCCAATTCCATCACGAGCATCTCCGCCAATTCTTTTAATTTGTCGCAGTCGGTGGATTTTAACTCTCTGCCGATTAATTTTTTTGAGAGCTGGTTGACGGCGTTTTCCAGGGCGCCAAAGCCCGCGTCTGATAACAAAACTTGCCCGTCTCCTTCCAGAATTTCGTCAGCCTCGCGCGACAGGTCTTTTCCGTCAAAAAAATTATCTACAAATTTGTTGAGCGCCGCAGGCTCATCATCACTCTTAGTCTTAGTCTTAAGAAGGATATGGCTAACTCCTTTGTTCTCTAGGAGATTACCCTTACCATACCCTACCCAATTTTTGGATAGGGTATGGTAAGGGTATGGATAGGGTATGGATAGGGTAGATTCTAGCACTGGTTCGGGTAGGGTTGTAACAGACTTTGGGTCATTTTGATCTGCTAAATTCAATTTACCGGGCAGGTAAATTTCGTAATAATTTCCCGTGTGTTCACCGTTAAAATTCGAGCGTTTTATGATTCCTTTTTCCACGAGTTTCTTTAGATGGACATCAACAGTCTTTAAGTTTTTGACGCCTGACCAGCTCGAAATTTGCTTGCGCGTCGCCTGAATCATATTTGTCGGATCAACGGCGCCCAAAGTTCGTAAATAGAGTGCATCGTAAATAGCTTTACTCGCACCGGGAAACAATCCTTTGGGCAGAGCGTCACGCTCCAGAGTATTTGCTCGCTTGTTAAAATCATTTTCGGGCGCGACCGTTTTCGAGGCGGTCGGCACGGGCGCAGCAAGCCGCAGATTGAGTCTCTGTCTGTCTTTTTCCGCTCCGACTTTCAACAAATCGGCAAATGTTACGCGTGCGCTCATAAGTTATCCTCAACTTTTTGTGTTTCTAATTTGCAGCGGCGGGAAGCGATACTTCCGGCTGCGACGTTTCGATGAATTCAGCAGTTATTTCGGTTAGGTTTTCCGTTTCCTTGATGTGGTAGGCAAAGGCGCAGATTTTCAGCACCGAGCGCGGAACTCCACCGGAAACTTCGTAGATTCTCTCAATCGCAGCGGGCGTGAATGGATTTTCGATGTTTTCAAATTTACACCGGTGAATAATCATTTCGCGCGTTTCGTCAAAGGTCAGCGGCGATAAAATTGAATAAGTCGAGACACGCGAGGCGACGGCTTTATTTCGTTTGTCTGCCAGGCGGTCTTTTAGTTCGAGCTGTCCGGACAAAACGATTTGCACGAGTTTCTGCGTGTTGGTTTCGTAATTCAGAAGTGAGCGGACGAGTTCCAACTGTTTGTTATTGATGTTTTGCGCCTCGTCGATAAAAATCACGACATTTTTATCTGCCGCGTAAGTTTCCAGCAGAAACGATTGCAAAGCGTCCTGTTGTTTTTGAAACGAACGTTCGGGTTCGATCTTAAAATCCATCGTAATGCTTTTAAGCATAGCGAAAGGGGAAGGAAAAGTCGGCGTCGGGATAAGAGTTGTCAACGTATCTTCACGCGCCGAATAGTCGCTGTGCAGAAAACGCAGAATAGTCGATTTGCCGAGTCCGATGTCGCCTAGAATGCATGTTAAACCCTGCCTTTTATCAATCGTAAAACGTGACTTGTGAACGACTGCCCGCAGCGAATCGGTTAAATACAGACTGTTCGGGTTCGGTGAAATTGAGAATGGGGTAAAAGAATCATTGTTCATAGCAATCTATCCTTATAACATAGCAAAATGGTCAAATCAATGTTAATTTTACCGACAAACTATTAAAAATGTGTTAACTCTACATTTTCTAATTAATCTTTCGATAAGCATAAGTGTAAAAGTAAGGCGCGTATAATTCTGAAAATCCTTATTATCATCGTCACCACAGCACTTTTTTCTAATTTTTCGTCCTGGTAAATCACAGGTAAACGACTTTTCGATAAAGTTCACGCTGAATTGTTCCCGGCAGATATTTTCATTAATGGGACAAGCCGGTGTAAGCAGACAGTAAGCGCATTGAATGATATACCACGTCGATCTTGGTAGAGGCTGAATGAATTAAGAGTGTTTACAAACGGAATGATTTTGCAGACGAGTTATTGCAGCAAGCTGTGTCTGCCCGTCACTGCGTTTAAGGGCGATTACTTTGGATTTGAGAGCCTGGTAACCGCTCAAGGCGGTAAAAGGGTAAGTTAATAATGCGGAACGCTCTACGACGTTTTTCGTCCTCTTCGATATTGCTGCGAAAACGGCTATCTTTTTAAAGGGCAGAAAAGTTAAAGGGCGGAAAAGCCACTATCAGTGCTAGTTTTATTACCTGTTAACGAGTTTTGCCGTTTGAGATTTTACTTGAATACGCGGAAAGGCGTGATTAACTGAAATCAGTTAATCACGCCTTTCCGTTTTTCTTCTGCTGTTGTTCTAATCAAACCTTTCGGCTCGATTAAAAGTCATTAGCAGTCCTTTCTAAAGTGTTACCGTTAGTTGGTGGTCGTTACAGCACCCAACAACGATTTTTTACGTCGTGACGGTATCGGAGCCGGAGCCGAGCCAGCCGAGTTAACAAATTGTATTTCGTTAACGCCACCGGTCATGTTCGTTATCGTACCGCTGCGGTTATTCAAATTCGCCGCCACGCCGCCGGTCGGCGAAGTGATGCTCGAGGTTACGACGCCAGCCATTGCCGTTTCGGTGACTGTAACGTTCGAGTTGAAGTTGAACGTACTGTTGTTGTTGATCATACCACCGTTATTAGTGTTGTTGAAATTACCACTAAACGGACCGGAAGCGAAGGCGCAGAAGCCGTTTTGCGCTCCGACACCCGATCCGGCAGGTCCGGCGGGCACGACCAGCGTCGAGCTAAACGGTGCCAGCAAGCCGCCTGCCGTATCGGCGGTAATGGTAAAGGTGAAATTGGTTCCGACTGCAACGCCCGTACCGGCAACTTTACAGATTTTCAAAGGAACCGGGCTAAACGCGACGTCGACGAATTCAATTTCGTTGATTCCGCGACGAATCGGGATGGTGAACGCAGTCGTCGAACCGTTGTTCGTGCCGTTAGATGCCAACGGGAAGAACGGAACGTTCGGCTGAGCAATGAACTGACCATCGAAGGATCTCGGATTGACACTTGGCGCGGTAGAATTATTGACGATACCGGTCGACGATGTGACACGCGAGACTCTGGCATCACCGAGCATATTGGTGCCGGCAACCTGTACCTGACTGGTAATCAATTCCGTGACGGTTGCCGGTGTGTCGACGACGAAGAAGCCGGGAACGACCGCACAGATCGGACTGTTGACGTTTCCGGCATTGACCGTAACGTTTCTCGTCGTGATAGTTCCGCCTTGCGGGACGGCGCCGGGGGTAGTTCCGGTTCCGGTTCCACCACCGCTCGGCGGTGTTCCGCGCAGTACGCCATTATTGCTCGCCGTGTTAGGCGGGTTAGTGGTATTGCTGGTGCCAGCCGGACCGGTCGACGGAGCTGGATTGGTGCCGCCGCTGCCATTGCTTGTAGTGAATGGTGTATCCATTGTTACAGGAGCAAGCGGTTCAGTGCCTTGAACTGAGAAGTTGAACGGAGTCAATTCCGCAATTCCAGGTCCCGCGATTTTACAAATCTTCAACTGCGCCGGCGCAGTGCGGTTGTTAAAGAAGAAAGTTGTCTGCGAAGCCGTGCCGCCTTCGACAGTCGTTGCCGTCGCGTTACACGCATTGGCAGTGCCTGTGTTCGGGGCGGTTGAGTTAGCATTTGCTCCGTTAGTAACTCCGTTAGCACCAAAGATGTTGAAACCGATAAATCTGTTGGTCGGTGCGCTTGTCGTGCCGTTAGCTGTCGACACGCTCGTACAGATAAAGCCGGTACGCAGTAATTCGTTAACAGTAACTTGACCGGTGCGCGGCGTTGTAGCACCCGTTCCGTTGGTTGACGCCGATTGGATTGTAATCGGACCGGAGCAGAAGCCGGTCGGAACTTGGAAGACCTGCAAATTCGGCGTTGTGCCGTTGGTCGATCCGCCGGTAACGGTCGAATCTCCCGGGCGAACTCCGTCGATAGTGAAATTAAAGAATCCGGTAACGCCGGAGTCGAGCGCATTTTTACAAATTTCGACGGTGCTGGTAATAGCAAAGCGGTTTGTAAATGTGATTCTGGTTTGATCCGAAGTTTGACCTGCCGGGCTGGTGCTGGCGACGATGTTGACGACCGCTTGACGCAGGGGCAGATTAGCACTAACCAAAGCCGTCGTTCCCGACTGTCCGAGATTGGTGTTTTGCGTGACGTTGGTTAACTGGAATTGATCGTTGAACGAGCCGCTGTCTAACGTGCGACCGTCAAGCAATTCCGTGATGGTGATTTGACCGGCTTCGATTGAAAGCTGACCGGAGCATTGTCCGACCGGAACTTCAACAATCGGGGTTGCGACACCGGTTGCCGGATTGGTCGCGCCCGGGACGTTGAAGCGGAAAACTCTGCGTTCCAAGCCCGTGCCGCCGCTCGTGTCGAGTGCTTTACAGATTTCGAGCGTACCCGGTGCCTGCGGAGCAAGCGTGCCGCCGTTTAATGCGACATCGCCTTTGACCGAGAATGCTCTGCCTTCGACGTTCGCGCCTGCATCGACCGTGATGGTACCGCGCGCCATCAAATTACCTTTGAAGCTGCTGCTTTCGCCGATTTCCACCGCATCTCCGGCAACGAAAAACACGTCAGCCGATTGCGCGCCGTTGACCAGCGAAACGCTCGAACCTTTTTCCGTGTTTAATGAACCGGCGATTCTGAAGATAAAAGTCGAGCTGTTGTCGTTCTGACCGTCAAGAATCATTTCTCCCGCCAGACTTGCCGACGACAAACAATAAATGCCTGGACCGAATGTGCGACCGCCCAGGTTCTTGTCGGAAACTTCCGTACAAGGCAGTTGGTTGATAATCGCAAACGAATCGGAAGCGTCTTTCTGAACGCGCATCGAATCGGAATTGGTCTCTTGAATTAAGCCTTTGACGTTTCCGCCGTTGACTCCTTTGATTTCAGCGGTCGGACGCGAGACGCCGACGTTTCCGCGAATCAGCGAGTTGCCGTTGTCGGTAATGCCGTTTTCAGCGAAAACCGTGTAACCGGCTGCCGATTTCAGGTTTAACGCTTGCCCGATCATTTCCGGGGTCGCGATTTCCTGTTTTTCGCGTTGAGCCGAAACCGTGCCCGTGCTGTTGAAAGCCGGCACCAGAATCAGCCCTATGGCAAACATCACTATCATAGCGACGCGTGTCATAAAGTATAAAGTTTTAGTGTTCATTTTGTAATCCTTCCTGTTTTGTTATTGGTAATCTTTCCTTTGTGTACTGACTGAACCGACAGCCGTTGTGAAATTCGTAGTTTTTACCGGAAATCACAGTTGCTGCCTGCAAACTCCGTCTAGTTAGGTATTAGATTGGGGTAGTGGCTCAATTTAAGGAGAGCCCAAATAAATCACTTGTGACGATACAGAAATATGAATAAACACATTTGGTGTATGACGTCGCTCCTGTAAAGTGTAATTTAAAGAGTTAGCTTACCGACGAAAGGCAACATTTGTGCCAACTTAACCCGGTACTTGTTAATTCACTATTCTGATCGAGCGATTTCTTATTGTAAAACACTAATCCATCACTAATTCTTATTTTACTTTTAGTCGAATCGAGGCAGATAAGGACAGTGTTTTTTCCGGAGCCAAAAGTTTTGTGTATTTCGGTTTTATTTTTCTGAATAAACGAATTAACAGAAATAATACCTCCTATTTTACAATTAAAAAAGCACTCATCGGGGAATATAGCCGCACTATTTTTCCCTACCGATGGGGAAATATACCCCACTATTATTTATGCGTCAAAAACTTAAATTCGACATTGCCAACCGATTTTATTTCGTAACGATGAAAGACTTTTAAAGGGTGGCAGATTCCAGTTTTTAACAAATAACTTTTTTATGTTTTAACTTCCGAACGCTTAATTACCCGGGTCAGAGTCTTGCGGTCAATATTCAAAAGCCGTGCTGCCGCCTGCTTGTTGCCGCCGGTGTGCGCGAGAACTCGAACAACGTATTTGGCTTTTATCTCGGCGAGCGAATGCCATTCGCCGGTTTGCGCTGAACTCGTTTCTCCGTTCCGTAACAGCTCGGGCGAGACTTCATTTTCCTGAAGCAATCTCGCGGGCAGATGATGCGGATAGACGATGTCTGCGCACAATGACACTGCGTGACAGACGGCGTTTTCGAGTTCGCGGACATTGCCGCGCCAGTTATAATTCTCCAATATTTCGAGCGCTGCCGGTGAGAATGTGACGGGCGACGCGTCCGCCGGACGTATCTGACCGGCGAAATGCGCGGCGAGCAGCGGAATGTCTTCGACGCGGTCGCGGAGCGGCGGCAGATGAATCATCACGGCGTTCAGGCGGTACATCAAATCCTGCCGAAAGCGTCCGAGGCGCACTTCTTCTTCGATGTCGCAGTTGGTCGCGGCGATAACGCGAACGTCGACTTTCAGCGTCCGGTTCGAACCGACGCGGCGAATTTCGCCCTGCTGCAGCGCGCGCAAAAGTTTGACTTGAAATAGCAAACTCGTCTCGGTTATTTCGTCGAGCAGAATCGTGCCGCCGTCGGCTTCTTCCCAGAGTCCCATTCGCTCGCGGTCGGCGCCGGTAAATGCGCCTTTAACATGTCCGAACAATTCCGATTCAATCAGCTCGAACGGAATCGCGCCGCAGTTGACGGCGACGAACGAACCGCTGACCGCGCGATTGCTGCGCCGGTGGATGGACTGGGCGACCATCTCCTTGCCCGTCCCCGATTCGCCGGTGATCAAGACGGGCAGATTCGTCGCCGCGATGCGTCCGACCATTTTCATACACTCAACAAATTTCGGGCTGTTTCCGATTAGTGAAATATCCGATACGTAACCGTTCCCCGAAGCGGTCGAAACCGGTTTTTTCTCTCTCGAATGGTTGCGGTGCTGCTCACGAACCGCTTTGGCGACGTTGATAATATCGGCGACGGCGAATGGTTTGACCAAATAGTCGTAGGCTCCGAAAGCAATCGCGTCGAGTGCCCCGACCGCCGAGCCGTGTCCGGTCATCAGAACGAAACGCGCTTCCGCCTGTTTTTCCGTAAACTGCCGCAGCACCGCGTAGCCGTCGGCTCCTTCGAGACCCACGCTGCAAAAGACCAGTGACCATTTTTGTGCGGACAACATTCCGAACGCTTCTTCGGCGGTTTTCGCAACGCTGACGCTCCAGCCGTCGGCGACTAAAATTTCGGCGATAAAATCGCTGACCGACGATTCGTCGTCAACAATCAATGCTTTTAAAGACTGTTTCACGGGCAGAGTATAGCACGCCGCAAATTTATTTTACGATTCGGCGGCAGCTAAATTACTAAACTAAAAAAAATCATTTTCCAAGGTTTTCTTCCGGGCGGAAAGTTGTCCCGAACAACCGAAAAAGAGCGAATCATCCGAATTTCGCAATAATTATCCAAAATTTTGCAGTTAATTTTAGATTAATTCAAAACCGCACCGGACAAAATAACAATCCAAATCAAAATAATTTCAGTTAAAATCGGGTGTCGCAAAAACGCTCGTTTTTGCGACACCCGACAAGTTTTTCCGGAATCATCTTCGGATATGCTGTTTTCCGTCTTAAAACTCCGTCTCACAATCTATGACTTGATTGTTGCCCTGAATGCTGACTTTTGAGACAACATTTTAACGCCCGGCGAATGTCGGATGCAGTTCGTATTCTTTCGGCGGCGTCGCTCCGAGCAGATTTTTTACAAAATAATCCCAGCGGCGGCGCGTCATGTAATAACTCGCCGCACCGTAGCCGTGGCGGGCGTTCGGAATCATTACCAAATCGAAATCCTTGTTCGCCTTGATGAGCGCGTCGACGACGAGCAGCGTGTTGTTCGGCGGCACGTTGTCGTCCATCGTGCCGTGCGCGAGCATTAAATGACCTTTCAGATTTTTGGCGAAATTCTGATTTGCCTGGTCTTCGTAATTCGATTTGCCGCTCGCGTCTCTGGTTAATAAACCGATGTAGCGTTCGCCCCAATCGTCTTCGTAGACGCGGTTGTCGTGGTTGCCCGACTCGGAAATGCCGACTTTGAAAAAGTCCGGATAGCGAAACATTGCCGCCGCCGCCGCGAATCCGCCGCCGGAATGTCCCCAAATGCCCGCGCGGTCAATGTCGATATACGGATATTTTTGCGCGAGCTGCTGCATCGCCGTCACCTGGTCGAGCAAAGTGTTGTCCGCCATATTTCCGTAACAGGCGTCGTGAAATTTCTTCGAGCGCAGCGGATTACAAGTTCCGTCAACCATCACGACGACGAAACCGAGTTCGGCTAATGCCTGATGGTCGCTGCGGGCGGCGGAAAACGAACGGCTGCCGACGCTGCCGCCCTGCGGTCCCGGATAAATGTAATTGATAATCGGATATTTCTTTTTCGCGTTCGCGTCCAGATTCGTCGGCGTGAACATTAAACCGTAAAGGTCAGTCACGCCGTCGCGCGCTTTGACGACAATCGGCGTCGGCGGTTTCCAGCCGGTTGCCGAAAGACGCGAAACGTCCGTTTTTTCGACATCGGCGACGAGTCTTCCGGTCATATCCCGCGCCACGATGGTCTGCGAAACATCGGGTTTTGAAAAGCTGTCGACGAAAAATTGTCCTGAAGGCGAGAGCGTGATGTCGTGATTACCGTCTTCGGGCGTGAGCAGCGCGAGGTTTTTGCCGTCAAAGCCGACGCGGTAAAAATGTTGAAAATACGGGTCGCGTCCCTTTTCGCGTCCGCCCGCCAGAAAATACAAAACACGATTTTTCTCGTCCATTTTCAAAAGCCGTGTTACCGCCCAATCGCCTTTGGTGATTTGGTTTTTCAATTTTCCGGTCGTCAAATCGTAGAGATACAAATGTCCCCAGCCGTCGCGTTCGGAAAACCAGATGAATTCATTTGACGCGGGCAGATAATGCCAGTTGACGCTGCCCTGACCGGATTCAAATTGCGTCTGCGTGGTTTCTTCAAAAACGTCGCGCACAGCGCCGGTCGCGGCGTCGGCGACGCGCAGATTTTCTTTTTTGTGGTCGCGCGAAGTCGAAACAAAAGCAATCCGTGCCGCGTCCGCGCTCCATTCCACGTCGTCCCAACTGCCGTCGCACGAAACGTCGTCGCACTGCGTCGAGCGATGCTGGTCGGCGGGCATTTGCAGGCGAATGACTTTCGGGTTTTCGACTTCGATGACGACGCGCTGAATCGTCGTGATATTTTCGTCGCCCGGCAGCGGATATTTCCAGGCTTCGAGCTTCGGATGTCCGGCGGTTGTCGAAACCAGATACATCTCGCCCGTTTTGCGTTCGTCCTGCTGAAACGTCGCAATCTTTTTGGAATCCGGCGACCAGACCAAAATCGCGCGGTCGCTGTGCGTCCAGCCGGCGTTGTCGGTCGCGTAGCCGAAATTTTTTACGCCGTCAATCGTCAATTGCGTTTCCTTGCCGGTCGCCGTGTCGCGCATCCACAAATTGAAATCGCGGATAAAAGCCGCGCGCCTTCCGTCGGGCGATGTAATCTCGTTCGCGCCGCGATTTTGATTGCCGTTCGGCGAATTATTCGCCGCGCCGATGGCGGTGTCGAGCTTTGTCTGGTCGGCAAAAACCTGCCGCGAGCCGTCCGCCGCGTTGATTAGCACGAATTGGGTTCCGGCTGCCGTCGTATTGCGATACCAGAAACGATTGTCGGCGAGCCAGTTCGGGCGAATTCCGGCGTGGTCGACGAGCGGCGCAGTGTTGTAGCCCAAAAATTTTTCGGCGCGGGCGTAATCGGCGGCGGTCAAAACGCGCGGCGCGTTATCGGCGGTTTGCTGTCCGAAACTCGTTCCGGCGGCAGTTAATGTTAAAAACGCGATGGCGAAGCTCAGAAGAAAAGGTTTTGTCATAAAAATTTTTACTGTCGAAAGTTTGAATTTGCTCGTTATGTTTCTCGAAATTACAAAGTTTGAGACTTATAAATCTTAATGCGATTTAACGACTTCGGAAAGCAAATCGGGTTTTCCGGCGATTCTTTCGAGATGCGGAAAGCGTTCGCCGCCGCGGTAATTCAGTTTATAAATTTCGCTCGCGCCGCCGTTCTCGGCGGTTATTTCGAGCGGCGAATTGTTTTTCGTCGCGGCGATTGCCTGGCGCAGATTGTCGGCGGAAAAATCCGCCGCGCCGATTTTCGTGATTTTCATGCCCGGCGCGAGTCCGGCTTTCGCCGCCGCCAAATCGGGATTGATGTCGGAGACGACGCCTTCCTTGTTCAGCGAGACGCCGATTGAATAAAGCAGATTCGTGCCGCCGCCGATGTTTTCGCCGACTTCGATTAAAGTGTTCGGCGTGTCGCTGTAGACGAGCTTCCAG
>MWWH01000246.1_pt1 | contig 15175 bp, 13 predicted proteins | sample 1047231 | NCBI WGS metagenome assembly MWWH01 (sample SAMN06349967, study PRJNA376086) | soil metagenome | isolation source: MG3-2 sample Antarctic (ecotone) soil | place: Antarctica | collected 2015-01-13 | reverse complement strand
AATATATTCTGAGAATTTGTCCCATACAATCTCGACATTTGTAGCGATGAGCCCACCACGAGCGACCTGATCGACCATCCGGACGCAAGCGCTGTATGTTTTTCCACCACCGAGTCGTCCTTCATATAGTTCGATCATGTAGTGTTAACATTACGAGACAGTAGGAATCCATGATTTGATGAACCTATACACAAGGCAGCTTGCCCATAGAACAGACAATGCTGTTATTACTACAAATCCTTCTGTAACTGGAGCAAATGTATTTCCGATGCTTAGCCAATCTGATACATTTTGAACAACATTCCCTGAGGGCAATACCCACGATGTTATCTTGCTTATCATCGTGGTTATCATATCTGTTACTGCTCCAATGAAAGTTGAAGCAGCCATTATTACCATCCAGATCAAGCCGACCAGCCATGTCCAGCCTTTGATTCCAAAATCCCAACAAGTTTTTAGGACAGTTTTGAATCCTTCCCATATTGTTCCCAACAATACGAACAATGCATTTGCTAGCCGTGAGAATATGTTCCACATATATTTATTGTAATGTTGACATTACGCAATTGCACTTCTGATAATCTTTACTGTAGAAAACCATGCACCGATTAACAATATCATGAGCAGTAATGCACGCATGATGCTTATTGTTGATGAATAGGGGCTTACATCAATTGTAAAGCTTCCTAATTTTGGCAATGTTACTGCCCAAGACATCTTGTTCGTTATTCCACCTGTTGACAACTGAAGTGTTTGTAGTGATCCTAGCTTGGAGCTTCCGCTAGCAACAGCTTCACTATGTTTTGCGCGCCCTGAGTCTAATGACTGTTGCACCGCTGAGCTTTGATCATTTGCAATTGCTGCCGGTTGAAACCCTGTTTCAAAACCGCTGTTAATAGTCGGGGCTGGAACATCTGCTTGATCTGTTCCGTTTATGGCATCCAATATTGGTTTGTATATATCATCTGCATTAGTTATATGTACATTCCCGTCATTTCCAGTTGGATATGGTGTGGAATTAGGTGGAATCTGCGGTGGATTACTTGGTGGGTTTGTTCCTCCTCCCGGCGGTTGTTGATATGGCGGAGTGGGGTTAGGTGGTGCGTAATTTTCTCCCGGCGTTGGCGTTGGTATTGGCGTTGCACTTGGGGTTGGCGTTGCTGTTGGCGTTGGCGATGGTGTTGGCGTGCATTCTGTTCCAACTGTTGCGTTGATCGTAAATGCATTAGAAGGTGGTGGGTCCCCACTGCACACAGTTGTCCAATTTTGCACTGTGTTCCCATCTACTGCCATCATGATTCCACCACCTGTTGATCCTGATGCATTGATTGCCGTCGAACCTGTGAATGAACCACCAGCGACTTCTATTCCGTCATGGAATATAGACCATGTATGCTCGGTTGTTGGACATGCTCCTGTCAGTGAACCACCGACGCTCCAGTTACAAACTGGTGGTGGCTTTGATACGTTATAAGTAATATCTACATCGTTCTGAATAACAGCTACACAACTATTCGGGCCACCGCCATCTTGACGTATCAAACCTGTTACTGGTCTCCCCCCTCCACCTGATGAACCAACACCTGCAGACACACTAACTGCTGTCCAATCTGACAGTGTGCATTCTCCTTCTTGTGCACAATTTGCACCATATGTTGTATATGCACTATAGTATACACCATTCTCATTCGGCACTGTAAAGCTGAACGACCCACCGTTATCAAGCACACGAGAGATGCTTATTGCTTGTCCCGGCACCATGTTTGTGTAAGTTACTGCTGCACGGACTCTCGCCACTTTAACTTGGCATGAATACCAGCCGGGCCAGTATTTAGTTTCTGCATCCGCTCCATGTAGTGTTGACACTACGAGTGATAATAATGCTACTATAGCAAATCTAAACTTCATGATTTTAGTGATGTTTGAAGATTAAAATGCAAGTCGTCCAACCAAGTCCGATGCCGCCCATGATAACGACAAGTCGCCGAAAGGTTACAATCTCATCGCGAACTTCAGTTAGGGTAGTTTCTGGTGATGGAGTTGGTGTAGGGTCTTGAGCCTGTAGTGTTGACACTACTGCTGATGCGCCCAATAGTATTGCAAGGCACGCAAAACGCCAAGTGCGAGGAAGCACAGGGAAACGGCATATCGTGGTTTCATATTTCATGATTGTGGAAACGAGGAAAGTGCAGGCCAGTATTACCTGACCTGCACACACTGTATAGCCAAGGTTACTTCACACCCTTGAACGCTTTGATGATGACGCGAACGCCATACAGAGCGGCCAAGAGAGCAACACCAGCGCCTGCGGCGGTGGCGACGTAACCAGCCATCTCAGTGCCAGTCGCGCTCAGATCGAGCGGAGCAACACCGAGAATCAGGTTTTGCAACATTATGTTGTTTGTCCTCATTACTGCGTTTGTGGGAGACAGTATCGTGTAGTGTTAACATTACAGATCATGCGCCATCCCCGGGCAAACGGAATGCCTTGAACATTACCGTGAAGCTATATGCTCCAAAGAATGCCAAGATTCCGAACACGAAACCTGTCATGTAATCTATTGTGAAGTCCTCTCCCATTGTTACGTATATTATCTCATATATGAGAGTCGATGTCAAGCCAAATAGCTACTTTTTTTCATAAATCGAAAAAAAGAATATGATTAACGGCGGGTCGTGCAATCAAAGCCATGCCAGCCTCAACAGTCGCAAGCTCCTTCTTTGAGTCTGCTTCGCCCCTGTGGGGTCATTAGCTTTGAAGGCCGACTTTCAACCGCCTATTTCCGTGTCCTGTGTCAGGCAGTCCTGCTTCGCAACGGACTGTCCATCCTCGGCACTACAGATTCCCCGAGTGGGCAAGCCCACCGGCTGGTTGATAAATTTGTCACCCTACGGGTAAAATAAATGACAAATTCACCAACCAGCCTTTTCGGCTCTTTTAATGGCAGTCAAAAGCCAGTAGTGTTAACACTACACGCGATGACTACCGCGATGGGTCGAGCAGCTAACCTTTAACAAATTATGACAAAATACGCTATTACCAGTTTGACGAAAGATGCTGGCATCTGTCTCCCGGAAGGTTGGACACCCTACACGCTTTCCCCGCTTGCTACTATTGGCGCGGCTAATGACGCCGCGCTATTCGATACTATGACCGAAGCATGTCTTGCGATCTTTACACTTGAGACTCACCGCGCGAATCTCTGTAACGGGATGAATTGGATTGTCGTCCCGATTCACGGACCTGAGCCGCAACTTTATTTTCCCCTGTAGTGTCAACATTACGCTTTCACCCCTTGACACTTGCGCGATTTTCTGATTTAATGGATTTTATGAGCAAACACAAAACACCACCAAAAGCCAGTGCGACGGCAGAAGGCGCACGGACCGTTGAAGGACGACAACTACCGGAGAATCCGCAGGTTGTCGAAGCTGGCACTCCTGATGCTGGTGAGAATTCACTCGCGATTACCGAGGCTGTTATGAGCCTCGCTTTTCCCGAAGCTATGACCGAGGCCGATTATTTTGCCTATGGTCGCAAGATGGGCGATGCCCTACAAGGTGCATCGTGGAAAGTCGGAGATTATGCCAATTTTGGCAAAGCTAAATTCGGCATCAAGGATTATACACGGCTTGCCGATGAGACTGGCTTGGACGAGGTTTACATCCGCCAATGCGCCAGCATTGCCGAGCGTGTTCCTGCTGAACACCGGTCGCTCGCTTCGCTAGAGCGGTTTCGGCTCTTGCTTCCCAAGCGAGAGAAAACCGTCAAAGATGGCAAGACCGCCGTTGTGGAAGAAATTCCAGCGCTTGTTGGTCGCCATTTGGATTGGACTGCACGCGAGTTGCGCACTGGCAAGAAAGACACGCCCAAGGAACTTACCGCCGCCGACACTGGCTCGGCTGCTGGTTCGCCCACTGTGGACGCTGCCAACGCTGAAGCTGGTAGTAAATCACAGGTTGAGAGTGACCCCGCCGACGCCGCGCTCAAGGCTGCGACTGCTGAGAAGCCCAAGGGTGAGATGACTGCAACTGCCATTTATGAGACTGCGCGCACGTTGCAAATCGGCATCGAGTTACTGAGCAAGGAGCGTCTCGCCGTTGTTGCGATCATGGAGCAGAAGTTTGCAGTTATTAAACCGCTTGCTGCCCTCTGCCGTATTCTCTCCGATCAGATTCGGACTGAACTCCAGAAAGACAGTTAACCGCAGGAATGAGAAAATGTCCAATCCGTTTTCTCATTCTCATTTATGACTCTCATTTCTCAGAATTGCGAAAATAAAAATTCGGCATCTCCGATGCCTCGTAAAGAGTCCAGAAAAGAATATCGCGCGCGTCAAGCACGCCTCGATATTCGTTACCCAAATCGTCACGTAGTGTCAACACTACGTAATTGGGAATTATACGCCATCGCTACTGATGGCACTGTCGTTGATCTTGGCACGACCGCTGCCTTTACCGACTGGAGTGCCGAGGATGTTGCGCGTTCCGTAGTTAAACATATGATCGGCGTTGATCGTCTCTGGCTTCGGCTCACCAAACGACCGCATGTGCTCGTTCGCGAATACTTCACTCAGGACCAGTTATGAGCGCGTGCGTCGGTCGTATGGTCTAGCCGGGTTTTGCGGCTTCGCCGCGGGATCAAGGCATAGTTCTACTACAAGTGCCCCTGCCGCTTCGCGGCAGTGGCCCCCTTGTCGCAAGTTTACGTAGCGTTGACTGACGAAAAAACGATCAATCTACGGGAGACAATCTACGTGCGACGGTGCGCGCTTCCACCATTTCCTGCTGCGCTCGTGGACTGATGTAAAGCGCGTCTAAGTCCACTGAGTTATACTTACGAAGTTCGTAAGCGTTTGCGCCACTGTAGCTCCAATCGCTTCCGACCTTGCCCTTGCACATATACGGCACGCCTGCTGCTGACGGATCGTATAGCCTTATTTGCGCCAAACCATGTCCACACATTTCTTTATGTTTTTTTCCGGGTGTGCAGATACAAGTTGGTCTGTGTTGCCATATATGTTTCAATATATACGTAACTGTTATGCTAATATGTCTGCGCGGGATGCGACCTATTAGTAGATGACAATGCGGGCGATCACCTATTTCGCCTCTCTCCCACCGTGTTGCCCATGCTATATGTTGAGACTTTAACCCACATACCCGGGCTGCCCAACGATCAATCCAGTGTGCTACGTGATGTCGTCTGCTGGATGGACTCGTTGTTTCCACGTCCTCCCAAGTTAGAGTGGCAAAGAAGTCCCAAGGGATTAGCTTCAGTTGCCACTCTAACGAGGTTTCCATTATTTCCTTACTGTAGTGTTGACACTACTGCCGCTTTGGTGTTGTTGCCGCTTGCTTCACTGCGCCTCTGATGCGCGGGCGACCGGCAAAGATCGAACTGATTTCTGTTACTTCGATGATGACTTCTGAGCCGACCGCGAGCTTCGGAGCATCGACAGCTAAGTTGAGTTCGATCATTTGCTTCATCTTTGCACCTTCTCCGATATCGAGAAGTGTGTAGGATTGTTGCAGAACGTCGCCTCCACCTTTCTTGCTGGTGAACTTCGTTGCTTCTGTGTCGTGGACTCTTGCGTGTAATATCATTCTATTTCGTTTTCTTCTTGTGTTTGAACAGTTCCGCTGTCCGTCGGTGTTTTTTCACCCGTTAAGGCGAATCTGACATCTTTTATAACTGCTTCCTCGATTTTTTCCAAGAAGCGCGATAACGTTTGACTTAATGGTGGACGAGGTTTCTGTCTTACCTTTGTGAAATATCTCACTTGATGTTTCTCCACCCTGCTACAATTTTGCTTATCCATACAGCCAGTATTTTGATCGTTATTAAGATTGCACCGAGTTTCAGTAATCCTGACAATGCATATAGGGTTTCCATTTATCGTGGACTTGGTGTTGTTATGGGTGTTGGGATTGGTTTTGCCCCAATTGGGAATCCGTTGTGATAAATTGGAAATGCCGCTGGAGTAGGACTTGGCGTTCCGGCCTTGGGAGTTTCCACAGTGGGGCCAATGATGGGTGACGGGCTAGGACTTGGACTTGGAGCCGCTGAAGAACTTGGGATTGGTGGCGTAGCAGCTTTTTCACGGTTATTAGCGACAACCCATCCTGTTCGCCCGTCTGGTTGTGCAATTCGTGCTCGACGATCACTAACAGCCGTAACGAATCCTCGGCCTGACATTTCACCAACCTGATACCACCCACCTTCTTTAGTTGCAAGTGATCTTTCTTTTCCGTTCCATGCTCTGAATTCTTCATCGTAGATGTCGTATTTCCAATTTTCTTTTCCATCGTTTTCTTTTCCTGTTCCTGTTTTAGTTGTTATTGTGCTGCTTGTTGTAGTGTTAACATTACTTGCAGGAGTAGGTTTCGCTATTGCAGTTGCCACCACCGGCACTGGCGCTTTTCCGATGTTCGAAATCTTCTTGTAAAGGAAGAATGCGCTAATGACTCCCAATATAATTCCCACTGGTATGAGTAATTTCATTTGATCCTTAGTTGATTTGGCTTGCGCTAATTTCCTTTTTGTCTTTGCTGCTTCAAGGCGTGGGAATTCACGAATAAGCGAATTCGTATTATAAAGACCGAAGATTCGCTTATCCTTTTGAATGAATGATCTTTGTAGAACAGTTTTGCCATCATAATCAAATTGGACTGCTAAGATTTGCTTGAGCGGGTAAGCGATACCAAGACCGGGGATTTTCCATTTCGCAAGATCGCGGAAACGCCAAATGAATTGGACGAGTCGCATGAACTGCTTATCCATGTTGAGCACGGACTGCGCAATGAATATAATGTCTGTATTAACCTTTCGTGATTGTGTGAGAAATGTGAGTGTTTCTCTATAGAGTTTATCAGTCTGTGCAAAATCTCGTGCGTTGAAGGTCAGATGTGCTTCGTCAATAACAACCAAAACAGGTAATTCCGCAGTTCCACTAGGGGTAAAGCGATGGAATAGTCCAATTTGCTCGTCTTGTAATGAGATGTATTGATCTCTTTCCGGTACAACATTGAATTTGTTTTCAATATATTCTGAGAATTTGTCCCATACAATCTCGACATTTGTAGCGATGAGCCCACCACGAGCGACCTGATCGACCATCCGGACGCAAGCGCTGTATGTTTTTCCACCACCGAGTCGTCCTTCATACAATTCGATCATGTAGTGTTAACATTACGCTACAGTCGGAATCCATGATTTGATGAATCTGTAAACCAAACAGCTTGCCCACAGAACAGACAATGCTGTTATTACTACGAATCCTTCTGTGACCGGTGCAAATGTATTTCCGATACTTAGCCAATCTGATACATTTTGAACAACATTCCCTGAGGGCAATACCCACGATGTTATCTTGCTTATCATCGTGGTTATCATGTCTGTTACTGCTCCGATGAAAGTTGAAGCAGCCATTATTACCATCCAGATCAAACCGACTAGCCATGACCATCCTTTGATTCCAAAGTCCCAGCAAGTTTTTAGGACAGTTTTGAATCCTTCCCATATTGTCCCCAACAATACGAACAATGCATTTGCTAGCCGTGAGAATATGTTCCACATATATTTATTGTAGTGTTGACATTACGCGATTGCGCTTCTGATGATCTTAACTGTAGAAAACCATGCACCGATTAGTAGCATCATAAGCAATAACGCACGCATGATACTTATTGTAGATGCGTATGGACTTACGTCAATTGTGAAGCTTCCCAGCTTTGGCAATGTTATTGCCCAAGCCATCTTATTAGTTATGCCACCCGTTGATAATTGAAGGGTCTGCAGTGATCCCAGCTTAGAGCTTCCACTAGAAACCGCCTCGGTGTGTTTTGCTCGTCCAGAATCTAATGATTGCTGCACAGCCGAACTTTGATCGTTTGCGATTGCTGCTGGTTGAAATCCTGTTTCAAAACCACTGTTAATAGTCGGAGGCGGAACGTCTGCTTGATCTGTTCCATTTATGGCATCCAGTATTGGTTTGTATATGTCGTCTGCATTAGTTATATGTACATTCCCGTCATTTCCAGTTGGATATGGTGTGGAATTAGGTGGAATCTGCGGTGGATTACTTGGTGGGTTTGTTCCTCCTCCCGGCGGTTGTTGATATGGCGGAGTGGGGTTAGGTGGTGCGTAATTTTCTCCCGGCGTTGGCGTTGGTATTGGCGTTGCACTTGGGGTTGGCGTTGCTGTTGGCGTTGGCGATGGTGTTGGCGTGCATTCTGTTCCAACTGTTGCGTTGATCGTAAATGCATTAGAAGGTGGTGGGTCCCCACTGCACACAGTTGTCCAATTTTGCACTGTGTTCCCATCTACTGCCATCATGATTCCACCACCTGTTGATCCTGATGCATTGATTGCCGTCGAACCTGTGAATGAACCACCAGCGACTTCTATTCCGTCATGGAATATAGACCATGTATGCTCGGTTGTTGGACATGCTCCTGTCAGTGAACCACCGACGCTCCAGTTACAAACTGGTGGTGGCTTTGATACGTTATAAGTAATATCTACATCGTTCTGAATAACAGCTACACAACTATTCGGGCCACCGCCATCTTGACGTATCAAACCTGTTACTGGTCTCCCCCCTCCACCTGATGAACCAACACCTGCAGACACACTAACTGCTGTCCAATCTGACAGTGTGCATTCTCCTTCTTGTGCACAATTTGCACCATATGTTGTATATGCACTATAGTATACACCATTCTCATTCGGCACTGTAAAGCTGAACGACCCACCGTTATCAAGCACACGAGAGATGCTTATTGCTTGTCCCGGCACCATGTTTGTGTAAGTTACTGCTGCACGGACTCTCGCCACTTTAACTTGGCATGAATACCAGCCGGGCCAGTATTTAGTTTCTGCATCCGCTCCATGTAGTGTTGACACTACGAGTGATAATAATGCTACTATAGCAAATCTAAACTTCATGATTTTAGTGATGTTTGAAGATTAAAATGCAAGTCGTCCAACCAAGTCCGATGCCGCCCATGATAACGACAAGTCGCCGAAAGGTTACAATCTCATCGCGAACTTCAGTTAGGGTAGTTTCTGGTGATGGAGTTGGTGTAGGGTCTTGAGCCTGTAGTGTTGACACTACTGCTGATGCGCCCAATAGTATTGCAAGGCACGCAAAACGCCAAGTGCGAGGAAGCACAGGGAAACGGCATATCGTGGTTTCATATTTCATGATTGTGGAAACGAGGAAAGTGCAGGCCAGTATTACCTGACCTGCACACACTGTATAGCCAAGGTTACTTCACACCCTTGAACGCTTTGATGATGACGCGAACGCCATACAGAGCGGCCAAGAGAGCAACACCAGCGCCTGCGGCGGTGGCGACGTAACCAGCCATCTCAGTGCCAGTCGCGCTCAGATCGAGCGGAGCAACACCGAGAATCAGGTTTTGCAACATTATGTTGTTTGTCCTCATTACTGCGTTTGTGGGAGACAGTATCGTGTAGTGTTAACATTACAGATCATGCGCCATCCCCGGGCAAACGGAATGCCTTGAACATTACCGTGAAGCTATATGCTCCAAAGAATGCCAAGATTCCGAACACGAAACCTGTCATGTAATCTATTGTGAAGTCCTCTCCCATTGTTACGTATATTATCTCATATATGAGAGTCGATGTCAAGCCAAATAGCTACTTTTTTTCATAAATCGAAAAAAAGAATATGATTAACGGCGGGTCGTGCAATCAAAGCCATGCCAGCCTCAACAGTCGCAAGCTCCTTCTTTGAGTCTGCTTCGCCCCTGTGGGGTCATTAGCTTTGAAGGCCGACTTTCAACCGCCTATTTCCGTGTCCTGTGTCAGGCAGTCCTGCTTCGCAACGGACTGTCCATCCTCGGCACTACAGATTCCCCGAGTGGGCAAGCCCACCGGCTGGTTGATAAATTTGTCACCCTACGGGTAAAATAAATGACAAATTCACCAACCAGCCTTTTCGGCTCTTTTAATGGCAGTCAAAAGCCAGTAGTGTTAACACTACACGCGATGACTACCGCGATGGGTCGAGCAGCTAACCTTTAACAAATTATGACAAAATACGCTATTACCAGTTTGACGAAAGATGCTGGCATCTGTCTCCCGGAAGGTTGGACACCCTACACGCTTTCCCCGCTTGCTACTATTGGCGCGGCTAATGACGCCGCGCTATTCGATACTATGACCGAAGCATGTCTTGCGATCTTTACACTTGAGACTCACCGCGCGAATCTCTGTAACGGGATGAATTGGATTGTCGTCCCGATTCACGGACCTGAGCCGCAACTTTATTTTCCCCTGTAGTGTCAACATTACGCTTTCACCCCTTGACACTTGCGCGATTTTCTGATTTAATGGATTTTATGAGCAAACACAAAACACCACCAAAAGCCAGTGCGACGGCAGAAGGCGCACGGACCGTTGAAGGACGACAACTACCGGAGAATCCGCAGGTTGTCGAAGCTGGCACTCCTGATGCTGGTGAGAATTCACTCGCGATTACCGAGGCTGTTATGAGCCTCGCTTTTCCCGAAGCTATGACCGAGGCCGATTATTTTGCCTATGGTCGCAAGATGGGCGATGCCCTACAAGGTGCATCGTGGAAAGTCGGAGATTATGCCAATTTTGGCAAAGCTAAATTCGGCATCAAGGATTATACACGGCTTGCCGATGAGACTGGCTTGGACGAGGTTTACATCCGCCAATGCGCCAGCATTGCCGAGCGTGTTCCTGCTGAACACCGGTCGCTCGCTTCGCTAGAGCGGTTTCGGCTCTTGCTTCCCAAGCGAGAGAAAACCGTCAAAGATGGCAAGACCGCCGTTGTGGAAGAAATTCCAGCGCTTGTTGGTCGCCATTTGGATTGGACTGCACGCGAGTTGCGCACTGGCAAGAAAGACACGCCCAAGGAACTTACCGCCGCCGACACTGGCTCGGCTGCTGGTTCGCCCACTGTGGACGCTGCCAACGCTGAAGCTGGTAGTAAATCACAGGTTGAGAGTGACCCCGCCGACGCCGCGCTCAAGGCTGCGACTGCTGAGAAGCCCAAGGGTGAGATGACTGCAACTGCCATTTATGAGACTGCGCGCACGTTGCAAATCGGCATCGAGTTACTGAGCAAGGAGCGTCTCGCCGTTGTTGCGATCATGGAGCAGAAGTTTGCAGTTATTAAACCGCTTGCTGCCCTCTGCCGTATTCTCTCCGATCAGATTCGGACTGAACTCCAGAAAGACAGTTAACCGCAGGAATGAGAAAATGTCCAATCCGTTTTCTCATTCTCATTTATGACTCTCATTTCTCAGAATTGCGAAAATAAAAATTCGGCATCTCCGATGCCTCGTAAAGAGTCCAGAAAAGAATATCGCGCGCGTCAAGCACGCCTCGATATTCGTTACCCAAATCGTCACGTAGTGTCAACACTACGTAATTGGGAATTATACGCCATCGCTACTGATGGCACTGTCGTTGATCTTGGCACGACCGCTGCCTTTACCGACTGGAGTGCCGAGGATGTTGCGCGTTCCGTAGTTAAACATATGATCGGCGTTGATCGTCTCTGGCTTCGGCTCACCAAACGACCGCATGTGCTCGTTCGCGAATACTTCACTCAGGACCAGTTATGAGCGCGTGCGTCGGTCGTATGGTCTAGCCGGGTTTTGCGGCTTCGCCGCGGGATCAAGGCATAGTTCTACTACAAGTGCCCCTGCCGCTTCGCGGCAGTGGCCCCCTTGTCGCAAGTTTACGTAGCGTTGACTGACGAAAAAACGATCAATCTACGGGAGACAATCTACGTGCGACGGTGCGCGCTTCCACCATTTCCTGCTGCGCTCGTGGACTGATGTAAAGCGCGTCTAAGTCCACTGAGTTATACTTACGAAGTTCGTAAGCGTTTGCGCCACTGTAGCTCCAATCGCTTCCGACCTTGCCCTTGCACATATACGGCACGCCTGCTGCTGACGGATCGTATAGCCTTATTTGCGCCAAACCATGTCCACACATTTCTTTATGTTTTTTTCCGGGTGTGCAGATACAAGTTGGTCTGTGTTGCCATATATGTTTCAATATATACGTAACTGTTATGCTAATATGTCTGCGCGGGATGCGACCTATTAGTAGATGACAATGCGGGCGATCACCTATTTCGCCTCTCTCCCACCGTGTTGCCCATGCTATATGTTGAGACTTTAACCCACATACCCGGGCTGCCCAACGATCAATCCAGTGTGCTACGTGATGTCGTCTGCTGGATGGACTCGTTGTTTCCACGTCCTCCCAAGTTAGAGTGGCAAAGAAGTCCCAAGGGATTAGCTTCAGTTGCCACTCTAACGAGGTTTCCATTATTTCCTTACTGTAGTGTTGACACTACTGCCGCTTTGGTGTTGTTGCCGCTTGCTTCACTGCGCCTCTGATGCGCGGGCGACCGGCAAAGATCGAACTGATTTCTGTTACTTCGATGATGACTTCTGAGCCGACCGCGAGCTTCGGAGCATCGACAGCTAAGTTGAGTTCGATCATTTGCTTCATCTTTGCACCTTCTCCGATATCGAGAAGTGTGTAGGATTGTTGCAGAACGTCGCCTCCACCTTTCTTGCTGGTGAACTTCGTTGCTTCTGTGTCGTGGACTCTTGCGTGTAATATCATTCTATTTCGTTTTCTTCTTGTGTTTGAACAGTTCCGCTGTCCGTCGGTGTTTTTTCACCCGTTAAGGCGAATCTGACATCTTTTATAACTGCTTCCTCGATTTTTTCCAAGAAGCGCGATAACGTTTGACTTAATGGTGGACGAGGTTTCTGTCTTACCTTTGTGAAATATCTCACTTGATGTTTCTCCACCCTGCTACAATTTTGCTTATCCATACAGCCAGTATTTTGATCGTTATTAAGATTGCACCGAGTTTCAGTAATCCTGACAATGCATATAGGGTTTCCATTTATCGTGGACTTGGTGTTGTTATGGGTGTTGGGATTGGTTTTGCCCCAATTGGGAATCCGTTGTGATAAATTGGAAATGCCGCTGGAGTAGGACTTGGCGTTCCGGCCTTGGGAGTTTCCACAGTGGGGCCAATGATGGGTGACGGGCTAGGACTTGGACTTGGAGCCGCTGAAGAACTTGGGATTGGTGGCGTAGCAGCTTTTTCACGGTTATTAGCGACAACCCATCCTGTTCGCCCGTCTGGTTGTGCAATTCGTGCTCGACGATCACTAACAGCCGTAACGAATCCTCGGCCTGACATTTCACCAACCTGATACCACCCACCTTCTTTAGTTGCAAGTGATCTTTCTTTTCCGTTCCATGCTCTGAATTCTTCATCGTAGATGTCGTATTTCCAATTTTCTTTTCCATCGTTTTCTTTTCCTGTTCCTGTTTTAGTTGTTATTGTGCTGCTTGTTGTAGTGTTAACATTACTTGCAGGAGTAGGTTTCGCTATTGCAGTTGCCACCACCGGCACTGGCGCTTTTCCGATGTTCGAAATCTTCTTGTAAAGGAAGAATGCGCTAATGACTCCCAATATAATTCCCACTGGTATGAGTAATTTCATTTGATCCTTAGTTGATTTGGCTTGCGCTAATTTCCTTTTTGTCTTTGCTGCTTCAAGGCGTGGGAATTCACGAATAAGCGAATTCGTATTATAAAGACCGAAGATTCGCTTATCCTTTTGAATGAATGATCTTTGTAGAACAGTTTTGCCATCATAATCAAATTGGACTGCTAAGATTTGCTTGAGCGGGTAAGCGATACCAAGACCGGGGATTTTCCATTTCGCAAGATCGCGGAAACGCCAAATGAATTGGACGAGTCGCATGAACTGCTTATCCATGTTGAGCACGGACTGCGCAATGAATATAATGTCTGTATTAACCTTTCGTGATTGTGTGAGAAATGTGAGTGTTTCTCTATAGAGTTTATCAGTCTGTGCAAAATCTCGTGCGTTGAAGGTCAGATGTGCTTCGTCAATAACAACCAAAACAGGTAATTCCGCAGTTCCACTAGGGGTAAAGCGATGGAATAGTCCAATTTGCTCGTCTTGTAATGAGATGTATTGATCTCTTTCCGGTACAACATTGAATTTGTTTTCAATATATTCTGAGAATTTGTCCCATACAATCTCGACATTTGTAGCGATGAGCCCACCACGAGCGACCTGATCGACCATCCGGACGCAAGCGCTGTATGTTTTTCCACCACCGAGTCGTCCTTCATACAATTCGATCATGTAGTGTTAACATTACGCTACAGTCGGAATCCATGATTTGATGAATCTGTAAACCAAACAGCTTGCCCACAGAACAGACAATGCTGTTATTACTACGAATCCTTCTGTGACCGGTGCAAATGTATTTCCGATACTTAGCCAATCTGATACATTTTGAACAACATTCCCTGAGGGCAATACCCACGATGTTATCTTGCTTATCATCGTGGTTATCATGTCTGTTACTGCTCCGATGAAAGTTGAAGCAGCCATTATTACCATCCAGATCAAACCGACTAGCCATGACCATCCTTTGATTCCAAAGTCCCAGCAAGTTTTTAGGACAGTTTTGAATCCTTCCCATATTGTCCCCAACAATACGAACAATGCATTTGCTAGCCGTGAGAATATGTTCCACATATATTTATTGTAGTGTTGACATTACGCGATTGCGCTTCTGATGATCTTAACTGTAGAAAACCATGCACCGATTAGTAGCATCATAAGCAATAACGCACGCATGATACTTATTGTAGATGCGTATGGACTTACGTCAATTGTGAAGCTTCCCAGCTTTGGCAATGTTACTGCCCAAGACATCTTGTTCGTTATTCCACCTGTTGACAACTGAAGTGTTTGTAGTGATCCTAGCTTGGAGCTTCCGCTAGCAACAGCTTCACTATGTTTTGCGCGGCCTGAGTCTAATGACTGTTGCACCGCTGAGCTTTGATCATTTGCAATTGCTGCCGGTTGAAACCCTGTTTCAAAACCGCTGTTAATAGTCGGGGCTGGAACATCTGCTTGATCTGTTCCGTTTATGGCATCCAATATTGGTTTGTATATATCATCTGCATTAGTTATATGTACATTCCCGTCATTTCCAGTTGGATATGGTGTGGAATTAGGTGGAATCTGCGGTGGATTACTTGGTGGGTTTGTTCCTCCTCCCGGCGGTTGTTGATATGGCGGAGTGG
>MWWH01000245.1_pt1 | contig 15183 bp, 17 predicted proteins | sample 1047231 | NCBI WGS metagenome assembly MWWH01 (sample SAMN06349967, study PRJNA376086) | soil metagenome | isolation source: MG3-2 sample Antarctic (ecotone) soil | place: Antarctica | collected 2015-01-13 | reverse complement strand
AACTGCATATTTTCAACTTGGCTTAAGCACCGCAATATGTGGCGGGCATGGCGCACCCAATAGGAGATACCAGTGCGCGCCGCTCGGATCAGACGGCATGGGCATGCCCGCCACGTTTGACCGCGCCACGCGAGCGTGCGCGATCAATCTTCGCGTTGACGACTTGGGCGCGTCGCCCGTGTGGACGTGGCCCCAGTTGTGCGCGAAGGGAAAAACTGTCGGCACTTAGACTAGTACCCCCTTGCGCCGAGATGCGAGATGATGCGCCGATTCTTTTTATACTGCAGGATGAAGTTGTCAGCTTTAGCGCTTCGATGCCGCTGCGCTTCCGACTCGGAGTCGACAAAGATGAAGTGTTGGGGCTTGGCGGCGGGCGCGCTGTCTTGCTGCCCGATCATCTTGGCGAGATCGTTATTCGTCGTCACCTTACCGGCTGAACCCGGTCCCAATAGCTCCGGCCCGCGCTCTCCTACCAAGTGAAACTTGTTGGGGTCTAACCAGCCGCCGGTAGCGCGACCGCCGCCGAAGAGTGAGCCAAAGAGTTTAGAGAGAAAGCCGCCACCGCCCGCAGACGCGCCCGGTGTTGTGCCGCCTTTGCCGCCGAAGAGTCCGCCGAAAAGACCTGAGAGCAAGCCGCCCGACATCGGAGAGTTGGCGTCTTTGCGATTGCCGAAGAGCCCGCCCGTGATTGACGACGAGAGGTCATGCGCGGCGCGTCCCTGTACATCTTTCAATAACCCAAGCCCGAAATTCTTAAGTAAGCCTTTAGGCGACGAGTGGCCTAAACCGGACAGTAAGCCTTGTAGCCCGCCTTGAAAGTCTCCGGCAATGCCGGAGCGCGTCAAAGCGGGATCGAAGAGACGATCACGCTGCGGTCTGCTCGCTCCCCTAGCATCATTGGCCTTCATAATGCGATCGATGTTTCGGGCTCCGGCATCCACACCCTCTACAGCATCGGCCGCCGCCCTAGCGCCTGCCGCCGAGAAGGAAGGCGACGGCATCAGATTCAGCATGTCGCTCATCGAGTGCGTGATGACGGGCAACTGTTCGGCAAGTTTCGTCGTCGTAGCGGCCAAGTCCGCCATCTTTTGAGGAACGCTGCCGCTTGTTGTACCTGACACTAAACTAGAGATGCTGTTAATACCCAAGCCCGCGCCTAACCCTGCGCTCACTATCGCAACCGGCATCGGATTCAACGGTGTATATCTATCCGCCGCGCCGAGAACTTTGTCGGGGTAGCTGTTTCGCATGCCTTTTGCAAAGTTGCCGGGCCCGACGTTATAAGCTTGCAACGCATCGCGCATATTGCCGCCGCTCGATTTCAAGAGATCGGCAAGGTAGCTTGTACCGGCGTGAATGTTAGCGGCAGGATTCGTTAAATTCGTGTCGCCATAGATGCGCGCCGTCGAGGGCTTGACTTGCATGAGGCCGACCGCGCCCGCTTTGCTGACGACGTTTGCTCTGCCCGACGACTCAACGCTAATCAAGCCGCGAATGATGTCCTCAGGAATGCCGCTGCGCTGTGAGTTTTCAGAGATGATTCGATCAAGTTGAGATAGTCCTGCATTAACCGCAGCCTGTGCGACGCCACCACTACCAAGTGAGATCGGGTTGTTGCCTGTATATTTGGCGGCATCTCTGATGCCCTTAGCACCAAATTGTGCGTGGATGTGCGCGCCGCCCGCCGCATTCTTTTCATAGATTGCATACGCCCCTTTCGCGCGGAGCGTGTTGACCATCGTCTCGATCTCTTCCGGTGACTTGTCACGAGAGCGCATATCAAGCGCGTGCAGGTCATAATGCGCTGAGGTTTTGTGATGCTTGCCGCCGTAAGTGCTCTTGACCGGATCGGGTATTGAGAAGCCGCCTGCCTTTGCTGCTTCGATCAAGGCTTTATAATTCGTTCCGTATTTCTTTAAGCCGATCTCCAACCCTTCAGCAATCTGTTCGCCAAGTTCAATAGCTTTTTTAGAGGGTGAGCCCCAGTGCCAAGTTCCGTCTAACCCTTTGTAAATAGCGGCGGCGGCAGCTGCTCCCGCCGCTTCCGCTTGTCCTGCAAACGACTTGATGCCCTCCACTAATCCGCCGATTAAATTCGCGCCCGCGTTTTTCGGATCGGTGACGAACTTGATCAGCGTATCGCGCCCCGCCGCGCTCTTGAACTCATTCGCGGAGAGCGTTTCGTAAGCCGAGCCAACAGCGCCGCCGACTTCGTTGACTTTGCCGATCAGCTTGCCGCCCGCGATGCCTTTCGCTTCCTCAATGCGCGCATTCAGTGACCGCTTGATGCTGTCAAAAAGTGCTACTGTTCCCTGCTGTGAGATTTCATCTAACTGATCTTCTCTGGTGGATTTTCTGCCCTCGTAAGTCTCTGATTGCTTCTTCATCGCGTCGGCGAAACGCGGATTGGTGCGCAGGCCTTCCATAAAGAGCGGCACGAAATCTTTGGACTTCAACTCGCCCTTATCGCCGAGCGCGCGCATCTTCGCCGCAACCGTGTCAACGTCGCCGCCAACTTTAGCGACGAGCGCCCGCGCCGCTTCCGTGTAACCGTTGATGCCTGCGTTCGCAAAGCTGTTCATATCCTGTGCGCTGACATTCACGCGCGCAGATAGTTGCGTGAATTGCAGCATCAGATTGTCGAACATGTCCATCCGCCCGACGGCGGATAGAGCGTTGCCAAGTATCGTGATCGTCGGGACGATCTTGTTAGCGGCAATGCCGACGCCTAATAATTCGGGTGCGACTTGAAACAGTTGCGAGGATTTGAACGGCGTCCAATCGGCAAACTTACGCAAGTCCGCCATCAAAGACTTCGACTTCTCTTGTGAGCTTAAGAGCGTAGTGAAGGCAATGTTTGTTTGTTCAAGGGTGGAGTTGTAAGCAAGTCCCCGCTCAACCAGATCGGTCATGCTGCCGGCAATAGCTTTGACGCCCGTTTGCAAGAGCGAGCCCGCCTGGCCGCCCAACAGCCCGCCCAAGCCCTGCCCTTGCTGGATGCCTAGACCGGACGCAAAGCCTTGTGAGAAGTTTTGCGAGAAACTCTTTTTGATGCGATTGGATTCACGTTCGGCGTGGTTTGCGGTGCGGGTGAAAGCCGATTCTGCACGCTTCATCTCAGATTCTAGGTGAGATACGTTAGTCGAAAACTCGGTCATTAACTCCGCTGCTTTAACTGCCATCTACGCACCCCTTTCTTCCGCCCCGCCGCCTTCATGCTGCTTGCTTCACGCGCACAGGCCCAGACTGCTCGGCGATTAAGTCTCTCCGCTCGGCTTCCTTGTTTCTCATCCGCTCGGCGATAAGCGAAGTGCCGTACTGGACATTGCGCACGCCTGCCTCGGCCTCTTCAAACTCGGCTTGCGCGGCAGAAAGGCGTTCTTTGGCGACCACGCGCGTTTGGTGGGCGATGGGCAGCAAAGGGTAGCGCTTCTCACGCCGCTGTTGGAGCTCCTCAATTTCAAGATTGATAAGCTTCACGCGCGCGGCTCGAATGAAAACGTCGATCCGGTCTGCGCGAACGCCGAGTTCGATCTGCCGGTCAGGGTCGACGGCTTCTATCGCTTCGAGAAGTTGCGCGGCGAGTGCTTCTTTCTCTGTTTGAAGGTTCGCCGCTTCTCTCTTGGCAGCGTCAACCTGCGCGGCAAGGGTTAATTCTGCCGGCGTCGTTTCTTCGGTTTTCTTCATCTCTTCACCTCTTGTCTCGACTAAATTTTGATGGCGTGCAAAAGCGAAACCTTTTTTGCTTTCTGTCTTGTTCGTCTTCATGGCGTAAACGTGTCCTCCGTTCGCGCTAGAAAGTCAGTAGGCGGCTGCCAGCGTGAATCATCTTTTGGACGAGAATCAGCGAAGACAACATCATCGTGGAGGGCACGCGCACGCTGCAAAATTTGCCGAGAAGTGAAGACTGAAGGCGGCTTTTCCGGTTCGGGCGGCGAGTCGGCTTGGCCGTCAAGATACTGGACAGGGCTGTCCAGTATCTTTTCGTCTGTTTCTTCATTTTGGCGGCTTTTTTGAGTTTTTGCTTCAAAGTTGCTGCGCACCATCTCAGGCTCTTTCGCACCGGTTTGTGTCTCTGTCCACTCTGTATTACCAGCATGGACAAGCACCGCATCTTCAGGGTTGATTTGCGATCTCATTTCAGCGGCGAGCGATTCCAACTCCATTTGAAGCCGAGACACCTCAGCATCAAGCGCCAACTCGCCGAGCGATTTCTTTTCGTTGAGCATCTGTTTGGCGGCACTGAGAAAGCGATTTAAGGCGCGCGACCTGTACCCGGCAAGGCGCGGCGGGCGTGGCTCGCTTTTGCCTTTTAGCTTCACCTTCGGCTGCGGTGCGTCGTAGTCAGGAAGCGCCGCGAAGATTTCCAGCGCGGCCATGCGCAGTTTTTCTACTCGCTTAAGCCCGCGAGTTCGTATCTGACTGGCGCGGCGGTCAACATCAACGACCATTTGCGCGAGTTCAGAGAGGTATTGCGAGCAGAGTTTTTTCGTTGTGCCCTGCTCGATAATTTTTTTACCGGGAAGGCGTCGCATGACCCGCTTGCCTGTCCGGGCCTGCTCTTCCTCAAACTCGGCGCACCATCGTTGCCAGCGTTTAGCCTTCGAGCTGTCCGTCACGTCCGAGTCGCCCGGCAGAAGTGCGCCTGCTTCGGAATCCTTGAAACGTGCCCACTCATCCGGCGCTTTGCCTCTCGTCTTGCCGAGTAGGACGTGTAGCCCTTTGAAAAGATCGGGGCTGTAGCCGGCGACGGCGACTAGGGCGTCCAACGCTTCGGCTTGTTTGGAGATCATCTCACGCCTGCCCTTGTCGGCTTGGCGTGCCTCTTTAGTCTCTTCGGCGAAGTAAGCCTGCTCGAATGCTTCAGGCGTGCCGTCATGAAATAGTGCGCTGCTCATCGTTGCCCCTCCATCGCTTCGGCGACTAACAAATCATCCAACCCTTTTTCCGGCTTGTCCCAAGTGCGCACGAGAATGGACTCAAAAGGCGCGCGTTTGAGCGCACAGAGCAGCCGGTAGAGTTGCGCCTTAACTTCGCGCTTCTCTTTCCAGTCACGATCAAAGGCAATGATGATGTGTCGGAGATCGGGAAAGGCCTGCTTGAGCAGCAAACCGAAATCATCCTTAAAGGTAGAGACGCCGGCGAGGGCGACCAGCCCGCCTTCGCTTAGGTTGAGGTACTGCGCGCAGACGAAGGCTTTCAAACTGCCTTCGGTGATGATGCACTTGCCGGTGACGGCAATGCGTTCGGGATTCTGCACATGACTCGGCGCGCCGCTGCTGGTGCCGAACAAATAGCCGCTTGAAGAGAGCCAGATGTAGCGCGGGTCTTGCGGGCTGTGCAGTTCGTCGCGTCTGATTTGCAAGCCTTGAATGAGGCCGTCGCGATCAAGCACTGGCACAAAGAAGCCGCTCGGCATCTTCACCAGACGCCACGCATCACCCTCACGGTAAAAGCCCGCGACGCCCCCTAAGTCCGCTTCGTCGGCAAGTTCGCGCGCGATCCGTTCGGCTTGGCGTGCGTCCGGTGTGCTCTTGAAGCTGCCCTGCTTGATGGCCTGCTCGCTTAAGCCGCGCCTCGTGAGGTTCACTTTGTGCGCGTCGGAGAGCGAGAGATGCCAAAGCAGCGCGCGATAGACCGCGTTACGCATGAACTTGTCGGCAACGGGCGCGAGCGGTTTCTGTTGTTCTGCAATTTGCAGAATGGGTGCGGGTGTCTCTTCGTTTAGCACATGAAGCCAGCCGCCAACGCCCGCGTGTTCACTTGGCACGCGCCGACAAAAGACGGCGCTACGATCTCGGCGAATAGAACAGTTGTCTTTGTGTTGGCAGATCGGGCATGCCTTTAATCCAACCTTGTAGGTTGGCACGAGAGGCGCTTGGGTGAAGGTGCGGCGAGAGAGAGCAGGTTGAGTTCTCACGCGGCCACCTCCAATCTTTCGTCAGCGCCGAGGCCGGCGCGGACGCATCGGTGGCAGATGTGAACCCTGACTGAAGGTGACCCGGCGCAAGGGATGTCGAAGGATTGACCAACTCTGACTAGAAGCAGGCCGCATCGCTGGCAAGCCTCGACGGGCGTGGGTTGTAACAAAGTAGCGATGCGTTGAAGTGCACCGTAAGCGTCAACTTGGCGCTCGCCGCTGATCGTCTGCCGCCTGAGTTCGTCAAGATCGGGCTTGTCTTGGGAGCTGGTTTGCTTTATTATGTTCATGTTAGTCCTGTCTGTCGTAGATCAACCTTAAAACTTACGAGTGCTTGCGTTCGACGCGCAGGCATTCGTGTGTGCAAATGACAAAGCGCGTCCGCATGGCCTTCACTCCATGCGGACGCGCTTTGCTGTTTCTCGGCGGCCGGGCGGCTCGGCCGAGAAGAACTTAGTTTGTCATCGCCGGTGAAGGTTCGGCTTCGTGCCTATTGCACCAACGGCGGGACTTCGCTTATGCTATTCGAAGCCCGCGTGCTTGAAAGAGCAATGTCGGTGTCAATCAGAACAACGGCGCGACTGAATTGAGCCTCGGACGCGCCGGTTCTGCGTTACAGCAACGCTGTAATTGACTGGATTATCATACTTTTGTCGCAACTGTCAAGTAATGTGCCATATTGCAGCAATTACAGATCACCTCTTTTGTCCTACCTGATAAAATCCAAGCGCCTGATTTTGAACCGTGACAGCATCCGCCGTAGGGCAGCGGCATTCGCCGGCGCGTGATCGGGGAAAGCCTCCTTAAGCCGCTCGAATACGCGCGGGATCGTGCGCTCGTTCTGCGGAAGCTTACTCGCCGATAGTCGCAAGGCTTCCAGTAATTCGAGGCGCGTCCACTGAGCGGGCCTGCCGGTCTTAGGCAGGTTGAAGCGTTCGCGCAAGTGAGCATCAGTCTCCTTCAAGTGTCGATCCAACACGTCCCGGAACTCGACGGATTCAATCCCCAGATCGGCGAGTGCCCAATTTGCTTCGTCGGCGGCTACAGAGACGGTCTCGTTGACGAGCGCGGCGGTTACGCGAGCGCGGAAGGAACCGAAGGTGTGATCCGCCCACTGGTGCGCCTGCGCTTCGTCTCGAAAAGTTGCCACTGGCACGCTAAGGTTACTCGTAAAACTTTGGCCGATGGGTGCAAGTACGTCGCCGATCTTACGCAACGCCGTGACGGTAATTCGTAGCGTGTAAGCTTCTGCGGAACGATCCAGCACGCGCTCGGCGCGGATGGTGAGTTCAGAAATTGCGCGGATCGGTGTGGGCGTGTCAGCGATTTGTGCGCTCATTTCTTCCTGCCTTTCATAACTTACTCACGTAACTATCCAGATCGCTTCTCTTCACTCTCCACCCGCGTCCGAGAATGCGCGCCTTCAACTTCTTCGCCTCAATCGCTGCGCGTAAGTGATGGCGCGACAACCCGGCGAGCAGCGCGGCCTCTGTTAAGCTAAGCGTCAACTTGTCAGTGAGCGAGATGTGCGGCTCATTGCCGTTCGGCGCTGCCGTCGCCTTCAAAGATTCAAGAGCGGCGATGATGCGCTCGGCATCGGCGTGCTGCCGGTCAAGTCCACTCGTCAACTGCTCGACTAATGCAAGGGCTTGAACTTGCGCGCCCCTCTGCGTGGAGAGCGCGACGGACGGTGCGGCGTGTCCGACAACCTCTCCCTGCCCCTTCGCAATCTCGACCTTCAGGCGCTCGACCTCTTCTGCCTTGTAGCTCGCCACATTGCCCCGCTTGCCGCGCACATACTCGACTGTGCCGAGGCGATTCTCGGAAGCGTATTTCTCAACTTGCCGGGTTGAGCAGTTCAAAGCGGTAGCGACTTCTAATTTGTTCATCTCTCATCCGTGCCAGAAACCCCGCAAATGCCCCGCTTTCGCACCTTGTTCGGGGGTCAACTTCTAGCCCTGCCGGATTCCCCGTAAAGTGTTGACTTGCGCGACTGTGCGGGGAATTGCCGCCCGGCGAGAATAGTCCGCATTCGGGGATTATGCGGGCGCGTGAAGCCTTTCTCACGCCGGTTCCTTAAAGTGGCCGCGAAACTCTTTGAAGTCGGCGCGCAGTTCGCGGAAGTCGGCGCGCGTTTCCAGAGCCATGCTCTCGACGCGATCAAGCCGGATTTCGATTCGCTCTAACCTTTGCTCCACGCCATCGAACCGCGTCTCCACAGCCGAGCGGAACTCGTCCATGCGCTCTAAGACGGTCTGGATGGTCGGCTGTGTGTTGTACTTCTGCGCCACGTCCTTCGTCTTGTCCTCGCTCATCTCACGCTACCTTTCTGCCGCGCCGCTTCGCTGGCTGTGCTTCTGCGATCTCAGTTAGCGCGTCATCCCAAGCGCGCGTCGGATCATCGGCAAGTGCCTGTGCGACTTTTGTCCGCAGTGCCTTCGGTATGGCAGCGCGCTCTGCTTTAGCGCGCGCTGCTTTATCAGCCTTGCTGATAGCTGCGTTTAGTTGCTGCACGTAGTAGGCGCGGCGGTAGGCAGTGGTCAGCGTACTGTCATCGGGGATCACCTTCTCGATGCCTTGCGCCTCTAGCTTGCGCTCAAGCCACTCGATGAAATGATCACTCGTGAAAGCGTTAAGCTCCACCCGCTGGCCACCGGTGGCGAGCAGAAACGCGATCTCATCTGTTGTCGCCCCGTTAGCGCGTAGATTCCGGCTGGGGTCCTTGCCCTCATAGATGACCGGCTCCGCGGCGAGCTCTTCGGATACTACGTCCGACAGGCGAATGCCCAGATCAATCACATCGGGCCGTGTAGTGTAGAAGTAGCGATTGTTACTCCTGCTCAAGGTGGCGAGGATTGAGAAGCCCGATTTGTCGAAATCGTGCAGGACGAAAAACCGCACGCCCTTTGAATAGTCAACCAGTGTCCGCGCCGCGGTTGAGGACATTCCTTTTGAAGACATGATCGCGAGGTCGTATCGTTCGGCGAATTGCGCGCGTTCCAAAAGCGGTAAGAAACCTTCTTTCTCGATGAAGAGCACATTCGAGTAACGATTGAGTGCGCCAGTAGTCGGGAAAGGCCGTTTGAGTGCGGGCACGGATTCTAGTTTCTTCTCTTGCCCGTGTTCGCTGAGATACTCGCGCACCGACAGTGTTCCGAGTTGAACTTGCCGGCGCGTGTGCGGTTCCCACAAGTGCCCGCGTGCGTCAAAGACTACATCCCAAGCGGCGGCCTTGCTTGGATAGATTTTGAGATAGTCAACGAGCAGCGTCTGTGAAAAATACTTATCGAAGGACTTCCCCAGCGGCTCATCTATTCGCTCCAAAATCAGCGGACGAGCGGCATACATGATCTGGCGGGCAGCGGCCGGCAGCGTATTGTTCGCGCTCGCTTTCATGTAGGCCTTTTCCATTACCTCGAAGGCGACAGCCTTGACGCTCTCCTCATCTGCCTCAGCGCGATACATGCGAGCCATGGCGCGATGGTAAGCGACGAGGCTGCGTATTTTTTGTTTTTTCACCTTCGACCACTCCTTAGTGGTCGAAGTGATGCCCGCAACGAGGGCATCTCCGATTGAAGGGAGTGTTGCCGTCATAAAGCCTCCAAACTAGACTTGCCACGGTCTGTGTAATTGAGGTGCGGGCAAGTGAGATGGCAAACGAGAGTAACCGGATCATTCGCTTCGATGTACAACCCCCCTAAGAGTCCCTGCAGGCCAACGCCGTAGCCTGCCAGCGCGCGAAACGGGTCCACGAGTGTCGGCGCGAAGTTAACCCCTGTGACCAGTCGTAAGCCTTGCCGGTCGCTCGCTTCGCGCACGGCTACACCTATCTCCAACACAGCGGGTCGCCCGGACTTATCCTGACAAAAACTCCGATTGTATTTGAAGGTCCGAAGGACGACTTTTCGGGTTGCAAACCAACGCTCGAAGTGTTCACGCCCAACGACGCCCAAGAGTGCTGGCTTGACGGGCTTGGAGTGTTCCTGCATCTGCGCAAGCAGTGCTGTGACGGACCGCATGTCTACATCGCCGCCTTTGACGAACTCACTGAGGGGCACGTTCGAGAGTCCAAGTTGCCCGAGGATCGCTTTCTGTTTCGTTGTTGCGGAGAGTCCACGAAATTCGGAGATGAACTCGCGCACCGTACGGGCGTGCCCTCCGTTTCGCTCCAGGGTTAGGTAAGCAGCCATCAGGTTGCGAAGTTGATCGGGCGTGTACCAGTGTGGATCGGTCGGCTCGCTGGCCTTCCATTTAGAGATGGCGTCGGTTGTCCGCTCAAAGCGGTGTGTCGCGCCGTCCGCCTCAAACTCGAAAGTGGCGTGGGGGTTGAGGAGCGAATAGTCTTCGACCATTTGTAAGAAACAGGCAACGGTTGCCGAGTCTTGTGACCTAGCCCACACGGTAACGGAAGTGCCGATTTTTACAACGGGCGCGGCGGTAGTGTGCTCAATCCGGGGCGCTTGGGCGATGCGGTCGGTCGAGACCGAGATGCGGTGGCTGGCCTGCGGAGTGTCAATCGTGACCGTCCCTGTCTCGCCGCTCAGCACATAAGGGATAGCAAGGATCGTCTTTAAGGCGTTCCCCTGCGCTCCGCGCGTGGGGCTTATGTAGGCATCCTTACTACTCGCGCGGACGCTGTAATCAATCACGGACTCAATCACAGAAGCGGGCAAGCCCGGCCCGTTGTCGGTGACCGTGATAGTGTCGCCCGCAACCGCGATGCTTATCTCCGGTGCTACCCCCGCCCCCTCACAGGCGTCGAGACCGTTGTCCACCAACTCTTTTAAGATAACCTCAGGCCAGCGCTCCGGCTCGTGCCCGGTCTGCAACGTCAATTCCTTTGCCGTGAAGTATTCAAGCTCGCGGCTCGTGACGAACACCGCGCGGTTGAGCACTTGCGGCGCATTAGGCTGTGCGCTCACGCTACTTTCCTCCCGCGTTTCTTAGCTGTAGGAGTGCCATTCGTGGCGTTCTTTTGACCTGTGGCGCGTTTTTGGGGTGCGAGTGCCGACTTGGGTGGTCTGCCCGCTTTGCGGTTCTCGACCAATTTCAAATCGTCTTCTTTGATGAAGTAGTCGCGCCCCATCTTTTCGGCAGGCAGACGCCCGGCGGCAATCATCTGTTGCACGCGCGTGACCGTTATGCCTAGCCGGTCGGCTACTTCAGGAGTTGTTAATAACTTCATGCCAAACCTTATACAGAAAAAGAAAACACTTGGTCAAGAAAAATATTGGTTATAACTAAAATAGTTATTGACATAACTCTTAGTTTAGACTAATATTTATTCACGTTAGGACATCAACCGAAGAGAGGAACCAAAGCGATGATGAACTTAGACCAACAGAGAATGCAGCAAGTAGTCGAAGCGGCTTTCAACTCAACCGATTCTTTGCGCTGGCAGGTGGCGATCACGAAAGCGCAGGCGGAGCTCGAATCCAACCCGTACATGAGTTATGACGGCCACGCGCTCTTAGTCCTCTCGCCGTCAGGTGAAATCTACTCCGCCAACGGCACGTGCCAGTGCAAGGCGTTCGCTCACGGCCAACCGTGCTGGCATCGCGCGGCGGCAAGATTAGTTGAACGCTACATGCAGACGACGCACTAAAAGCGAAGGGCTTCCTAACTTCGCGGGTAGGAAGCCCCTCTCATCAACCCCGAACCTTCACGAAAGGAATTGACTATGCAGAACATTACCACAACCACACCGGCACAGAAGCTAGAACGTGCGCGCACGCGCCTGCGTTTTGCTCTACGTGAAGTTTCAGCCACAGAGGGACGCTTACTCGACTTCGAGACAGCCGAGGGGCTACAGCGCACGCTGCACGCGACAATGCGCGAGTTGGAAGAGTTGACGATCTCAATCTCAGTCATGGAAAGGAAGACACGCTAATGGTAACGAAGAAACAAACAACCACGCTTGCGCACGTTTCAGCAGCTAATCGCTTTGACCGTCTCATCACCGACGAGACTCAGCCGGCGGAAGCGAGCCGCGACCTGCTGGAATGGTTCGATCAGATGTGCAACCACACCGGAGTAAACCTTGAGCATCCGGCGTTCTTCCGCCGTGCCTTCCTGATGGCCGCGAAAGCCACCGAAGAGATGCCGCGAAAGAAGCGCGGTAAGAATCTGGACGCGGCTTGGGCGTGGCAGGCTTACGACGAGATTCAGAAGACATTGGCGCGCACACAGGCGGGCGAAAGCTTGGCGGCGATCTATGCCGGAAGGGAAGCCGCTAGAGCGCGGCGACACGCCGAGAGGGAAGCCGAAAACTTGAACGCGCCGGAGCCGGAAGACAAGACTTCCGACGAGTGGCGCTACTGGAAGCTGCGCCGCATGGAGCGGGCTTTCGACGGCGACGACGGCGAGGCGTACAAGCAGGCGTGGGCTGAGTTCACGGCGCTACTGAAAGGCTTGATGGCTGAAGAGGGCTTCTGGCACATAGGGAACGCCCGCGCTCTGCTGCCGCGCCTGATTATCGCGCGGCAGCAGATAGATCACACACGGGCTTTCGAGAAGAGACAGAGCGCGGCGGCAAAGGGTACGGCGACGCGACGCAAGAAGGCGGGCGCGGCGTGAAGTTGTTACGCACGTAACAGAGTCGAAGAGGCTGGCTTTCGGGCTGGCCTCTTCTGCAATCCGCCCTACCGCTTTTTCTCTTATCTCTCGCCGCTACAACCCACATTCCCGCGCCACACTTCGCGCAGGTTAAAAGTTTATCCTTCAGACGACACCTAACACGTCCATTTCAGCACAGGGCAAATTCACGCTGCTGTGAGGCAAAGTAAAAGCGGCGAAGTCCTCACCACTTCGCCGCTTCTCATCTCACAACTTTTTGAGGCTGTGAGGCCGCGCCAACGTCCTCACCCCATCAGCGCGAATGGTGAGCGCGTGAGCACTCACCTGATGGACGCGCCTTATATCTCAACTCCGATCCGTTTTCAAGAGTATTTTATAGGCAAAGCCGTCTCAAGGTTATTACGTGGTGGATAGGATAGCTATCCACCACGTAACACTTCAACGGCTCTCCCCTTCCGTTGAAGTGTTGCATTGGATATAAACAACGAATTGCCCCTATTTTGTGCAGATACTTTTGCATCAACCTACCGACATTTGCATCAAACGGGACTTATGCAACAAAGCCGTGTCGCTCACTTAATCACGAAGACCATAAATATTGAACACGTAGCACACGCTGCGCGGTTGTGTGCCTGTCCATAAGGCGAGCGCGAGAGCCAAGACAAGATCGTCGTGCGCGCCTTCACGCCACGCGCCGTATGAGTCGTGCGCCGTCTCAAGGTTGATCTTCACTTGGAAGTTTTGCAGCTCGCGCACGAGCACCTGCGCTTCCGGCAGCGTCGGCGCGATCCTCAACTTGCCACTCTGAAAGGCGACCTGCGCGGCAGAGACTAGATCGCGCTTGGGAACGCGCGTGACCCCGCTGTCTTTCGTCACCGAATCGCCGCCCGTGATCTGGATGGGCTCAAGTTGAGCGTTCATCCGCTCGCGCCGGAAGAGATCAACGACGGGAGCGCCGACGCCGGTTGCGTCCACCGCTAACACTGACTTGTGCTCGGAGCGGAGTTCGCGACTTGAGACAATGCGCGCTGTGTCGGCAACAATGGCAGGATATGAAGTCTGTAACGGCCACCGCTGGAGATGGCGGCAGAGGAAAGTGTACGTCTCTTTGGTAAAGCCCTGCCGCTCTAAGATGACGAGCGCCGAGTAGTCTTGCGACTGCCCCAAGTCTAAGCCGAGGTAGAAGCGTGACGACTTCGCACGTTGTTGTGCTGCTATCTCGCCAGGCTCAAGTAGTCTCATCATTTATGCCACCTCAAATAGCGGCTCGACTTCCGGGTCGAGCGCGCGTTGAATGTCGCTGTAAGAGAATACGGAATCAACCGTCTCGACGAACTCGCAACCATACTCTTGCCTGTACCACCAATCACCAATCTGCTTGCGCTCCTGCTCTAACCATTCCTTCGAGATGCGCGGGCAATCATTCGCTGTGACCTTTGCGCGATGCCAGTTTGTGCCGCCCTCTGTCCACTCCTGATGAAAGAAGCCGCGCTTGCCGAACGGTGTACTTAGGAGAATGATGTCGCCGCCGGAGACGGCCAGCATCGGACGAATGGACATATACAGTTCGTCTCGGACCTGTGCTGCTTCGTCCACAATGAGAAGCGAGACGCCGGAGAATCCGCGAATCGTTTCTTGCTTACCCGGCAGCGCGACGATGCGCGAGCCGTTCGCAAATTCCATCTCTAACGCCGACTCGGACGAGAGCGGGACGGAGAAGGGCAGCGCGCTATAAGCCTCTTTGACTTTGCGGAAGAGTTCCTTTGATTGCCTGTAAGCGGGAGCGAGCAGCAAGACGAGCGAGCCGCGCCGGTCAATCGCACGGTGCAGCGCGCGGATTGATGAAACGGTTGACTTGCCGCCTTGCCTTGTGACGAGCAGGATAATTTGATGCGAATCGGACGAGAGCACGTCGCGCTGCCAAGCGTCCAACTCGAAGCCGGCAAAGTTGGCGAGTGTGACGGCATCCATCTCGCCGCCTTCGTCCGTCAAGACACTCAAAGCGCGGGCGTGTGCCTGTTCAATGCGTGCGGAGAGGTTCATGCGCGCCTCGGCTTGGCCTGCAACATGCGCTCGACTTCTTCTAACCGCTCCTGCAAGTCTGTCAACTGGATCGCGCTCACGCTCTGCTCCAAGATCGTCTTAGCGGCAGCCACGCGAGACGACGCCGGCGCGTCCGTGTCTTCTGCCACTTCTCTGAGCACACGCGCGGCGATGGTACAATCACTCTGAAGTTGCGCGATGGCCGTCTCGACTAACTGTCGGCGTGCTGCTCTGTACCGCGCTTGGAAGTCAGGCAGTTGAAGCCAGCGCCAGAGCGTTACGTCGCTAATACCGACGCGCTTCGCCGCCTCTTGAATCTCGCCACAGTCGAGGAGCGCGACAAGCGCCTTTTCTTGCTTCGGCGTCAATTCTCGCTCTCCGGGTTGCATTGGGTTACAAAAGGTTTCATCTGTCGAAATAACACAATGCTTCTTATCGGATGCTTTGTTGAAAACGCCATGCTGTTTTCAGAGGCTATACACAACATAACTTCATCGAGTGTCGAAATCTTTATGCGCCTTCGTTGCATAACCGTGCCGTAACTGCATATTTTCAACTTGGCTTAAGCACCGCAATATGTGGCGGGCATGGCGCACCCAATAGGAGATACCAGTGCGCGCCGCTCGGATCAGACGGCATGGGCA
>MWWH01000244.1_pt1 | contig 15199 bp, 19 predicted proteins | sample 1047231 | NCBI WGS metagenome assembly MWWH01 (sample SAMN06349967, study PRJNA376086) | soil metagenome | isolation source: MG3-2 sample Antarctic (ecotone) soil | place: Antarctica | collected 2015-01-13 | reverse complement strand
TCTTTTCACACACACACGCTGTTGTATTGTTTGAAGGGTCGAGGTCTTTATCAGACAAAGGGCAAACACAATATCTTGCGGTCGCTCTGATTTTGAAATGAGAAAGAACGAATAGCGAACGACCGGCCCGAGGAATGCTGTCGCCTCGAAACTTCGTCCATATTTGACCTCTGTTGAAGCGCGCGATGTGCGGAGCGTTTCCGTCGTGACATGGGCAGCAAGGCGGCTTTTCGGCAAGCGCGGCGAGTACGTCCTGATCGTTGTCGGCGAGGGCTTGACGGGCTTGCGATTGTTCAGCCTGTGGAAGCTGACGGAGATTCTTAGCGACTGTGAGCGCGTCCTTTTGCGTGGGGATGTTCGAGATTTCGGGGAACTCTTCGACGGCGGCGACGTGCTGCTCTGCTGCCACGAGTGTAGAAGTTGATATACCCAATGCTTGCGCTATATCTTTTTTGGGGACGCCGTGTGCGGACTTACGTCCTCTTGTCTCGCTCTTTCCGCTTTCGAGTGATATTTCTTTTTCTACGATTTTCGTAGAAATAATCGGAGCAATCTTGATGGCCTGATGAACGATCTGATTGCTTAATTCAGTCGCAGACAGATTGAGCCTTTGTAGATTCTCTTCCAACTCGATCTCGTTGCGCTCGTCTTCCGTCAACTCCTCATAGAACCGCGCATCAATCTCAGCGCGGCCTAACTCTTGAAACGCACGCAGACGACGCCCGCCCGCCACGAGATTAAGTTCACCGTCAACGACTATCGGCTGAATGAGTCCGAACTTGTTGATGCTTGAGGCAAGCGCGGCAATATCGCCGTAGTCTTCACGGCGACGTGAGCCGACTTTGATGTCATCAATAAAGATGGATTGGACTTTCACTTCACACCTCCCATGCTCTCCAAATCTCTCGTCGCGCCGCCGGCTGCCTTCCCTTCCTCCGGCGAATCCTCGAAGTCCACGCCCTCGTACAAAATCCCGTCGCGCACCATCTGCAAAAACTTGATCAGCTCATCTACCTTTTTGAGACGCCCCTGCTTCGGTATCTCGTGGTTGAAATAGTTGGCGAGTTCCGTCTGCTGAAAGTCGAAAAGTTTCTCGGACAACTGCACGATGCCGATTGGCTCTGCCGGAGTTCCGCCGCGCCGCGTGCCGCTCCACGTCCGCCACTGGCTTGAGAGGCTTCTTGATGGTGAAAAGTACATCCTGACAGGCAACCGCGTCGCGCAAGACCCTGGCACGTTTGAACAGGCACGCCTCATCTTTGAGGAGGTCGGCGGCTGTCATCTTCGCGGGACGCTTCCGCTTGTTCATCTTGCGCCGATATTCGCGGTTGATGTCGCGCGTGGACGTGGTTGTGTTTATTTTCATCGCGCACCTCCTACCATGATGCACTCCGGCCACTCGTCGTCATCGGGGCGCTCCTGCTCAAGGTCGAAGATTTGCTTCTCCAGCTTCATGCGCGCAGAGCAGCTGGTGATGTCGTCAGCGTCAATCCGATCAAGACGTTCGCGCAGTTCCTTCACCTTTGCCGGGGGCGATTCGCCGAAGCCCGGCGCGAGCGGCGCGCTGTCAGATTCACCTTGCAACGCCGTCGCCTTGTGGACGCGCTCGCGCATCTCGTTCAGCGTGGCGATCATGTCGAAAGCGGCTTCGACGCTATGTCGTCTCTTCCCTTCCCAATGAGGCAAAGCAGGCTTCTCACCCATCAGATCGCCGAAGCGGGCGAGAAATGCGCCGTGAAAGTTGGACGCGCCGCGGTCGTGTGGCGCGTCCATGTCGTCGCCGTGAAGTTCGCGGTTCTCATGCCAAGCGTCCATCAGCGCGCGGTAGATGCGCGGGGCTGCGGTCGAGGGGTCAACTTCGAGCATGAAGCGCGTCCACAGCGCCAGCACGTCGCCGAGGAGCGCGACCTGTTCGGCGTTGCCTTCCGTCTCTTTGAGAGTTTCGAGCGCGCGGATTTTTTCGTAAGCCGACGGCATGAGCCGACGCTTGCGCGCTGGCTTCGTGGCAGTTCCCTTGCGGGCGGTGTTTGTTTTATTCTTCATTCGATTTTCTTCCCTTCGTAGTGGTTGGGCTGAAAGTTAAGGTTGAGGGGCTTTCCAGAGTTGCACGCTTGGGAAAGCCCTTCGCTTCTAGTGCGAGGCGATGGCTGCACGCATCCCGCGCACGGCGCGCAGGAAGATGATGATGGCTGCCGCGTGCTTGCAGACGACGGGGCGACGGTTGCCGTAGTGCGGCGTCCCGGCCTCGCATCCACACGTCACAAACGTCTTGCCGTCGCGTCGCTCGATGCGGACGGGGTAGCTCGTGCCCTTCGTCTTGTTCGTGACGATCCATAAACCGGGTTCGTGGCGACGGATGGACTGAGGCTCCTTGTTGAGTCGGGCGGCTGCCTTCTCAAATTGCTCGCGGCGTTGAATCTGAATCATGGTTGCGGTTCCCTTCCTTCGTGGTTGATGTCCTGACAGAAAGATATTAGCCTATGAGTGAATATCTGTCAAGATAATAATTAACTCTTGTGCAATTAACTCGTCCGTGTTTTAATGCATGGACATGAGCAAGACTCTCTACACAACGAAAGACGCAGCGGCGCTTTTGGACGTGACGCCCGCGCGTGTTCGGCAGATGGTTGCGCGCGGAGAGATAGCGTCTGAAAAGATGGGGCGGGATCGCTTCGTCACACGCGAAGCCATCGAAGAGGCGCGGCAACGAAAGACAAAACCCGGCCCGACGCCAGCACCGAAAGCACCAGCGGCGAAGCCAGCGCGAAAGCGCAAGACGGCGTGAGGACGGGCGCGAGTGTGCCTCTGTTTGAGATTGCTGCCTGCGGGCGCGTTCCCCGTAGTGCTCGGATGAGATAGGCAGCAGTTGTGCGTGCCGGTCGGGGGCTATTATCCCCCACCTTGCGACCCGGCGAGAGACAATCCCCTTCGTGGGATTTGCTTTACTTGCTGCCGGGCAACCGAGACTGCCATGCAGTTTCGCAGCACAGCATAGCAAAGCGCAGACGGGGCGAGGGGTGGCGTGAATGCGTCCGCCCCTCGATCATAACTTGCCGGGCGGAAGCTATCGGCTGCCCTGTGATGATGGCCGGCATCGGCCATGTGCTCTTGATGTTCAATGCTTGGATTGTGAGGTAGGAAGAAATGAGCGCCACGCTGGACAAAATCATTGAAGAGGTACGCGCCCTCCCGCCGGAGGAGCAGCGGCAACTGATCGAGCAGTTGAACGCCATTCTCCCCGCCACTGAGACGGCAGATGATCTCGAAGAGGCTTTCGAGCGGGAGTTGGCTGCGGAAGGATTCATCGGCGAGGTGGAGCCGCTGACGGCGACCGACGAGGAGATACGCCTGTACCACGCCTACCAGCCGATCACGGTCGAGGGGCAGCCGCTCTCCGAAATGATGATCGAGGAGCGTCGCTAAAAGAGTGGCCGCTTACTTCTTCGACACGAGCGCGCTGGTGAAGCGCTACGCGACCGAGACCGGCACCGCGTGGGTGACGGCGATTCTCGACCCCGCCGCCCGCAATCACATCTTCGTCGCGCGCATCACCGGGGCCGAGATCATCTCGGCCATTATGCGTAAGAAACGCGAGTCGAAGATTTCCGCGGCGGACGCGACCGCCATCGCGGCGCTCTTTCGCGCGGACTTCGCACGCCGGTTTCGCGCCGTCGAGATTACGCCGGCGCTCGTCGAAAGCGCCATGAGTCTCGCCGAGGCGCATGCGCTGCGCGGCTACGACGCGGTGCAGCTGGCGGCGGCGCTCCACACTCAGCAGCGCAGGCAGATGAGAAACCTGCCGTCCCTGAGTTTTATCACCGCCGATCAAGACTTGCTCGTCGCCGGCGCTGCCGAAGGGATGACCGTTGATGACCCTAACAATCACTGAAGCCGGAGGGCGGCCATGAAAACCATCGTCATCGCCAACCACAAGGGCGGCTGCGCGAAAACCACGACGGCGCTCAACCTCGCCATCGTGCTCGCCAATCAGGGATCGCGCGTGCTGGCCGTTGACCTCGACCCGCAGGGCAATCTCTCCGTCGCCTTGGGCGCCGATCTGCAAGAACTGGAATCCACGCGCTGCACGTCGCACCGGATGATGCTCGATCAGCGCGGCGAGATAGCGGCCTATGTGATGCGCGCGCGCCCGCACCTTGACCTCGTGCCAGCGTGCCTCGACCACGATGCGGAGACGCTCATTGAAGGGCAACCTGTCTCCCGTGACCTGCTGCTCAAGAACAAACTCTCGACAGTCCGCGCGGGCTATGACTACTGCGTCATCGACACGCCCCCATCGCTGCGCGGCCCGACGCTGAACGCGCTGGCGATGTCCGACATGACCATCGTCCCGATAGAGTCCAGTAATTTTGCGCTCGTCGGCTTGGGACAGGTGATGCGAATGGTCGCGGCGGTGCGAAAAGCGCACTCGCCGAAAATGATCATCATGGCGCTTTCGACAAAGTTCAAAGCCCGGCAGACGGTGGATAAGGAAGTGCGCGCGCAGGTCGTGGCGATGTTTAAGACCAACATGTTCGAGACGTGGGTGCCGGATGCCGCCGCCGTCAATCAAGCGACGAGCCTCGGTAAGTCGGTGTACGAGACGAACATGGCTTCCCCGGCGGCGCTGGCTTTTTACAATCTGGCGAATGAAATCCGCGAGAGGTTTGGAGATGAAAAAGTCGGACTTGAAGCAATTGCGGGAGAACATGCAGAAAGCAGCCGCCCCGCAGCAGTCGAAGAAAACCGAAGACCTCAGCGATGAGCTGACTTCCCTCTTCGATGACGGCACCAAGCTCGGTGGCACGGTGGCTTCTTCCATGATACCCACTACCCCTGTCACCACTGTGACCCGTGTCACCCCTGTCACAGTGGACGCGGCGCCGAAACGAGACTTTACCCGCGTCGCCAACTCCGTCATTCGGGATGCAGTTCCCGCCGGAGTCTTCACCGGCAAGGGCAAGCAACTCTACGATTACCTCTACACGCACACGCGCGGCGCAATTATCCCTACGCACTCGACGCGCATCCCGACCGAACAGGTGATGCGCGGAGCCGGGATGACGAGGCACACCTACCGCGCGCACGTGCAGCGCCTCGTCAGCACCGGGCTGGTCAGTGTCGAAGAGCGTCCGGGCGAGCACGGCGGCAATGTTTTCACGGTCTATTTACCCGAAGAGATCGGCATTAACCGGAGTTACAGGGGTGACAGGGGTGACACCAGTGACTCAGGGCAGAACCTTCCAGTGGTACAGGGGTCAGAAGTTGACACGGGTGACAGGAGTCTAAATGTTGCTCAACATGAGACTTCCGGGATTTCCCAGACTTTAATTAAGACAACTACTAAGAATGATGATGAAGCATTAGCATTATCAGGCCTGAATTCTATTCTCATCGAGGCCGTGCGGAAGATCACTGGACGTGCGCCGAAAGCTTCCGAGCGTGAGCAATGGGCTGAACTCGCCCGCACGCTCGTCGAAGAACTGAACGGGGCCGCCGCGCGCGCAGAATCGGTCTCCAGCGTGCCGGCGTTCCTCAACGCGCATCTACGTCGAAAGCTCGCTCAGAAGCCGCCAGCGCGCAGAGGAGAAGGGAAGCACAGCACATCTGCGATTGCGCCACCCGCGTCACCCTCAGAGCCTCATCGAAAACTCTCGCCTGAAGACATCGCCGCTTTCACGGCCACCGTCTCCGATCTGCTCGGAGAGGGAAAGACGCTCGAAGAGATTGAGACTCAATTCGCGGAGAGTATGCACCCGGAGGATTGGGTTGCAGTCAAGGACATGGCACAAGCGCAGATGGCAGCAAAGGAAGGAAACTGAGGATGCTCAATGATGCGCTCGGAGGGGAAGAAGATGAGACATGTGATGTGGAGCGTGCTGCTCGTGATCGCAGCAGTAGGATTCGCGGCGGCACAGGATATTTCGAGCGTCGAGCAAAAAGCCGAAGCATTGCGCGAGCAACTGCGCGGCGTGACGAACAAGCAGGCTGAACTCCAGAGCCGGTTGACTCAACTCGAAGAAGACCTCAAACCGGAAAACATCCAGCGCAGCGTTGCCGGCACGGGTACGACCGACGCCAATGCCTTGCGAGACCAACGCCAGCAGCAGTTGGAGAGGCAGAAGGCAAGCGTTGAAGAGCAACTGCGAAGCCTCGACGCCAGCCGCACGCGCTTGGAGGCTTCGATAGCGAGCGCCGAAGCGGAGGGCGTCCGCCAGCGTGCTGCCGCGCTCGGCGCAAGCAATGCCGCTTCCACCCCGGCCAACACTGCCAGCGTGCCTGCGGTTCCGTCCGTGCAGAAGAAGCAGAGCGTCCCGCAGGTGAAGAAGGTACGACATCGAAGGGCATCGCGGCGTCGCGCGCACTGAAGCTCGACGAACATCATGTCGGGAAGTGAGGGATAGATTTGATGAGTACAGATGAGAGAGTCGCACGGTTGGAGAATGCGTTCACCACGCTCTTTGAGATGGCGCAGAACCATGACGACCGGATGGACGATCATAACGGCTGGATCAACCAACTTGGCTCGCGTATGGAAGAACTCGCCACCGCGCAGGCCAACACCGAGCAGAAGATCGCCGCTCTGGTGGACGCGCAGATACGAACGGAAGATGCGATGGCGCGACTCGCCAACGCGCAGGCTCACACGGATGAGACGGTCGCGACGCTTGCTTCCAAAGTTGACGCGCTCACGGATTTGATTAAAGCGAGAGGTTGAAAAGGGAAGAGTTGAAAATCAAAAGAGCGACGATCACTCAATAGCTTGCCGGCTTCGTGATGCGTCGCTCCTGATATGTAGAACAGCCTGCCTTGCGGCGGGGCACCCTCTTTGTGTTCGGGATACTAGCACAAGTCGAGTACGGAAAGGAATAGAGATGCGGAAGACGAATGAACAGATCGCGCGCGAAGCTATCGCCAGTGCTGCTGAAGGGTTGGAAGACTCGCCTGATGTTTTCAAATCGCTGGTAGATGGGGAAACTGTTTTCACCTTCAATGCGCGTAGCGAGAGTGGCACATCAACTTTTGTCTTGAACCCATTGCCAGTGGTTTTAGAAATCGTCGAAGAGATTAGCCAACACTTCAGCACTTTCGATAGTAAGAACCTTGAAAAAGAAGACCTTATTCTTGTCAATGCCGTAGACGCTACAGTCTGGCTTTTTCGCACTGTCGCCAAGCAACACTTTGAGGATTTTCTAAAACAGTTGCCCCTGCTTGCTGTCACGGCCAAATCAGCATTTACACTCAACTCGTTCGGCGCAAAGAAGCAACGAGACGATCTGATTGAGGCGATGGTTAAGACGTTCGATGACAGGCTACGAAAGCATTTTGAGAATAAACCCCAAAAACGTAGAGGCAAAAAGACTGTCGTCGGCGATTTTCATGTCTACACCGCTGTGCTAGAGGCCCTATGGCGTACCGGCAAGCCCCCAAGCGAAATGCAGGCCGCACGGAAGATTTCCGAAATGTATCCCGGTAGATGGGAAAAAGAGAGTGGCGCAAAATCAGCACTCAGAAAGTGGCGCAACGATAGAGGCTTAACGTGGCCTGACGCAGTAGCAGTTATGGAAAAACACATTCGTGAGCATCGCAAAGACGTGTTTTTTAACAGAGCTTTATAAAACACGTTGACGTGCCAAAAAGTTAGTACACAATCAAATTTTGAAGCCCCTCTTACCGCGAGGAGGGCAGAATTCGCGGCGTGTCGCTCGGACGCTGCCGTGTACAAAGTAGAAGCGTAGGTCTCTTGTCGCGGGGAGGCCTGCGCTTTTGCTTTTTGACAATGGAAAAGGCCGCGGTGGTGACACACCAGCGGCCAGAGATAAGGAACCTTGTATGCAACAACAATCTAGCACGAACGCCGAGACGGTTCAACCTTCAAATCTTGATCTTGATTCTGCGCGGGTGGTGCGGGTTCGGCGGCATCACGCGGGTTACATCGTTATTGATCGCGCCACCGCTCAGGATCAGCGCCTGACCTGGGAAGCGCGCGGAATGCTGCTCTACCTTCTGAGCCTACCCGATAACTGGAACATCCGGGTGGCGCATCTCCAAAAGCACGGCGGTGCTGGCCGCGACGCCGTGCGGCGCATTCTGAGTGAGCTTCAGACGCTCGGCTACCTCTCCGGTTTTGGTCGCCTCGAAGAAGGCGCACGCGGAAAGGCAAAGCGTGAAATTACAGTCTATGAAGCGCCTGACCTCAACCCATATTTTCAGGCCGAAGGGCTAACGCCTGAAAAGCCAACGCCTGAAAAGGCGTCGCCTTACAAAGTAAATAGAATACAAAATACAGATTTAACAAAACTCTCTCTCTCTCTTGCTCCCGACGCCAAATCTGGAGAGAGAGAGATTTCTAAATTCTCTCTGGAAGCGCGAAAGGCGCACGCCGCTAAAAACGGTCTTGGAACTGGCTGGCTCCAAAAAAGCGAGACAGGAATTTACGACTGGCAGCTTGAAGACTCTGCGAAGCCGACGCCTCAAGAGTTGAGCGCGAGCGAGCCGCTGCCAGCGCGAAATCTCGCTGCCTGCCCTGACTGCCACGGTACAAACTTTTTCTATCCAGAGGGTCACAACAAAGGCGTCACCCGGTGCCAGCATTCGCGCCTCGGCCAGGAATCACCCGACGAGCGCCCTGCGCTCCCCCTACAGCCGCCACAGGAACGCACCGGCGGCACACAGGCCACACGACCGACGACGCTCTCCGTTGTGAGGCCAGCGGCGCAGGGAGCCGCGACATGATCGCCCTCGACGATCTGGCCGCCGTTGCCTGACTCAAAATATTTTGAGTCAACTTTATTTTTAACGTGCTTTTACGAATGGAAGGATTTGTAGCATGAAAAAGCAACTCAACGAAGATTGCGTGCGGTTCATCATTCAAGCGTTGGCGTGCTCCATGCCGCCCTCCCAGATAGCCAAGGGTGCAAACATCTCGTTCATGGCAGAGATCTCCGAGGAAGACGTGCGGCTGTACGACCCGACCTTGAACTTGAGTTCCGACCATCTCACTCCCTATCTCATCCGCGTTTTCGCCGCGACCCGCGCTTTTTACCTCGCCGGCCTGATGAGCGCCTTGGATGATGAGAGCGCCGCAGGTCACGCGACCGCTCAGTATCGTCTGGCAGTTCTTCAGAACGCGGTCGAGAGGGCTATGGCGGCGAAGCAGGACTGGCTGACGATGGAGATTCTTGAGGAAGCCGCGAAAGAGTCCAACAATTGGTACGAAGGCGATGGCGATGACTCGACCCGCAACGAGACGCTCATCCGCCTTGTGACTCTCACGCAGGACTTGGATGAAATGCTCCAGACCTATCAGGGAAACGACTCATAATATTTTGAGTCGAATTCAGTACACACACGCTTTTGCCTTGCATTGCCTTGACAGATTCGAGGTTTCAAAACGGCCATGGCGACGCTGAGAACAGGGATTAAGCACTTTATCGTTCAGCAACTTGCGTGCTTTGAGTCGCCGTCCGCTGTCGCAGCACTCGTCAAGGCAGAATTCGGCATCGCAGTGAGCCGTCAATCCGTCGAGCACTATGACCCGACGAAGGGCGGGGAAGAGAAGCGGATTGCCCGACAGCATCAAGAATTGTTCGAGGCTACCCGCCGCCGCTTCATTCAGCAGATTGATACTATCGGTATTTCCCACAAGGCTTTTCGTCTTACTCAACTTCAGCAGGTGGCGGATCACGCCAAGCTCAAAAAGAATTATGGCCTGCTGCTCGAAACATTGGAACAAGCGGCGAAGGAAGCGGGCGATGCGTACACCAACCGGCGTGAGTTGAGCGGCAGGGGCGGCGGCCCCATCGAGACGGTCGGCTTCACCTTAGATCAATGGAAAGAACAGGCTGCGAAGTCTCTCGCGCAGGTCGAGGAAACGATGGCAGCCTTCGATGAATGATGAGCATGAATCCACTCAAAATATTTTGAGTGGATTTCAGAAGCCCGCACTCGTCAGACTGCGGTATTTGAGGTGGACGCATAAAAGCGTCACACGAAAGGTTGAAATTAGATGAGTACAATTACCGACGCATTCAAAAAGAAACTTGATGAGCGCGACGCCGCCGAACCCGAAACGCCCGCAGTTGAAATGACCTTCGCGGGACTGCTATGCAAGGTGCGCCCGCTGCCGGCTGACTTCTATCTCCGGTCAGGAAGGATGCCCGATTTCCTGACGCGCATTGCTTTCTCTGTCGGCGACGGCGAAGCAATAAAAAGAGAGTTGGAGGCGGTAAAGGCTGATGACGTAATCGCAGGGCGGCGTTTTCAGCGGGTGGCCGTCTCTCGCGTGCTCGTCGAGCCGCGCGTGGCCGATGCCACGGCGGGGCCGACGGACGATGCCGCGCTCGGCTATGCCGAACTCGCAGAGCGTGCGCCCGACTTCGTGGACATGGTGTTTAGCTGGATCGTGGCGGGCTGTCCCGTGCCGGAGAAAGGAGAAGAGGGCATCAGCACGGAAGCTCTCCAAAACTTTCCTGACAAGCCAGCAGGGACAAAACGCGCTCGCGCTCGCGGTGGTAGCAAAACTCACGGGCGAGCGTCCATCCAAACTGATCAGGGGTGATCTGCGGCGGCTCGATTTCGACAGCGCCGTGATGTTGAAACTTTACCAGCACGAGCGCGAGCAGGAAGAGGCGCGCATGAAAGCTATGGCGCACCGGACGGCGCAACTGACAGCTAACGCCGTCTTGCGCGCGTTCGCCCCGGTGCTTGGCTTCAAGGTGATGGATGAATCAATGTCGAAGACGCCCTTTGAGAAAGCGTGCCAGCACAAAGATTGGGACAGGCTTGCCAGTGGCGAGTTGAAATGTAAACGCTGCGGCGAGGTTGGCACGTGAGGCGACCAAAAGGTTAGAACGATATGGCCGACGCAAATCTACAATTTGATTTAACTGCCAACACGCAGCACGCGCAAACAGAGGTCAAGAAGTTCCGGCAAATCTTCTCTTCGGAAATGACGGGCGTGCATCACACGGGCAGGCAAGCCTTCAGCCGCTTTCAGCACGACGCGACAAACTCCGTCAAAGGTGTTGAGCGCGACGCGCAAAAGAGTTTCGCCAACATCAAACGCGACGCCAAAGAAGCCGGCGCTTCGATGTCGAGTTCGTTCCTCGGCGGCGTCGGGCAGATCGCATCGGGAGTGCTTGGCGGCAGCCTCTTGACCAGCGCACTCTCAACGCTTGGCAGCGCGCTCAAGAGCGAAATTACAACTGCGTTCGACTTTCTGGATTTACAGGAGCGGTCGAAAATCGCTTTTACGACCATCTTCAAAAACGCGGGACTCTCTGCTGAAGAGGCGGGCGAGAAAGCAAAGGCTCACATTCAGGAGTTGATTGACTTCGGCGCGAAGACTCCCTTTCGCACGGATCAGTTAATCGAACTCTCGCAACGGTTTCAGGCGGTGGGTTACAAAGCTAACGAAGTCGTTCCCACACTCAGGGCGGTGGGAGATGCCGTCGCCGGACTCGGCGGCTCGCCGGAGAAGCTTGAGTCAATCGTTGCCGCGCTCACCAAGATAAAAACGACGGGAAGGCTCGGCGGCGAAGAGTTACGCACTTTTGGCAGGGCAGGAGTTAATGCCCTCAAATACTTATCGGAGTATAGCGGCAAGAGCGTTGACGAGATACGCCAGAAAGCCGAGAGGAATCAGCTTGATGCGGAAGTCGCTTCAAAGGTCATCCGCGCCGGCATGGAGCGTGAGTTCAAAGGGATGATGAAGGCCACCGAGGGCACTTATTCCTCGATGTGGTCAACGATTGAAGACCTGAATCAGCAGCGCGCGGGCGAGGCGTTCAAGCCGGCTTTCGATGAAGTAAAGAAGGGCATGGCTGGCGCGATCACGGGGATGTCTTCATCCGCCGCGCAGAGTTTTACGCAGGGCGCTGCCGGGGTGCAAAAGGTCGTCATCGGTGGCTTCGATGCCATCCTCTCATCACTTGCAACGGGCGATTTTAAGGGCTTGGGCTTCGGTGCGATTGAGAGCGTCACGAAGGGCGCGAAGGATGCCGCCGGCGGTCTCTACAAAGAAGGCGTGGACGCCGGCGCGCAGCTTGAGCAAGGGTGGCGCGACAAGATGGATCAGCACTCGCCGTCACAGGTGATGCTTAAGCTCGGCTATGACGCCGGCGCATCAGTCGCCTTCGGCTTTGTGCAGGGCGCGCGCTCCGGCCATCTCTCCGACGAAGTGCAGAAGATCATCGAAGAGGCTGCCGAGAAATTCAAGATTGACCCGGATTTAATCCGCGCCGTCATCGGCCAGGAATCGTCGGGGCGTCCCGGCGCTGTCTCGCCGAAGGGCGCGCGCGGGTTGATGCAGTTGATGCCCGGAACCGCCGCCAGATTTGGCGTCAGCGACATTCACGACCCGCGCCAGAACATCATGGGCGGGACGGAGTATCTGGCTTTCCTGCTCGCCCGGTTCAGGGGCGATGTGAAGCTCGCGCTCGCAGGCTACAACGCGGGCGAAGGGGCGGTGGACAAGTATCACGGCATCCCACCTTACGCAGAGACGCAAAACTACGTGAAGCGCATCACAGGGCACTACGATGCGATGAAGCAAGACGTGCCGCGCACCTCATCCGGCACGCTCGACATGGCTCGGATGAGCACCGGACAGCAATGGAATGCGCTTTTGCAAATCCCTGAATTTAGGAAGTGGTTTCAAAGCACCTATGGCGCGGGTCGCACGGACATCCCCGGCCTGAACGACTTGCCGTCGAGCGCGGGCGAATTCATACCACCCGCTCGTGCCGGCAAATCTTCTTCCATTCTCACGCCAGCGATGATGGCGCATATCGAGGCGCTTGGCTTCGGCACGGATGGCGATGCGGCGCTGCCGATTGGCGGCGGCACAAATCTCGCGGCCATGCTCGCCTCTGTTCCATCCGTCAAACTCGACGGCCTCAAGGCTTCGATTATTGACACGAAGAAATCGCAGTATGAGTTTTTGAAGTCGCTCGCCGATATCGCTCCGACGACGGAAGAGGCGACCAACAAAGCGGGGAATGCCCTCGGAGGCTTAGGCTCGCTCAGCAAGAAGACGCAGGACAATCACGGATACTTCAGCGGCACGGATCGCTACGTCAAACCTCCTCCTAAAAGTGAAGAAGGCGACGACGGCGGCTCGGATCAAATCGCACACAAAGCGACCGCTGCCGAAGAAGCGACGGCGAGCCTTCACGCCACACTCAAAGACGTAAAGAGCATGGGCAAGGAAGCGTTCGGCGAATTCGCGCAGGGCATCGGCGCGACTGTCGAGCAGTACATCCTTCTCGGCAAAACGGGGCCGGATGCGCTTCGCAAAGTGACGGCTCAAACTCTCGCGTCACTCTCGAAAGAGGCCACCATTAAGGCGCTGATGGCTTTGGCTGATGGCCTTGTGCATCTGTTCACCAACCCGGCGCAATCGGCGGCAGACTTCACGGCGGCAGCAATCTACGGAAGCATTGCTGTGGCCAGCGGCATCGCAGGCCGCATCGCCGCGGGCAACGTCTTTTCCAAGGAGCAGGGCGACTCAAGCGCCGGCAACGGTACGAGCAGCGGCACGAGCACGAGCAGTTCAAATCAACCGTCAGTCATCGAAGCATCACGCAACAGTTCTTCGTCGAGCGCGCAACGCTTCCACACTGAGCCGATCCGCATTCAGATTGTGAGTAGCGCGAGCGTTCAAGAGGGCGTCGTTCATAGCATGGCGATCAATGCCATTCGACAGGACGGACGGGCTGTCATTGTTGAGCATATAGACAAAGCATACAAAGGCAACGACCCTGCTTTGCTCTCCGTTCTGCAAGGCGGCGCAAGTAGGTGATGAGTTCTGCAAAGAAGCTCAAGTTAGAACAGATGAGTGGGAGATCAACGCTTAAATTTATGAAGAACAAAAATAACAGTGGAACATTTGATGCGCCATCACCTGAAGAGTGTCGAAAAATTCTCAAGGGTATGGGCGTGACGCCGGAGATGGCCGAGGCCGTGCGCCGGGCCGCTTTCAATCTCATCACCTCGGACGTGGTGCAGGCAGCACAAAAGGCCGTGGCCTCTATGATGACTTCGATTGCCAGCGTGCAAAGCGGATTCGTGTACGAAATCATCGCTTCAATGCCTGCGCCTTCAGAAGCCACACGCGACGCGGTGCGCGCGATGCTTGAAGAGGCCGAACGCGCGCGCGAGCAGATCGTGGCATGGGCACGATGTCAGCTTGATGCAATGACGGAAGATGAGCGCGCGGAGTTTCTGAAGGCGTGTGAAGATGCGCCGCTTGACCCTGACGCAACGCACGCGCCGGGTGTGATGTAGGATGGTTGACTTAAAGCTAACAATCAACGGCACGTCGCTCAATAAAGCGTTCGATGCGCTGGAAAAGCAATTCGCCGATCAGAGCCGCAGGGTCTGGCCGCGGATGGAGCCGCTTGTCCGTCGCCAGGTGCAAGAGAATCTTGACACCGAAGGGCGCGCCGGCGGCCGCAAGTTCGAGCCTCTAGCCCGGCGCACCGTCGAATATAAAACGCGGCATGGCCTTGCCTCTCCGATTCTGCAACGAACGGGCGTCATGTATCGAGCGGTGCTCGATTCAGTAGCGCACGCCGAGATGCGTGCCGGTGAAATGCGCGTCATCGTTCCCGGCAAATCCGGCCAGGTCGCAGGGTTTCATCAACGCGGGACGCGCCGGATGCCCGCGCGCCGCATCTTCCAATTCAGCGACGGCCAGAAGAGAGAGCAGGGGCGCGAGATGATGAAAGCTTATGAGCAGATCATCCATGAACTTGGCTTCAAATAAAACTTGAAACCGTATGTCCGGCGGCATAGGGTACGTCTATGAAAAACAAAAACCTACTCATCGCGCTGTTGCTCGCCGCCCTGCTTTTCCTTGTCGGGTGGGTTCAGACCACAAAGCCGCAAGTCTGGGAATACAAAGAAACCTGCTCGGTTAAAGACCTTGATCGCCTTGGCGCAGAGGGGTGGGAACTATCTGCCGCTACTTCGTCGGGCGCAGTCACATGCCTTTTCTTCAAACGCCCGAAACAGTAAAGTGCGTCAGATAATGTATTTATTGTTCACGAATTTTGAAATGATACTGCTCACTCTTTTCACACACACACGCTGTTGTATTGTTTGAAGGGTCGAGGTCTTTATCAGACAAAGGGCAAACACAATATCTTGCGGTCGCTCTGATTTTGAAATGAGAAAGAACGAATAGCGAACGACCGGC
>MWWH01000243.1_pt1 | contig 15214 bp, 18 predicted proteins | sample 1047231 | NCBI WGS metagenome assembly MWWH01 (sample SAMN06349967, study PRJNA376086) | soil metagenome | isolation source: MG3-2 sample Antarctic (ecotone) soil | place: Antarctica | collected 2015-01-13 | reverse complement strand
GTCAAGGCTACGTCACTACATCGGCCCCGCTACCTGCTGATACCCACTCCGGTGACGGGGTGTGTCTTATGCAGTCTGGAGGCGTGCGAGGTTGGCGTATCCCGAGCGTCGGGGCATCGAACAAGGGGGTACGCGATACCCCTGCCCCGCGTAGTTATCCTGGAACCTGAGACGGGTACATCCTTCGCTTAGTGCGTGGCACCTTTCTCTTCAACCAAAGCCACGTCACTACATCGGCCCCGCTACTACGTGCTGGCAATCACTCCGGTGGCGGGGTGTGCCTTATACGGGCAGCTTCGCTAGCGATAGGGTCCCAGCTTCGCTAGAGGCGTGCGAGACCTCATCTAAGGTTCTCTCTTTACCCTGGGGGCTGTCCCCTGCGGTGCTCCCAATAGAACGTCTCTCCCGTGGAGATCAGGGCCTCCACGAGGTCTAGCTGTATTGCGCGCAACCTCCTGTACTCCTCAATGAACCTGTCAGAGTCCGGATGCCCGCTTAGCATCTCTATGGCCTGAGCGTCCGACATGGGGGCCGGGACGTCCTCATCGGCTCTGGTGGTGGGGTTGTACCAGTGCATCATCTGCATAGGGCCTCCTCTCGACGTAAGCTTACAGGTACTACTTACAGGCGTGGAAGGGAGGTCGCATGGCGAAGAAGCGAGCAGGCGGGCAATCGGCCCCGGAGACGTGGATCGGGCGGGATGTGGTGGTAGGGGTAGGCGCAAGCGGAGCACGGGTGAGTGGCGAGCTGAGGGAGGTGAGTGACAGGGGCTTAGTCTTGCACTACGGTGCTGAGCAAGGACGCGAGCCTGGACATGTCTTCTATCCCTGGAGCAATGTGCAAGCCATCCAGCTCCCCGACGAAGAACAGGTCTTTGACGAAGAACAGGCCGGGTAGCGGGGAGTAGAAAGGGCTCCGGGATACGCTCTTCCGCCGGAGCCCTGAAGAACATGAACGCGAGCATCATAGCAGGGCCGCCAGGCGTACGAGGTTGGCCTCTCCCGAGCGTCGAGGGGCTCTCTTGGCGAATATCCATGTCCCTCCGACCCGTGCGATGTCAGAGGGTGATAGCGGGGCTTTGTCTAACGAGGAAAGAGAGTCCCCGCGCACGGCCCACTGTATTAAGAGTACAGCTTCTAAGTTCTTGATGTACGTTTCCAAGAATGCTCTTGGCAATAGGACACACACCTCTGAGTTATATGGCTCTCCCCCGGTCCTATAGCTCCAGGCCCTAGCTTCGCTGGACCGGGGCTGAGCGGCAGCTTCGCTAGAGGCGTGCGATGTAGCCCGGAGACTGCAACGAGCGTATTCTTGCCTTAGTGTGTGGCGCTTGTCCTCACAACAGCCACGCTACTATATCGGCCCCGCTACTACGTGCTGGTAATCACTCCGGTGGCGGGGTGTGCCTTATGCGGGCAGCTTCGCTAGAGGCGTGAGAGGTTGGCTTCTCCCGAGCGGCGAGGAGGCGGATAGGGGTAGACTACCCGGACATGGGAGAGGAAGCCAACAAAGGCCTAGGAGAGCCTCGAGGAGATGACGCGGCAGAGTCCCGGAACACCTCCGTGCAAAGCGGTTTCGGAGGTGGTTGGGTGACCACGGAGATAGCGGCGGCAGCTCTCCGCGTATCGCCACGTACCATCCGCGACTATGCTAGGACCGGTGACCTGGAGGCAATATCCGAAGGCGAAGGGGTTCGTAAGCGCTGGCTCATCTCCATAGACGCCGTGCAAGAGATGCGCAACCGGCGGAATACCTCCGGGGACCTTCCGCGTGGTCGCCGCCATACCGCCGCAGGAGATGCTCTCGCGGCGACGGAAGCGGCAATCGACGCGGCGACTGCGGTAGACGCGGCAGAACTCGTCGCCCAGCTGCAGGAATTGCAGTATCGTTTAGGGCGGGCTGAAGCTAGAGTTGAACTTCAGGCTGTCGCGGAGTCTACGGTCCGCGAGGAGCGCGATCGCCTGATCGCACAGGTTGAAGAGGAGCGAAGGCGGGCAGATAGGTTGGAGGGTGAACTACGAGAGGTCCGACAACCGCCACCAAGGCCACCAGACAACCCCGAGACGTCCACGAAGCCCGAGCCTGGCATCCAGGCACCAGCCAGCGATGCAGGGCAACCTCGACGCTCATGGTGGCGGCGCTTCTTCGGGTTCGAGTAGGGACGTCGCGGGTAGAGTAGAGATGTTGAGCCCGGCGGTCGGCGACTTGTAAAGTAAACAGGGCAAGTCCCTTTCCTAGCCGCCGGGCTTAGCTATAAAAGGCGTACTTCTCTGTTTTCAGCGACCTGGATAATCATGCATCCTGTGGACAACCCTGATCAAGCGCCTCGACGTCCTCCAGTCTAGGCTAGGACCAGGACCCCGTATTCACCACGGCGGGTATTTATGCGGCCGGTTGCAACGTTCGTACTACCCGGTTTCCGAGAATGAATGCTCTCGGATACCCGGAGCCGGTAGGAGTTACAAGCTGCCATCTTCTCCCAGCTTCGGCTCTAGCGAAGCCGGTAGGGGTGTGAGCGGGTCCGTAGAAGCCTCTTCTGCCTCTTCTACTCGTGCTTACATATGTACTTCAACCTCAGCGTTACAGAAGGAGAGCGCCGGAGGTAATCTACTTTAGGTAAAGCATAGTTGACGTTGTTAGCGCTGTGATAATGTGAATACTGGTAGTTAAGGAGAGGCCGGGCCGCCACACATCTGGTACATGTCTGGCTTGGTAACCTCTCTTTTTGCCAAGCCCGGCCCTCTCTCTTTTCCTCGGCGACACTATAAGCGAAACGCCACTCTCCTGCTTGGCTGCAAGGCTCACCCACACCCCTAATGCTTCAGGCCGCCCCGGGACGGTGGAGAGCGGTGAGGAGTATTACGCGTTGATGTGCGCGTACAACAAAAACCCGCGAGGGGGACTCTATGCGGACGGGACCGAGCCTAGCAACGCCTAGCAAGAGGGGGGATTGAGTAGGGGCCACGTTGCTACCCCACGAACCAACCAACCCGGCATGAAAGCGCCGCTTCGCATAATGCCGTATGTCCAGTTAGTGCAGGCCAGAACCTGCATAGCCCCGGTCCTCTTCTTAGGAACCTCCTGTAACGCTACCGTGAGAGCTACCCCACTACTATTGCTCGGGCGCGCCTGTCTAGCGTTCTCTTCTCCTAGGCTCTTCTTCTTCCTTATCCCCTCCGCCTCCCAAGAGGCCACCCGTGAGCCCGCCTACCGTGTCCGTGACTCTGTCCGTGGCCCCGCTCGTGACCCCGCCCACCGTATCCGTGGCCCCGCTTAACGGTCCTCCCGAGGCTGCTTCTTCGTGTGCGCCAACTTCCCCTTGCACGACCTCCGGTGGGTTAGGGAGTAACGAAGCCATGTTGTTTTGCTCTATCCAGTCCGCCGCCATCCTAGTGGACTCTTCTGCACCAGCCGGATCCTCGAAGACGCTTACCGTGGCAAGTCTGCCCAGACCAGCGTCCAGCGCGTAATACGCGTGGAACCCCGACGCATCTTTGATGAGGGGTAAGAAGCCCTCGTTTATCCCCCGTATTACCTCATCGACTGAACCAGTCACCTGGTATTGGCGTATCGCCGCGTACATCCTTTTCTCCTTTCCCGATCGCTTCCTCCGCGGATCTCTCTAGCCTAGGCTAGCCTCTGCATCGCCATGATGCCATCAAGTTCTCCCCCGCGCCAGCCAGAAGAGCTTGAAAGGCCGGAGCCCCCGATAAGAAGCTTCGGCCGGCCTAAGTGTTGGTTGTCCTGTCTCGGGGGATGATTGAACCAGCGGGCGAGGCTTCTCTTAGGAGGGGGGAGCCCCGCCCACTTTAACAAACCCAAATATACACCCGAAGAACAAAAAACAATAGCCTAAAAAGCCGGAGCGCCAAGGTAAGGAGCCCCGGCCCGTTAGCTCCTACGAACTATTCAAGGCCGCCGAGAGCCTCGCGGCCTGTGAGCTCCGAAGCTGGAGGGCGCCGGTCTCCGCTTTGGCGATCTCACCCGCAGAGACTCCCGAAAGTCGGGCGAGCTCCTGGCGACCTAAACCCTTCCTCAATCTTCGCCTCCGTAGCTGTTTTCCGTTCATCTTCTCCCCCTTCCGTAAGGGACAAGCCCCGAAGGAGCCCGGCTATAAATGCCGACGGGGGCTCTCAGAGTAACCGCGACAGTAGGATGAGCAGGACGACTACAACGATAGCTCCAATCAGCAGGCCCACTATATTATTGGGCATGTATCTTCCTCCTCCTTGGTAGATTCCCTCCTTGGGCATTGTAAAGGGCGGCATAGCTCGAAGATAGGCCAGGATCCATGATAGCCCCGGCCCCTTTTTGCGAAGCAGTTACGCTACTCCTCGACACGCCCCTGCGCCTCTCTGTCACCAATATCGGAGACTGCGACAGTTTAGCTCGGTACGTGGGTGGAATAAAACATCACGGCGTCAAAACGGACAGGAAGTGGGTTACGAGAGTGGACCAGAAGATGAAGGGTGCGATGAAAGGTGCGAAAGTCTTGGGCAAGAGGTACGCAGCTTCACGCCTGAAGAGCTCTGGCGCGCTGCCGGTTGCCTCGCACGGCGACGATGTTTCGGAACGGCTCAGCTTCAAGAGCCATCGGAGCATCTTGAGCGCTCTTAGCCATGACAGCATCCTGAGCTTCGTCAGCCTCGCCAGTATCGGTAGTACGGCCTCCATCTTGAGCATCGGCAGCATCGGTTCGATCCTCAGTATAGGAAGTGCGGGCTCCATACTGAGCATAGGTAGCGTTGGATCCATCTTGAGCATAGGGAAAGCCGGTGCGGCGCCGGGCAGGGGTTCGAGCGAACCTGAAGCCGAGATCCTGCTCGAAGAGGTGCCGCCAGAAACCGAGATCCTACTCGAAGAGGTGCCACCAGAAACCGAGATCCTGACAGAAGAGATGCCGCCTCCAGAGGGGATGCCCCTGGAGCCGAGGCCGGAACCGTAAGCTACTCCTGATGATGCCGACTGCCCCGACGCAAGGCAAATCTAAGGGCCGGAGTCCGCGATAGGACCCTGGCACTTATGAGAGAGTGCTTGTTAGGATCCGCCCAACCGCCTCTGCGTTACACCAATCGATCTAGCACGCTGGCGCGAAGCTGGCGCGAAGGTACATCTATAAGGTAAAGTACCCCTCGCAAAAACAGCATAGAAAAAAGCGGTGGGGATTCCTTTTGCTGAGGCCCACCGCTTTGGTGAATCTTACCATCCAAGATCGCCAGAGCGCACCCGCCGCACAACCCAAGGAGGTTGATCGTGGCGGTGAGGTCCAGATTCACACGCATACCAAAGGTCCACGACCTGATCCTGGCCGGGGTGCCCACGGAGGTGATCCCCACCTACTGCGCCCTGGCCGACTACTCCAACAATAAGACCGGCCTCTGCTGGCCCCGTATGGAAACTCTGGCCAGACGTCTCTCTAGAAGCCCTAGGACCATCCAGCGACACCTGCACCTCCTAAAGCAGAAGGGTCTGATCGAGTTCGTCGAGCGTAAGCGCGACTGGCACGGCCGGTTCGGGGCCTACCTCTACAGGGTGGTGCACATAGCAGCGGCGGCGGCCCGCAAAGGAGCCGCCGCTGCCACCACTTCTACCTCTAAAAGTAAATCTAAAAGTAAGGGGCGACGAAGAAAGAAACACTCCACCACCGGACATACAGGTCTAGTGGCCCCTATTAAGGGGCTAACTAAACATAATGAAGGTCCCCCCATACCCCCCAATAAAGACCCCAAGGATGGTTATTGGTTCTTGTTTGGTGAGAATCCTCCTCCTGATGCTGAACAGAAGTATCTTCTAGAGGCCCAGCATAGGAGAGAAGAGGAGGCTCGTCGTCGCAGAGAAGGCTATGAGTGGGTTTTTGAGTAGTTAACAGTGAAAAGGCCATGCAGGACCCCACACCCCCCAGCCTAGTTATTTCAAAGGGGTGGGTCCCATCTCGCCCGTTCGAGCAGTACCCAGAAAATGCGCAGCAAAATCTCGAAGACTCTCCCCACAAGCATACAAATCTTGTCGGATAGCATGGGCAATAAACACCCCCATGAGCAACGCGGCAATGTGTGTTTTACAGGCTCATAACCCGATTAATCCGTCCTACGGGGCCTACAGGGTTAGGGACTCCGCGACCACTACCCCCCCCTCCATCCTCACCGGGGAAATTCGACGTCGAATCTTTCTCCCTATTCACGAACTGCCGAGAAGGGTGGTCTTCTCGGAAACCCAGGGTGAGAAGGGGCGCCAAGTTCAGCAAGATGGCACTATTCAGTCGTAGAGCGAAGCTAGGGCAAGGAGGAATCTTTTGCCGTCTTCAGAACTGATCAGGTGGAGCGGACTGGCAGCGATACTGGCCGCTGTTCTGCTTTCTGTAGGTGCGCTACTGAACATAGCTACCGAAACTGAGAACTTAAGTGAATCCGCAACCACGGCTCCCTATGCCTTCACCTGGCTACTGTACCTGCTCGGCGGGGCGCTACTCCTGCTCGGGCTAGTCGGTCTCCACGTCCGCCAGTCGGAAGCCGCAGGCATCTTGGGGCTCGTAGGCTTCCTCGTGGCCTTTTTGGGCACGGCATTGTTGGTGGGCGCCGCCTGGTTCCAGTTGTTCGTCGCCCCGTTCTTGGCCGTGGAGGCTCCTAGAGCCCTTGATGCCGAGCCTACGGGGATGCTGGCTCTGGGGTTCGTGTTAACGTTCGCAGTCTTTGGGACTTTAGGCTGGATTTTGTTCGGCATAGCTACGCTCAGAGCCGGGATCTACCCGCGAGCAGCCGCCATACTCCTCATAGCCGGGGTGTTGATCAACTCCCTACCCACACACTTTACCGAGTTCGTCTTTAACGTGGCAGTGGCCTGGTTAGGTTTCGTGCTCTTCACAGGACAGGGCGAAGCAGCCCAGCAGCCAGCCCGCGTGAGCTAAGAGGCAACCTAACTGTCGCCTCTTAACTGGGGACTTTGAGCGAGATCAGCTTGCGCTTACTCCCGGGGTTGTCGTTACCTCTATTCACCCACCTTCCGAGAGAGACTGTATGAAAAGTGGTCCTCGGAGGGTATTTCGCTACTCTAGCAGGTATGAGAAAACCTTACCCGACGGATCTCTCCGATGACGAATGGTCCTACATCCAGCCTCACTTGCCCGCCCCCAAGGGACATGGACGGCCGAGGACTCACAGTCTTCGTGAGATCCTAAACGCCGTCTTCTACGTCCTCAAAAGTGGCTGTCAGTGGCGTCTGCTTCCCCACGACTTCCCTCGATGGCCCACGGTCTATCACTACTTCAGAACTTGGCGCATCGACGGCACCTGGGAAAAGATCAACCGGTCTATCCCTGAACGCCTTAGGGTTCGCTTGAGGAGGGATCCTCAGCCCAGCGCTGGCGTGGTGGATTCCCAGTCGGTCAAGAGTAGCGCAGTAGGCGGAGAAGATAGAGGTTATGACGGAGGCAAGAAGGTCAAGGGCCGCAAGCGACATCTGTTGGTAGACACCGAAGGCTTCGTCCTCAAAGCCAAGGTCCACAGCGCCAAGGTTATGGATTACGAGGGTATCAAGACGCTCCTGCGGCGGGCGGAGGAGCAATTTCCCCGCCTCTCTCACCTGTGGTTGGACGCGGGCTACCGTGGAGAGGATAAGGGCGCAGACTGGGTGCGGAAGACCCTGGGCTGGAGCGTGGATCTTGTGGAGCGTCCGCGCAAGCCTGCCCCCGAAGAGGTATTGATGGCGTGGGCCAGGGAGTGGGCCAAAGAGGGCGTGGCTCTAGATTGGCAGAAACTGTTGCCCCCTAAGGGCTTCCAAGTGCTACCTCGTAGGTGGGTAGTGGAGCGGACGATCGCTTGGATCGACCAGAACAGGAGGATGAGCAAAGACTACGAGAAGTTATGTGCAAGCGGCGAATCGTTCGTATATGCTGCCATGAGTCGCCTCATGTTGAGGCGGTTGACCCGCCTTTGAGACCTTTTCATACAGTCTCAGAGAGTACATTCTCGGAAACTCGGAGAGTATGTGGACATAAAAAGAGAGAGCCGGGGCTGTACATCGGCCCCGCTACCTGCTGATACCCACTCCGGTGACGGGGTGTGTCTTATGCAGTCTGGAGGCGTGCGAGGTTGGCGTATCCCGAGCGTCGAGGGGTTGGATAGGGGTAGACTACCCCTCATGGAGAGCGATGATCCTCGCGTGGACGATACTTCGGCGAACTTACCCGCCGAACCTATCAACGAAGTAAGCGGCGAACGCGGCGAACCTAGCGCCGAGAGCTCAGGGTACACCACGACGAAACAGGCGGCGAAGGCACTCGGCGTGTCTCGCCGTACTGTACAGGCATACGTGCGTCGAGGTGAGCTGGAGGCCGTGGTCGAGGGAGAGGGCGTAGAGAAGACGTTTTACGTGTCTATAGATTCCCTCGACGCTATGCGCGAACGGCGAAGACTGGCCGGCGAACCTTCGCAGTGGAGCACCGGATCTGCGACGGGTGATTCGGCGGATTCTAGTTTTGCGGCGAAGGCGGCGAAGAGCGCTGATGCTACCGGCGAAGACGCGCGAGACCGGCCCCTGGCCCAGGCCACGCCGGAGCTGATCGAGGTCGTACAGGATCTTCAGTACCGGCTAGGGAGGGCTGAAGCTCAAGTAGAGCTTACTGCGCAAACCGAGAGCACCCTACGCGAACAGCTCACCAGAGAGCAGGCAAGAGCCGACCGCTTGGAAGCAGAGCTCCTGGAGTCCCGCAGACCGCCACCAGAGCCCTCGCCAGAGCCCTCGCCAGAGCCGCGAGAAGCATCCGCACGCGCCACGCCGTGGCCGGGTAGTGGCACCGTACCCCCGGAGCCTCAGGAGCCCCCAGAGCGACGCTCATGGTGGAGGCGATTCTTCGGGTTCGAGTAGGGACGTCGCGGGTAGTAGGAAATCATTGAGCCCGGCGGCCTACTACCACACATACCTAGTTGAGCATTACGTTTCCTTGTCAGCCGCTGGGTTGATATAAGGCTAGTGCTTCGGGAATCTGGAGAATCATGCACCTTGTGGATAACCCTGAACAAGCGCTTCGACACCCTCGCATAGGGTGATTTACACCACCCCTGTATTCACCATATTGAGGTTTTATGCGGCCGGTCGCAACGTTAGTACTGCCAGGTTTCCGGGAATGAACGCTCTCGGATGCCCGGCTCTGCCCCGGTCCTATAGGTCTATGCGACCGGGGCAAAGGGAAGCCCGCTGAGTATTACGCGTAATACCTGCCCGCCGGATTGATTGCCGCTAAGGCGTTCTCGGAACCCGGCTTCCGGCACTGGTTTCTCGGAAACTCAAAGGACTTAGAGAGCATAATGGGAGGGCCGGGGATGTTACGCCCCGACCCTTGGGAACATACCCTCAGCCAATGTTAGCTAATGACCGAGCCACTGTTCCGCTTAAGGCTACTGGCCCTGCGGTGTTGCCTTGTGCGTCCTTTAAGGCGTAGTGCCGCTGGGAAGCGTTGTCGTCTTTAGCCAGTTGATGGTCTCACAGCTGGACGAGGTTTTGTTCAGAGGTGTGCCGTCGAGGTTTTGGTCGAGAGGTGTACCGTCAGCGTAGGCGTCGGCTGTTAGCGTGTCGGTGCCAGTGCCGCAGTTGATTTTGTCTGCCTCGCCGTCTGCCGCATCGATGGTATCGGCTTCACTACCCCCTCTGATCGTGTCCTTGCCAGCACCACCTTTGATCGTGTCCCTATTGGGCCCACCGGAGATCGTGTCGTCGCCAGCACCACCGTCGATCGTGTCGTTGTTGTAACTGCCATCGAGCGTATCGTTGCCGTCCTCGCCATATATTTTGTCGTCCCCGTAAGCACCGCTAATGGTATCGTCGCCGGAGCCGCCATAGACTGTGTCATCCCCCGAGCTGGCATTGATCGTGTCATTGCCGCCTAAGCCTTTGATGTAGTCAGCGCTGAAGGAGCCAGTGATGGTATCGTCCAAATCGGTGCCCTGACAAGGATTGGTTGACGAGGTACCGGACGGGCATACTCCGCTTACTCCACTTACCGCTATGGCTACTCCGCTAGCTGAAAGCAGCGCAACGGCCATAGCCGCGATAAGCATGATCGCTCGTTTTCTCATCTTTCTCCTTACTGTGGTTCGAGGCAGGGTACCTCTATTCACCGAGCTGCCGAGAAGACCCTTCTCGGAACCTCAAGAATAGACGCTACCTCCCTTACTTGGGGGTAGCTGGTTGCACCACTGGCTCCCTTCGTCCCAGGTGCCCTATATACAGGACGAAGTTCTTAGCCTCTACCTCTCTTGCTAAGACCATGTCCGGAAAAACCAGAGAGGTAAAGGGCACTAGTAGTCTGACATGATTAGTTTGCCCCAATACTCCTTCTCGGGTATCGTGGTCGTGTCCACTCGTCCGAGTAGCTACGGTGGAGCGAACCTGAGGAGGCGTCCGCGTGTCGAGGAAGAGAAAGAAACCCGTGAGGTCCGTGAGGTTGACCGAGGAGGAGCGCGAGAGGCTGGAGGGATTGATCGCCCGCGGCAACGGCGCCCCGGCTCGGCAACTGACCCACGCCCGCGTCCTGCTCAAGGCCGACGAGGGAGCTTCCCCGGATGCTCTCGGCGAAGCCTGGCCCGATACGAGGATCGCCGACGCTCTGGAGATCAGCCGCTCGACCGTCCGCCGGGTGCGCGAGCGGTTCGTGAAGGAGGGTCTGGAGGCCGCTCTTGTCCATCGCAAGCCCGTGAGGACGAAGCCCAAAAAGCTGGATGGCTCCCAGGAGGCGCATCTGATCGCGCTCGCCTGCTCCAAGCCGCCGGAAGGCAGGGGGCGCTGGAGCCTTCGGCTTTTGGCCGATAGTTTCGTGAGGTTGGAGTGCGCCGAGGAGCCCGTCTCGCGAGAGCTGGTCAGGCGCACTTTGCAAAAAGCAAGATAAAGCCCTGGCTCAAGGGGCAATGGTCCATTCCGCCCAAGCACAACGCCGAGTTTGTCTGGCGCATGGAGGACGTCTTGGAGGTCTACACCCGCCCCTACGACGCGCGCTTCCCGCAAGTGTGCCTCGACGAGAAGAGCAAGCAGCTTCTAGGCAATGTCCGGGAGCCTTTGCCCGCCGAGCCGGGACGAGTGGCCCGCCACGACTACGAGTACGAGCGCAATGGGACGGCCAACCTCTTCATCATCTCCGAGCCTCTGGCCGGCTGGCGCCATGTCGAGCTCACCGAGCGGCGGACGAAGATCGACTGGGCGCTTTGCGTGAGGGAGCTGGTCGATGTCCACTACCCGGAGGCCGAGCGGATTGTTTTGGTGATGGATAACCTCAACACCCACACCCCCGCCGCCCTCTATGAGGCGTTCGCTCCTACAGAGGCCAGGCGTATCTTGGAGCGGCTGGAGATACATTACACTCCCAAACACGGCTCATGGCTGAACATGGCGGAGGTGGAGTTGAGTGTGCTGGCGCGCCAGTGTCTGGATCGGCGCATCCCGGACCAGCAGGCGCTCACCCGGGAAGCGGGCGCATGGGAGACCGAGCGCAACGCCTTAGAAAGCTCCATCGACTGGCGCTTCACCACAGCTGACGCGAGGATCAAGCTCAAGCATCTGTATCCCGAGACCGTGGCCGAGGAGCCGTCACCTGATTCAAACCCTTCGTGACGGAACACTAGCACATAAATTAACAAATAATAATAACTTTTGTGTCTTAGCGCACCAAAGGAGTTTATGTGTAGAGGACTAGGGGGTGGGCCACCTTTATTCACGAACTGCCGAGAAGGGTAGTCTTCTCGGAAACTGAGAGCTGCTAGGGCATGAGAAAGGGCCAGAGCTTGTATACTCGCCTCTTTCCCGAGCGTGAATTCCCGACCTGCTTATTAAGATATTAGAGCATCTTGCTAAAATCCGCCCGTCCCGCAAAAAAGGAGGCAAAAAGCCGCATGGAACGCAATACCTTTCCGATGGAACGGCAAAAGAGGATAGCCCTCCTGGCCCACGACAACACCAAGACCGACCTGGTCCAATGGGCCAAAGACAACAAAGAGCGTCTGGCCCACCACGAGCTGTTCGCCACGGGATCGACCGGCGAACAGTTGGAGGATGAACTCGGCTATGAGGTTCGCACACTCCTGCACGGTCCTTTGGGGGGAGACCTGCAGATCGGCGGGAAGATCAGCGAGGGGGACATCGATTTTTTGATCTTTTTCTTGGACCCTCTAACACCCGTCTCCCACGATACAGACGTTCAGGCCCTCCTGCGGATGGCGGTGCTGTGGAACATCCCCCTAGCCTGCAACAGGGCTTCGGCGGACTTCATGATCACCTCTCCACTGATGGACGAAGAGTATCAACGGCTCCTTACAGAAGAGATCGACACCTACGGAAGCCGCTAACCGCTTCCCTGTCATACAGCGGCGTTAGGAGCGTGTAGGAGAAGCTGCTGGGCCGTACTCTTGGAAGATGAGCATAAGCATCAAGTTGATACCTTGGGGCACCTTCTTGCGCGTACCCAGTCGGTCTCGGGCTACCTCTATTCACGGAGCTGCCTAGAAGGCTTATTCTCGGAAACACGTATACTGGATTCTGCAAAAGTATTAACTAACGTCGTGTAATACCCCCAGATTCGCCCTAGCGGAGCTAGGTCCCGGTCCCCTGCCCGTAATTCCTATGGTTTTCTCCCCTGACAAACCCGTACAGGGCAACACCAACACCTACGCCCTGCGCAAGCTCCGCAAGGATCGTCCCGACTTACACGAGCAAGTCTTAGCGGGGGAGCTAAACCCGGAGCTAAAGGGGCATGGGAATGGCCCCGGTAGAGGCCATAAAAGAGATGACAATATAATGTCTTTTCCTCAGGGTACCTCAGAGACTTACGCACTACGCCGCCTCAGACGAGATAACCCGGAGCTAAAGGGGCACGGCGGAGATCGTAAGAGTTGGCGTCCAACGGGCGGGTGCGGGTAGGGGTAAGATACCCGGCTAGGGATGCGGCGCATACATGGCAAGGACTGAGGCATGGACAAAGCTCTACCTGTAGCTGAAGCCGCACGCGTACTAGGGATCTCTAGAGATGCTCTGTACAAGCGCATACGTCGCCACTCTGTACGCTCTGAGCGTGGCGCAGATGGCCGTCTGTACGTCTATGTAGGGGCCCTGGACGTGGCTACGGACACGGCTACGGACACGGCCGTGCCGGGTGAGTCCAACGCACTTATATCCGAGATGCACAGTCGTATAGAGTCTCTAGAGGTCCAGTTAACCCAGGAGCGGGAAGCGAACCGTGAGAACCGACGCCTCCTAGCCGCCGCCTTGGAGCGCATCCCCGCTATAGAGTCGCCAGAGCCCCGAGACGGCCCCGGGACTGTCTCCGAGCCCGAAGCCTGGTAACCGATACGCCCACCCGCGATACAGGGCAACCTCGACGCTCGTGGTGGCGGCGATTCTTCGGGTTCGAGTAGGGAAGCTGCGGGTAGAGTGGGGAGTCAGCTTCGCTCTCAGGAACTTGGATAACCACGCACCTTGTGGATAACCCTGAACAAGCACCCCGACGCGCCCCTACGTAGGCCAGGATCAGGCCCTCGTATTCACCCTGGCGGTTATTTATGCGGCCGGTTGCAACGTTCGTACTACCCGGTTTCCGAGAATGAATGCTCTCGGATACCCGGAGCCGGTAGGAGTTACAAGCTGCCATCTTCTCCCAGCTTCGGCTCTAGCGAAGCCGGTAGGGGTGTGAGCGGGTCCGTAGAAGCCTCTTCTGCCTCTTCTACTCGTGCTTACATATGTACTTCAACCTCAGCGTTACAGAAGGAGAGCGCCGGAGGTAATCTACTTTAGGTAAAGCATAGTTGACGTTGTTAGCGCTGTGATAATGTGAATACTGGTAGTTAAGGAGAGGCCGGGCCGCCACACATCTGGTACATGTCTGGCTTGGTAACCTCTCTTTTTGCCAAGCCCGGCCCTCTCTCTTTTCCTCGGCGACACTATAAGCGAAACGCCACTCTCCTGCTTGGCTGCAAGGCTCACCCACACCCCTAATGCTTCAGGCCGCCCCGGGACGGTGGAGAGCGGTGAGGAGTATTACGCGTTGATGTGCGCGTACAACAAAAACCCGCGAGGGGGACTCTATGCGGACGGGACCGAGCCTAGCAACGCCTAGCAAGAGGGGGGATTGAGTAGGGGCCACGTTGCTACCCCACGAACCAACCAACCCGGCATGAAAGCGCCGCTTCGCATAATGCCGTATGTCCAGTTAGTGCAGGCCAGAACCTGCATAGCCCCGGTCCTCTTCTTAGGAACCTCCTGTAACGCTACCGTGAGAGCTACCCCACTACTATTGCTCGGGCGCGCCTGTCTAGCGTTCTCTTCTCCTAGGCTCTTCTTCTTCCTTATCCCCTCCGCCTCCCAAGAGGCCACCCGTGAGCCCGCCTACCGTGTCCGTGACTCTGTCCGTGGCCCCGCTCGTGACCCCGCCCACCGTATCCGTGGCCCCGCTTAACGGTCCTCCCGAGGCTGCTTCTTCGTGTGCGCCAACTTCCCCTTGCACGACCTCCGGTGGGTTAGGGAGTAACGAAGCCATGTTGTTTTGCTCTATCCAGTCCGCCGCCATCCTAGTGGACTCTTCTGCACCAGCCGGATCCTCGAAGACGCTTACCGTGGCAAGTCTGCCCAGACCAGCGTCCAGCGCGTAATACGCGTGGAACCCCGACGCATCTTTGATGAGGGGTAAGAAGCCCTCGTTTATCCCCCGTATTACCTCATCGACTGAACCAGTCACCTGGTATTGGCGTATCGCCGCGTACATCCTTTTCTCCTTTCCCGATCGCTTCCTCCGCGGATCTCTCTAGCCTAGGCTAGCCTCTGCATCGCCATGATGCCATCAAGTTCTCCCCCGCGCCAGCCAGAAGAGCTTGAAAGGCCGGAGCCCCCGATAAGAAGCTTCGGCCGGCCTAAGTGTTGGTTGTCCTGTCTCGGGGGATGATTGAACCAGCGGGCGAGGCTTCTCTTAGGAGGGGGGAGCCCCGCCCACTTTAACAAACCCAAATATACACCCGAAGAACAAAAAACAATAGCCTAAAAAGCCGGAGCGCCAAGGTAAGGAGCCCCGGCCCGTTAGCTCCTACGAACTATTCAAGGCCGCCGAGAGCCTCGCGGCCTGTGAGCTCCGAAGCTGGAGGGCGCCGGTCTCCGCTTTGGCGATCTCACCCGCAGAGACTCCCGAAAGTCGGGCGAGCTCCTGGCGACCTAAACCCTTCCTCAATCTTCGCCTCCGTAGCTGTTT
>MWWH01000242.1_pt1 | contig 15217 bp, 17 predicted proteins | sample 1047231 | NCBI WGS metagenome assembly MWWH01 (sample SAMN06349967, study PRJNA376086) | soil metagenome | isolation source: MG3-2 sample Antarctic (ecotone) soil | place: Antarctica | collected 2015-01-13 | reverse complement strand
CGCTTTCAAGTCCGCGTTGCCCAACTACTCATTGCGAAGCGTGATGCGGTTGTTACTGCCATCGAAGCGGCAGTGGCAGCGGGCAACGCTTTCAATGTCACACTCGCCGACGCAAACGGCGTGGATGCGATCAATGATTTTTGTTTGCCTGATTATGAAGCGGCGAGCGGAAAGCTTTTTACTCGCGGCGGATTTTCAGGCGGCTACATTAAAGATTGCGTTTTCTATTTTGTGACAACCGGAAGCTAGACAACCCGAACGAAAAGCGCGAAGAGCCGCCGCACGTCAAAAGCGCGGCGGCCTTTTCGTTTTAGAGGCCGTCTAGGACGCGCCGGAAGGCGTCAAGGCATACTACGGCCTACCTTTCGGCTTAAAACGCAGCCGTGCGGTCACTGTGCGCGAGCGCGAGAGCGCAAAGAGTGTGGCGAAAGTGGATTTTAGACAAAAAACCGCCGCGCCTTGTGCCGGAAGAAAGACCGGACAAGGCGCGGCGCGCGGAAACATTAGCTATGGCTAGGGCTTAGGATAGCATGATTTCGAGTTTTTGGATATTCAGATATTCGAGTACGCAAAAACTTAAAGGCGCGACGCCAGCCACCCGGCGAGCAGGTCTTCCACGAGCGCGCTGAACTCTTGCCGTTGCCCTTCACGAAGCAATGCGATTTTCACGTCCGCGTGCGTGCGCTTGCGAATGTACGCCGTGACTTGTTCAAAGTCCGGGTTACTGCGCTTGCCCCTTGCTGGCCGTCCGCGCTTCGGTGTGGCAAGCGTCTCTCGCGCGCGCGCTTCTTTCTTCGTCGCGCGCTGCTTTGCTTTACCTTCGCCTGTGGCGGCAAAGATTCCGTCGAACTTGCTCACTTGAAAAGTTCCTTTCCGGCTTGCTCGTAATCCAGCCATGCCGCCGCCGCGCTTCGATCATGGATAGCGAAGACAGGGCGGCCAGCGAGCGCCGCTTTTTGAAACGCAGCACGGCGGCGAATCTCGCTCTTGAACACCGGGAGCCTTCGCGCGAGAAGTGTGGCGCGTGCCTCTTCGCCATCGCGCGACGGACGCGGCGGGATGATCGTAAGCAGTATGCGATAGCGCGCGCCTTTAACTTTTTTGAGTGCGTCCACCGTCAACATCAACGCTTCGAGCGCCATTGCGTCCGGCGTCGTCGGGATTACCAATAAATCGCAGCCGTCGCAGAGCGAGCGCAGATCGTCCGCGTCCGGGCGCGCTTCCGTGTCGATCACGATATGCTCGAAGTCTTTGGCATAGCGCGCGGCTTGCCGTTCATCCACCACTTTGAAGGGCAACTCGCCGCGCCGTGTCCAACCTGTGGCACTCCGGTTCGGGTCGCCGTCGATCAAGAGCGTCGGCGCGCGCCGGTTCATGTACGCGGCAAGATGAATCGCTGTGGTTGTCTTGCCGACGCCGCCCTTGTAGCTGGCTACCGTGATAATCATAAGTTTTCAGATATTCAGATATTCGAGTACGCAAAAACCCGAATATCTGAAAACGCGCTTTACTTCTTAACCGCCCTGCGCTTCTTCTTCGCGTCCGATAAAACCAACACATCGCCCGGACTCACATCGAGCGCCGCACAAATGTTTGCGAGCGTGCCGAAAGTTATGCCTTCGGATAAGCCCTTTTTCAAACGGTGCAAAGTGTTGTGGCTGATTCCGGTTTCCTTCGCCAGCCAATAATACGATTTGCCACCAGCCCGCGCGAGATGTTCGTCAAGATGTACTTCGATGTTCATGCCCTGACGTATAGCACAGGCGGCGCATGTCCGTCAACGGCATACATCCTGCAAGTTGACTATATCCTATGAACGGCGTATAATAATCGTACAGTCAAAATATGCTTTGGCTGTCAACGCGAAGAAGCCGGAAACGTGATTCGCACTCACGCATCCGGCTTGAACATCAACCCTTAACAAGTAAGGAGAAGACGTTTATGTTGAGTCCGAACTATACCACATTGCGAAAGCGTTTGAGCTTCATCGCCAAACTTGCCAACGACGCCCCGCTCGATCACGAAACGCAGGACGCCATCGGCAGAGAAGCGCACGCCGCGCTTCAAGATTTAGACGAGCTTGAACCGGACACGCCGGAATCTACCCGCGACAATCATCTCGCAGACTTGTACGACGTGCGCGACGGCGCACGCGAGCCGCTTCGCATGTCCTTTGTCGAAAGTGAGGTAAGCCGATGAAGACGATCACATCGACGGCAGCACTCTTCGACTTAGGCGAACTTGTGGCAACACCGGCTGCGCTGGCTGCTGTGGAAGAGGCCGGACAAACGCCGCTCGAATTCGTGCGGCGACATCAATGCGGCGACTTCGGCGAAGTATGCGCCGCCGACAAGCGCGAGAACGAGCTATCTATCAAGCGCGGCTATCGCATCCTTAGCGCGTACCGGACAAGCGCAGACGTGCGCCTGTGGCTCATCACAGAGGCCGACAGGAGCGCGACGACGCTTCTTTTGCCAAGCGAGTATTAGCGCGCGCGCATACGCGTACACACGCAAGATGTTGTGGCGGCGATAATTTTGAAAAAGTGGCGCTTTCGGTAACGCTTGCGCGATGAATTCAAAACCGCTTGCCACAACATCTTGCGTGCGTGTGCCTAAAACTCACACCCGTTTTCAAGATGAGCGAACATAATGAATGTTATCGGATGCAACTTTTTAGAGAGCGTCCGGCGTGGAAAAGCATTTATCTGCTTTTATTCCCGCTAACCGTTTATCAGGCAATAACTTAGCGTTCCGGCGCGGCCTTGACAATGCGAGCAACTGCGGTTACGCTCGTTACCACATTGCTTATGGCACGGCAGTTATTATTTTCCTGATAGCGAACAGGGCAAAAAAGACGCGGCCACCACATCTTTGACGGCAAGGCATCCGTCGAAGATTTCACTCGCAACTCGCGCGAGGCAAACAAAAGCGAGGGCTGAAAAAACAACAACCATGAAAAAAACAACAACCATCGAAAACGAAAAGCCCGATGATTTTTTGCGCACAGGCCAAGTAATAAAAATGCTTGGCGTATCACGAATGACCATCAGTCGAATGGTTCGCAGCGGGACGCTGCCTGCTATCCGGCTTGAAAATAATTATCGCTTCAAGCGTGAAGCGATTGACCGCTTCATCGAATCGCGTCGCGTCGTGACGGCGTAAAGTTTGAAATTATAAAACGAAAAAGCCGCGCTTGAAACTTTGGTCAAGTGCGGCGCGGCTCTTTCGTTCAACCCATTGGAAAGGTTGGTGCTAATGAAAAGCATACCGCAAGACGCGCCTTCGCGCAAACAAGAAATCGCCACACTGCGCGACATCCGCGCTGCCGAAGTTTTCAAACAACTCCCGAACACGCCTTTTGAATTAGACGCACGGCTTCTTAATCAGATTCGCTTGCCGCTTCGCTACACGCCTGCGCAGATCGGACGCGCGCTCGATCATCTGCGCGCGAGCAAGCGCATCGTGCGCGTCGGCGAATCGGTCATGTGGCAAAAGGCCACAGAACCGGACGGTGCGAAATGAGCGCGCCGCTTCGCGCTGTGCCAGCGCCGCAAACATTTCACGTTTCATTTTTCAAAAATCAGAACGACACAATCCCGGAGCCGCAAACCTTATCGCTCGAAGAATTCTTGGAGCGGTTGAAGACGCCGGAAGTTCGGCGCGCGAAAGACGGCGCGCTGTTTAGCCCGGCGAAGTTCAAAGGCACACGCGCCAAAGTGAACGTCGAAAGCATTTGTATGCTGGTGCTCGATTATGACCACGAAGCAAACTTCAAACGCGAATTAAAAGTGTGGGAAAAGATCGGATGCCGTGCCTTCGCGTACACATCTTTCAATCACACCGAAGCCGCACATCGCTTTCGCATCGTCATCCCGCTCGCCGCGCCGATTCCGGCGAGCAAGTATCTTTCGCTCTGGCTGTGGGCAGAAGCGAAGTCAGGCAACAAGATTGACCGTGCTGCGAAAGACGTGAGCCGGATGTTTTATCTGCCCGCCATCGCCACAAGAGAGTCGCCGTTCGAGTTTGCAGAAGTGGACGGCGAGTTGCTCGATTGGACGAAGCTTCTTGATTTGCCCGAAGTCGCAGAAGCGAAGCCGAAGACACGCACGACGGCATCTGTGGCAGCATCGAACGGCACGCTTTCAAGCGCACTGTTGCCACAAGAGAAGTTTGGTGCGTTGTGTGAAGCCGTGCCGGAGTTTCGGCAAAAGTTCGAGCATCAGGTAAAACTCCCGAAAGACAATTCGGATTCAGCTTATGACCTTGCGCTTCTTAACATCGCCGTCGAAGCCGGATGGAATGATGAAGAGTTGGCCGGACTCATCCTTGCCCATCGCACCAAGTGGTACTCGAAGCCGAAAGGCAATCTCGAAAATTATCTCGCGCGAACGATTGAAAAGGCGCGCACGAAAATCAAAGCCGTCGAAGCCGACACGCTCGCGCCCGTCGTTGATGTTGAAAAACGAATAAAGGAAGTCGGCATCGCAAAGTTTCTGTCGGACACGATAAAGATTTGCGAAGACCAGCATTTCGCAGTTGACGGCGGCGGCGCGCTTTACATCTTCGCAAACGGCGTCTATGTGCCGCGCGGCGAACGGTTCATCACGCGACGCGTAAAGCAGTTGACCGAAGAGCTAGGTTATACAAAAAAGTGGTCAACTCATGTGACGAATGAAGTAGTCAACTTCATCGCCGCCGATGCCCCTGAATTGCTTGAAGAGCCGCCGCTCGATTTCGTTAATCTTCAGAACGGCCTGCTTGATATTCGCACACGAAAGCTTTCGCCACACTCGCCAGATTATTTGTCGCCGATTCAATTGCCCTTAACTTATACGCAAGCCGCGACGTGTTCGGCAATTGATGAATTTCTCGATCAAGTATTGCCGCCAGATGCGCTCCCGCTTGCGCTTGAAATTGCTGGCTGGCTGTTGACGCCGGACACGTCGAAGCAGAAAGCCATACTCGCGCTCGGCGACGGCGGCAACGGGAAGTCGGTGTTTTTGAATCTCCTCACTAACTTCATCGGCAGAAAAAATTGTTGGAGTGAAAGCCTGCATCGGTTAGAGACAAACCAATTCGCCGGAGCAAGTCTTGTCGGAAAGCTCGCCAACATCTGCGGCGATCTCCCGTCCGGTCATCTGCGCGAAACTTCTTTTTTCAAAAGCGTTGTCGGCGGCGATCCCGTTACTGTCGAAAGAAAAAACAGCCACTCGTTTCAAACTAAACTTTATTCGCGCTTCATCTTTTCGGCTAATCATGCTCCACGTTCAAATGATTCGAGCGGCGGATTTTTCGATAGATGGTTGGTCGTGCCGTTCGATCAAAAGTTTCGCGGCGCAAAGCGCGAAATTTCGCGCGACATACTTGATGCAAGACTCACTGCCCCGCAGGAGTTGAGCGGCTTGCTGAACCACGCGCTCGATGCGTTGAAGAGTTTTCAAAAGACGAATCGGTTCACCGTGCCGCAGTCGGTACGTGATGCCGGACAAGAGTTTCGCGCGGCGACTGACCCGTTCTCGGTGTGGCTCTCGAAGAACGTGATCGAAGCGCCGGATGCGTTCGTCGTCAAGCGTCAATTGCGCGATGCTTACGCCGATGATTGCCGTCGCGCCGGACGGCCTGTGATGACCGAAAAGACTTTTTCGATTTCGATGAACCAAGCTTATGAAGGTCTGCGCGAAACGCAGAAGACTGTGGCGGCGAAAATGGAAAGAGTTTGGCTCGGAATCGGCCTCAAAAGTAGCCACAATAAGAGTTAATTGATTGTGTGCGTTGAATTTAAGTAACACTCACGAGGTTCACAGGGTTCACAAGGTTTCTATTATTGTGGTCAACAAAAAAAAGAGGCTAAAAAGCGAGTGTAGAAAAAGAAGAAAAAAAGCTAAAGAGCGGCAATAAAGGAAACCTTGTGAACCTTGTGAACCTCGTGAGCCTCAATTTTGCCACTTTTCTACACACATTTTCCTGTGGCAAGTGCTAGAATTTTAACAGTGCGGCGCGGTTACGAAACATCAAACGAGAGAGGGAAATTTAACCAATGTCAGACCTTGAAAAAATGAGCGTGCCGGAGCTTCGCGCGACGCGTCAATACGATAGGCTTGCCGAACAGATCAATGCGGCGTCACCAGAATTCCGCGAGCTTTATATGGAACTCGGCGGCCTTCAACAATTGTTGACGCCGCCTGTGGGCGAAAGCCGCCATATTGATCTCGCATCGCAGGCAGGCGACGCGGCACGCGAGCGCGCGCAGCTTCAAAGAGACACGCGTGATCGTGAGAAGCGCAAAGAACAGTTGGCAGCGCAGCACGCCCGCGAGCAAGAGATCATGCGTAAAGCAGACGAGCAGGAAGCCCGCGCAGAAGAGTTGAAATTGTCGGCGTACTATCGAACTTTGTGGCCTTCGATGTCCGACGAAGCGTGGGCATCGGTCTGGCCTTCCGTGCGCACTGACCACTACGCGAAAGTGAAATCAGCGCGGCTGGAAGCAATCAATAAAGATGCGCTGTATGAACATTTTTAACTTCGCAAACGGATGCGCGTGCGGGCGCGTCCGTCGTGAGATGTTTCGGTAGTTTTTGAGAGGCTTCGATGAGAGAGAAACTTACCCGCAGGCAAGACGCATTGATAACTGCTTTGTTGCAGCATGGCACTGTCGCGCGCGCGGCGGAAGCAAGCCACGTCCCGATCTCGACGGCGTGGCGATGGATGCAGCAAAAAGATTTCGCGGACGCATACCGCGATGCGCGACGCACCATCACGGAGCGCGCATCGGCTGTCTTGCAGCAGGCTTCGACGGAAGCGGCTGCGGGTCTAGTGATGATGATGCGCGATGACAGCTTGCCGCCGATGCTTCGGTTCACGATCAAGCGCGCGGTGTTGGAGCTTGCCCGTTCCGGCGAAGAACTATCGGACGTGCAAGGCGCAATCTCGGAGTTGAAGCTTCTGTTACGCGAGCCGCCCGTGCCGATCACAAGAAAGAATTTACGGAGCGTGAAATGAAAAACTACAAAGGCGAAATCGCGCGCCTACAAGAGCAAGCGCACGCGCGAGCGGCGTTGCCCGCTGAATGCACTTGCGTAACAAGACAGCATCAAGAAGTTGTCGGGACTGTGGCATTTCTTGATGGCGTGCCGCATGAGAATCTTCAACCGACGCCCGAACAGGAAAAAATCTTTGAATCATGGCGCGCGTGCAAGCGCGACCACAGCGGCGTAAAGGTGACAATCGTTCCACCCTTGAGCGAAGAGATGAAATCGAAATTAGGTTTACAAGTTTTTCCGGCCAACGAAGAGGCGAAACTATCCGACAGATCGTAAAGCCTATGGCCGGAAAGCAAAGGCCGTCGCATTCAACTGCGACGGCCTTATGTCAATGCACAAGTCTTAGGCAGAGGTTATTAAAAATGTCGATTACTACATCTACACGTTGGGCATCCGGTTCAATCGCAGGCGTTTCGCTTGTGGACGGCGGCGGAAGAAATTGTCGCATCGACGTGATCGGCGCGGAAGCTCTCAAGTCTCGCTATGCTGGCAAAGCGAGTGTGGACTTAAATTTTGGCGTGCATCTTCAGCTTGCAGATGTTGGACGCCGTGACGCGCGCTTTCAAGTCCGCGTTGCCCAACTACTCATTGCGAAGCGTGATGCGGTTGTTACTGCCATCGAAGCGGCAGTGGCAGCGGGCAACGCTTTCAACGTCACGCTTGCCGATGCGAATAGCGTGGATGCGATCAATGATTTTTGTTTTCCTGATTATGAGGCCACAGGCGGAAGGCTTTTTACTCGCGGCGGATTTTCAGGCGGCTACATTAAAGATTGTGTTTTCTATTTTGTGACAACCGGATAGACAACCCGAACGAAAAGCGCGAAGAGCCGCCGCACGTCAAAAGCGCGGCGGCTCTTCGTTTTAGAGCCGTCTAGGACGCGCCGGAAGGCGTCAAGGCATACTACGGCCTACCTTTCGGCTTAAAACGCAGCCGTGCGGCCACTGTGCGCGAGCGCAAGCGCAAAAAGAGTGTGGCGAAAGTGGATTTTAGACAAAAAAGCGCCGCGCCTTGTGCCGGAAGAAAGATAGACCGGACAAGACGCGGCGTGCGGAAACATTAGCTATGGCTAGGGCTTAGGATAACATGGTTTCGAGTTTTTGGATATTCGGATATTCAAGTACGCAAAAACTTATTTGCGGGAATCCAACCAATCACCGAGCAAGTCTTCCACAAGCGCGCTAAACTCTCGCTTCTGCCCTTCACGAAGCAATGCGATCTTTACGTCGGCGTGCGTCTTCACGCGAATGTAAGCGGTGATCTGTTCATAGTCAGGGTTACTGCGTTTGCCCCTTGCTGGCCTTCCGCGCTTCGGTGTAGCAAGCGTCTCGCTCGCTCGCTCTTCTTTCTTCGTCGCGCGCTTCTTTACTTGGCCTTTACCTGTGGCGGCAAAGATTCCGTCGAACTTGCTCACTTGAAAAGTTCCTTTCCGGCTTGCTCGTAATCCAGCCATGCCGCCGCCGCGCTTCGATCATGGATAGCGAAGACAGGCACGCCAGCGAGCGCCGCTTTTTGAAACGCAGCACGGCGGCGAATCTCACTCTTGAACAGTGGGAGCTTTCGCGCGAGCAGTGTGGCGCGTGCCTCTTCGCCGTCACGCGATGGACGCGGCGGGATGATCGTAAGCAGTATGCGATAGCGCGCGCCTTTAACTTTTTTGAGTGCGTCCACCGTCAACATCAACGCTTCGAGCGCCATTGCGTCCGGCGTCGTCGGGATTACCAATAGATCGCAGCCGTCGCAGAGCGAGCGCAGATCATCCGCGTCCGGGCGCGCTTCGGTGTCGATCACGATATGCTCGAAGTCTTTGGCATAGCGCGCGGCCTGCCGTTCATCCACCACCTTGAAGGGCAACTCGCCGCGCCGTGTCCAACCTGTGGCACTCCGGTTCGGGTCGCCGTCGATCAAGAGCGTCGGCGCGCGCCGGTTCATGTACGCAGCAAGATGAATCGCTGTGGTCGTCTTGCCGACGCCGCCCTTAAAACTTGCCACCGTGATAATCATAAGTTTTTAGATATTCAGATATTCGAGTACGCAAAAACCCGAATCTCTGGAAACGCGCTTTACTTCTTCGCCGCGCGGCGCTTCTTCGCGTCCGATAAGATTAACACGTCGCCCGGACTCACATTGAGCGCCGCGCAGATGCTTGCGAGCGTGCCGAAGGTGATGCCCTGCGCGCGTCCGGTCTTCAAGCGATGCAAAGTATTGTGGCTGATTCCGGTTTCCTTCGCCAACCAATAAAAAGTTTTATCTACCCGCTCAAGATGCAAATCAAGCTGAATTAGGATTGTCATTCCCTCTGTATAACACGCATGGAGCATACTGTCAACGGCATACATCCTACAAGTTGACTATATCCTATGAGTGACGTATAATAATCGTACAGTCGAATTCGGCTGTAAACGCGAAACAGGCCGGACAAGCGAATGCGAATCGCCGTCCGGCCTTAACCATCAACCCATTTTCATAGGAGATGTTTCTACATGACAAGTTATACCACGCTGCGCAAGCGTTTGAGCTTCATCGCCAAACTTGCCAACGATGCGCCGCTCGATCACGAAACGCAGGACGCTATCGGCAGAGAAGCGCACGCCGCGCTGCAAGATTTAGACGAGCTAGAACCGGACACGCCGGAATCTACCCGCGACAATCATCTCGCAGACTTGTACGAGCCGCTGCGCATGTCCTTTGTCGAAAGTGAGGCCACGCGATGAAGACGATCACATCGACGGCAGCACTTTTTCACTTAGGCGAACTTGTGGCAACGCCGTCTGCGCTGGCTGCTCTGGAAGACGCCGGACAGACGCCGCTCGAATTTGTGCGCCGTCATCAATGCGGCGACTTCGGCGAAGTATGCGCAGCCGACAAGCGCGAGAATGACTTATCTATCAAGCGCGGCTATCGCATCCTTAGTGAGTACCGTACAAACGCAGACGTGCGCCTGTGGCTAATCACAGAGGCCGATAGGAGCGCGACGACGCTTCTTTTGCCAAGCGAGTATTAGCGCGCGCGTATACGCAAGATGTTGTGGCAGCGGTGATTTTGAAAAAGTGGCGCTTTCGGTAACGCTTGCGCGATGAATTCAAAAACCGCTTGCCACAACATTTTGCGCTTTGCTGCCTAAAGCTCATACCCGTTTTCAAAATGGACGAACATAATGAATGTTATCGGATGCGCTAATCTTTCGGCGTCCGGCGTAAAAAAGCATTAAGATGCTTTTTGTCCCGCTAACCTTTTTGCGTGCAATAACTTAGCGTTTTGCGCGGCCTTGACAATTTTAGCGAATGCCGTTACCGTTGTTACATTGCTTCTGGCACGGCAGTTTTATTTCCTGATAGCGAACAGGGCAAAAAAGACGCGGCCACCGTCTCGATGGTTTTGCATCCGTCGAAGATTCAACTCGTAAACTCGCGCGAGGCAAACAAAGCGAGGGCGAAAGGAAAAACAACCATGAAGATCGAAAACGAAAAGCCCGATGATTTTTTGCGCACAGGCCAAGTCATAAAAATGCTTGGCGTATCACGAATGACCATCAGCCGCATGGTGCGAAGCGGAGCTTTGCCTGCTATCCGGCTTGAAAATAATTATCGCTTCAAGCGTGAAGCGATTGACCGCTTCATCGAATCGCGTCGCGTCGTGACGGCGTAAGTTTTGAAATTATAAAACGAAAGAGCCGCGCTTGAAACTTTGGTCAAGTGCGGCGCGGCTCTCTCATTTCAACCCTTGTGGAAAGGTTGGTTGCTAATGAAAAGCATACCTGAAGACGCGCCTTCGCGCAAACCGGAAATTTCAACATTGCGCGACATCCGCGCTGCCGAAGTTCTTAAACAACTTCCCGCGACACCTTTCGAGTTAGACGCGCGACTCATCAATCAGCTTCGCTTGCCGCTTCGATATTCGTCCGCGCAGATCGGACGCGCGCTCGATCATCTGCGCGCGAGCAAGCGCATCACACGCGTGAGCGAATCTTCTACACTGTGGCAAAAGGTTGCCACAGATTCGGAGCGTGCGAAATGAGCGCCAAACTCCGCGCTGTCACAGCGCCGCAAACATATCACGTTTCATTTTTTAAAAATCAGAACGACATCGACCCGGAGCCGGAAACCTTATCGCTCGAACAATTCTTTGAGCAATTGAAGACGCCGGAAGTTCGCCTTGAGAAAGACGGCGCGCTGTTCAGCCCGTCGCGTTTCAAAATCGGCGGCAAGCGCAAGCGTGCCGATGTCGAGAGCATTTGTATGTTAGTGCTCGACTACGACCACGAAGCAATTTTCAAACGCGAGTTGAAAGTGTGGCAAAAGATCGGATGCCGTGCCTTCGCGCACACGTCGCACTCGCACATGCGAGAGAAGCCCGTCGAGAAAACCATCGAAGGCAAAAAGGCCACGATCATCGAACCAGCCGAGCCGCGCTTTCGCATCGTCATACCGCTCGCCGTGCCGATTCCGGCAGACCAGTTTCTTTCGCTTTGGCTGTGGGCAGAAGCGAAGTCAGGCAGAAAGATTGACGCCGTGCCGAAGTCAACCGCGCAGATGTTCTATCTTCCCGCCATCGCCACAAAAGAGTCGCCATTCATGTTTGAAGAAGTGGAAGGTTCATTGCTCGATTGGCGCACACTCGAATTGCCCGAAGTCGCAGAAGCGAAGCCGAAGACACGCACGACGGCATCTGTGGCAGCATCGAACGGCACGCTTTCAAGCGCGCTGCTGCCACAGACGAAGTTTTGTGCGTTGTGTGAAGCCGTGCCGGAGTTTCGGCAAAAGTTCGAGCATCAGGTAAAACTCCCGAAAGACAATTCGGATTCAGCTTATGACCTTGCGCTTCTTAACATCGCCGTCGAAGCCGGATGGAATGATGAAGAGTTGGCCGGACTCATCCTTGCCCATCGCACCAAGTGGTACTCGAAGCCGAAAGGCAATCTCGAAAATTATCTCGCGCGAACGATTGAAAAGGCGCGCACGAAAATCAAAGCCGTCGAAGCCGACACGCTCGCGCCCGTCGTTGATGTTGAAAAACGAATAAAGGAAGTCGGCATCGCAAAGTTTCTGTCGGACACGATAAAGATTTGCGAAGACCAGCATTTCGCAGTTGACGGCGGCGGCGCGCTTTACATCTTCGCAAACGGCGTCTATGTGCCGCGCGGCGAACGGTTCATCACGCGACGCGTAAAGCAGTTGACCGAAGAGCTAGGTTATACAAAAAAGTGGTCAACTCATGTGACGAATGAAGTAGTCAACTTCATCGCCGCCGATGCCCCTGAATTGCTTGAAGAGCCGCCGCTCGATTTCGTTAATCTTCAGAACGGCCTGCTTGATATTCGCACACGAAAGCTTTCGCCACACTCGCCAGATTATTTGTCGCCGATTCAATTGCCCTTAACTTATACGCAAGCCGCGACGTGTTCGGCAATTGATGAATTTCTCGATCAAGTATTGCCGCCAGATGCGCTCCCGCTTGCGCTTGAAATTGCTGGCTGGCTGTTGACGCCGGACACGTCGAAGCAGAAAGCCATACTCGCGCTCGGCGACGGCGGCAACGGGAAGTCGGTGTTTTTGAATCTCCTCACTAACTTCATCGGCAGAAAAAATTGTTGGAGTGAAAGCCTGCATCGGTTAGAGACAAACCAATTCGCCGGAGCAAGTCTTGTCGGAAAGCTCGCCAACATCTGCGGCGATCTCCCGTCCGGTCATCTGCGCGAAACTTCTTTTTTCAAAAGCGTTGTCGGCGGCGATCCCGTTACTGTCGAAAGAAAAAACAGCCACTCGTTTCAAACTAAACTTTATTCGCGCTTCATCTTTTCGGCTAATCATGCTCCACGTTCAAATGATTCGAGCGGCGGATTTTTCGATAGATGGTTGGTCGTGCCGTTCGATCAAAAGTTTCGCGGCGCAAAGCGCGAAATTTCGCGCGACATACTTGATGCAAGACTCACTGCCCCGCAGGAGTTGAGCGGCTTGCTGAACCACGCGCTCGATGCGTTGAAGAGTTTTCAAAAGACGAATCGGTTCACCGTGCCGCAGTCGGTACGTGATGCCGGACAAGAGTTTCGCGCGGCGACTGACCCGTTCTCGGTGTGGCTCTCGAAGAACGTGATCGAAGCGCCGGATGCGTTCGTCGTCAAGCGTCAATTGCGCGATGCTTACGCCGATGATTGCCGTCGCGCCGGACGGCCTGTGATGACCGAAAAGACTTTTTCGATTTCGATGAACCAAGCTTATGAAGGTCTGCGCGAAACGCAGAAGACTGTGGCGGCGAAAATGGAAAGAGTTTGGCTCGGAATCGGCCTCAAAAGTAGCCACAATAAGAGTTAATTGATTGTGTGCGTTGAATTTAAGTAACACTCACGAGGTTCACAGGGTTCACAAGGTTTCTATTATTGTGGTCAACAAAAAAAAGAGGCTAAAAAGCGAGTGTAGAAAAAGAAGAAAAAAAGCTAAAGAGCGGCAATAAAGGAAACCTTGTGAACCTTGTGAACCTCGTGAGCCTCAATTTTGCCACTTTTCTACACACATTTTCCTGTGGCAAGTGCTAGAATTTTAACAGTGCGGCGCGGTTACGAAACATCAAACGAGAGAGGGAAATTTAACCAATGTCAGACCTTGAAAAAATGAGCGTGCCGGAGCTTCGCGCGACGCGTCAATACGATAGGCTTGCCGAACAGATCAATGCGGCGTCACCAGAATTCCGCGAGCTTTATATGGAACTCGGCGGCCTTCAACAATTGTTGACGCCGCCTGTGGGCGAAAGCCGCCATATTGATCTCGCATCGCAGGCAGGCGACGCGGCACGCGAGCGCGCGCAGCTTCAAAGAGACACGCGTGATCGTGAGAAGCGCAAAGAACAGTTGGCAGCGCAGCACGCCCGCGAGCAAGAGATCATGCGTAAAGCAGACGAGCAGGAAGCCCGCGCAGAAGAGTTGAAATTGTCGGCGTACTATCGAACTTTGTGGCCTTCGATGTCCGACGAAGCGTGGGCATCGGTCTGGCCTTCCGTGCGCACTGACCACTACGCGAAAGTGAAATCAGCGCGGCTGGAAGCAATCAATAAAGATGCGCTGTATGAACATTTTTAACTTCGCAAACGGATGCGCGTGCGGGCGCGTCCGTCGTGAGATGTTTCGGTAGTTTTTGAGAGGCTTCGATGAGAGAGAAACTTACCCGCAGGCAAGACGCATTGATAACTGCTTTGTTGCAGCATGGCACTGTCGCGCGCGCGGCGGAAGCAAGCCACGTCCCGATCTCGACGGCGTGGCGATGGATGCAGCAAAAAGATTTCGCGGACGCATACCGCGATGCGCGACGCACCATCACGGAGCGCGCATCGGCTGTCTTGCAGCAGGCTTCGACGGAAGCGGCTGCGGGTCTAGTGATGATGATGCGCGATGACAGCTTGCCGCCGATGCTTCGGTTCACGATCAAGCGCGCGGTGTTGGAGCTTGCCCGTTCCGGCGAAGAACTATCGGACGTGCAAGGCGCAATCTCGGAGTTGAAGCTTCTGTTACGCGAGCCGCCCGTGCCGATCACAAGAAAGAATTTACGGAGCGTGAAATGAAAAACTACAAAGGCGAAATCGCGCGCCTACAAGAGCAAGCGCACGCGCGAGCGGCGTTGCCCGCTGAATGCACTTGCGTAACAAGACAGCATCAAGAAGTTGTCGGGACTGTGGCATTTCTTGATGGCGTGCCGCATGAGAATCTTCAACCGACGCCCGAACAGGAAAAAATCTTTGAATCATGGCGCGCGTGCAAGCGCGACCACAGCGGCGTAAAGGTGACAATCGTTCCACCCTTGAGCGAAGAGATGAAATCGAAATTAGGTTTACAAGTTTTTCCGGCCAACGAAGAGGCGAAACTATCCGACAGATCGTAAAGCCTATGGCCGGAAAGCAAAGGCCGTCGCATTCAACTGCGACGGCCTTATGTCAATGCACAAGTCTTAGGCAGAGGTTATTAAAAATGTCGATTACTACATCTACACGTTGGGCATCCGGTTCAATCGCAGGCGTTTCGCTTGTGGACGGCGGCGGAAGAAATTGTCGCATCGACGTGATCGGCGCGGAAGCTCTCAAGTCTCGCTATGCTGGCAAAGCGAGTGTGGACTTAAATTTTGGCGTGCATCTTCAGCTTGCAGATGTTGGACGCCGTGACGCGCGCTTTCAAGTCCGCGTTGCCCAACT
>MWWH01000241.1_pt1 | contig 15224 bp, 19 predicted proteins | sample 1047231 | NCBI WGS metagenome assembly MWWH01 (sample SAMN06349967, study PRJNA376086) | soil metagenome | isolation source: MG3-2 sample Antarctic (ecotone) soil | place: Antarctica | collected 2015-01-13 | reverse complement strand
CCCATGCCGGCGACGATCACCTTGACGGCAACGTCGGCGTCGAGCTTGTTTTGCTGTGCGAGCTTCTGAACGTCGGCAACCGACTTGCCCGCATACTCGGCCAGATATTTCCACGCCGGGATGCTGCTCTCGGCAAGCGTCGTCAACTCTTCGCCGCTCACCTTTCCTTTCGTTTTAATCTGTCCGAGTTGCAGGATGATACGGTCGAGCTTTTGCGGATCACCGCCGAGGCCGGCCACCGCATCGCCGACGCTCGTCAGCGTGGGGATAATCTCTTCAGCCTTGAAGCCGACGGCCTGCAATTGCTGCGAAAGTCCGACCAACTGCTCGGCGCGAAAGGGAGTCTTTGCCCCGAAGTCAATCAGGTCTCTGAGGTGCGCCTTTGCTTTCTGAGCTGCCTCTTCAGCGGACAGCCCGGCGTTTTTGAAGATGGTCGTAAAAGCGATCTTTGACCGCTCCTGCAAATCCAGAAAGTTGAAGGCGGTTGTGATCTCGCTCTTGAGAGCACTGCCAAGCGTCGAGAGTGCGCTCGTTAGAAGATTGCCGCCGAGCACACCCCCGGCCATTCCAAGTAACCCACCGCCACCGCCGCCGCCACCACCACCTCCCGTCAGCGACGAGAGAAAGCCCGCGCCGGATGCCGCAATTGAGCCGCCGGGGATGGCCGCGACGATTGACTTGAAATTGCTTTTGAGCCTTTGTTCAAATTGGTGTGCGCGCGTCTCGCCCCGCTTGAAGGCGTCGTCGAACTGCGTCACGAATGACTTATGAAAATCGCCGCCGACTGCGTGAAGATTTCGTGTGATGATTGTCGCGCTCTGCCGCGAACGTTGCTCAACACGAGTCAAGTCCTGGCGTGCCGACGCTTCGACAGAAGAGAAAGACTTCTTGGCCTCCGTCTCCATTCCGCCGAAAGTGTGCGCGGTGTCCTTCGTGATCTCGGCGAACTCTTCATGCAAAAATTGCTTGAAGCGGCGCACCTCATCCCGCGCCCCGCTCGCATCGCCTGTGACTTTTAGTTGAACATTAGTCATCGTCTAAGACCTCTACTCAGAGCGAAAAACTGCGCCACAATTTTGGCAGCGCTCCAGCTCGTCGTTTTCCGATTTCATGTTCTCGTGCTTGCACCACATCATCGTGGCCGTCATCTGTGCGGCCATGCGCGCGACGTGGACGGCCTGCTCGCGCGCCGCTTCGCGCTCGGACTCGTAGAGCTTCAACGTCACGGCGCGGTCGAAGTCGAGCAATTGCAAGTCACCCTTCAGCAGAGTTGACGGGCGTGTCCCCGACAGCCTTGCGACCGCCGCGAGTTCGAGCGCGTCGCGTCCGTCCCGGCTTCTCAGAAAAGGTTTCGAGAGTCTCCCCGCTGATTCCCTCGCCTCCCTTCTCCGGCACGGGGCAGCCCATGAGCACCCAACTGAAGATTCCATCAACGAAGTCGGGCGCGCGCTCTGCGAGTTCGGCATAGTCAAGCGCGCCGTCGTCGTCAAGCGCGTCGCCTTCCTGCAAGACGACACGCGGCTCGTCGAGCACGCGGCAGACCGCGACGCCCTGAAAACGTCGCCCCTGGATCACATCGTCCGCGCTAACCGACTCCAGCTCTCTTTTGATCGCCTCGGCGTCGTTGAGGCTGAAAGCGATGCGCGTCAGAAAATCCGGCATCCTTCCCGACCGGACGTAGAAGTCCACCGGCAACGGTCGCACCTTGCAGGGCAATCCCGCGAAGGTCATTTCAAGCGCGGGCGTTTCAGGCTGCGCTGCGGCGCGCTCGTCGAGTTTCTGTGTGAATGTGTCCGTGATACTCATAGAATTTAACCTTTCGTGTCTGACTCTTCATTCATCAGCGCGGCGCGTCGTTTCGCGCCTTCGTAATAGCCGAGCGTGAGCTTTGTCGCCGGAGCCATCGAGTCGAAGGCTTGCGGGTTCGTCTCACGCATCGAGATCAAGCGTTCGTAGAAGGCGTTCGGCTCGAAGCGTGCGCGCCCTTCGGCGGCAGCCTCTTGCGCTTCGAGGTCGCCTTCAAGTTCTAACTTCATGCTGCCAACTCCCGCGTGACGAGATCGTAGGCCGCGTTCAATCGCTTCATCTCGTCTTCATCGCCGCCGGCGTCCGGGTGATGAATTTGTGCGAGCGCCTTGTACGCAGCACGCACGACCACCGCAGGCGCAGACGGCAACAGGTGAACCGTCTGGCAGGCAGACTCGACCGTCAGGCGCACGGGCTTCTCTTCCATCTTGTCGTAATGGACTTGCGCGTCTCGACAACTCATCAGCATCAGAAATTCGGCGAGCGCGCGCCGCGCTGTTACGTCAACAATCCACGCTTTGCGCTCGCGGTCAAAGTGAGCAGCCCACGACGGCACATGGTTTTTGAACTCCCAGAGCGCGGCGTCGAAGTCTTCCCTTTTCGGTGCGCGAATCGTCACGCTGATGCCGTCGGCAAGTTCTTGAACATGGATTGAGATCATATCGCCCCCTTTGCTCTGGCCTGTGCGAACGACATAGACCGCGAAGAGTTGAGCGGAGGCATCCCGAAAGCTGACGCAATAGCCGAAAGGCCGCAGGACGGATCAGCGTTGCATCTCACAAAATTAGAGGACGGGTCATAAAACAACCCCGTCGTTCCCTTCCCGTCATGGCAGATCGCACGACAATCAAAATTGCCGTGCCCGTTTCTTTGCGCCGATGGATGATTGGAAATTCTCTCACCAAGTTCGCGCTTGTACTTTTCTAGCTCGCCTGACATTTCGGTAACAGGCGGCGCTTGATATTTCGGCTTCGGCTTTTCCTCTGGTGCTTCAGCAAAGGCCGCGCACATTTCAGACGGCGTGAAACGGCGCGAGGCATCGAAGGCGACGCATTCAATCGGCTTGAAGGAAAGCAGCCCGTCAGTAAACTTGACGTGATTAAATCCCGGCACACGCATGACGCGCGACGGATTCTTAATTTTCGGGTCGCCGCCGAAATGATGAATCAGCCGGCGCTGGACTTTGCGCCACTCATCCGCCGAGCAGCCCGGCGCGGCGAGCCAGTAAGCATGAACACTCTTCAAAGTCTCGACGCGGATCGTCGGAGGCATCGGGCAAGCGTCCAACTTCGCGTGCTGGTCAGATAGTGCGCCTTCGTCCATCTCGACAAAGAAAGCATTGAAGTTGGTTATGTCGGCGTCTTTGTTGCCGCCGGCGTTGACGACGAAATATAGCCCGCGAGTTTTGTTGTACTCGTGCAGGCCGTCCACCAACTGCTCATCACAAGCCAACGCCTCGCGGCATGTCAGCAGCTTGACGGCTGAGAAGCGCGAGTCACCGTCAGGCGCGCCCTTTGGGGCAAAGGTGCGAAGGTTAATGTCTTGATAAGGGTCTGGAAAAAACGCCGTCAGGAACTCGTCGAGCGAGGGTGTCACGCGGATAAATTTATCCTCCGGGACTTTTCCAACTTCGCTGTTTTCTGCCGTAAAATCGCTTTTTCCGTTTTGACCTCGTGGCACGAGGTCGGGTTCGTGGACTTCGGTGTCTGGATGGTTCAAATCCTCCATTGATACACCGTCTTCTACGGAGGATTTGAACACGCCCTCGGCGATGGCGACGATGGGCGCGAGCGTCTCAATCAACTCTCTGGCCTCGTCGGGCGTCATTCTCCCCGCGTCGGCTCGTGCCTGCATGATCTCAACGCCGGCGAGCAGCTTGGTCTTCCCCTTCTCGAAGCTCAACACCTTCACAGGCCGCGCGGAGGAAGCTGCCGGTTGTGGATTTTCGCCGACCGCTACTTCGGGCCGGTCAACGTCGGGCGCGAAAGGATGTGGACGCCGACACGGTTTCCCGTCCTTGTCTTTTCGATTCTCGCAGACGTGCTCAGTCTCACGACGAAAAGCGTCGAGCGCGGCTTTTGCCGCCCGGTTGAATCTCTCGACGCGCCCACCGCCCCGGTATGAGCGAAAGCGGCGCATCACATCGCCGAGTAGGTCTGACAAATTGTCGGTATAGTTCCCCGCTTCCGCTGCCTTGCGGTTGTCTTTGAACGTGCGAGAGTCATGGTCAACGAACGGCAGATGCGTTGCACGTTGGAAGCGTGCAATCGCGCCCCATCCTTTCGCGCCTCTCCAGTAGCGCGCGAAGTTGCGCGCCACCCGTTTACGCTCCACATCGTCGCGCTCGCCGTCGGGCAACAACTCGCCGCTTAGATATGACCACATCAAAGACGCGGGGCATTTGAAGCGGCGCACCTTCGATTTCGACTTATCGGCGCGGACGGCAGCAGAGATGACGGCCATGTACGCCTCACGCGCATCGCGCATCCGCGCGCCGTAGTCATCCCCTAAAGCCGAGATGATGCCGGTGCTGTATTCACGCGCCATCACTTGCCAGAGCGCAGACCACGCGCCGCAAAAGTCGGAAGTAAAGCCCCGGGCGGCAAGCGTCTCTTCGTCGGCCTGAAATTGCTCTTGATATGTCTCGTGGCCTTCAACAATGAAGTCAGGTTGTGCAGACATTACGCCGCTTTCCTCCTTGTCTGGATTTGCTCTTGCTCGTGCGCTTCAGCGTTCCGCACAAGGGCAGATAAAGCACTGGGCTGTACGTCGCGCGGGATTGGCGAGGCGGGCGTCCACCGAAAGCCACCGTCGAAGACATTGACGCGCCCCTCTTGTGTGATGATGCAGTGGCGTTCGCTCGTGCGGGTGCCGTTTGGTGACGCCGAGGCGTTGCGAAGTGAGACGACGCCGAGGGCGCGTGCGGCTGCTGGCGGAGGCGGGAGAAAATTTCTTAGTGGATAGTTTCTTTCTGAGGTGTTTTCGTGATAATCTCTCTGCATCGTTCAACTCCAGTGCCGCTGCTAACGGCATTCAATCTGAAAAGGGTCGCTCTTACCGGGCGGCTCTTTTCGTTTTCAAATGACAAAACCCGCTCCGCTTCTCTGTCTGGCACACAGGAAGCAAAACGGGTTTCATCGAGTTCTCACGGCGCAGAGCGCGTGCGCGAGAATTTTAATTCATACTCGCCAGTGCCAGTGGCTTCAAACCAAGCCTCTTGCGCGGACACTGGCACATCTGCTATAAGCAGAAAGACAAATGCCAGTGCAACACGCTGGTTATCAACTAAGCAGACGCCGCAAACTTCTCAGGGTCACGCGGCGTCTTGCTTTATACCTCAACTGCCTTAGCTAACGCAAGGCTTTTATCTTAGGGTAGATATGTCGGGCCGGAATATGGGCTTTGCATAGAAGCCTACTACTTCCCTCCAAGTTGAAATCCCGTTGCGCCGACGCCATTGTTCAAGGGCGCTTTCACTTACTCCCAACTCTTCAGCAACTGCTTTCTGCGTTACCTTCTCTCCAAGCGATGCGATGGCCGCGCGCAAGCCTACGTCGGTTATTTTTTGCTCCGCCCCGCGTGTCTCCATCACGAAGAGGTTAAGAGCCATTTGCGAAATCTCAAGTTCCGCATTTCGTTCTTCAGCTTTGGAAGCCGTAAGCGATACTCTTTGATTGATAATCCAACTGTGCGACGGCCACCAGTGTGCTTCCATTCGCGTCCGCCCCGCGACGTGTTCGAGCACGGAGCCAGAAAACAGCGTGTATGCTCCACGCCCGTTCGTGCTAGGGATCGGGGGCAACACTGTCGGCGATCTCTTACGCATAGATAGGACGTGTCCGGTGAACGGCATAGGCGGGTCAGGATGGTAAACGAAAAAGCCGATGTCCACGCCAATGATTCGCAGCCGGAAGTTTTTGTATCCTTCCGTGAAATTATCAGGGGATATTTCGGCTACGAAGCGCGTTGCGTCTTTGTATGCCTCAAGCGAGAGGTAATCGCCAACATCACGTGACCATAGTCGGCCAGACGTTCTAATGCCGCCGTGCTGAATCACGCCCTTTTTTTGTGCGGATTCAGGAAGCGCAGCAAACATCTTTGCGGGCTTCTCGCAATATGGGCACGGTGGATAGTTATTTGTTTTCGACTTGCTCATTTGTTGTTCTCGCCAGAGCTTTGCCACGCCGATGTTCAACTCTTTGCGCGCACCAAATCCGTGAGCGCGTCAACTTTGGAAGCCAGTGCCGCGACCGTCTCATCCGTGTGAGCCTGTGCATCAGCCAGGCGCGCCATCGCATCTTCAGTGCGAATCTGCGCGTCCACGAGCGCGGCGATCTTGCGTTCGGTGTTGGCCTGCGCGTCGGCGAGTTCTTCCATCCGCGAGCCGAGTTGATTGATCCAGCCCTGATGTGTGTCTGCGCGCTCGTCAGTAGTTCGTACCATCTCCGTGAGCTGCACGAACGCGCCCTCCAACCGTGTGACTCTCTCTTCTGTGCTCATCTCATTCTCCGTTTCCGTTACAACTTCGAGACGTAGGATTCAAGGTCTGGCCGCTTAATCGTCCAACCGCGCCGCCCCGCGATAATCTTCGCCTTCAACTCGCCTGCGCGAATCGCATCCCTCAAAGCGTCCTTCGAGAATCCACTGAGGCGCGCGGCCTCGGAGACTGAGAGCGTGAGCTTGTGCGAGATGTCCGAGATGGTGGGCTGCACCGGCGGGCGCGCGGCTTCGAGCATCGCGGCGAACTGCCGCAGGTTCTCAATCTGCGAAGGCGCGACAAGCCCCGTTGCGCGTCTGTTCGTGGCTTCCAGTTGCGTGTCGGGCGTCTCTAATTCAACCCTCAATCTCTCGACCGCATCGGGTTTGAAGTCCGCCTGCTTGCCCGTCTTCCCGCGCACGTATTCGACCGCGCCAAGTCTGCCGTCACCGGCGTATCTCTCGACAAGGCGGGTTGAGATGTTCAAAGCCTCTGCCGCTTCTTTCTTATTCATCGTTTTAAGCCCCGCAGAAGCCCCGCAGCGTAGGCTGTTCGTACCTTTTAGGTAGTACGGGATACCCTTTTCAGCACAGGGCAAATATGAGCCAAGTTTTCAAGGTACGAACAGACGCGCCACAGGGCTGTGCGTGGCTTCAATTAAAAGCGCGTCCCTTATTCCGAATGCACCTCGCAAAATCAGAACGGGCGCTCATCGTCAGGGGTGGTTGCGGCGGGTTGGATACCGGCCACGCCAACACGTCGAATCTCGACGGCCATATCCTCTAAGGTTCGGGCAAGCTGTTCATCAGACATCCCACCCGGCACACGCACAATGACTTCAGAGAAAGAGGGAACGACTATCCGCCGGGCATACAACACACCACCAGCGATGCACTCTAACTGTGTGCCGAGCATGTTCAAAAGATCGACCTCTGAACACAAAGGAGCATTTGCCGTGCTGCCCTGCGCTTTGTATTCACTCAGGCACACGAGATTTTTCTGTGTCAGCGCTTTCCGTGAATTAATGCGGGCGCGTAATTCGGCAAGTTCTTCAGGTGTGAGCAAGTCACCAAACCGCGCTAGATATTCATCATCACTTACCGTCTCAGAATCCATCTTTTCACCTCACCGCTAAAGCATCCCTCGCGCGCCAATCCGCGTCCTGTCGGACGCCGCACCACAGGATGAAGCCAACGCTTTCGCGCTTTGTCGTTGCGTAACGACAAACTCAGATTCAACCACCGCCAGCTTTTTCTTCACGTAATGACAAACTCAGCTTCAATCACCGGCAGCTTTCTTCACGTGAAGAGAAATTAAGTTTCAATTCACATCTGAAGCACGCCCGGCTGCAACTTCTCGGCCTCGACAAACTTTTTTGGCTCATACCTAGTACCCTTCAAATTCGCCACAGACGGGGCAGGCATCACGATCACAAGGTTTCTCTTTTCCGACACTTGTGCGCCGACATTCGCGCCACTTTTAGTCTCGAAAAGGAAAATCGGTTGTCCGTCCATCTCGCCACTGCCTAGATACTTATTCGTGAAGCCTTCGGGAGTCTCGACGGCCTTCATCACACCGAGCGCGGCTAAAAACATATTCACGCCCGGCAGCCCCTTCGGGTCTTGTATGTGCGTCAGTTCGGCGGCGGCGGCGAGTTCGGGTGAGAACATCACAACTCTAAAGTCTCGCCCGTTCTGCTGCCCCGTGAATCCATAGGCTTTTTCGCCGAGTTGGTAAAACTTCTTGCCGTTGATCTCTAACGTCTTCATTCCCGCCGCAGGGAAGGCCCACGAGACAGGCTTCCAGACGAGCGGCGTATCCGTCTGCGCCGCCGCGCCGCACGCAAGGGCAAGCGCAAAAAGGACGGTGAAGGCCGCTCGTCTTTTCAACTTCCAACTTCGCATCATCATGCCGCCTTTCGCTTTCGTGCTGGCTTCGCTGCTGGTGCAGCTTCAACCGGCTTCGCTTTGGGAACCGGGCCAGGTTTCGGCGGCACGAAGCCACGCAACGCGGATTCCGGCACGAGCCAGTAAGAGTCTCCAAGCTCCGTTTCCTTCAAGTACGCGCCGGGCAATAAGCCACGCAGCAACCAACTCCGCACGGTCGAGCGGGCTACCTCAAAGCGTTCGGCGAGTTGTCGCGCCGTGTATGTCTTCTCACTCATAACCGCAGACACTAGCACCCCTGACAGCGTTCTGTAAAGTAAATTCGTAACACCCCTGCTTGGATAGTTAAAGTAAATTGTCAGCTACCCGTGCTATTATTTACTTGCATATCTCTGTCACCCGTGCTAGAATCTCATTCAGTTCAGGACATCAACCACGAAGGAAGGGAACCAAACATGATTCAGATTCAACGCCGCGAACAGTTCGAGAAAGCAGCCGCCAGACTCACAAAAGAGCCGCAGTCAATCCGCCGCCACGAACCCGGCCTCTGGATTGTCACCAACAAAGCCAAAGGCCACAGCTATCCCGTGCGCGTCGAGCGCGCAGAAGGCAAGACCTTTATCACGTGCGGCTGTGAGGCCGGCACTCCGCACTACGGCAACCGTCGCCCGATGGTCTGCAAACACGCTTGTGCGGTGATTTTGTTTCTTCGCGGCATCCGTGAGATGAGGCGGCGCGCGGGACTCACGTCGCACTAACAAAGAGAGACCGCCGGATGTATCGAGCATCCGGCGGTCTCTTCAACCATCAACCAACTACCAAGAAGGAGACAGTCAACGTGAAGAATAAACCCAATGCAGCCCGAAAGGGAACCGCCGCACAAGTGAAAGCCACACCGCCGCGTGAGGACTTGGCCGTCCTGCTCTCCAAAGTTCTCACTCATCCCGCGCTCCCCGGCAAACTTGAACAGTACATCGGCGAGGGACTGTGTGAACTCTATAACGATCTCGTCAACGGCGATTTCCGCGAAGTTGATTATGCGCCCGCGCACATTGCGCTGCTGTTCAAGGCGCACGCGAAAACCACGCGCGAACGGAGGGCACGCTAATGGCAAAGAAATCACCTTTCGCGCACCTGCTCACCATCGAGCAGGTGCGCGAAATCTCCGAGAGGTTGATGTGTCATGGCGACAATCAAACCATCATCACCTTTCTCTTGCTGCTACGTGCGCTCACGTATTCAGACGACCGGGAAACTCTCTTGTGCGCCGCCGAGTTCGGCGTCATGCCCTACATCAGAGAGACGAACGACGCGCTTGACGAAGCAATCAGCCTGCGGCTCGACGCGCTGCGAAAGGACGGCAGGCGATGAAAATGGAAACAGAGATGGAAGACTTCGACCTCTACGACCTTCTTGTCGAGCATCCGCAAAGCACATACGTGTTGAGAGTCACCGGCGCGCGCATGGACGAGGCGGACGTGCAGGAAGGCGACATGCTCATCGTGGACACCTCGCTCAGACCCAACACCGGCGACACCGTGATCGTCGGAGACGAGGCGGACGGCTTCACGGTCTGCCTCTACAGGCCACGACGCGGCGCGCTTCGACTTGTCGGAAGTGACGACGATCACCGGCAGATGCCGGAGGGGGACGTGTTCGGCGTCGTGACGTTCAATGTGCGCCGTACCCGTCGAGACGCGCACGAAAGGCAAGGTGCGGCATGAACCATCTACGCTCGCATCGTCGCCGCTGGATTAAGAATCTGTGGCGTTGCTGGTGCTGATTTGTCGTTACGCAACGACAAATGCGAGAGGGGCAGGGAACCAACCTTGCCCTTCTTTTTCATTACGCAATGAAAAATTAAGGGAGTCCGTCAAAACGGTGCGCGCTCACCGTTTTAGCAAAAACTGCTAAAACCTTTTACCGGCGACGGTACAAACCGTGCGCGCTCACGGTTGCCAAGAATCTGCGGCATGTTCCGGCTTAATGGTCTTGACGTGTTTTCAGCAACTCGCTTAAACTCATTTCGAGGCTCGCTGAAGGGGGGTTGCTGGTGTCTTGGACATCACTCCCGTTGACCCCGGCGAGCCTTACCGCGCCCACTTCCGCACGTGCGCCGACGCCGTCGTCGAATTAAGTCTTGGATCTGAAAAGCAACCTGTGATATAAGCCGCAACTAATCAGGGCGGGTGCTGAATGTGCTCGCTCTCGCATTGGCGGGGTGAGGACGCTGATGCGGCCCTCACGATCTGATCAAGCATCGTGAGAAAAGAGAGAGGCGACACCCAACACAACGGGGACGGTGTCGCCTCTTTTCGTGCCTGTTACTGGCGAGGATTGCCGCCCTGCTGCTCGTTTCAGGCAACGCGCCTACTCGGATACCTCGAAAACGATTCTAGGGCGATTATGAGGCAAGTGGCGTTATTTTTAACCGGCGTGACATTACTTTCTATCTGCGTACACAGCGTTGATCTGTTCATGCAGGCGCGCACAATCGGCGGGGCTATGTCTCACGATGAAAGCCTCATTTGTTTGGCCGTAGGCGTGCGTGAGAGCTTCGGATATTTCCCGTGAGCAGAGGGGACAGACCGGCGAGGGTGTATCGCTGGCCTGTTCGAGCTTTGTCACTCTGCCTTTGATACTCATATGGCTTCCACCTGATCCCTTCTCCTGATGAGCACAACCTTAATCACGCGCGACAGGGGACGCCCACAACGCGCACAGGTGCGAGGCGGAGACGTATCACACGCGGCATCTCGCGGTGCATCGTCGCCGCGATAGGTGCGAACATCTACCCTCTTCACGCCGTCGCACGAGCAGGCCTCGGCGAACTTCCCGGCGAGCGATGTTTCGAGTTTGTTGAGCCGGTTTTCAATGCTCATTTATTTCTCCCTTCGTTGACTGCTTTTTCCAGTGCCTCAAGACGCTCTGAGAGGTCTTCCAACTCAACCGCTTTGAGCGTGTAGTCTATGACTGCGCGAGCTGCCGAGACTCTGGCCGACGCCGGAGCCGTCTCGTCTTCGGCGATTGTTTGAAGCACGCCGGCCATCCCTGACGCGCCCGCTTGAAGACGCGCGGTCAACTGCGCGACGGCAGCGCGACGAGCACGCTTCAGGGCGTCGGAGAATTGAGCGTCGCGCATGTAGCGGTACAGCGTCGTCTCTCCGACGCCCAACACTTTCGCAGCCTCGGAGATGGTCGGCTGCGCGACGAGTGCGGCGAGCGCTCGTTCCTGCTTGGCCGTCAGTTTTGGTTCTGCGACTGCCATTGCCTACCGTTTACTTTCACATGGGCGCTGCATTCATCTGATAACGAAGAGAGGTATTTTTCACTTCGGCGCGGGTGAACATAATCTAACCATTATCAGGACGCGCCGCCCTCAACGTGTGCAAGAGTTTTCGAGTTATGCAGAACGGCATTCTTTATTCATCGAGCGTGCATAAAATTCAGAGCATCAAGTCCAAGATGTTGCGCCCGTCGAATCCGTGCCCCAAGTAATAGACTTCGGCATAATTAACCAAAATCAGACGCATCTGTGTCGGCGTGAGGCACTTTTCCCGTTACATCAATGCGATGAAATCTCTTCGTCCCGTTGCCGGAACCGATCTTCCAACCACTGCCAAACCTCTCCGTCCGTCAGACTGTAAGGCATGTCGTTGCCTTCGTGCTGCTCACGCAAAAGTTGTATTGAGCCAGCGTCCTGCTCCACAAGAATATTTCTAAGTCGTTCTAACGACTCGTCGAAGACTGCAAGCGCGTCCGTCAGTGCGTCAATCATCTCGAAATAAGCAACGCGCGCTGGAAACATCTGACGCTTACTCTCTTCAATCGGAATGCCTTCGATAAGCGAAGGTATTTTGTACGTCGAGAGCTTTGCGATGAGAGGCCGAGCACATCTGACAGCCCAAATTCTCACCGCTTCAGCAATCAAGAGTCGGCAGGCTTCGTCTGACCCCATATGCTCTAAGGTGTGCGCGTAACACAAGCGCGCGTGCGGACAGGCGGCGTGCCACATCTCCGTACAATTTGGGCGCTCACAAGTTCCCACTCCCTCAATGTTCATCTCTCATCATCCTTTCGACTTCCGTGTCGTTGTTATCCGCCGCCCACAATTTGCCGGTAGCGTGTGGCGTTGTGTCCATCGTTTTCATGGCCGTGCGCGATGCTCGCTTCGCCGAGTGCTGCCCGTGCGCCCATCGCGCCCATCGCGACGACTTGATCGGCGGGCAGCGAGCGAATGCGTGAGAGTTCGGCGGCATTCTCCCGTACTGCATTGGCGGTCATCTGTTGAGACGTTGCGAGGCGATTGATGGCGTCGGCAACCTGTGAAGATGCGAACGCGGGCTGCCCGCCATAGTTAAATTTATACTCCGGCGCATTACCGTTATTTGTGCCGCTCCCTGACGAACCGCGCGCGCCCGATGAAGCGCCGCCGTTTTGTTCCTTACTGAAAACGTCGCCTGCAACCTTGCGACCCGCGATGCCACTGGCGAGCGCAACACTTCCGTAGATGGCCGCCGCCGTGAAGTCTGCCGCCGACTGCGCCGGGTTCGTGAAGAGGTGGACGAAGCCATCGGCCAAAGCCATCAACCCTTTGACGGTGGCTTCCTTCGACATCGAGGCAAGAGCCTGCGCCGTCACTTTGCGGAGCGCATCCGGCCCCGTCGTTCCCAACAAGATGTACTGCTCGACAGTTGAGCCGATGCCCTGCGCGAACTCTCCGAAGGCTGCTCTGCCCATCGCCTTTACATCTTTGAGCGTCGCATGAAGACCGGCGGTTGCTTGCTGCGCTGCGGTCGCTTTGCGCGCGACATCTCCGGTGTCGTCTCCTCCGTCCTCACCTCCGGGCTTCGGCTTCCGTTTGGCGTAGCGATTCACTCCGCTGAGAGCACCTGCGGCGTCCTGCGTCTTCTTGATGAGCGAGCCTAAGCCTCCGAGGGCATTCCCTGCTTTCTCGGTCGCCTCTTCCGTCGTCGGCGCGATGTCGGCGAGCGACTTCAAAAACTCATACTGCGTTTTCTTCGTGTCAACAATCGAAGCCTTGAGGCCGTCGAGATTGATTGGCGGAACTGCGGCGAGCATCCCGGCGAGATTGATCCCGCTGCCTATCGGCAAAGCCGCCACGCCGTCCGTGCCGAAGCCGAGGGCTTCAATTCGCGCCATCATCGCGGGCGTGAGGGTCAGAGGTGTTTGGCCTGCACGCGCGCCTGGGACGAACTCGCCGGCGCTTGACGGCAAATCCTTCAGGCCGGGCATGTCCGTGCGGCCTGCGCCATACGTGGATTGAAACCACTTCTTAAATTCAGGGATCTGTAGAAGCGTATTCCATTGCTGTCCGGTGCTCATCTGGGACATCTCGCCCGGTGCGGTCGAGGTGCGGGCGTCTTTCCCGCCGCCGCCGCGAGCGCGTCCACCCGCCAACGTGTCGAGCGTTTCCGCGCCCGTTTGCAAGCGCGTGAAAAACCGCATGATGGTATTAACGTAATCGCCGACACCGGTGATGTTTTTATCAATCAACGTGTTAAGCCGCGCCTCCGATGATACCGAGCGTCCGCGCCCTTCTCCGGCGTTGTAACCCGCCAGCGCGAGCCGCTTGTCGCCGCCGAATTTTGTGAGCAGGTCGGAAAGGTAGTGAGCGCCGCCCATGATGCTCTGCTTGATGTCGTAAGGGTTCGTGACGCCGTAGCGAGCCGCTGTGCCGGGCATCATCTGGGTTAGCCCCTGCGCTCCCGCCCACGACTTAGCGCGCGGGTTGAAGTCTGATTCTTTTTTGACGAGCGCGCGAATCAAGTCCGGCTCCACGTTCTTATAGCGTTCGGCAGCTTCCTTGATCGCTTCGTCTATTTCTTTTAGCTTTTCGGGATCGCGCGCCCCTTTCACAAACCCCGTCACCAGCGACAACCCCGCCGCATATCCGAGTCGCGTCATGACCTGTGACGGCGAGTGCTGCTCCATCTTGTCGCGCCACCCTTGCTCAAGCTGTGCGCCGGCCTCCGCGCCTTCTTTGTAGAGACCGCCGGCGGCATCCTTCGCGCCCTTCGTCACACTCTCAATCGCACTGAAGCCCAAGCCCTTGAAATCACCTGTGGCGAGTGACGAGAGGATGGCATCGAAGCCGCCGATGACTACCTTCTGCACCCCGGCAGCGCCCGCCGTGAAACTCTTCGCGGCGCTCGAATCAAGCCCGACAATCGCCCCGGCCATGCCCTTCTTTACTTCATCAAACGCCGGCTTGAACGCCTCGCTCGCGCGCTGCTGGTTCAAGTCTTCAATCGTTGACCACATCGAGGAATAAGTGCCCTCGGTGTCTTTCATCAACCCTTTGAAGTCGCGTCCCATGCCGGCGACGATCACCTTGACGGCAACGTCGGCGTCGAGCTTGTTTTGCTGTGCGAGCTTCTGAACGTCGGCAACCGACTTGCCCGCATACTCGGCCAGATATTTCCACGCCGGGATGCTGCTCTCGGCAAGCGTCGTCAACTCTTCGCCGCTCACCTTCCCCTTCGTTTTCATCTGTCCGAGTTGCAGGATGATACGGTCGAGCTTTTGCGGATCACCGCCGAGGCCGGCCACCGCGTCGCCGATGCTCGTCAGTGTGGGGATAATCTCTTCAGCCTTGAAGCCGACGGCCTGCAACTGCTGCGAAAGCCCGACCAACTGTTCGGAGCGAAAGGGAGTCTTTGCCCCGAAGTCGATTAAATCCTTGAGGTGCGCCTTTGCTTTCTGGGCGGCCTCTTCAGCGGACAACCCTGCGTTTTTGAAGATGGCTGCAAAGGCGATCTTCGACCGTTCCTGTAAATCCAGAAAGTCGAACGCCGTTGTAACCTCGCTCTTGAGTCCGCTTCCGAGTTTTGAGAGCGCTCCGGTCAAAAGATTGCCGCCGAGCACCCCGCCGAGCACGCCGAGCGCACCGCCGCCGCCGCCACCGCCCGTCAGCGACGAGAGAAAGCCCGCGCCGGATGCCGCAATTGAGCCGCCGGGGATGGCCGCGACGATTGACTTGAAATTGCTTTTGAGCCTTTGTTCAAATTGGTGTGCGCGCGTCTCGCCCCGCT
>MWWH01000240.1_pt1 | contig 15266 bp, 19 predicted proteins | sample 1047231 | NCBI WGS metagenome assembly MWWH01 (sample SAMN06349967, study PRJNA376086) | soil metagenome | isolation source: MG3-2 sample Antarctic (ecotone) soil | place: Antarctica | collected 2015-01-13 | reverse complement strand
CTGCAAATGCTTCGCGAACCTACAGTGACCTGAGCATGCTCTGCGAGGTATCAGGCGAAATGCGGCCTAACAACGGCATGCAGCGGACGCGCAATTGGCATGTCTCTCATGCAGGGCTTGTCGCTGGAGGCGGTTCGTGCGCGCCGCTGATGCCCAGCGTTCAAGATCATAATTTACATATTAGCTGTTATCCGACGCGATAATGAAAATGGAATGAGATTTTAGAGGCAAGGCACAAGATGTAGTATGCGCCTCGGAGACACTTTCACCCGTAACTGTTGATTTTTCAAAATCATTCAAAAAGTGCGTCCGACCACAATATATTGAGGTCTTAATGCGGTATGGCTGAGCATTCTTCTTGTGTGTATAGAGGTGGTATGCAGTATCGAGTTTTACGCATTATAGCCTTCCGGTTTGAAATGCTCTCTGAGGGCAAGATTATTTTCCAAATCGCGTACGGTCGGAAAATCACGATGTATATTTAGCTGCTGCTCCAACCTGCCCGCAGCAAACTCATACCTTGTTTCACCTACTATATATAAACCGCTGTAAAGTTCTCCGGCCTCCCGAATATCAACGGTATCGCGTACGTTGATGCGCCCGCCTTCCGGGTAGTGCGGCAGCAAAGTTATCGTACCCTCGAACGCATGCTCGCGCCTTCGGTCTTTCTTGCTTTGCGCTAGACGCTGCGCTGCGAGGCGGCTGTTTGTAGGTAGGCTCTCACGCCCAATAACTTCACCGATCCCGCGCGTGTTTTCATCTGAGCTTTCAGTGAGCAGCTTACCCCCTGCCGCCCTGCCTCGGTATTGAACAAGCGATGGGCGCCCCCTTTTATTCTCAGGTAGCTTATAGTTAAACTCATAGCCTCTCAGTAAGCGGCTGTCTTTGCCTATGATGATCTGCGCAACGGGCGTCTTAATCGTGTTCGCTTCTTTAGCGAAGAAAGTCTCGCCGTGCACCCAAATCCGCAAACCTTGCCGCCGTGCGACCTCTTGTGCCAGTTGCCAATCCGTTTTGCTGTATTGCATCACATCATCGTGCATGTCACCGTCGTCTTTTCTGTCAGGCCCACTAAACTTGAGGTTGTACTCAATGGCGAGCTTTCGCAAGATAGCTATGTCAGAAATTTTCTTGTGATAGCGCGAGCGCCTTGCCTGTTTCATTTTCAGGCTCTTGTCGTGAAAGACAAAAGTAGCCTCGCCGTCCTTCCATTCATGCCGCGCCAGCAATCCAGTATAGATTGTGCCGTCTTTCCCGTCCGGTGAATTAAAGCCGAGCCAAAAGCGCGCGGTTAACTGTGGCATGCCCGCAGTTGATATGTAGTGATCTGTAAACCTGTAGGCGGGGTCAGAGACGACAAGCACAGCCTCGCTCGACTTGTCGGTAGTCAAGTTAACGCTGACACGAATGATGGGGCTCTGCGTCTTAATCCATGAATCAAGTCTTTCTTGGGGCTCAACAAGTTCAATAATACAATGGTTCGCTAACGGAATCGCCATGTTGAATTTTCCTCTCAGCTTAACTCATCTTCGCGTTCGTGTCTCCGGCTCATTGTTCTATAAATATGCTCAGGCTCAGTTTTGCGCTCAACCTCTCTTAGCCTCTGTTCTATTTCGCGGGCAACTTGCTCAGCTATCTTCTGCGCGTCATTCCTGGAGCCGCCCGTCACATTTACCTCCAGTCTTTCAATAGTCACACGACGCCCGCCGCCCTGACGCGCGCTCGCTACTTCTGCGAGCGTTGTGCGGATAGGCGCTGCCCGTTGGGCTTCATCTCGCCAGCCATGGGCCTGAAACGATCCGCCGTCTCGCGCGTTGGCATCCAGTAACGAGACGAGCTTGTGGTGCGGGGTCACGTACCCGTCCCTATTAGGCGTAAAGAGTTCAACGCCGCGCTCACCACCGATATAATCAACTCCTTTGATTACGCGGCCACCGCGAGCGCGACCGCCGCCAAAGCCCAGATACTTCGCCGCAGGCGATGCGACCCCACCGCCACCAAAGGCTGGCAGTGCGATATTCAAGCTGCTGATTTGATCTGTAGCGGTTTGTAATGAACTGCTCAAGCTGGCAAGGTCGCTGGGAAGCGTGCCGAGCGGTTTATTTAAACTCGTGAAGCCCGCTGTTACGTCCGCAGTTGGCCTGACCAGAGCATCTAGCTGTGGCGCGAGCGGCTGCTGCTGGGTCTGCGCTCCTTTGCCGATAGAAAAGATTTTATCTACCCATTCGACGCCTGATCCCATACCGGGAGACACACTCTGTTTATAAACACCTGGATTGACATTCCGCAGCGCCTCCAACAATTGATTGACCCCTTCATCCGGCAATCCCAGATCGTTACGTCTCACATCTTGAATAGCAGACCTCATCACGCCTGGAATCTGTAGCTGTGGGGCCATGTCTCGAAACATAGAGCCTGCTTTTTCCGGTTGGAATTGAGCCCACTTGGCAAAAGGAAATTGTGAGCCGTACGGACGATCCGGGCCAACCGTTCCGCGGTAGAAAGGAAATTTTCCTGGATTAAGAGCGACCTCCAAAGCCTGATCTTTATTAAAACCAGAGAGTACACTGCGAGCTACCGTACTATATTCATCGGGCGTGGCGTTATAAGCACGTCCGGAGGCTATGAGGGCATCGTAGGCTCCTCTATTCCCCTTGGAGATGTCCGCAATGTCTTTCGTGTTCTGTGCATCAGCGCCGAATAAGTTGTAAAGACTGCCAGCTCCTGCTATCGCACCTAAAACCGGCAAGGTAGCCGGGTGCTTCGCCAGACCCAAACCCAAGCCCAAAGCTCCTTTTCCAAACCGCTTGGCGGCCCAGCCTCCACCTATAAGGGCATCTCCTGCATCAACACCTGAGCCGCCACCTCCGCCGTTACCGACTCTGAGCATTCCATTGAACAATCCGACTCCATCTGCGGCCTCCGCTGATGCCTTTCCCAAGCTGAGCACACCTACCATCGCAGCTGCATAGGCAGGATTGTCTCCGGCACTTGCCTGAGCCGATTTGATGTAGCCGGTCAATTGCTCGGCGATGGTGCCGCCGATCTCCACAACGGGCTGCCCTGCCTGTGCGAATGCGTTTTCCTTCGTCGCTCTGAAGTTTAAGAGTTGGCCCAAGGGGCTGCCTGGTCCGAACACCTGATCGTAGGTTTGATTGACGGCGAGCGACCGCTCATAATTACGAGCTTCTTTCGACATGCCGGCGCGGAAGTTGATCATCTGCGAGAGTGCGCCGACTCCCCGGATGTTGCCGAACATGGAGATGAGCTGTTTGTTGACGGCGTCGCCGCTATCAACGTCAATACCCTTCTTACGAAAAGCATCCGTTAGCTTGTCAGCTACGGCCATCGGGTCTTGACCTAAACCTTCAGCGATAGGAATAGCTCCTGGCTTAAGTCTCGACATGGCATGCTTGTTCCCTTTACTGAATTCGACCTTGCTTTGGTCCAGCAAACCCAAATCCTGCCAGTTGCGTAGCTTGTAAGCCGGAATCGTCCCACCGACCATGTTGCTGTACAGGGCCATCATGGCCGTGCCGGTCTGTGCGCCGCCAAGCGACTGAATGAGAGGCATGAGTTTTGTCATGCCTTCAGGCGATAGCCCTTGACCGGCCAAGCGGCTGTATTTAGTGAAGGCGCGAAACTGGCCGGGATCGATGTCGCCGCCGGATGCAGCCGTCGCGCGCGCGACCAGATTAAAATACTGCTCCATGCGCGCCTGATCTTGTGAGGTGAAACTACGCTGCCCTGTGGCGTCCGGAGCGCCAGTTGGTCGGTCAACACCAAGCGTCTCAAGCGCCTTGAAGGTATCGGCGATTTGTTTGGTAACTTCCGCCGGACCGTATTTATCACCGTAGAGGGCCTGCATGTTGGCGCGGTACTTTGTGGCAATGGGTAGGAACTTGATTGCCTCATCTACGCCCCCAAGTGTATTAACCAGCCCGGTCAAAGTCTCCTGCACATCAACCTGGCGAACGCCTCTGATCTGTTTTGTGGTTTGCCCGACAGCCGCAAACCCTCGCTGGTTTTCCTGCTCCGAGAATCCCATGATGCGGAAGCGCTCACGTGCGCGTAGTTGATCGAGCGCCGGGTCGGCAACCGACTTGATCGCGTCATAGGTCTGGCGGGCGACAGAAGCCACATTGCGCGCCGTGCGAACACCTGTGTTGAATTGATCAACCCTGCTGCCGCGACTGCTGCGCACTAAACGCTGCTCTTCACGCCTAAGCTTCACTCTCTCTCGTAGCAGGCGAGTCTCAGCCAGCTCTGTCGAGCTTGATCCGCGTAGGTTGGCTTGAGTGAGGCGCGCTTTCTGCTGCTGGAGCCTCAGTTCTTCACGTTGGGCCCGGATGCCTACCTGCGCGGCCTGAGCCTTATTGCGCGCTTCGATTCCGACGAGACGAGCCTGCTCCTGTCTGAGGCGCGCCGCTTGCTGGAGTAATTTAACCTCTTGCGTTTGGGCAGTACCGCCGGCGCTGCGCGGGATGTTGACGCGCCCCGACTTCCCCATAGCCTGATCTACCAGTTTGAGGGTTCTAAGGGTTTTCTTGCCCTGACTGTCTAACGTGCGAAGGCGCAGCTCGAATTGAGACACGCCCTTGCTCGCTTTGTCTCTCAGCAAGAGCTCGATAATTAACTTGTGCAGATCGCGTGCCATGCTCCCTCTCTTCCGGCTAGTTGACAGCTTCGGTCAAGGCTAAATCTTCTGACCTTCTAGCTTCTATTGCAGCACGAATGCTCTCAAACCACTCACCACGCGCTTGATTCAATGCAACCAGGTCAATTGCGTCCATCTGCCAAAACACAGATAAGCCGATGGGTGTTTCAAGACTGTGCGCGCCGTCCTCTGTAGAGAATTTCGTGATCTCCATACCAAGTAAGAAGCAGGTTTTCTCCATTGCGGAAAATCGGTGCCTCTCCGCTTTCAGCTCATCGTAGCCCGTCAATTGATTGCCGAACGTGACGACGTTATAAAGTAAATCGCCCTGCTGAAAACCTATCGCCAGCTTAATGGTGCTCTCGTCAATAGCTTCTGACATACGCCCACTCATTGAATCTTGCATGAACTTGTTGTAACCCTCTTCAAGAAGCTCTCTGTCAATAGCCGCCAAGGAAAGAAACGCCTTTAGGGGAATAGGTGAAGGCAAGCTTCCGAACCTGGTGACGGCAGCTTGATATAACCGCGAGTCATATTCCACACCCTCTGCTTGAGCGCTAATATCAAACAACGGGCGTCCGCGCAGACGGCGCCCGAATGTGACCTCGGTATGAGTTACACCTTTCTCTGTATATCCGGTGACTAAGTAGACTGTATGCTCCATTGTTTTCTTCTCCTTAATTTTTAGATCCTATAAGTTGAATTACTATCAACGCGGCGACGGCGTCGTCGTTTTCTATGCTCAGCTCATGCTCTACGATTTCTCTGATTCAGGGGCGCAGTCAGCATTGCTTCCAAGCGCTCAATACGTTCTTGCAAATCCATCAACTCAATGGCCTTGATACTCTGTTCGATGATCGTCTTTGCAGCAGCTACACGCGAACTGGACGGTGTCTCTTTATCTTCCGCAACTTCGCGAAGCACGCGCACCGCAATTGCGCAGGTGCTCTGAAGCTCCGAAATGGCGGTTTCGACAAGCTGCCGTCTGGCTGCCCGGTAGCACTCTTGAAATGTGGAAAGCTGCATTGTCCGCCACAGGGTTGACTTGGATACACCGGCGGCCTCGTATGCGTCGTCAACGGTTCCATGAGAGAGCAATGCCAGAAGCATGACTTCCTGTTTAGGCGTCAATTTTCCGTTAAAAGGTTTCAAATCACTTCACCTTGTCCCAAATGGGCGCTGCACGAAGCGGCGCCACACGTCCATAGCCATTCGGTGCTCGGCCATATGGCCCACTTCTCCGCGTTCTTTGCGCTCGGCACTCCATCTCAGTAGCGCCTCTCTGTACGCCGATCTCTCATCGCGTGTCATTTCAGAAGGAAGGACCCTGTATATAGGTGCCGCATTATTTGCAACCAGAGTGGGCAGGCAGAAATCGAGAAACACCAGCGCTTCTTCACGCGACAGCTCGTGCAGCCATTGACGGAAAGCTGTGCCTTCCCTTCTGATGGTTTCTGACACGGCTAATGATTCAAGCCTCTCAGCTCTTCGCAATAAGCTCATGACTTCATCCGGCGTCTGTTTGTCTTGCTGCCAACTGGGGTCTTTTGAATCCCCTCAAGCACATCATTGAGCCGAGTATTTTCTCGCGCCAACTGGCGCTTGGTCTCAACTTCTACGAGTCGGATCTTGCGATCAACCAACTTCCAGATCTGCTCCCAGTCCCGGTCACTGGGGGCGCCCTTATCCTTTGATCGCGCAAGAATCCCCTCAATGCGGACATGGATGAGCGTTAGTTCATCCATGAGAGACTCATCTCCACTCGGCTTCACTTGTCGGCGCTCTTTCGTAGGTTTTCCCTTCACAGTTGATCACCTCAACTTTGCTTCAGCAGATATTCATGGTCGGACTACTCAGACTACTCAGACTACTCAGACTACTCAGACCAGTCAGAGTGGTCTGAGTAGGTAGCGGCTACAGTGTTACAGGCGACGTCGTCGTCGTTTCAAAGCTCCTTAAAAATGTGAGCAGGGGCATGGAGAGCCCGGACCGTGAAATACGGGCGACCTTGCGCGGAACAACGACGAGCGCGCTCGGTCAACGCCCCTGCTCACGCTGCCACGGTTCCACGCGCGGCAGAGCTTTGAAGGATCCTCTCACCTGGCTTCAATATGGCCGCGATCAAAAATTCCAGACGTGCTATTTCGCCAGCATCACGCGCACGATCTTCTATGCGCTCGCCTTCTGCAAGTGGCCGGTCGAGCGGGCCGATTGCGTTTAGCTCGTCAACCAAGCGTGAGTATTCGGCATAGGCATGCCGGAAAGATGATTGCGCGGTTTCATACTGCGCGCGCGCCTCGAACATTTTCGGAGAGTGCGAGCTGCGCTTTCGCGTGTAGAAGTCCAGCGTCGTGGTCAACTGATTAAACTCATGAGGCGACGCGGCGCGCTCAACATCGTAAGCATTGAGCGCAGTCTGCGCGGCTCGTAATTGAGCGGTCAGTTCGTTATGCTCGCGCTCGATGGCCGCGAAGGGCCCGCGCAAGCTCTCGACCAGGTCGAACAGCTCACGGATACGTGTGCCTTCAGGAAATCGCGCGGCTTCAAGCTTTGTGTGGCGCAGCTCGCGCACGACGGGATTGAGAGACGCCAGCGCGCCATAGGCGAGCCGCTCGGCCCCGGCCCGCTGCTCGTTCACCCACGCGCGCTTTTGTCTGAGATAGTCACGGATGCGCGCTTGCGTGTGCTTGTCCTGCGCGTCAACTTCGCGGCGCATGATGATGCGCTCAAGATTTTCGTTTATTTCAAACTCATTTTTGATCATTTTCTATCCCTCTCACTTACCGGCGAGCAGCCCGCGCACTCTGGAGGGGCGCGCGGTCATTCACCTGCTCGCCTTTTTTTCGATGGGGGGAGACGCCAATCTCCGCCATCGAAACTTTATAAACATCACACGCCGATGGCCTCTTCAATTCTGGCGGCGATGGCCGCGCTCTCTTCTATTCGTGCTGTGATCGCGTCGCGCTCGTCGAACTTCAGGCGATTCCCCCATTCGTTCGTGCCGCTCTTGAGCTGAGCAACATCGCGCGCATCTGACTCAGCTTCGAGCCGAGCGACATCGCGCGCGTAGTCGTCGTATGCGCTCTTGAAGTTGGCGCGCGCAACCTCATAGCCGGATTGCGCTGTATCTCTCAGAGAACTGGCGCGCGCGATGGCTCGCTCCAATAGAGTCTGGCGCGCGGTCGCGGTCGCGAATGCTTCAGCGGTCGTGTTCTCTAAAGTCGCACTTGCTAGATAGGCGTTCACCTGTTCAAGCTCACTGTTGAGTGAGTTCACTTTTTGATTGAGCGGCGTTGTCGCTTCGTACTGGCTCTCAATCGCCGCGTACATCGCGGCCAGGTGACTACCTGGTGGAAGCTCTTTGAAGTCAAGCAACCTGTATTTTGTAGATGCGCTCATTTCCTCTCTCCTTCAGGACCAATTAACCAGTCTGACTGCCTTTGCACGCGTTGGCTGCCTGCTGATCGCGCGCCATACGGTAATACTCGGCGGAGGCGCGCAGCACCGGCGAGAGCAATCGAAACACTGTAGGCTGCTCTGTTTTGAGCCGAAGCAGATTCTCAAAATAGGAATTCGGAATCACCGGCGCGTCAGATGTCGGTGCACTTCTTTCGTGATTATTCATTCGACCAACTCCCGGCGTTATCGGACGCCTCACGCTGTCTTCTGACGCGTCTTGTTTCGGTTGGCTTCATAGGCCAGAGCGCTTGCCTGCATCCCTGATGAAAAGGTTTTCCACCGCGGGTCGTTGTTATCTCTCATGAGCAAGATCGCTTCCCAGTGTTCCGAGCGTTCACCGGGCTGAAGAATCTTCATCAGCGGCAGCTTCCTCTTTTTCATGGCTTTACCTTTCGTGACTTTGTAGTTCGTCAGACACCTGGCATATATCTGGCCGCCACGCTCGATGCGATCCGCGCAACCTCTGAATCATCTAGCGGCGGGAGGCATCGCTTTGCGTTGGTTTCGCGTAGCCGCGCGTGAAGGTCTGCCACATGCGCTGTCTCTCCTTTGCCCCATATACCGCAACCTATTTTGAAGAGTTGGTCATTGCGCGATCCCTCAGAAATCGGCGGGCCTATGCTGGGCGTTGATTCGCGCTCTCGAAACTCTCGCACGTTTGGCGCTTTGGTTGTCGGCTCAGCGGTCAATTTTTCAATGATCCACGCCGGACACATGGCATTTGGTGCATCTTTTGATATTTCATAAGCTCTGCCGCTCGCGTGGATGCTCCCCGGCGCGACAACGAATCCACCATCGCCACGAATATCTAAACCCTCGCCTAGCTTCCCGGCGGAATTTCTGATCTCGACGCCTTCCGGCACATCGAAGTAAATGTGCGTGCCACCGCCGCCCGTTTTGACTTCAAGCGTCTCTGGCAGAGGCCCATGAGCTTCGATCAACTGCGTGAGCGAGGCGTCTCCGCTGTGGCGGGGGTCGACGTCAACAACCATCATGCTGCCGCCGGTCGCAAATCCAATGTTCGCCTGCGGCCATCTTTCCCACCATCTATGGATCTGCTCTTCGTTGGTGGTCGCTCGCCTTTGCCATTCCTTGACGAGCGGCAACTTGCCGCCGGGCTCGACTGGGAAGATGCGCAGGCCCCGGATTGCCAGATCGCACGCCTTTTTGAACATACTGCGCGCGGGGGCGGATTTTAAGTCGTTGCTTTGATTGAGGGTTGCTGGAGATCCACCGGACGGATTTGTCCCATGATCGGCCTCAGCCACAGGGCTCGGCAAGAGGTCAAAATTGTCCCTTATTGTATTACCACTCAGGGCTTCTCTATCAGGGGACGGATCGCCGTCCTGCTCTTCGTCATCAAGAGCGACGAGCGCCGTAAAGTCTCGCCGTGCCGGATACGTCTTGCGTCGGGACTCGATGATGCGCCGCGCCTCGCCATAGAGGCGATCAAGGTAGGCGATCTGGTCATCAGCTCCGCCGTGGCGCTCTTCGATGCCGTCAAAATCTTTTTCCAGGCTTTGAAGCTCGCGCTCACTTCGTAGCTTGATGTATTCGTCGAGGTTTAAGACTTCGCCGCCGCCAGCGCCCGGCTCTTCGATGTCCACGCGGGGCAATTGCGCGACAGCCCACTCGACGGCCTCTCGCTTGGCTTCTCTCTTGTCGGTCTTCCAGAGCGGCGAGCGAAGGGCGCGCTGCATAGCTTCATCGGCGCGGGGCGTGAGAAAATCCGTGTACTCTGTCTTTTCGTTTTCATCTTGGCCGATATGAAAGAGCATGATCCCGGTCGTGCGCGCGCGCCGACGAAGCTTAATGATATGGCGATAGACCGCTTTTCGCTTGGCATCATCCGAGCCCGTCAAGTGCATCAGGGATGCAATCGTGAGATGCGCGCGGCTGAATGGAGTAAAGGCTATCTCAGCGTCACGACTGCCGCCGTGCGCGGCCTGCACAGCAGTAATGAAGTGCAGATGATCTTTCGCCTGGTAGCCCGCAGCTTCCATAATCTTGAGCGTCATATCGGCGATGTTAGCGTGCGTGCGACGGCGTTTGAATGCATACTCATCAGCACGCGAAGCTAGGTAAGTGGTAGGAGCAATTTGTGCGCTCATGCTGCCACCTCCAGATTTCGTGTTGAATGGCAGCAGGTTTTTCGATTAAGCGAATAATCGGAATTGACAGTCGCGCGAATTTCATATATTTTCATTGGCGTCGTCCAATCAAATAACCATAGAGGGCCCGGTAGAGCTGCTAACTCTCCGGGCTTTCGCTTGCGTGATGAGCGGCGCGCGCCGCCCGTTTCAAAGTTAAAACCCCCGGATCGGCGACCACTCCGATCCGGGGGTTTTAAGCACTGGTTGTAGCAGGCGCGCACATCCAGTGGGAGACTTTAGGAAGTCTTTTATCCTCGCTGGTGGTCTCAGCAAGGAACCTGAATTGTCAAAATAGCAACCGTATTATGAAGGCTCGCTGGTCTTTCATGATGTACACAACACCACGAACAACACCACCACAGCTCGATTATGCGCTCTGACGGCCCACCTGTGGCGTGAGCAACACCACGAGCAACACCACACGTATTATGAGCCTAAGTTGCGGCTATAAAGTGTGAGCAACATCGTGTGCAACATCGTCCCAGAGGTTTTTGCTTGCGGAGAAGAGGCTTGATGAATAGAATAGAAGTAACAGCCGCTTCAACGCGGTTTTCAAAGACGGTGACGAAATGGCCTGATGTGCTGAAGGATTAGGAGCCAGAAGCACTACAGGTCTTTCGTCTATATACGCAGGTGTAGTTTACCATGCGCGACTGATAACGGGAAAGACCTTTCTTGAGAAAGTCTACTCGCACATTTTCCACTCGTCAATAAATTCTTTATTCTGAATAATTGGATAACCAGATAATCACTTATCCGATTATTCGCTTAATCGGTTATTCGATTATTCACTTAACTGATAAATCATTGGCGGGATTTGAGCCATTCGACGAGAAGCTCTTCGACCAGTTCGCTGAACTCTTTATCTTCAAGGGCCAGAGCGGCCTTCACGCTTCGGTGGGTTTCTTTCCTAAGGTAGGCTCCAGCTTGTGTATATTTGTCGTTGTCGCGTTTGCCGCCTGCACTGCCGGCAGGGCGACCGCGTCCTCGCTTGTCAGGGTCGGGCTGTTGGTTGAATGCTCTGGCATCGGCAGAGGGTGAATTAGGATTTGTCCTGGGCAGACGAGACAGACTGGTAGTATCAGCAGCAGTATCTACAGTAGCGTCAACGGCAGTAGCCAGGGGCGCACTGGGCAACGACCCGCCGCCAAAGCGATCATTGATCTCATCCGTAGCGTCGGGTTTCTCCTCACGCGTCGGTGGTGGTTGGCTTAACTTCTGTAGCCGCTCCTGTAATAAATTCCGGTCCGACTTTTTCATCCTTGAATCTCTCTCTGATCTCATTCGTCAGGTTGAAGAAGGCCATCGCTGCCTGTGAATGGACTTCTGACTCGATGACGGCTTTCCCAATAGCTGTCGCTTTTTCAACTGCCGCTGCATCCGGGATGCATGTCTCGAAGAGATTGGTCTTGAAGATCGCAGCCAACTGCTCGCGGATCGCGCGGTCGACGACCCCACGCGGCCTGTACTTGGTTGAGAGCCCCATGTACATCATCTTCGGCACATAGGCACGCCTGACGGCACCCAAGGTCTTGAGCATCTGTCGCAGGCCAACGAGCGCGAAGTGAGAGCTGTCCACCGGTATGATCGTCATATCCGACATCGCCAGGGAGTTGATGGTTGGAGCATCTAAATTTGGGGCAGTGTCGATGATGCAGTAATCGTAAGCGCGGCTAACTTCAGTGAGCCGGTTGCGCAGGAGCAGATCGCGCGAGATGTTATAGGTTTCGATCAGGCCCTTGGCATCGAAATCTACGCAGGATGGAATGTAATCAAGCCGCGGGCGCGCGCGCAGAAGGAAATTTGAGATGTCTGTGTTCGGTTCGAGCATCATACGATGCGACGTGCGTCGGTTGATCTCCAATTCCTCAAGGTTAGCTCCGAAACCGATAGACATATTCCCCTGCGGATCCATGTCCACGGCCAGCACGCGGCTACCCTGAGCCGCCAGGATAATAGCTATGTTGAAAGCCGTGGTCGTCTTCGCCGCACCGCCCTTGTGATTTGAAAAGACAATTGTCTTCATCATCAGCTTTCCCCATTACGACCCTGATTGATGATGTCAACCAGGGCATCCAGACGCTGGTCTGTATGTGTCTGAGCCTCTGCTAAGCTTGCCAGCGACTGCTCGGTTCGTGTCTGCGCACGTCCTAAGTCACCTACGATCTCCGTCAATGCCGCCAGATTGGTCTCTATGCGCGCCTGTGACTCGCCAAGCTGGTTGATCCAGGCGTCATGCTGGTCCATACGCTCATCGCGGTTGCGAGCCAGTTCGACGAGCATCTGAAAAGAGCGCTCGAGGTCGCCTAAGCGCCTATCGGCGCTGGCAGCCAGATCTGTGAGCGCATCAATGCGCCCATCGTCTCTATTGGCCCTCTCCTCAGCGCTGGCGGCCAGTTGGGCCAGAGTGGCGAAAGCATTCTCGAGTTTCAGAACTCGCTCTTCTGTGGTCATTTCTTACCCCCTTTCTTGGCGCCGTTCTTCTTGCTGGATTCGACTGGAGGTCTACCTCCTATCTCAGGTGTGTAATTCTCAACCTCACTACGCTTTACAAACTTTTGCCCGCCGATCTCGACGATTGATAGTTTCTTCCGCGCCACAAGTCCATAGATAGCCTCGCGTGATACGCCTCTTAACCGGGCGGCCTCTGCTTGTGTAATTAAATCTTCAAGCTCTTTGGTTGCCATTTGTAGCCCTCGAAAATAATTTGCCTGAAAGTAAATAAACCAGTTGACAGCACGAACGGGTTAGGTTAATATGTTCGTGCTGTCAACGGGATACTAGCACTGACAGGAAAAAGGAGCAAGCAAAATGTTCACGATCGAGATCACAGAAATCGCCAATGCAATCGAGAGAGCTAAAGAGCTTCATCCGGCCGTTAGGGTCAAAAGATTCGGCGAGTATTTAGTGGGCGGCAGCAAGGGCGCTGTGTACACGGTCCGTTGCTGGCGTGATCGTCAAGGTAGGAATGTTGATTGCACCTGCATGACCCGCGACGGTATCGCCTGTAAACACGGTATGGCTGCCGTGAGCCTTCACATCGGACTGGCGCGGATGCGCCTCGCATAAGCGAAACGGGCTAGGAAAGCGCGTCAACGCTCCCTAGCCCTTCACACCAACCCTCAGCCCAAGACAGAGAGAGGAATTCGATGCATGAAAATTCTAGCACACTGAATCAATCGCAAGCAGCGACGACGACGGCGACGGCGTTGCCGCTCTCATCACCATCACGCCGGCGATTAATCCTTCCCGGCGACCGCGTGCTCATCTTCGATACAGGTAGGTTTCGCTGGCACCAGGTTGCGGACGTGATCATCGGCGAGCGCACCAAGATCCGGGTGCAGGGAACTACCTGGTTCTTCGACGAGGGCATCGTCGCGAGACATGAAGGAAGGAGCTGCTAATGAGGAGATGCAGGAAGCGATGCAAGCGGATGAAAACCAGGCCCATCACACCCGAGCGGGCGAAAGAGCTGGTGGACATCATCGTGTGCGATGACTTTGAAATCAACGAGGCGCTGATCGAGTTGATCGCCGGCGTCGTTGACCTCGATGGCGATATGGCCAGGGCTGACTCGGCCCTGAACGCGCTGCTGCATGCTTTCACGCACACAGCCACTTCATACAACGCACTCTGCGATTTAATCGCGCGCACGAGCCCGGCAAGCGCCGCGCGCGCCAAGTAGGACCAGGTCAATGAGAGTGCGGCCCGGGCAGAGGCCACATTCGAAAGACCATTGATCGCTGACACCGTCGGCGGGAGGGGTAATATGAAAAACGATAGTACACACGCGGGTAGGCCACCGCTCACCAGGGAGCGCGCGAAAGAATTGGCTCAGAAAGTCGCCATCGGCTTGAATGATGATGTCTTGGTCTGCATGTTCCTCACGCTTATCAGAGGTATAGCTGATGAGCAGGATCACATAGAGCGGGACGGCCTGGCTTTTGATGTGGAACAGCGGGCCTTCTCTCATACAGGCCGCTTCTGTAACTCACTCAATGAATTCAGAAGCATAGATCCTCTAAACCCAGAGGATGTGCGCAAGCTGCACCCTGCGGAGCTGCTCGATGAGATAGAGAAAGAGGGGGGCGACAAGCAGGAGACTCCCACGGGGGAGAGTGGCAGCATCAATTAGCAGACCGGCGGGGCAGGGAAGAGGGGCGAGCTTCCGGGCTCGCCTTTCTTTTCAGCGGCGGATGCGGAATTCTGAACCCGTCAAACTAAATCCCTCTGCCATCGCTTGCTGCATCCATCCATTTCATCTAATATGCGCCGCACCGGAGCAGTTGGTGAACCCTTCTGCTCACCGGTTGCAGGGGTGAGGACTGTAGCCGGAACTTGAACGGGCGCGCCGCCTCCTTGGCTGGCTGCGCCCGTTCGCTATTTGGGATCAAAGTAAGTATGACCGATGGTAAAAATATATCCGACAGTTTCAGCGATACCCATCAGTCCTACCGGCCTCAAAAAGACAGCCACAGCCCAATGTAGAACGTGGTATCGTCGCGAGCTTTGCCGCCTCTCGCTGGACTTTATCCGGAAGCGGTAGTGCATGCGCAGCCCTCCCAGAGGCCCTGAGGCGATTCTAGTGCTGTTTTTGAAGCGAGCAACTCAAAACATTCAGCTATGAGCCAACATCAGCGTGATAAACCGAAATCATGATCGTGGCCGTCACGGTCGAAGCCCCGCTCGTGTATACGCTCCGGCTCCGGGCGCATCAGTCTTTCGTCGCGAGCGGGCGTCAGGCTGGTGCGACCGCGCTCCCGCTGCTTATCCCTGTCATGAAGGAATGCGTCCACCTCCTGCTCGTGTGCCACCAGCGAAGCAGCCCGGGCGCTCTCATGGCCACAACGATCAGACAGCCATCCGACGGCCTCCGCGCGGCCGATTGGATTGCCCTCACGCTTCATAATCTCCTGGATGACAGCCACAGAGTTGCGCCCTACCGTCTCCCTCTGTAGGTCATAGACGATGCCGCCGGGAAAGAGCGTCAGTAGCTG
>MWWH01000239.1_pt1 | contig 15316 bp, 18 predicted proteins | sample 1047231 | NCBI WGS metagenome assembly MWWH01 (sample SAMN06349967, study PRJNA376086) | soil metagenome | isolation source: MG3-2 sample Antarctic (ecotone) soil | place: Antarctica | collected 2015-01-13 | reverse complement strand
GTCTCAGCGGTTTCGGGAGGTAGCTAGTTATGATACTTAACACTTCCACCGATCTCAGCACGGAGGAGATCATGGGTAGCGTGGGGTGGCTATGTTGTCTCGGTACTTTTCAGCCGGGCCCGTGCCGCGAGCAAGGCCGAACGTTCGTGGGGTAGCTATGTGGTCTCGGTACCCTACAAGGCATGGCAAAACGACGACCGGTCGTCGTTTGTTCGTGGGGTAGCTATGTGGTCTCGGTACTGTTTTGCGGCGGCGCCGCCGCAACAATTGGCGAAGGTCGTGGGGTAGCTATGTGGTCTCGACACTGCTCGCGCCATGTGGTCGCTAATGGTCCCCGATCCGGGTCCACGTTCGTGGGGTAGCTATGTGGTCTCGGTACCGAAATGTTCATTTCGTCGGGCGCCGGACGAACGTTGTTCGTGGGGTAGCTACGCGGTCCCGATGTGCGCGCACTGGACGCGCACAAGGAACGATGCGTAATACCTCCGGACGCTCTACCCCGTCCCGGTAAGCCCTGGCGGTATAGGGACGGGGGCGTGCCGGGTATCCGACAACGCTCATTCTCGGAAACCGTTCATTCGTTACAGCCTTCTTGCTACACCGCTCGAAACCCCATTCGACCGGTCCGATGAGGGTATGAGACTCGACCGGAGAAATGGTGCATCCTCAAAGTATTACGCGCTCTTGTGCACGTACAACATTCGAGACCACACAGCTCCCTCCCCAACCGGTAGCGCCTGGTGAGGGGCGCCACTACTATGCCTTCAGCCGTATGGGGGGCGAACCTGAAGACAGGAGAATGCATCGTGGGCAAGGTGTTGTTAGTTGTGCTGGTAGTGATAGTGGTGCTGCGTATCTTTTAAGGCGGTGAGTTGGGAGAATGGCGCTTATCGCTATGAGGCTACCCAGCCAAGACTGGCTTGACAACAACCTATCTGAGCGAAAAAATCGGATAGCGAAGGAGGTGCCGCATGATACAGTCGCGCACTGCCATTTCCGTGCTTTTGCGGGTCGGGGGCATATCGGCGATCCTCGCGGGTGTGTTGTTCTTTTTGACCGTCATCTATGCGTTCGGGTTCATGCCCAGCGTCGGATTCACCCAGGAGATGTTCGATGACCGCCGCTTGTTGCTCCCTTGGGTCGCGGATCATACGAACGTCTACAGCGGTCTGTGGCTATTGTACTTTGCCTCTCAGGTGTTTTTGTTGCCTGTACCGTTGGCCTTGTACACCTTGATAAGGCACTTTGGCGGGTGGGTATCGGGAGTCGCAGCCCCGTGCGCGGTAGCGGGTACTACTGCGGTTACCATGGCAATGCTCGGCTTGATCGTGATCTACACGACCTCGCCGCTGGTAGCACACGCCTACGTAGATGCTGCCCCATCCTCGCTCGATAAGGACAGCGTACTCTTGCTCGGCGACCTCTTCGCTGATGTCGGCAAAGAGATCCGCTTATTCTCGGAAGTGTTGCTCGGAGTTTGGCTGAGCGGGACGGGAGCCACGCTGGTTCACCAAACGCGATCGAGCGTGGTGAGTTGGGCAACACTAGGAATCGGCGGGTACGCGCTGTGCGTGGCGATCCTCAAGATCCTCGATCCGATGAACCCGCTAGAAGACACCCTCGGTTTGCTCTTGGCGATGGGGTATGTCGGGGTCGGGACTCAGCTGTGGCGAAGAAGCGGGCGCGTCGCCGCCCTGGAGCGAATCCCCGAGCTTGAGAGACCGAGAGAAGAGCCACACGGTCCCGAGACTCGCCTAGGCGACCCCGAGACTACGGAGGGAACAGAGACCCCAACCGACCGGGGACAAGCGGAGACGGGCGTACAGCGCCGTGAGCGGAGCTGGTGGCGTAGGTGGTTCGGGTTTGAGTAGCGGTTGAAGCCTTCCCGACGTCGGGACAATTCTCTCGTGGCAGACCTCGCCGTCGGTGAATCAATACCCCTTGCTGTTAGGTTTGCTAGGTTCGCGGCGCATATCGACCATTCCTACCGAACCCTAGTAACACGCTTGATACATCGCTTGATACCGCCCTCTATGAGCAATCCGCAGGAGTATGCAACCGCTCGCCTCAACTACCTGCAACCGGCCGCATTCGAGTAGCCGAGAGCACTTATTCTCGGAAACCGACTCTCACCTGAGCGCATACCCATGCACGAACAGGGGAGCCCAGGTCCTCGCCGGAGGGTATTACGCGGAGATGACCAGGCCCGGCCGGATCCCGTCCGCACACCTTGATACACGCCTGGATAGATATGCAGACAACCCGGCGGCTGGTGAGTTGGGAAATACCTTGTGACGTAGAGTAAAGCCGCCGGGTATGCTTCCCAACTACCCGCTACGTCCCTACTCAAACCCAAAGAACCTACGCCACCACGACGCCCTACGCCCCTCTGTGCCCGTCTGTGGGCCTTCGGTACCGGGACGGGGTTCTGGCGTCCTCTGAGGTCTCGCCGGCGCTCTCGGGGGCTTCCAGCTCCCGGACGGTCTTAACCGTCTCCTCTAGCTCCCCTATACGCCGGCTCTGCTCCTCGACCAGCATCCGCAGGGCGCGCAGCTCTTCGAGGATGGCCGCCCCGACGTCCTGGCGGCCCCGTAAGCCGCCGCCGGGGTCCGCGCGGGGTTCGGCTCCGGCGGCGGTCTGTGTAGCGGCTCCTGCTCGATCAAGCAGGATATGATAGAGAGAGGTCGTCGAGTATTTGAGGAGGATCGTCGTGACCGTGGACTCCGACAGGGATCTTCAGGGGCTGCGCAGGGTGGGTCGTGTCGTCGCCCTGGCCCGGGACGAGATGAGACGGACCGTCGAACCAGGCATGACCACCCGAGAGCTCGACCGGATCGGCGCCGGCGTCTTCGAGAGGTACGGGGCGCGTTCCGCCCCCAACCTGGTCTACGGTTTCCCGGGCACCAACTGCATAAGCCTGAACGACGAAGCCGTCCATGGCATTCCGAGCCCGGAGCGCACGATCCGACCCGGCGATCTGGTCAAGATCGACGTCACCGCCGAACTCGGCGGCTACATGGCCGATTCGGCGGTGACGGTCGCCTTGCCGGGAGGGGATGAGGTGAACAGTCGTCTGGTCGGATGCGCGGAACTCGCCTACGTTAGGGCGGCCTCCGTGGCGAGGGCCGGCAGGCCCACGAACAAGATCGGCAGGGCGATAGAGACGGCGGCGAAGAAGGGAGGTTTCTTCGTCTTGCGCGAGCTCAACGGCCACGGGATAGGCAAGAGCATCCACGAGGAACCGTCGGTCCCCCAGTACTACGACCGGCGCTTCGACGCCCCGTTGACCAAGGGGCTGGTCATTGCCATAGAACCCATCCTGTCCGCCGGGTCGAGCCGGGTCAAAGACGGGGGCGACGGTTTCACCTTGAGGACGTCGGACGGTAGCCCGTCTGTGCACCACGAGCACACCATCGTCATCATGCGCGGCACCCCCATCACCCTCACCGAAGCCCCGGGCTCCGAGGTGGCCTGAGCTTCGGGGAGCCGAGCGAAGCCCCAGAGGAAGCAAGAGCAGCATAACCCTCGGCACAGCGTGCAACCACCCGCCTTTTTGCACCGGGAGCATCTGGCGGCCGTCCCCGGCGAGGGTTTTACCGTCAGCGTTGCGACAGCCATGCGTCTACGACTTTATGGGTCGGTCTGTAAATGACCTACTGATTTCAGTATGCTAAGTAGCTTGAACCCGTTGCGGGGCTCTCCCCCGGTCCGGGGGGTCCTGAAGCTATAGGACCGGGGGAGAGCCCCGGCGAGTATTACGCGTTGATGTGTGCGCACAACAATAGTTCGCGAGGTGCATCCCCTAGCGGACCGGGGCGCACGGTCGAAATGATCCTCGACGGACGTACCCCGTTGCAACAAGGCGATAGAAGCCCGTTCCAACATGTTGGAACGCCGTCGCAACCTACCTCGACAGTCGTAGCCAGTTGCAACGCGATAGAGGCTCATTCTCCAAATGGAGACTCGTCACCTACCGAAAGTCAGGCCCGCTCGCTTGCGTGTAGAGACCACACAGCTACCCTCGAAACTTCGCAAACTCTCTGATCTTGGCCTCGTCGAGGGTCTCGCGCTGCAGAAGAACGCGAGTCTCCTTCGGCAGTTCAGGCGTGGCGGTGCACAGTTCGAGCGCGGCGTTGAGCGCGGCTATGAAGCGCGCACGCTTCACCTCGGAAGCGCTCGCCACCCCTGCCCACTCCGTGACCTCCGACCATCGCCACAACCTATTCCTGCAGCGTAGATGAGAGAGAGGCGCAGGGAAATTCCCACCACCGCGCTTACCCGCGATGAGCAGGCGAACACTCTCCCGCGTCCTGCCGAGGCGCTCGGCGATCTCAGCCGCGGTCACAAGGTCTTCGGGCTCCACGCGCCGCACCCGAAGACCGGGAACCGAATCGACAGCCCCCCCGGCGGAGAAGATCGCCTGCTCGATGCTCGGCGCCTCGCGGTCGAAGTCTGCGTAGTGAACCCCGTCGACCGAGCCGAAGGTTGCATCGTCACAGCCAGCCTCGAAAAGGTCTTCGAGCTTCGATTCGACATCGCCATCAATAATCAAGGTGAAGCTATGCTCGGTCATAGGGCCTCCTCTTTCTCGCGCTTCTGGTGAGGACATTTATCTACGGCTCTGCGGATACCCTTCGCGTGGTTGCCTGGGTTCTTAGGTGTCGACCAGACCGCAACCTTGCAGCCTTTCTCGCAACGTGCGACCCCCCAGCTATGCCCGGAAGCCGTTTGTTCGACCGTCCACTGATTCTCCTCACCGTACCTGAGGGCCTGCTCGACCTCCTTCTTCGGATGCCGAATCCGCCCCGTCACACCGCCACTATATACCGGGTGTTGGCAGTAGTCAACACCAAGCCTTCTTTACAACAGAGAGTCGAGACCCATGCTAGCCCCGGCCCGCTACGGGAGGCATGCTCGCCTGTGTTCGGAGAGCGTGTCGGAAGTATTATGTAGTGTACAAAAGAGCCGGAGCCCCGAAGGACCCCGGCCCGGTAAGCAGTTGGGCACTCCTCCTATACGAAGGTCACGGTCCTTATCACGTTCTCGCAGTTAACGGTCGTGTCGCGTGATACAACGCTGTTTTTATCCCTAAACACATCAATGTACACTGTGTCGGTACCGTTGCCGCAGTCGATGTAATCGCGAGTGTCCCCATCGTTAGCGAAGATGGTGTCATTACCTGGCCCACCGTACACTGTGTCTTGGTCGTTGCCCGCACGGGCAGCATTGATGCGATCATCACCGCCCAAGCCGAAGATCTCGTCGTGTACGCTTCCGTCCCGCTCCCCGATTGTGTCGTTATTAGAAGTGCCGTAGCAGGGGACGGTGTCGCATACGAACGTCGCAGCCGCAGCGACGCCAGAGAACATGCTGAGTAGCAACGCTCCCACTCCCATAAACAGAACAGCTCGTCTCACTGTTTACTCTTCTCTCCCCCCTTATCTATTTCTCGCTTATCCTCACTGATACGCCTAAGAGCCTCTTACATCACTCTCCTATCCTCGCTAACCCTTAGGATACGTATAGCACGCCGGGCCAAAAGCGGCACCCTCCAAAAGGAGGATATTTTCAGACCTAAAGTAGGATTTTATGGGCTTCTCCCGGTGGAAGGAGAGGATTCTGGGAAAATCCTAGCTAAGTGCTTGCGCGGATAGGCTCGCAACTTTTCATATTTGTCGATTCTCCGCGCGATCAAATCGGCTCCTCATCGCCCATTGACACATTCGCTACCCGCCTATCCGCGCAGCCTCTAAAGACGTTCGGCGATGCGCTTTGGTGGGCTATCACAACGGTTACAACGGTAGGGTATGGAGACATGGTTCCAGTAAGCGCGCAAGGCAAAGCCGTTGCAGTTGTCCTGATGCTAGTAGGTATCTCTCTGTTCGGGGTACTCACCGCAGGGATAGCTGCATACTTCGTCGAGGATGCAGCTCAGAAGGAAGAGGAGAGCAAATCTGAAGAGTTGAGTAAGAGACTCGAAAGAATCGAGGCTCACATCGAGGAGCAGAATAAAGCACTGGCAGCACTACTTGTCCAGCATGACAGAAAAGGCCCAAAGTGCTAACCGAGTTTCTCCCCTTCTACTCGAACCCGAACCAGCGCCGCCACCACGAGGGTCGAGGTTCGGTCGTATCGCTGGCCGGTGTGTCGCTGCCAGTCTCGCCCTCCGTGGCCGTCTCGGGGGCGTCTCGCGGCTCTGACGGAGCCTGCAAAGCCTCTAGTTGACTACGTAGCTCGTCGCGCTCCTGTTCGGCTTGTTCTCTGAGAACACGCTCGGCTCCTAGCTCCTCTCTGGCCCTACCAAGATCCTCTACAAACGGCCTTAACAAGTCCTGTACGAGCTCCATAGGGGTGACGCCCGCAGTGTAGACAGGGTTAACAGATTGTTGGGGTGGTTGTTGTGAATCTCTTGGTAGGGGGGTGTTAACCAAACTGTCAGGGTCGATCATCCACGTAAAACCGTGTTCTGTAGAGACTTTCTCGGCATCGTAGATACCAGCCCTAACACGACCTCGCACGGTGTTGGGGTGAACCCCTAGTAGGGTGGCGGCCTCGGTTATTGTGACCCTACCTGCACCCCTGACACTATCGTTAACCTCGGTGTGGTCTCCCATGGCCGGGCATCATACCCCTATCCGTACCCTCGAAGCCCCTTAGAGGCCAACCTCGTGGCGGTGTTTTGCGAACTTTCCGCCGATCCCCGTCCCCATTGCTACAGGGCCTGTCGGAAAGAAGAAGACCCCCGGCCGGAGCGTGCAGGCCGGGGGGAGAGTGGACCCAGATAGATTATACGCCCCACTCGTCTCTCACATCGCCGACAAGCTCGTGAAGCCGGGCGAACGCCTCCGCCTGCTCATCACTCAGCGGGCGACCCCAGTCAACAGCCAGGAGATCCTGCGCGTTCTCGAGACCTTCCGGGTAAAGGTAGTCTTCGATAAGCTCCATATCTCGGTCACTGAGACGCGTCAGGGCCGCGGCGAGCACACCCGGCGGCCATTCATCGCCGCTTTGGTACGTGGATTCTAGCCGGGCGATGCGCCTATCTATCCGCCCCATCGTCTACCTCCTCCGTTGGTCGTGGAGGCTGCCTCTTCGAGCCCCTCTAGCCTTGCCAAAAGTTCGTCTTGTTCCTTTGCCCGACGCTCATACTCCAAGAGGCGCAGGCGGACGCCGACGAGAGACCCCGCAACCGATGCCGGGTAGGGCTCGATATCGCCGCTTATGACTTGAGAGGTGAGGTCCTCAAGGAGCTGGTGGAGGTCCTTGGACACCTTCGACTTCTTGGTTTTACCGCCACGAGCGGCATAGCTCCGTCTCTTATCGCGGTTCGCCGGATCATGGGCCCAACAGTGGTAGGAGCCGGGCAGAACGGTACCCCTACAGGCATCCCCATTCCGCTTAGGTGTCGGACATTGTCTCTCCAACTACCACACCCCCCTACCTTAGCCATCCGGCGAACGTTCGTTCGATCCACGCCCGGGTTACGCCCAGTCCGTTCGTGGCCATGGTGTTGGCGGCGGGTTGGTCGTACAAGTTCAGGGTTTTCTGCATCTCAAAGGAGAGCCGATCGGCCTCTTCGAGAACCGTGTCGAGGTCCCTCGCGAGCCCGTCGCGGCGTTCAAAGAGGCGCTCGCGTTCGCGGGCCAGCTCTTCGTAGCGCTCGCGGTGGACCTGTCGCTTTGCCTCCGCCAGCCGCCCCTTTGCATCAACGATGCTAGCCTCGAGAGCCCCGGCGGCGTCCAGCGCCAAAGAGATCGAGCGGGTAAGCGTCGAGACCTCGACGTCGAGGGCGGCCATTTCTTCGACCGCCGGCACGGCTCCGAAGTACGCGTCGGTCGCGATCACGGCGCGGCGAGTCGCTAGAGCATCCAGCCGACGGCGTGCCTCCTCCACACCGCTCGTCGCCTGGCCGTGGCGGTCCTGCAGTAGCTCTAGCTCACCTTCTATATCGGCGAGGGTGTTCTTGGTCTTCGCGGTCTTCGCGGCCTTTGCCTTCGTCGTCGTGGGCATGGTTAGCTCCCTTCTCGGTTTAGTTCGATGGACAGTTGCCGCGCCGCTTCGTCAAGGGTGATCCCACTCAAGACGGCGCGGGTCTCTGCCTCTGCCCGGCTAAAGCCGCGACTTTCGGCTTCGGGCACGCGGGTTTGTTCCTCGGGCTCCCGGACGACCGGGTTTCGTTCGGCTGCCAGCTCATGGCCTGCCTCGGAGAGCGTTATGTTCTTGCCACGGGCGCGGTCGTGGGCCTCACCGGAGGTGAATCCCCAGCGCTCCCGGTCGGCCCTGTCGAGTTCGCTTTGGGTAGGCGGACGCGGCACCCCTCCCCGGACAAACCCGCGCCCCGAAAGCTCTTCGGCAGCCTCCCGGTACTCAAGGCCATGAACTGAGGCGTGTAGCTGTATGTGGGAGTCAGAGAGTGGGTACCCGGTCTCGACGAGCTCGGGAGGCTTCGGGTAGAACTCCCGCACGGCATCCCCGAAGGAGAGCCCGGACTTGCGGGCGTGGTCGTGGATGCGGGCGACGCCCAGCTCGGAGTGCAGCTCCCGGAGCTCCCGGTCGTAACGTTCCTGCTCACGGCGGTTTCTCTCAGCGGAGCTCTCCTCAGTGCGCTTACGGGCCTCCTCGACGCCCTCCAGGCTTTCGAGGAGTATCTCGCGAGCTGATTTATTACTCATAACATTGCTCCCTTCTCGTCCAGTAGATCCAAATGTCGTAAATGTCGTCGTTCCTCATACGCTCGTACCGGCGCCGCTTCGGTCGGCGGTCCCGGCTCCGGCGCCAGTGGGGACGGCGCCCTACCCGTCCGGCTCGTCGCACAAAGCCTCGCTTTTGGTCCGGTGTTCGGCGGAGAGAGAGGCGTGCAACTTGCTCATATGCGCGTGATAGCATGCCCACGCCTCTCTTAGCCCCCGTTGTTGCTCCGCCCTATGCTTGCGATCACTCGCAGCCCAAAGACCCTCTTCGGCGTTCGCTGCCTCCCCATCCCGCGCCCTCTTGTTTATGAACGCGTCTATCGCTTCGCTCGCCGATGCATGCTCTACGTCCAATCATCCTCCTTTCCTAACCTTGCACCTCTTCTAGATAGTGTTACCGAGTAAAAAAGGGTCTCAACTCATGGCAACCCCTCTCCCCGGATGCACTCGGCTCGCCCACACCCCGGAGGGGCATGGCCGCCGGCCGTGGATTGTCTTCCCCTCGTATTATAGGTAGAGGCGGAGGACCTCAGTACCGGGGGTATGGGCCTATCGGTGGCTTCGCCGGTGCGAGCGGCAATGCGCCGTACTACGGGGCGCTTGGTGGTGACGGTGGCGAGCTCGGAGCGGGTGATCTGGCGGCGTGAGACCTTCATGCCGCCTCTTCCCGCCGGAGCGCCGCGCGGACTATCGGCTCGATCCTGTGGGCATCGTTTACCGCGTTGAGTCCGACGAATCCAGCGATGTTGGCGGCTAGTACCTCGGGTGTTATCCGGTACTCGACGTGCTCCCCGCCCGTCGTGACGAACACCACGCCCGTCCTGCAGCGCTGCGCGAGGTCACGCAGCCAAGGCGTCGGAGGTTCGAGGATGCAGGCGGCGGAAAGGAAGAGCGGCTTGTTCGCGGCGATAGTCTCGCGCAGATGGTCGGGCACACGGGTGGGGCCGGTAACGATAAGCTTGTCAGCGTAGGTGATGGCGTGCGCGCCGACCTTGTGGTTGTGGACTTCGACGCGCGTCTCGACGAATAACTTGTAGCCACGATCCAGCAGCTCGGCCAGGGCGTCCTCAGCAGTGGAAGCCAGGGTCGCCGTCAGGGTCATTAGAACGTCTCCTGAAAGAGGCCGTCGCCGTTAGGCTCGTTGTTTCCAACATCGGTACCGGTACCGGTACCCTTATATGTACCGGTTCCGGTTCCGGTTAGTCTCGCGACCTGTTGGCGTTCCCTTACTTCACCCGTCCACTCCGCTTCTTCGGAGCCACAAAGCTTTATAAGTTCCTTTTTGACCGTGCCCATACTGAGATCCGAAACCTGCTCGTGTATCTCGGAGCGTGTCGCTTCGCCCAACGTTCTAAGCGCCAGCTTCACCCGATCACGTGCGTTTATAGTCCCTTCCTCGGCGAGGTCGCCCTCCTCAAGCTCGACGTGCTCAACCGTTATCTGCTCCGAGGAGAATCCGAACCGCGCCCCGAAGGGCTTTAGAAGCGTGCCGAAGTTGTGTTTGTTCTGTCGAATCCGGACAGTGAGCGAACCCTCCCCGCGTTCGGTAGCCTCGACCTGTAGAACCGAGCGTGCGAGGTTGCTCTTGAACACGCTACCGAAGGCGCGCTTGTTCTGGTAGCGTTCGCCAGCCTGCATCTTCGACTGGTGGTCTATAACGAGCGGCGCTACGCCGGCGGTACGAAACGGACCCACTACCTCGTTGTAGAAAGCGATCACGTCCCGAGAGGCTTCGGCGTCGCCCTCGAGCGCAGGACCGAGACTATCCACTATAAGCAGCCTCACGTTGTGCTCTTTGCACTCATCTAGCGCATCCGCAAAAGTGTCGCGGGCACAAACGCCTATGGCGCTCATGTACCGTAGACACCCAGGCAGAGTATCCAACGCTTCGGCACGCGCAAGCTGTGAGACGCGGCGCTTCTGCTCTGGCGCGTCCAACTCAAAGTCGAGGTAGAGGACCGCACCCGACTCGATGGAGCGTCCGAGCCACGAGCCTGCTCCCGATGCCACGGCGAGCCCGAGAGACAAAGCCAACATGGACTTAGCTACGCCGCCGTCCCCATAGATCATCGTTGGGTAGGCTTCAGGCACAATGCCCTCGACAAGGTAGCGTCGAGGACCGGGCGCCGGCATCTCAGCGAAGGCTGTCGAGGACAGTCGGCGGCGACCGGAACCGGTACCGTTACTATTAGGGGTACCGGTTCCGGTTCCGGTAGGGTTTTCTTCTTTGGTAGTGGTTCCATTACCTATAAACGAACTGGTTGCTTTCGAGCCTCTCCAGGTCTCGCCAACCTTGCCCAAGACAAAGTCGATAGTCATGCGCCGGTAGTCTGCACGGTTGAACTTCGGCCGCCTTCCGAGGGCAGATGCTCCCCATAGACGCTCGAGCTGCTCATAGTCTTGCGTGAAGAACTTAAAGATGCCTAGCAGCGCTGCATCAGCCGCAGAGTCATCGCCGTCATAAGCGGTGAGGTCTCCGTCGTCGTAGAGGCTTGCGAACTTCGGGGCGTTCCTAGCCTCCCGACACTTCTTTATAACCCGCTCGTCGGAGAGGATCGAAGTCGCGTGCTTGTGGTGGCCGTTTCCATTCTCCGGCTCCTGTCCCTTCAGGCTACGGTAGAGCTCGTCGATAAGGTGCTGGTTCGGATACTCAGGCATCGATCAACACCCCCGTCATGGCAAAGAACCTTTCCTGGCCGTATATCTCATACTTCCCGCGCTTGGTGCCACCTCGCAGCTTCCCGGGCGTTATCAAATGAACACCCGTGCCCGAGACGCTGGCCTCGACGTAGGCATCCTCAAACCGCCGGATGTATTCAAGGACCTGGCCGGAGACCACGCCGGTCTCCGGGTTGCGGCAGTTATCGAAGTCGAGGCCGACGAACGGATCTCCGCTGGAGAACACGAATCCGAGACCGGCGTAAAGGCCCTCCGAAGCCTCCAGGGCGTCGAGGGCTTCGGTAAAGGATGCCCACGTCCTCGAGTCCGTGGTGCTGGCCCGCTTGCCGCTCTTCGGGTCGTACGGGACTTTATCGATCCTATCGGCGTCTTTGGGGACGGCCTTCCAGACTATCCAGTGGTCGAAGGTCTTCAGCTCGTCGTCTATGCCTTCGGGTTTGAGCGCCAAGAGCGTCCTGCTGGCGGTGGTGGTCTCAGTCATAGTGATGTATCATCCTTTCAGGTGATTTTGGTCGGGTCCTTGCTTGGTGGGCGGGACCCTTTTTCACGCCTAAAAACACACGTATTTCTAACTAGCGGCCTTGTAGGTCGCTAGACTCACCACAGACTCTCTCCTCTTGGCATCCTCCTCTGTGTCCTTTGACGGGCGGGAAGCTTTTAGCGCTAGGTCGGGGATGGCCTGAAGACCCTCGGGCCCTTGGACGGCCCTCTCCATCTGCTGGGCAACGCTAAGGAGGTCCGAGGGTACCTGCTCGCCCATCTTGTACGCTTCGATAATTTCGTCTACCGAGAAGATAATGCCGAGGTCCTTCTCAAGTCCCCTGCGGTAGAGGAGCGCAGCCATTCGAATGGTGTCTGCCTCAACGGCGTCGAGGCCCCCGCGCTCGATCTTCTCTAACCAGGACTTCACCCACAACTCTACGTCTTGCAGGTGCTTACGCAGCTGGGCAGCGCTGGTCCCGAAGCGCCGCACCTCATCGGTCACCCTTTGGTCCTCTGAGACGCCCGGCTCTACCGCCGGGCTAGGACTTTTCCCGGTTCGGATTTCTCTAGAAGGTCTTCAGGATTCAGGTTAAGAGCGTCCGCGAGCTTACGTATAGTGCGCCCATATGCTCCGCCATCTCCTAGCTCCATACGTTGAATAGTGTCCATAGACACCTCCGAAAGTTCGGCGAGTTCTCGCCGAGAGAGGAGGGCGCGTTCCCGAGCCTCCCGTACTTTTTCCCCGTCTACCTTGACGGCCACCGGCCACCTCCTTAGTACTATCCAGCCAAGACAGCCCAAGCTTAACAGAACATGCCCCCAAGTTCCACCCACACTAAAACATTACTTCAGGCATTTTACTTGACAGCTGCATAGAAGATAAGTTAATCTTACGGCAGTGAGTAGGTGAGGAATTACCGAAAGCGTAGAAATGGCCCTCCGAGCTCTGGCGAAGGAGGAGGGCCAACAAGGGCATAGTGCCGACGACAAAGGAGACGCCGACGAACTCATATTAAACCATCTGCAAGTCCCAAGTCTTTGCACAAGAAGCGCGTCCTTGGTGTGCTGCCAGGATGAGCCTAAAGAATGAAAGGAGCCCATGTATGGGCTTAGTCAAGCGTAGCGGTGGTGGAGCGAAGATACCTCCCGGAGAAAAACTCCGGTTCAAGATCGAGCGGGCGATGGAGGACGAAGGCGACTACGGTCCCCAGGCCCAACTCAAGCTTGGGGTTTTGGACGGCGCGTATGCAGGAGCAGAGATTACCGAGTGGGCCAAGCTGGCGCAGCCGCGGCTTACTCGCGTCGAGGCTATGCGCGAAGAGGGCCACGATGACGCGGCCATAGCCAGGTCGCTGAAGAAGAGCGGCTATGACTTCAAGAAGAAAATTGATGAGCCCGAAGAGCCCGGCGTGGCCGACGGCGGCAAGCTGTTCAACATCGCTGTTGCCGCCTTCGACGGGAATGTCCAGCTCCTCGACAGCTTCGGGTCTGTAGCCGATCTGTTAGAGGCTCTCGAAGGGCAGAGCTTCGTCTCGATCACGAAGGCCCGCGGCAAGAACGGCGACTACGCTGGAATCACGTGGGACATGGTCTTCACAGATCAAGCCGCCACGGCGCAGACGTCGGCAGGACCGGCTACCAAAGACCTTGAGGAGGATCTCGACGACCTCCCTTTTTGAGCGAGGGGATAGTGGTTCCTGACTTCGTAAGCCGTGCCTACCTGGACTGGTTGGACATTGACCAGAGGCTTCCACGCTTCGAGGTTGAGGAGTAGTAAAAGACGGGGGCCGGGACGATGTGCCTGGCCTCCCTACTTAAAGGGAGTAAAGATGGAAGGAAGCATCTACGAGTTACTGCAGGCCCTATATGCACTGCAGCGCCAAGAGGGAGGCTGCCGCGAGATTGACCCGGTGACCGAAGAGCGCTGCGGCGAGGAGGTCTCGCACTTCTACTCCACGATTATTGACACCGATTCCTGGACTGACGACTATCTTGGGGTTTGCCAAAAGCACCACGCCCACCACAGCACGGTTACGGGGCCTGAAGGTCATCTGATAGACGAGTCGCTTGATCTGAAGGACTTGCTCGAAAAGGCGGCGGAGGCAGGAACTAAAGAAGAGGTGATAGCGCTCGTAACGGAACACGAACACACTGTGTGGCAGCGGTTCTTCTCCTACATGGAGTATGCAGACCAAGCGGCTAGCCTCGAAGGCCCGGGGACTGTGTCGGAGCTAAACGAGATATTCGAAGAGACCATAGCTAAAGCCCGAAAGTAGCTATCAATTGCTCGGAGGGCCGGGGCTATCATGGTCCCGGCCTTTACTTGAGAGGAGCGAAGATGAACGGGAAACAGCTACGGAGGCGAAGATTGAGGAAGGGTTTAGGTCGCCAGGAGCTCGCCCGACTTTCGGGAGTCTCTGCGGGTGAGATCGCCAAAGCGGAGACCGGCGCCCTCCAGCTTCGGAGCTCACAGGCCGCGAGGCTCTCGGCGGCCTTGAATAGTTCTTAGGAGCTAACGGGACGGGGCTCCTTACCTTGGGGCTTCGGCCTCTTTGAAGGCTACATAATACTTCCGGGACGCCTTCCTAACCCTATCGAGCTTGCCCCCCGTAGCGGGCCGTGGCCGGGCGGAGCAAGAGAAGTTTGTTTCAGTTAGGGCGCGTCATGCCAGCCGGCTTCTGTGCGCTGGAGGTTTTCCGTCAGCCTAGGGAAGCTCATACTATTCTTCTTTACCTCTTCTTTGGGGTGAACCCAGGCAATGCAACCCCACGGGTAAAAGACGGGGCGTTCTCCCTCTTGTTCTCCCTCTTTCACTTGCTGGAGCAGAATTAGCCCGCTCTCATTCACCGTATCCAATGTTCCGTGAGGATCACTCTCGCCGTTCGGTCCTACCGTTGACACACCAACTCGTACCTGCTGTCCGCGCCACTCTGCAGGTAGCGGTTTCTTGTCCATACTGCCCATCTCCTCTTCTCTCTACAGTAGTCGCGAGTATTGTCGCACTAAGCAGAGTGCTAGGGGCTCCGGCCTATTCGCGTTGCAGGGATCGGTGTCGGCGGCTCTCCCCCGTCCCGCCACGGCCTGCCCCCTAGCCGTCTTCTCTGTTGTGTGCGTACAACGATGCGTAATACCTCCGGACGCGGACGCTCTCCCCGTCCCGTGGCGGCCTGGAGTATTAGGGGCGTGGCTATGCACCATCGGGGATATTCATCCAGGCCCACAACATCCAGTCTCGACTCGTATGCTTATCGGACCGGGGCTGAGCGGTTGCTAGCGCCATAGGACCGAGGGGATGCAGGATCGTGGATATGGGCTTCCGAGAACAAGCCTTCTAGGCAGCTCAGAGACCTCTCTTTGTCGAGCACCTCCGAGTTCACCTCTTATTCTTGCTATGGTTACTGTCGTACAACACGCAACAGGGAGGATAAGAGTATGGCCTATAGCGTGATGGTATGGTTGGTTGA
>MWWH01000238.1_pt1 | contig 15327 bp, 15 predicted proteins | sample 1047231 | NCBI WGS metagenome assembly MWWH01 (sample SAMN06349967, study PRJNA376086) | soil metagenome | isolation source: MG3-2 sample Antarctic (ecotone) soil | place: Antarctica | collected 2015-01-13 | reverse complement strand
TTGCAGATAGGAATGGTAATTAGAAAAAATCATCTCAAAATATGAGAGGTAGCTCTTTAAAAGCCGAGAATCCATATCTGTTAGGGTTGAAAGCATAACGCAAGCTTCATCATTAACACCTTCTCTTACGGCTGGGTCGAACAGATACGCGTGAAGATCTGAGAGCGAATACCTTCCTTTGAAAAACGACAAAATCCCAAGAGAGTTTTTGCAAAGCTCACTTGCTGTATCGATCCAAAAAGCATCGGTGCCGCCCCTCGTGTTTAGAAGTAGAGCACTTTTTAGAAAAGACGCTGCAACCTCAGGAGTAAGCCCGGAGACTAAATTCATTTTTGTATGCTCAGGGCCAATCACCGTGATTTTTCGTCCAACGCAGTTAGCGATGACATTTACGGCGTGTTTAAAGTCACCTTTGATATCGAATATGAGACCGCCACAATCTTGATCTAGGAGTTGAAGGAGAAGGGGTTGTACGGCCCGAGTAGTTTTCCCTGATCCAATACCTCCGAAGATGAGAATATTTTGTGCTGCGTCATTTATGGGCAGGGTGACTATCTGACCAGCTCTTAAACCAGCTCCATGGCCAAGAGATCCTAGAACTCCGGTACTGGTGCCTAAGTAGAGGCCGAACCGATTTGAAATTTCCTTAGGCAATTTGGGAGAGACTGAGCGCGGTATGTGTTTCCGGGATTGAACCCAGGACACAAAACAAAAGGACATTACAAAGGGTACTAAAAGCTTCCAAAGGTGAAGGGGGGCAAGCAGTCCAGTTGCTGCATCAAATGCGCCACAGAGCCAAAAAGATATTACGAGTGCATAGAAAAACTGAGCACCGGAAGGAAATCTCCCGAAATACTCCGTATCAATCCGCATTCCTTTGATACAGATGACAAGCCATTTTAAGAGAGGCCAGGCATATATTAGGCAAATGAGAGATAGAGATATTTGAGCCGCCACACTTGGCTTATCTCGAAATGAAGTAAACTGTTGGAGGCCCAGATACACCCCGAGGTACACCACCCCAAAGCCAATGCAGATCCTTACAAACTCAAATCTCGGAATTGCGATTTCCCCACCTGTCGACCTGTTAAACAGAGACAAAGATGTGCCACCACTTCGAAGGCGCCTAAAGGTGGTGATAATGTCGTCTGCCATCTACGGGTTCTCTTTACACTTTTCCTTCAAGACGACAGCCCCCTTATCGCTCATTTCTGAATAGCGATTCGACTCTGGCAACACCTCCTTTCCAGAAAGAAGGAGACCCAGGATAAAGCTTTCGTCAGCCTCGAGTAGTCCAGCCGTTTCAATAAGAGAGCCTAAGGCAATGAGTTTTTTGTTTCTGGCTTTTCGCTCTTTTTCGGTGAGCCTTCCTTTTTCTCGAATGAGAAGTGCTTTCTTTTTAGCGATGAGCACTTCGAGCTTTTTTATCTTATCGAGAGAGTCTTTTTCTTTTTGAGACATATATTCCCCAAATCCTACACAGAGAGTATCGAGGATTACATCGAAAAGTTTCCTTGGATCTCAAGGGTGAACTAAGCTAGGGTAGGTTATAAGATTATAGTAGTAATGCGCGTTTACCCGTTTCTTTCAGAAACGGAACGCCCCGGAGAGAGCAGAATGGCAATTTACATGCTTTCAATAAAGCATAAAGCGAAGGGGAAAGGAGCGAGCGCCACCGCTCACGCTCAGTACATTCAAAGAGAAGGAAAGTATGCAGGCGAATCTCACGCCGAGTATTTAGAGCGAGGGGGAAAGCACAAAAGACGAGCTCACGAGTTAGAGAGCACTTGGACTGATAACCTTCCAGAATGGGCAGGGAGCCCGAAAGAGTTTTGGGAAACAGCAGACATTTACGAGCGGGCAAACGGCAGAGTGTATACGGAGGTTGTAGTCGCTATCCCCCGAGAACTTCCCAAAGAGGAGAGGGAAAAACTAGTTAGGGAATTTATCGAAAAAGAAATAGGAGATCGCTTTACCTACACCGCAGCAATACACAATCCGAAAGCACTGGACGGGGGAGAACAACCGCATGCCCATATCATGTTTTCTGTCCGAGAGCGGGACGATGTTGAGAGGTCAAAAGAGCAGTATTTCAAGCGAGCCAATCCAGACGAGCCAGAAAAAGGAGGGGCTAAAAAGAGTAGAGAATGGAGCAAGGATTCAAGAGCTAATGACCGAGTAAATGAAATGCGATCTTCTTGGGAGAAGATTACAAACAAGGCACTTGAAAAGGCGGGAAGGGAGGAGCGAATTGATAGAAGGACGCTTGAAGCGCAAGGGATCGACAGAGAGCCAGAGCCAAAGATGGGGGTTGAAGTAACCCAAAGGTTAAAGCGCGGCCAAGAAACCGAGATAGGTGAGAAGGTAATTGAAATCCGCAAATTCAAAGAGCAGAAAAAAGAGATTGAATCTTTAGAAATTGAACTCAAGAAAGAGAAAGCCAAGGTTTACGATTTTGATAAAGAGAAGGAAGCAAGGGAGGGAAACGAGTTTCAATTCACGGGCAAAAAGCGATACGTTCCTGACGAAGAAAAAAAGCAGTACAGACGCACAATTGATCTGGTTGTTACCAAGTACGAGCGAGCAGACGGAAAAAACGAATACAGGTGGAAAGAGTCGGGCAAAGTCGCCTTTGTCGACCACGGGGATAAAATCACTTACAGCTCAATAAACCCGACTGCGGTCAAAGCAGGTTTGCAGCTAGCAAAAGAAAAAGGGTGGGAAGGGGTTCAGGTTACGGGAAGTGATGAGTTTAAGCGTGAGAGCTGGCTGCAAGCTGAGATGATGGGAATGAAGCTTTCAGGGTATAAGCCAAAATCGGAGGATTACGAAAAATTGGAGACTCTTCAAAAAGAAAATCTTCAGAAAAAAGAGCAGTATAAAGAACGGCAGACGGCCGCACAGAAAGAACCAGATCGTCCACCAGCCCCACAGCAATCTAGAGAACCGACTAAAGGTGAGGGCGCAGTGTGGATGAAAGCCTCAGAGCTAATTCCTACGATTGATAAAACAGTAAAAGAGCTCAGAGCACGCGGAGAACCAGAGAAAAAGATAGATGAGCTTTACCGCACGAAGTACGATCTCAAGCGATTGGGTGATGAGAAGATAGAAGTTGATAGGGCCCCTAACGGCAGTTTACGGGTGAAAGATGTTGAGAAGGTGAGGGGGAGAGCCCAGGAGATTGAAAAAGAGAAAAATCCTGAAAGAAAATTAGGGTTAGGACTTAAAAGTGTCCCGTCCTAATAAAAGTCTACACCAGTAGTAGCCAAGAGGGGGATTGAAAGGGGGAGATATCCACATGTGGATATCTCTGTTTTTTCAAGCATCCCTCTTTTCATATTTTCATCCATCAAGCAGCTTTGAGAAACCTCCCCTGAGGGGTTTGCAACTCCAGGCTCCAATGAATCCTTTTTGTGTTGTACACCACAACTGCTTTGTTTACCGCCGTCTGCATCTGACTGAAGGTATCAAAAGTATCGTCCAGATTAAACTCATCTTTCAAGATACCATTGACCCTCTCTGCCACTGCATTCTGGTAGCAGTGATTTTCATCGGTCATACTGGGAACCATGCCGTATCGAGCAAGAAGTGCTAAATACTCATGGCAACAATACTGACAGCCTCTATCTGAGTGATGAATAATGTTCTTGGTGTTTTTCATCACCTGAGCAGCATTATCCAGAGCAAGTAGTGCCGAGTAATGAGACAAGTCCCGGCTCACGTGGTATCCAACGATCATGCGAGAATACAGATCTGTTACCAGAAACAGATACGCAAACTTTCCTCCTCCCAGGCGCAGATAGGTGCAGTCACTGACCACCACTTGATGCGTTCCGGTGATAGCAGCAAGCTCCTTTACTCGGTTGGGAGCTACCGCATACGAGTGATGAGAATAGGTGGTTTTTTGAAAGCTTTTCTTCCGTTTTACCAACCGGTCTGACTTTCGAAGCAGCGAAAACAGAGCATCTCTCCCTATCGTCGTATGACTGTCTGTCAACAAGCGGTGTTTAAGTTTACGTGCGCCAACCCGGGGTTCATCCACTCGTATGGCATCGACAAGCTTTAACACCACAGCCTCTTTTCCTGTTTTCTTTCTCACCTGAGTCTTTCGTTTGTAGTAGGCATCCCGACTAAAGCCTAGCGCTTCAGTGACCTTCTGGACGGTGTAGATTGAGTGCCGCCTCCTGACTCCGCGAGCTGCTTTGTGCCAAAGCTTTTTTTTAAATCCACTTTGTACTTCTTGTTCGCTAGAGAAATAATCTCCTCGCTCAGGAGAAGCTTCAGGTGCGCATCGGCTAAAGCTTTCTCAAGCTCACTGATTCTGTCTTGCTCACTCTTCATTACAACCTCCAAAATATCTCGCTTTGGCTTGAATCTACCATATTCTTCAAGCCAAAGCTTAATCCGGGTCGAGGTGGTATGAGCTCGCTCGGCTGCCTCTCTTAGCGAGATATTCCCGCTCTCAAGCTCCTGCACTATCGATCGCTTCACTTCTTCACTGAACTTCATCCAACTCGTCGTTTCCATCTTACACATCTCCTATTTTTTAAGGTTTATGTGTAGACTCCGGCTAGGACGGGACACTCCATTTCTTTCTTTCTCTTCTTCTCTTCTCTTCCTCCATTTCTCTTTCTCTTTGAACGGAGGGATTGGGGAGGAGGCCGGCTCCATTTCTCTTCTTCAGAAAATAAGGCTAGTGGTGTATTGATAAGCTAAGAAAATGCGCTTCTCAGGATTTGGGGAGCGTAAACCAAATTCAAACTGGGGGCCGCGCAAAAGTGTTAAGCCCCAAAAGCGAACAAACTGCCCGGTATCACTGGAAGCAGACGGGCAAGACCCTTGTGGAAGAATGTGTTTAAAAGCCACTGGCGTTATGCTTAAGCTCACTCGTTCGCCCGGGATTTTTATATCTTTATAGCTCGAGGCTCCCTATAGTCTGGGGAATGTTACATGAATTTTTATTGAGAGAACGCGACCCAATCCTTGCACTATGTAAGGCGAAGCTCAAAGAAGTAAGCGACGATAAAGATTCAAGCAACGAAATGGACGTTGGATTGCCCATTTTCTACGATGAGCTTATTGAAGTTCTATGCTCAGACGAAGAGGAGTCTACCGAGACTGAGGTTCCCCTTTCCGGCACCATCCATAATATTTCGGCAAGGCGTCGTGGCAAGGAATCATTCAGACTCGGATATACGGTTTCTCAAGTTGTCCGAGGTTATGGCGCTCTATGTCAAGCGGTTACTGAATATGCGGCACAACACAATGAGGCTATAGGCTCTCGAGAATTTAATCGATTGAATTTTTGCTTGGACGTTGCTGTCGCCGAGGCAGTTACAGAGTTCAATAAGGGTGCGCGAGAAGTCGCCTCCCAGGATGAAGTTCAGCGTCTGGGTTTCCTTGCCCACGAGATGCGAAATGCGCTATCGAATGTGGCAATGTCCTATCAGATGATTAAAAAAGGGATAGTAGGGGTTGGCGGTAGTACGAACATGGTGCTTGAAGCTTCCATCCGACGAATGAAGGATATAATTGATCGCTCGCTTGCAGAAGTTCGCCTGCGCGGTGAGCCGATGGTGGATTCGCAGAGGTGTCGGCTCGTCGACCTGGTCGGTGAGGTCGAAACAACCGCAAGCTTTGAAGCGAATGATAAATCCATTCAGCTACATGTGCAGGTATCTGCGGACCTCGTAGTATTCGTCGATCGTCATTTAATGGTTGCGGCGATAGCTAATTTGGTACAAAACGCGATAAAATTTACACCGTCAAACGGAAATGTTTGGATACGTGCCTCCGCTCAGGGCGAACAAGTTCTAGTCGAGGTAGAAGATCAATGTGGGGGTCTTCCCCCAGGAAAGATCGAGGAACTTTTTCAGCCATTTACGCAAAAAGGTTCTGATCGGACAGGGCTTGGGTTGGGCCTGTCTATTTCAACAAGTGCCATTCATCTTTGTAACGGACAGGTATCAGCGCGCGATCTCCCTGGTCATGGTTGCGTTTTCACTATTGAATTGCCTCGTATGCCTACCCTGCCAGGCGAAAGTGAAGGAAGACCGATCCCCGTACACTGAGAAGATCTCCTCAAGTTTCAACCTACGCTAAATAGTTCAGAAAGTTCTGTAGCACGCCGTCGGAATCTAGAGCACATCCGGAAATACCTCTTTTTGGATGTGCTCTTAGATTCGCGCTGGAATTAATTCAGAACTGAGTTCTGGGTAGGGTTGGTTGGTTTGCTTTGTGGGACGGAGAAGTAGGCCGCCTCGAATGTCACTTACGAAGTGAGCTAAGTGATCGAAAAGATCCAACATTTTGAGTATCTTGTGAAAGAGTAAAAAGATGAGGTGAGATAAGCAGAAGGAGAAACTGCCAATGTCACCATGTGGAGATTTAGAAGGATTATTTCAAGAAGTCAGCGAAGAGTATTTGAAAGAGCATGACTGCTTTTCAACAAGAGGAGAGCTTGGAGTCTTCTCGCATGCCTCAGTAGTATGGCTGGGTATCCAGCAGCGACTCACTGGAAATACTCTACAAACATCTTTATCAACCCTGATTGAAAGAATTAAAGAAGATACTTCGCCCCTGAATTTGATTCTTAATCCTGGTAAAAAGATCAGAAACGGAAAGGTGTCGCTCAATACAGGCGGAGTAAGTCGAGCACGCTCGCGCTTACCTGAGCAGGTGGTAGCTGAGCTCTTTGCTGCAGCGACAGAAAATATAGAAACAAAACTCACGAGCAAAGAAAACATCTACCTGATGGATGGCCAGGTCTTAACGATTGCACGTACTGATTCAAACCTGAAAGATTTCGGAAGTACCGGTAATGGAGAGGGAGAGCTTCACTTTCCTCGCATGCGAGTAGTCTCTGCGCACAGTTTGGAAACGGGAGTAGCCAAGCAGCTCGCCATTGGTACCTGGCATGATAGTGAAGTAAAGCTAGCAGCTGATGTTATTACTGCATTGCCCAAAGAATCCATATTGGTGATGGATCGTTTTTTCGATAAGCCGACATTTCTTGCTAAAGCACAGGAGAGAGATATTCAGGTAGTTCTGCGGGTACGAGATATGGTTGCTCGCCGGTTATTTGGCACAATTCCCAAAGAAGCTATCGCTGAAAAAGAGGTGGTTTGGATTCCAGTCGACAAGAAACTTTCTGCCATTCAAATCAAGGGACGAATAATTAAATTTACTGTGGCTCAATCTGGATTTCGAACAAGTGAATTTTATTTTTTTACTACCGCTTCCCAACTTTCATTGGATGAAGTTGCAGCACTGTATCGTCAACGAGTAAAAGTAGAAGTATTTATCAGGCAACTAAAACAGACTCTCAAATTGTTTTTCGTGAGGGCACGAAAAGCTGAAAATGTTAGGAAGGAAATCTATATCGCCTACCTTACCTTTAATCTCATGCGAGCAGTGATGCAGCTTGCGGCAATTAAAGGAGGAGTGGATCCAGCTCGCATGAGTTTTACAGCAACCGTTACTCTTTGTCAGACGTATGCTGGACTATTTCTTAAGGCACGCTCCAGTGCTGAGCGAGACAAGCTCTACGATGATTTCGTTGAACATCTTCTCCAGGCAAAACTTCCGAACAGAAAAAAAGAGCGCTCCTATCCCAGAGTGGTAAAGTTACCCAGAAATAAATATCCAGCAAGAGCTATCGTTAAAGATTATTTCAAAAAGGAAGGTAAGTGACATTCTAGGCCGCCTCCATTTCTCTTAAAGAAGTGTTTTTTTAAAATAGTGAAGGGTACGACCACGCGATCCCCTTTTCTCAAATTTTTAACGTTGGATCCTACTTCGACTACCTCGCCCATCGGCTCGTGACCGAGAATATCGCCGGATTCCATCGTCGGCTGATACCCGTCAGAGAGGTGAAGGTCCGAACCGCAAATGGCGGTTGCGGTAACTTTTATTATGACATCGCCCTGATCCAATATAGTGGGATCCGGGACTGTATCTACTTCGGGGACTAGGCTTCGGGGACTAGGCTTCGGGGACTAGGCCGCCTCCATTTCTTTCTCTTACACTGAACTCCTACCATATTTGAGTAATCAGTGTCTAAAATACGGGGGGAACATCAGCAAGTTTTTTGCGTCCTCGCGCCTTACTATCTTGAAATTTTTTCTTCAGAGATTCCTTGTCATGAGTTTGAAACTCACCACTATCAAGTTGCCGTGTCCCTTTATCGATCTCATCACGTAATTGAGTAAGGCGAACTTTTCGCAGATCTTCACGCTCTTTGAGCAAACGTAACCCTTCTCGGACTACTTCGCTTTGCGACTGATAAAGGCCGCTTTTAAGAAGCTCTGTAATAAACTGATCGAGTGTGTCGCCTAGATTTACATTCATGAGGGGTGTCTCCTTAGTTGAGTTTGTACGCTCAGGTTATATCGTATCACAATTAACAAAAGTTGACAATTATTGTTAGTTAGCTCCTTTCGCTGCCCTGACCAAAAACCACTAGGTTTTGGCCAGGGGTATTTATGCGTGTTGGACTCTATGCAAGGGCATTAACCCACGATCAAACAGACGTTAAAGCTCCAAGTAGAGGCGATGCGAAAATACGCGCATAGTAGGAAATGGAAAATTGCTTTAGAGATTAAAGATATAGGACCATGACGATGGGCATATACTAAAAGGACTGTTGGTGGCAGAACTACTATCATTAAATAACTATCAAAGGATGAAAATATGACTAGCACAACAGAAAAATCGGTGATAAAGGCTTAAATGTACCAAAGAAAGGCGATCATTTTCACTGTCACAAGTGCAGTATGGAGCTTGAAATAACAAAAGATTGTGAATGCTCAGATGAAGAGAAGGTGCATTTTCATTGTTGCGGACAGGAAATGCACAAAAAGACATTACAAGAAAAATAGATTCTACAATGGCCGTGTTATTTCCTTGTTGTGGGGAGGTTATGAAGCTCAGCTATCCAACTCTAATTGCTGAGCGCAAGAAAATCTTTAACGAATTATCATGATATTAGTGGCCCTGCATCTCTCAACGCACCAGCTTTAAGATGGAGGAGTCAACTTTTTCAGACGAGGAAATTGATAAATTTCTCCCTAAGTCGTTACGAAAGCTTTACTGAAATTCTCTCAACGATATTCCTAGTTACTTTTTTCTTTCTCCGGTCATACAAATCAGTAGTTCTAGCGTCCGCGTGACCTGCAAAGTGCTGTACGTCTTCTCTGGGCACATCTTGATTAAGTAAATCAGTGAGAGCACAAACTCTAAAAGAGTGAGGGGAGAACTCGGTAGAAAGCCCGGCTAGGAGTAAGCGTCTTTTAAGCATCCGCCTAATATCGTTAGTGTGCATTGGTGAGTTTGAGATGGTGCCGGTAGCCTTCACAGCAGAAGGAAAAAACGGATCGTTTTTTGAACCGACTCCTCTTACCGCCAAATACTCCAAAATCAACTTTTCAAGGTCGTCTCTTACCGGAATCTCACGAGGTTTCCCGCCTTTTTCCTTAAATCGAAGGCTGTAATTGCCTCCTGTCGAGTGAAAATCATTGAGGGTAAGCTTCTGTACTGCTCCAACTCGAACAGCCGTATAGGTGAAAATGGCGATGATGGTTTTATCCCTCCAATCAAGAAAGCCTTCACCCTTAATACTTTTAAAAAGCTTTTGGGTTTGGGAAACAGTGATTTCGGGGGTTTTACCTTCAGAGACTTTGTATTTTTCACCACGAACAGAGAGTGCTGGATTTAGAGCCATCGCATGCCTGGTAACTGCGATATCAAAGAAATGCCGGACGGCAGCAAGCCTTAGCTTTCTAGTAGGGATTGAGGTTTTCATCTGCTCAAAGTGACCGCGGATAAACTTTGGAGTTATCTGAGTCAACGTCAGTCCTGCATCATCAGCCCGGCTAAGTAGATCGGCTACAGCTTTCCCATAAGCTCGCCTGGTATGGGCATTACTGATTTCACCGTAAATGAATTCCTCCCAGGCGTATCGAGCCTTCGGTCCAGCCTCGGTAATAAGGTTTGGGGTCAGTACGTCATCAGTAACGACCAAATCTCTGTTTATTACTTCCGGTAGTTTCGATCCCATTTAAGCCCCTACTTACGTTTGATAACATCCTTTATCACACATAAGTAGGCTACTAGGGAAGCCCAGAAGGTGTGCTCTGAAAATCCGTTCAGGCCAACAAAGTTCGAAAATCTAAGCGGAGTCAGGAGGATTGAATTATAACAATTCAGCAAAAGACCGTAGAAGCGACACCGATTGTGGAAGTCTTAGGATCTCTAACATTTCTAGAAACTCTTTTATCGTCTTTGGCTTCTTCGTGAGGTTTGCTCTTTGTCGTTTCACAGCAGCACATACCGCACCCGGATTAAGGTCTAGGAGATGAGTAATAAAGGTATCTGGATCTTGTAGTTCAATGGCGTAAGGTTTTAACGCCTCCTCAGGAAAATCTTTGGAATTAAATGTTACTATGACTGCTGCATTTGCTTTGATTGCAGCGGCAAGCACATGGCGGTCATTTACATCTGGCAGCTCAATGGCGTTAATAAGACTTTCGTAGTCAGTGACTATGCAATCACCCGCATGCTGGTTCATTAATCCTTTCGTTCGCTCTAGCTTTTCTCTGTTTAAGTCCGGACGGTTCTTCAAGAGGCTTTCGATCCATTCTTGATGTATTTGCTCTGTCCATTTTGCGCGAAAAAGATCGGTTGCAGCTAACCGCATCAGCAAGTCTCGCAGGGGTGCCGGATAAAGCACGCATGCATCAAATAAAACAGTGAAATTCGACACCCTACTTTAGTACCCCATATCTAGGTCTTCAGCATCCCTTTGAAGCTTATCTAGGACTTTGAGCCTGTCATCTTTCTCTTTCTGTTTGTAATTCATGAGATCGCTAAAAAGAATTCTTCTATGAGAACCAACTTTTCGGAAAGGTATTTTTTTCTCTTCCAATAACTTAACTAAGAAAGGTCTTGAGACTGCTAACTGATCGGCAGCTTCTTGCGTCGTCAGCTCCGCGTGAATTGGGATTAAGGTAACAGCATTGCCCTGGGCCATCTGGCTTAAAATTTCTACTAGCATGCGAAAAGCACTCTTTGGTACTTGAACTGTCTCCTCTTCAAAGGTCAGGTTCATCTCTTGTTTTGAACCGCTTAGAAACGTAGCTAACTTCTGACTTGAGAATTTTGCTAGTTTTGATTCCTCTTCTGTGGGTGAAATCGCTTCGAAAATTGACTCTGTCGTTTGATTATCCATGTTGTCTTTCATCTCCCTACTTACGGTAGATATGATGCTAATATAAACGAAATATTCACAATAAATGAAATATTCGAAAAGATATCATTTACTTCTATAGATTTCAGGATCTTACAGGAGAACTAGTATTCTAGTTCCCAGACCACGCCGTCTATTTGACGGCAAAATGACGGCAAGATTAAAATCCTTCTTTTTTCAGCTTCTCTAAAATTGCCTCAATGATCCAAGTATTTACAGGTGTGTTTACCGGCCTGTCTTTTTTCGCCTCCTCGATTCTTTCGGAAACCGACCGAGGGTATCTAAGAGTAAATTTTACGGGTGCTTCCTCGTCATCTTCAAAAGTATCTGGCTTCGGAACTGAAGGAGCACCCTTGCGAATAAGCCTTAATAGTTGCTCTTGTCTTTGAGAATCAGTGAGTAAGTTTTCAGTCCCCTGCCCTGCTGCTTCCTCTGTTGGGATTGGTGGCCTCGTAACTGCTGATTTGTTTTTCATCTTAGTTCGCCGCTAATTTTAATGTTGCTCCTGCCATTCCAAATGCAAACTCATATAAAGTTTGCATTTCCTCTGATGCCTTTGGATCCTGAGGTTTTATTTCTACTACGGAGAGTCCTGCTGATGCTGCGCGTCTAAAAGCTTTTCTTGATACAATTGGTTGAGGAATAAATATCAATCCTTCAACCTCTTCCGCGTATTCTGCGGCTGCTTCGTTATCAGTTCCTCTCGGATCAGCCTGATTAATAAGCGTGTACGCTTTTAAGCCTGGGTTCATGGTTCTCATCTCTTTGACAACTTTGCTAGCTTTACCCAGCTCCCAAACGTCAAACGATGACGGTTGAAAAGGAATAAGGGCGATATCTGCAATGCCAAGGGCGGCACGATGACTGTCCGTTTCGCGACCTCCTGCATCGATAACGATATCTTGGTACTTACCTTTAAGGTTCATATAAGAGTTAATGATCTCTTCACCTAGAAGCCTTACAGACGTATAGCGCGGAGCATCCTTGGCGTTAGTGCTCCGTAAAAGGGAAAATGTGCTTGCTGTTCCTTGCGGATCAGAATCTATAAGCAGTACATCAAAGCCTTCTCTAGCTCGCATGACTGCAAGATTTGTTGCTAGGGTTGTTTTACCTCCCCCTCCTTTGGTTCCGCCAACTGTAATTATCATAAAATTTCTCTCAAATTTTCTGCCGTCATTATGAAGGCAAACTGACGGCAAAATGATGGCATTATGCCGTCAGTTCTGAAAAGAGGTTAAATTTTAGGGCGCGGTTCAAAGGAGCTCTAAGCTATCGAAACATCAACAACATTCTACTTTATTTGCCGTCATTATGACGGCATCGTAGCGGCAAAATGACGGCTGCCGTCAAATTGACGGCAAATTGCCGTCATCAAAAAATCTATATTAATCAGTAGCTTAAGGTAGATTAACGCTTAAATTTAGTATTGTAAGGAAAGAGAGAGTAAGTGATCTTAGCGACGAATAAACAGAGGGGCCTTATCGCGTAACAACTACTTTCCTAAACAGTAAGCATAAAAAAAGCCAGCGTTGACGCGCTGGCTTTTTAAGCTATTTTTCTGTTCATGAAATGAACGCGAAATATTTAGAATCGGAAGTTCCTAAGTATTCGCGCACATCTCATCGGATTGCAAGGTCATATTTTGACCTCTAGGTTTTTGCGTCCAAAATTTGGTTTCTCCAACCTAAGGAGAAGAGATGATTGAGATTGAAGGCGGTTATAAAACGCTTCGCGTATTTGAGATTTCCAATGTCTTTGAATCACTAAAAACCAAAAGGATAAGTTTACGAACATCCCAGGTCTTTTTTAGTGCAGTGGCCTTAATTGCCATTTACGAAGCCCATAAACGCTCCAGGACTAAAAATTTCAGAAGAGTAGGGCAGATAACTCAATTTTCAATTTCAAAGCTCTCAGAGCTTTCTGGGGTCTCTGAAGGGGCGGTGAAATCTGAGCTTAGAAAGCTAAAAAAGCTTGGCCTTATCTCAATTGAAAAAGGCGAAATTACGGTTTCTCAAGAAATAGAAGAATCTGAAACGCTTGATCTCTTAAGTGGTGGGCGAAGTGTTAAACGACCGGTACCGATTCCAAGATCAGTATTGAGGTTTCTTGCAAAGGCCCAAACAAAATCCATGGTGCTAACAACCCTCGCTTACATGGTCAGAGGGCTCACCATCACGAGGGCAGGGGAGATTAAAACTTCCGGGACGGTGAAAGCTTCTTGGATTAGTGAAGTAACCGAACTTTCAATTCGATCAGTGAAAGCAGCAAGAGCGAAGCTCATTGATCTCGAAATGATTTCAAAAGATGAGTCTTCAACTCAGGTAAAGCTTAATCGCACCGGAAGTTACTTTTCTGTGATTACAGCTAGAAAATCTGTGGATAAGTCAGACAGCGCACGAGTGATTTTTGCACCCCCCATCGTTAAAAAGAGCCCTGAATTTGCACCCCCATATAAAGACAAGAAAACTCCTTACGGATCTAAAAACCAGAAAAGCACTTCTGGTTTTTTAATAAAAAGAGTTGGGGGAGAGGAAAGAAAACCGACGATTAACAACATCGTAATTGAAGACCTTCAAAGCTTTTACCGAACTGAAGAGCTTTACTTTCAAGCTGTAAAAGCGAATTGGATAAATGATTCGGAAAATAATTTTATGAATTTCTTAGCAGCAGCAGTTAGAGCAAAAACCTTAAAAAATGGGGATTCGGTAAAGGTTTTCGTAGCAATTGTTAGAAAAAAACTTTTTGCTCACATAACCGTTGCTGAAGAGGAAAGGGCACGAGCAGCGGTAAGAAAATTCCGCTACGGAGCTGATTTTGTTTCAGAGGAAGTGATGAAGCTAGTCGCTTAGAGAAAAAAAACGATTTTTAGGAAACTTTTTCTAAATTTTCTCGATTAACTGTATGTAGGGATCTACTTATAGTTAAAGGAAGGGGCAATTATGGAAAAGAGAATACAATTTGGCTCAGTAGAGCTTAAAATTGACGAAGAAACTGGAGAGTTTACAGGTTCAGTGATTTCCGTTGAATCACCTTACGGGATTCTTCTTACCCCAAATCCTATAGAAACAGCGACACTTTTAGCAGTTCTTCGGCTCACCTTTGATGATGGCCGAGAATACATGAGCACCCATCAAATACTTAATAAGGGCGCTGAATGCGGAAGCGGTTGGTCACACCTCGCACAATTTCAAGATCGGCCTGAAATATTTTGGATCTGTGTAGGTGCTCTAAGTGTGTATGTTCCAATAAAAAAGATGCAAGAGATTTATGAAGATCTTTTAAGAGCGTTTTCAGAGTTTGGAACTCTTCCAGAGTTTCCAAAGAGTCAATCACTCAGTCAATGAACACCGGATGGGTGTCGATGACATCATCGGCACTCACTCCCCCGTAAGAGAGAATCGAGACTGCTTGATTCACACTGAGGGTTCTAAAAATCTGTGGATTTAAAACTTGTTTTTCAATGACTGAGGTCGAAGTAGAAGAGCTCCGGGAGGTAGACGAGTTTCGTATACTTGAAGAGGAGCTCTCCCCTTCCTGAAAACTCTTCCTTTCTATTTCAACTCGCCCGAGTAGGTGATTGAGAAGTTCAATGGTGGTTTTATCTTCCGTGCGAAAGCAGATCTTCTGCCGAAAGTTCTGAATAAGAGTATTTGCAACATCATGGTTCCCAATAGCAGCGTAAAAAGAGCTCACCGCCTGGGCTGAGATAATCCCAATGCACTTTGATGAGCGGGATTTATCCCAGAAATTGAGATCTGATAGCCCGTCTCTGCTTGCACTGACAATTTCCTGGAACTCATCACACATGAAAAAGACCGGGCGATCTTTGTTCCAAGAGGGCTCTCCATTTCTCTTCTGCATTGCGTTAAAAAACCGAAGTTTAATAAAGTTATACGCGACTTTTCCACCGAGCCCCCAACGAGCGAGAGGCATATCAACAAGGTATACTGTGCCATCAAGGACTTCTTCCATGAGAGGAGCCTCTTTATCATCGGTACAAAACGCATCCACCAAATCAGGATGATTAAAAGGGGAGAGGACTTGGGCAACAGAGGCGTTTACCCCGGATTTCACCTTGTCAT
>MWWH01000237.1_pt1 | contig 15365 bp, 24 predicted proteins | sample 1047231 | NCBI WGS metagenome assembly MWWH01 (sample SAMN06349967, study PRJNA376086) | soil metagenome | isolation source: MG3-2 sample Antarctic (ecotone) soil | place: Antarctica | collected 2015-01-13 | reverse complement strand
TGCTTCCCGCGAGAATACGGCTATCGGGTTTCATTAATCGCTTACTCGCAAATTCAGACCAGCCAATTGCAACCGAAATTGGCTGGGAAAACCTCGTCGGCATATACACGGCCGCAGTTACACCGGGGACGTTGTCACCTTTGAGTGCTTCTGCAAGCTCCCCTCGAACTATTGACGCTACGCCGTCACGCGAACAGGTCGGCGTAGCAAAGCCCTGCTTGACCTGTGCCGAGACAACAAACGCCGAGAGTAAAAACAGGGAGCAGAGAAGAGTGATAATAAGGGCGTAAAGTTTTATGAAGCGCCCGTCTTTTTCGAGTTTGGTTTCCAAAGCAACATCCTCCAAATTAGTATCTACAAATTCAAAACACCGCATACACTAATTTTATGGCAATTAATACAGCCACCGACAAGGGAATCCGCTGAACGCTCATTAGACCGCTACTAGCGGTCTAACATTTCTCAGGGCTGACTTTTACCGCTCACACCGGAGCATTTTATATCACACACTACCAAGGTAACTATTCAGCTATCCGGTGCGTTTTCTGACACTTAGCGGTGTTCCCCGGCACGCTCCTGCGAGCGCATGGAGGACTCCCTTGCCCTGCTTACGCGCCGTCGAGACGTAGGAGCGAATGCGGCAGAACCGCCGCGCACCTTCCTCGGTGCGGAAGCACCCCGAGGTCTTCTGCTGGAGTTTGATCATCCGCAGATCGCGCTCGGCTTGGTTGTTATCAAAGGGTACGCAGAAGTCCGTCACGAAGCGCAACACCTCTTCCTTGCGCCGCTCGAGTCGGAGCAGCAAGTTGCGCCCTTGCTGGCAGACCTGCTCCGGCACGTTTGACGGGGGCGGGGACTTCAGTCCTTCAGCGAGCACCCGGTCGTAGTTTTCTGTCAGCGCCGCCAGTTGCTCCGCGGCGAGTTGCTTCCCGCCATCAGCGCTCACCCTCTCGACCTGCGTCTTCATCTCCAGCAGCAACGCTTTGAGCGGCGCGGCCCACGCCTTCGTCGCTTCTCCGAGTTCCTCGAAGTACGTCAACTCGCGTAGCAGATGCACGCCGCACAAGGCGTGGCGGCACCGCGTGTAGGAACTGTAGGCGACCCACCCGTCATGCACACAGGTTCCGCGGTAACGCGGCAGCACATTGATGTCGTCGATGGCGGTCTGAGCGCGGTGCGCGTCAGCCCCATAATGCGTCAGGCGTGAGTTGCTCGCCACATGCACGTACCCCAAGCGCTGGTTGATCCGCAGCCCCGTCTCATCGGCGTGGATGACTGAAGAGCGCCGCAACTTCTGCTTGATCTTCAGCTCGGTCTCGACCAACCCGTCGGCGCACTCGCTGACGATGTTAGCGACCGTTCCCGCAGAGAGCGGACAAGCGAAGAGATCACGCATCGCCTCGCCCGTGCGCCCGTACGGCAGCAGTTGATACTGCTGAAGGTAGAGCACTCTGGCCTTCACCCCCGGCCCGTACTGCACCCCTGAACGAACTGCTCCTGGGAATTCTCCCTGCGTCGTCTGCCCACACTGTCTGCACCGCAACAGCGCGAGCCGATGCTCGGTGACCTTGAGCTTCGCCGGTACGACCTCGATCACCTGCTGTCGGTGCTGGCGCACCACCTGCGCGGCGGTCAACGGAGCGTGGCAGCCCCGGCACTCACGGGGGTGGTGTTCAACGACGCGCTCAGGTCGCGCCGACCACCGCAACGTCTCTCCGCGATGCCCCGCTTGCCCACCCGGTCGTTGACCCGAAGGGCGGCGCAGACTCTTCGTCCGCTTCGCCCACGGTGGGTCGGTCGAGGGCGGGCGCGAAGAGTTGTGCGAGTCTTTCACGACGAGCGCCTCCAGTTCCGCGTTCCGGCGTCCGAGTTGGAAGTTGCGCCCGCGCAGTTCGCTGAGATCGGCTTGGAGCCGCTCGAGCTGCGCCTTGAGTCGCCCGATGTGTTCGGACAAGCTCTCGATCTCCCGCTGTTGTTCGTCCGGGTCAGGCGGCCCGGAGAGAGCTTTCCGCCCGAAAGCAGCTTCAAAGAGGCGGAAGAGGGCGCTCGGCCCCAGAAGATAAGCCTGATAAATCTGCCACGGCATGGAATCGAGTAACTTCGGCGGCATAGGGCACTCCCCTGCTGAAGAGAAAATCCGAGGCGTCGTGAAAGAGAGGGGTATACGGTCAACAAATGACGACTCTATCTCGCCGAAATCACCTTTCTTTGCTTACTTTACCCAATAGCTGAATAGAAATCGTCAAAAATCTTCTTCTGAAAAGGAACATTATCGGAATTGGTGGACGGGGAACGTGAAACATAGTCATCCCCCACCTCAGGTAACTCAACGTTCCATGCATTACACAAAGCTTACAGGCGCGCATAAGAAAACCCTTGCACGGATATGAAAGTTTAAGTATCTTGCCGTACATGGAGAAGGAATATTACTCACCCGAAGAAGCGGCTTCCCTGCTCGGCGTCACCCGCCGCACGATCTATACATGGCTCAAGACCGGCAAACTTCCCGCGCGGCAGTTCGGGCGAACATGGCGCATTCACCGCTCTGAGGTGCAGCCGCCGCAAAGGAAGGAGGCGGCGTGAAAACTATCGTCTTGGCTAACGCTAAAGGGGGTACGGGCAAAACCACTGTAGCCGTTAACCTCTCCGCCTGCCTTGCCCTCCATCACGGCAAACGGGTCTTAGGCATAGACTTGGATCCCCAAGGTAACTTTGGCATATCGTATGGCGTTGACCCACGCCAACTGACCCTGACGTCGTACCACATGCTCACGGCTGAGTCGCCTGATGTGCGCGCTTACATCACCGAGATCAAACCGAACCTCCACTTGATCCCGAACGCTATCGCGCCTGATCTGGAAAACCGGCTCGAGGCTAGTCATAACCGCGATTCCCTTCTCCGCCTGCGACTAAGACAACTTAAAGGTCAGTACGACTATGTGATCATTGACACGCCACCGGCCATGCGCACGGCCACGATGAACGCCATAGTGGCTGCGGACGAGGTGATCGTGGTGGTTGACTGCGGCTTCTACGCTCTGTATGGCCTCACCGATTTAATGCGGCAGATTGCTAGGGTTTCTGATGCTTATGAGAAAAACGATATCGTGATCCGCGGTTTGCTCAATATGTACAATCGAGGTCAGAATCTTGACCGTGATGTTAAAAGCGAAGTGGCTGATTTCTTCGGCGGTCTCATGATTCAAGCCATCATCCATAAAAATGTCCGGCTGGCCGAGGCCGCGTCTGCCAGCCAACCTATCATCGAGTTCGACGCGAGCGCGCCGGGCAGCTTCGACTTCCTCAAACTCAGCAAGGAGTTGTTAGCCGAATATGAGCCACAAGAAGAAAAGCGGATTGCAACGCGGGCTAAGTGACATTGTCGCCAAACAAACGGCACCTGCTCCTGACAAGTCAGAACTTAGCCGCGGGCTCATCGACAAGTTCGCAGAGGTCAAAGAGCGGAGCGAAGGAAGTACCATGAGTACTCTGGGTACTCATGGTACCCAGAGTTCGGTAGCTCCGATGAGGGACTTTCACAAAGTTCCAAACTCCATTAGCCGTAATGCCGTCCCAGCGGGAGTGTTCAAGGGGAAGTGCAAGCAGCTTTATGACTTCCTTTATTTGAAGACGCGTGGAGCAATTGTCCCAACGCGCAGCATTAAACTTACCCGCAAACAAATTATGGACGGCGCGGGCATCGGCTCTACCAAAACCCTCTTCCTGAATCTCCGGCATTTACGGGAAAATGCCCTTATTACATGGGACGAATGCGGTGGCACACACAATGGCAACGAGTACTTCGTATCCGTCCCTGAAGAAATTCAGACTAGGGGCACTCTGCGTACCCTGAGTACTCAGGGTACGCAGAGTGCCCCTAGTCCGATCCTACCCAGAGTACCCATGGTAGAAACTACCCAGAGTACCCAGTGTTCAAGTCTTATAGATACAACAAGATCGGGCGATCTCAAGACTTTAATTAAAGACAAAGAGATAAAGACTGATGATGAGGCCTTCGCCGAAATGGTCAATAGCCTCAGACAAGTTGTCAAAGAGTTGACGGGGAAGGAGCCGAATAATTCAGACAGCGCACGCTGGCGTGAACTATCTGATGTGCTCATTGCGGAATTACGCATTGCCGCAGGGCGGACGACCATTTCGTCGGTGCCGGCGTTCTTGGCAGAGCACCTCAGGCGTAGGCTGTGGAAGCTCGACAAGAAGCAAGCGCAGGCCGAGGGAAGAGAATTGCCTGACCAGACACTCACTGCTGCGCCAAGCAGTCAGGCGGTGGACTGCCCAGACTGTTGCGGCTCCGGCTGGTGGTACCCAAACGGGCCGGAAAAAGGAGTGGCTAAATGCAAACACGCGGCGCGCACGGCAGTTGTCGAATCGCCGCCGGCAATTTGATGCCGTAGGTATTGAGGTCGCGTGGCAACCGCGTTTAACCATCCGCTGCCGCCGAGGCAAACAGGTTACGATCTGACTCCCACATGATTCGCCTGAGGTCGTTCTTTTGGGCAGAATATTAGCGTTGACGTGTGCGATATCCGGGTCGTAAGATGCGCGCTCTTTGGTGCAGACTCGTCTCCTTACGTGATCGTCCTCACGATCCCAAACTCGTGAAGCCGACACCACCCTCCCGGACTGTCCGAGTCGTCCTTGCACACAATCAAAAAACGCTATCAAGCTCGGCATTCAACTGCATCGGCCTGCCATTAAGCTGATTGCCGATAGCGCCGGTAAAGCTAATGAAAAGAAGGAACCGGCAACCGGGCGAACTTTACTAGAAGCGGTCTCATAAATACCCGTGCTAGCATTTCGGCATGGCACGAAGAGAAGAACTAACGGATGAACAACGGGCGGTTATCGAACCACATCTGCCTGAACTTACTAGCCGTAAAGACGGGCGAGGCAGGCCGTGGCGGGAGAACCGCGAGGTGCTGGACGGCATCCTCTGGGTACTGCGTTCGGGCGCGAGGTGGAAAGATTTACCTGACCGCTTTCCCCCATACCAGACCTGCCACAGAAGGTTCCAACAGTGGGTCAGAGACGGCAGTCTGCGGCGCGTGCTCGAAGCCATCGCTGAAGACCTTCAGACACGCGGCGAGCTTGATTTAACCGAATGCTTTATCGACGGCACGTTCATCGTGGCGAAAAAAGGGGGCGCAGGGTTGGTGCGACTAAGCGGGGTAAAGGCACGAAACTCATGGTGGTGGCAGACCATGCTGGTCTGCCACTCGCCGTCCACGCGGCGACAGCTCGCCCGCATGTAGTCACCCTTGTCGCAGAAACTCTCCTTCAAAGTTTTGTCGCCGAACAGCCCGCGCGCCTGATCGGTGATAAGGCTTATGACTCCGACCCGCTCGACGCCGAGTTGGCTGAACGCGGCATCGAGTTGATCGCGCCGCACAAGTCGAACCGGGTGAAGCCGCCGACGCAGGACGGGAGAGTTCTGCGCCGCTATTGCCGCCGCTGGAGAATCGAGCGGTTGAACGCGTGGCTCCAGAACTTCCCCCGCATCGCGACGCGCTTCGACTACTACGCGGAAAATTACCTGGGCTTCGTGCATCTCGGATGCATCAAGATTCTGCTCAGGTGCTATTTAACGTGAGTTCGACGTAAGGATCGAGAAAGGAGAACCCCAAGCGGTAAGATGTGGTTGACTAAAACTACATCCTCTTCGCCGCACAGGAGTTCTCCCGATGGATATTCTACCCGTGTTTTGTGACATTGACGATTTCTGTTTAGAGTTTGAACCGCGCTGGCAACAGCAGATGCTTACCACCGGCGAACGCCTGCGCCGCCGCACAACCACGCTTTCGCTCTCAGAAGTGATGACCATCATCGTCTTGTTTCACTCATCAGGCTATCGTGACTTCAAGACTTTTTACCTGCAACAGGTGCAAAAGCATCTGGCGGGGGCGTTTCCACGCCTTGTCAGTTACAACCGCTTCGTCGAGTGGCAGCGGGGCGCGCTCGTCCCCTTATCGGCCTACCTCCAGACGCGACAGGGCGAGTGTCACGGCATCTCGTTTGTCGATGCCACTTCGTTGCGCGTCTGCCATAATCGGCGCATCCACTCGCATCGGGTCTTTCGCGGCGTGGCGGCGCGCGGCAAAACTTCGGTGGGCTGGTGCTTCGGCTTCAAACTCCACCTCGTCATCAATGAGTGCGGCGAACTCTTAGCCGTGCGCTTAACGCCCGGCAACACGGACGACCGCCGGCCCGTGCCCTCACTCGCGCACAAACTGTGGGGCAAACTCATCGGCGATAAAGGTTACATCTCCGGCGCGCTCACGACTGTGCTGTGCAAGCACGGTTTGCAACTCGTCACCAAAATCAAAAGCAACATGCGGCAGAAGTTCTTACCCGTCTTTGACAAGTTGCTGTTGCGCAAGCGCGCCCTCATCGAAACCGTGATTGACCAACTCAAGAACATCTCGCAGGTCGAGCATTCCCGCCACCGCTCGGTGATGAACTTCGTCGTCAACGTCGTCGCGGGCTTGATCGCTTACACGTTCCGCGAGAAGAAGCCAATGTTGAGCATCGAAATCAAAGAGCAGCTGTTACTTGCTGCATAAGCCGCTTGCTTATGTCGAACTCACGTTAAGCTAGTGCTGGCGTGGCATCTCGGCAAGCGTCAAGTCCGCGATACCGTCGAGTTCACCGAAAAGATTTACCGCGCCACTAGCGGACGATTCCAACTGACGACTGACGGCTTCGCCGCCTACCCTGATGCGGTCACGTACAGCTTAGGTACTCGCGTTGACTTCGCGCAGTTGGTGAAAGTCTATAAGCAGCCGGAGCAAGGTGGCGGCGAACGCCGTTACTCTCCCGCAGAAGTCGTCAAGGCAATACTGACCTGAGACCTAATTTTCGATCCATCTGACATGAGAGAATAGCTCCGATTTCACGGGAAGGAGCTATCAATGAAAAAGAGTCGCTGGAGCGAAGAGCAGATCATCAAGATTCTACAGGAAGCAGAAGTTGGCGCAGACACCATTCAGAACATCTGTCGCAAACACGCCGTCTCGGAGCAGAGTTTCTATCGTTGGCGACAACGCTTCGGCGGGATGAGCGTGCCGGATGCCGTTAGGCTTCGTGAACTTGAACGCGAGAATATGCGGCTCAAGAAATTAGTCGCAGAGCGCGACCTGGAGATAGAGGTGATGAAAGAGGTGGCCGCAAAAAAGTGGTAAGCGCATCTGTCCGCCGTGAGCAGGTGGGTTATGCCGTCGGAAGAGGGTTATCGACTCGCCGCGCTTGTTGGTTGATGTCGGTAGCGCGGTCAACTTTGAACTATCAGAGTCGGATGCCTGCCAGAGATAGCGAGCTAGAACTATGCTTGCGTTCTTTGGCACAGCGGCATCCGCGTTACGGTTACCGGCGAGCATGGGCCGTGCTGCGGCGCCAGATGCTGATCAACCTCAAGCGCGTAAGACGAGTATGGCGGCAACTCGACTTGAGTTTACCGAAGCATAGGCCACGTCGTCGGGTGCGTGTGACTGGCGGGCAGCCTATCCCGGCACAACGAACCAATCAGGTCTGGGCGTATGACTTTGTGCATGATGCATGTGCTAACGGGCAAGGCTTGAAGTTGCTGACGGTCATGGATGAATGGACAAGAGAATGTCTGGCGATAGAGGTTGGGGCACGCATCAACTCTTCGAGAGTCCTTGAAGTTCTCTCACGGTTGATGAGCTTGCATGGACGCCCGACCTATCTGCGGAGTGATAATGGGCCGGAGTTCGTGGCGACGAGAGTGAAAGAATGGCTCAAGGCGAGCGGTGTGCAGACGAAGTACATCGAGCCGGGCAAGCCATGGCAGAATGGAACGAACGAAAGTTTCAACGGCAAGCTCAGAGATGAGTGCTTGAACATGCAGTGGTTCAGAAATCGCGCTGAAGCTAAAGTGATCGTCGAAAGGTGGCGTTGCCATTACAACGAAGAGCGACCACACAGCAGTCTGAACTATCAAACACCGGCGCAAGTGCGCGCTGGACAAATCAACGTCGGAGTTCTCTCATTCTGAGTGGCTCGAAGAATGGGGCTAGGTCAATACCAACACAACCCCGACCCTGAACGTATCAGCACGTCTCACATCGAACGCCAGAACCTAACCATGCGGATGATGATGCGCCGCCTGACTCGGTTAACCAATGCGTTTTCTAAAAAGTGGGACAACCTGAAAGCGGCTCTGGCTCTGCACTTCGCGTATTATAACTTCTGCCGTGTGCATAAAACGCTCCGTTGCACTCCGGCGATGGAAGCGGGAATTACGGGGCATATCTGGGAACTTCAAGACCTATTGAAATGAGGTAAGACATGAAATCTATAAATCTTTTCACCGTGCAATGTTCTAAGTGTAATGCACCTAATGACTGGGATCGTGATAATCCTTCGGAGAAGGTTGTACTAACAGAGGGCAATAAATATAGAGTCGCTTGCACACGCTGCCAGCATGTAGAGGATTATGACGCCAAGCAAGCTAAGTCTAGCTGGCTAGTAGTAGATACTTAATGGCGCACATTCCTAGCAACACACTATTATCCCACTACCGCGCGCCGCTTCTGCTTGCCAGCACCAAATCGCGGGTATCTGGATATCTGCGTATCCGGTTGATTGGTTAACCGGATAGCAGATTACCCGCTAAGGCTATTCTGCGGGACATGGCTTGGCTGTCTGACAGGGCCGGCGTAGGCGATGTGGTTAGCAGAACCCCTGATGACTTCCGAACCCTTCTGGAAAACGTAAGCCCTCCGGAAGCCACAAGCTAGGAGGAAACCGCGTCCCCTATGGAAATAACACCAACAGCGGCTCTTGCGCCTACACGACCGAGTGCCGGCGGATGAGCTTAGGAGCCACGCGCTCAGTTCCCGCACGCTCGGCGTGTGCCGCGAAAGCGCCAGCGTGGCGGCCGGTCACCTGCAAACTAAAGGCATGCTCGGCTACCGCCGTGGGCACGTACATGTTCGGGCGCGATATTGGTATCAAAGTCAAAATTCATATCCACAACTGAATGGCTCATCTGTAGCGAGTAGCTGAAGTCAAGGGCGGCAAATGACTGATTACGCATAGCCCAATTACCCTCTCCGTCATCCAAAACGTGAAGAGTGATAAATGAGCGCAGGTTTTATTGGTCGGAATAACTCTTTTGACCAATAGCTATATTCACGATCTGCTGTTTTGTTGAGCTTTGGCGTGGGCGAGAAAAGAAGTTTTCGACTGTAATGTCCAATTGGCGGGAACGAGCGCGGTTCGTCTTGCCCGAATTTCCGGTTACGAGCCCAAGCGATGTCTTGCTCTGTCATGGCAGACAATTCATGCCCTCTTCAACCTACGCTTACCAACCTGCTCTGCCACTGCATTGATGAAGTTTTCATCTTTGACTAGCGCGTCATAAGCCGCGATCTCCGTTTCCTTCGATTGAGCTGCATCCCGCTCCATCACGCCGCGCAGTTCTTCGTTGATTTGCGTCTGGTAGGGCGCAGCGTGGGGGCGCGCCGCCCGCGCCTTAAAGTAGTTAACAACATCCAGGTCAAGATGTATGTTGACGCGAACTTTAATATTGCGCAGCTGCGCGTCCTCCCGGCTTGCGATGCGCGCGGGCGAGACGCGGCGAAACGTGTGGCGACCGGGTTTAAGTAACGCCGCTGGTTGGATGCCCTTCGCTAAACCTTGCTGGTACTCTTTCTCAGTCACATCGAGATGCACTTCCCGATCCTTCCTAACCTTCTTCCCGTTGTTGCTCATAAAGTCTTCTCTCTTTCGGCTCGGCCTTGCGCGCTGAGATGATGCGCGTGACATCTCCTTGTCTCTCGGTGAAGACTACGAAGAGCACGCCGCGGCGGGCCATGCCGATCCGGATGAATCTCGGTTCATGCTCCGAATGGGTGTCATCGAACTCTTCGAGCGCGTATTCGTCGAAGAAAACTTCGACGGCTTCTGCAAACGTCACGCCATCGTGATCACGGACATTGGCTTGCGCTTTATCGTCATCCCACTCAAACCGCATCGCCGGTATTATACATCTTTATACATTGTCATGCATACTATATGATTTTACTGATAAGATTATCTGCCGCGCGCTTTCGGCGTTGCTGCTGGCGCGGGCGACGGCGCTAGAGGCTGTTCAAAAAGCTGAGAGGTAACGAGAAGCGGTCTCATAAATACCCGTGCTAGCATTTCTGCATGGCACGAGGCGAAGAACTAACGGACGAACAATGGGCGGTCATTGAACCACATCTGCCAAAACTTCCCATCAGAGAAGACGGACGGGGCAGGCCGTGGAGAGAGAACCGCGAAGTAATGAACGGCATCCTCTGGATACTGCGCTCCGGCGCGAGGTGGAAAGACCTCCCCGGATGTTTCCCGCCGTACCAGACTTGCCATCGCAGATTCCAACAGTGGGTTAAAGACGGGAACCTACGGCGCGTGCTCGAAACCTTAGCCGAAGATTTACGCACGCGGGGCGACCTCGACCTCTCGGAATGCTTTATCGACGGCACGTTTATCGTGGCGAAAAAAGGGGGCGGCGGGTGGGTGCGACTAAGCGGGGCAAAGGCACGAAACTCATGGTGGTGGCAGACTTTCATGGTCTTCCTGTCGCCGCCCACACAAGCCCTGCTGCGCCGCATGAAGTCACCCTTGTCCGAGACACTCTTGCGGCGGGTTTCACTCGTGAGCGACCACGAAGGCTCATAGGTGACCGCGCGTATGACTCTGACCCGCTTGACCGGGAACTTGCAGCGGAAGGCATCGAGATGATCGCACCGCACAAGTCGAACCGGGTCAAGGCGGCGACACAAGACGGTCGTGCCTTGCGCCGCTATCGTCGCCGGTGGAAGATTGAACGCCTCAACGCATGGCTGCAAAACTTCCGCCGCATCGCGACGCGCTTCGACTACCACGCGGAGAATTACTTGGGCTTCGTGCATCTCGGCTGCATCAAGATTTTACTACGGTGCTATTTATGAGACCGCTTCGAGTTATCATGAATAATGTCCCTTCATGATAGCCTCACTGCATCATGCAACCAGTGTTGACGAGACATCGAAGACCATATCCGAGCGACCTGAGCAATGCGGAGTGGAAGATTTTAGAGCCGCTGCTGCCACAGGAGAAGCCGGGCGGCAGACATCGCGGCTACTGCGTGCGCGAGATCATCAATGCCATTCAGTATCTCCTCAGAGGTGGTGGCGCATGGCGCTCCCTAAAGCATGACTTGCCGCACTGGCAGAGTGTCTATTACTACTTCCGGTCGTGGAAGCGGGATGGGACATGGCTCAAAGTTCATAATTATCTGCATGAAGAAGTACGCAAGCAGATGGGGCGTGATGCCCAACCTTCAGCCGCCGTCATTGACTCGCAGTCGGTGAAGACGACGGAAAAAGGGGGGTTCACGGTTACGATGGCGGGAAGAAGATTGCGGGGCGAAAACGTCATATTCTCGTTGATACGACGGGACTTCTCATCAACTCGGTTGTGCATTCAGCGGCAGTGATGGATCGTGACGGAGCATTCTTCGTCTTGGGTGCTGCCTCCGGTGTATGCGAGCGGCTCAAGTTAATCTGGGCTGACATGGGCTATCGTGGCGAGCGACTCAAAACGTGGATCGAGGAAACTTGTGGATGGAAGATGGAGATTGTGAAGCGCCCATCGAAGTGGGGACGCTATCCCGTCGATGTCGAACCGGAGCCGATGCCAGCTTTCACGGTCTTGCGTCGCCGGTGGGTGGTCGAAAGGACTTTTGCATGGATAGGACGTTATCGCCGGATGAGCAAAGATTACGAGTACTTGATCGAGAGCAGTGAGGCGATGATTCACTTAGCGATGACGCGCTTGATGCTGCGACGGCTCGCGCACAATGCTCCTTACGGTGTTCCCAGCCGCCAGCGATTGGGGCTAAAGCGTTAAACCTCAGCTTTTTGAACAGCCTCTAAGAATGTCGGGCAATCGATCAACACATAGTCGTATCCGATCAGGTCTTCGAGTGCCGCTGCCAAACGGTGTTCACGGTTGAGGGCACTATTGAGGTCGAGGTCGAGCGATGCCAGCTTGAAGTTACTGGGCGCGAGCGGGATACCGGCGGGCATTATCGGAATTAGGTTACGGATAGCCCGATACACGCCACGCCCGGTTAACCATCAACACCAGTTCAGCCGCGAGGATGCCCTAGAACCGTTTGGGGGTGTAATGATGTGCGCCGTGTGCCAACCTCGGCTACGACGAGAGGCAAATGGTATCTAATAGAAATCCATTAGCAATCTATGAGGGTAACGATGTGCGCTTTCACCGGCAACGGTCAAACCTATAAAGATGAAGCTCGCATCGCTGACCTTGAGCGTATGCTAGGGCAAATGACACTGGAACATGCGCTCTTAAAAAAAGCCTTGTCGCGGCTCGCCGCACATCAGCCACCAGCACGCACCAGTGGAGGCAGGAAGTGAGCGCCACGATTGTCTCGGAAGCCTCTGAACTGTCTATTGCCGCCTCTTGTCGCGTGCTTGGCCTGGCGCGCGCAACCGACTATCGCAGCCTTGAGTCCCGACCGGCTGGTGAGACGTCATTGCGTGATCTAGTACAGCAGGTCGCGCTGGAGTGGCCGGCTTATGATTACCGGCGCATCACGGCGGAACTCAACCGACGCGGGCACGCCGTCAATCGTAAGTGCGTGCAACAGGTGGCGCACTTATTTGACGACAGTCGACGACATCGAGGAATAGACCGGTTACAACTTTTTATCACCGCTTCCTGACAAAATCGAATTGCTCATCGAGGCGAAAAAAGACAATCAAGATTAAAACCGAAGCCGACATTTCCGTGCTTTGCCAAACTCTATTCTTTTGTTACACACTTTGGTTGATTCGATGGCGTCGAGAAATTATCAGTTTTGGCTTTTCTACACGGTGGCGTGGCTGCTATACGCGGCGTGTCTCGGCGCGGTCTTCCTCGGCGTCGGAAACCGGCTGGGTTTTAATTTGCTGCTGACGATTTTCTGTAACGTCGCGCCCGCCGCCCTTCTCGGTTTACTGGTATTTCAAATCTGCCGCCAATTGAAATGGAGCGAGCGGCGGCGACCGCGATTCGCGCTAATTCATCTTTTGTCGCTCGTCTCCTTTTCTGCTTTGTGGTGTTTTTTGACTTTGCTCGGCTTGTCGCTTCTCTCGTTTTTGCAGCGCGGAGTTTGGGCGTTCGTCCGCTGGGATTTGTTCGCTCTGCAATGGCAATTCTTCAGCGGCGTGATGGCATACGCCACGATTGCCAGCGCGGTTTACGTCAAACAAATCAATGAGAATCTGCAAGCCGAAGAGCGTCGCAGCTCGGAGCTTCGCTTGCGCGCCGTTCGTGCCGAAGCCGCCCGCGCTTCGGCGGAGCTTTCAGCTCTGCGCGCTCAACTGAATCCGCATTTTCTCTTTAACACTCTGCACAGCTTGATGGCTCTGGTTCGCACCGACGCCGACACCGCCGAAGAAGCCATCGAGCGATTCGCCTTGATGCTGCGCTATGTTTTACGGTCGCAGGAAAAAAGCGAGACGACGACGGATGTAACTTTCGGCGAAGAGTGGAATTTCGTTCAAAACTATCTGGAACTCGAACGCCTGCGGCTCGGCGAGCGATTGCAATTAAAAACGGAAATCGAACCCGCCACGTTCGCCTATCGTCTTCCGGCATTTACATTACAGCCGATTGTCGAGAACGCCGTCAAACACGGGGTCGCTCCGCGCGCCGGCGGCGGGCGACTGCACATCGAGGCGCGCATTAATAACGAAAATCTGATTATTACGGTGCGCGACGACGGATGCGGCGAATCACCGGCGAACGAGGAAAACGGCAACGGTTTGGGATTGCGCCTCGTGCGCGAGAGTTTGTGGACGCGCTTCGGCTCAGCGGCGTGTATAAAAACCGAAACTACTGCGAATCAAGGATTCAAAGTTTCGATAATCGTCCCCAGCGTGGATTCTTCGGAAGAAGGTTTTAAGGCGCTTGAAGTCGCCGCGCAGAATTTATGTTGATACGCACGTTGATTGTTGAGGACGAACCGCTCGCGCGGGCAACCTTGCGCGAGTTTGCGGCGGAATTCGACTGGCTCGCGCTCGTCGGCGAAGCTGCCGACGGACGAGCAGCCGTCGATTTGATAAACGCTCTCAAACCCGATTTAGTATTGCTCGACGTGCAGATTCCAGAGATGTCCGGTCTCGAAGTTCTAAACCGCGCCCGATGTCAGCCCGCCGTTGTTTTCACTACCGCCTACGATAAATACGCCGTTAACGCCTTTGAACTCGAAGCGTTCGACTACCTTTTAAAGCCGTTCGGACGCGCCCGCTTTCGCGCGGCGATGGAGCGCGTGCGCCGTCGCTTGCAAGAGAAAATATCACCGCCCTTAATAGGCAAGCAGATACAGTTGCAGCAGAAAGTTGCGGTGCTGCCGAAAGAACTATTAACCAGATTGTTCGTCCGCGAAAAAAACTCAATCGTGCCGCTTAAAATCGATGACATCATCCGTTTTGAAGCCGACGATGATTATGTGCGCGTTTTCACGGGCAACCGCTTTTACCTGATAAGCCAGACGCTCGGCGAAATCGAATCGCGTCTCGACGCTTCCCGTTTCTGCCGAGTTCACCGCTCGATTATCGTTAATCTCGAATTCGTCGAGCGAACCGAAGCGCAAGACCGCCGTCTTTTAATCATCCTGAAGGACAAAACCGAAATTCTCGCCAGCCGCTCCGGGTCGCAAATGCTGCGAAAACTCATATTTTAGATTTTCGAGCGTTAGATTTTCCGGTAAAAACCTTTTTCAACTCCAAGTTTTTAATTCTTAATCAATAATTTCAAAGCTCGTCCGCCAATTCACCGACAATTTCGCCCGGTTCACCGAAAAGTTATTCACCGTCGGTTAAAACAGCTCTACGATGAAAAATGTAAATCGCTTTTATAAAAAGGACGAAAGATAAAATGATGAGAAAAACAAGTGAAAATAACAACATTTATCGCCAATTTTTGCGGCTCGGATTAATAACGTTGTGTCTGCTCGGCGGCTCAATCGCCGCTTACTCACAAACCAAATGGGTTTACCAAGACGATGGCTGCGGCGCGATTCGCTGGAGCAATCAAAGTCTATACGGAGCAAACGATACGGGCGTGTCCGATTTGCAAATAAAAGAACAGACGCTTGCCGCGCCGCCTAAAAAACTTTCAATCGACGCGGGCAAAAACGGCGGCATTCGCGTTAAAGGCTGGGAGCGCAATGAAGTGTATATCAAGGCTTGCGTTCAGGCTTTCGGTAAAGACGAAAACGAAGCCGCCGCGCGGTCTTCGGCGGTTCGCATCGAAGTTGCCGACGGAATCGTGCGCGCCGCCTCTCC